>Ga0316191_10002519_pt1 | contig 13339 bp, 10 predicted proteins | sample Eddworburr2cm_MG_FD_204928 | JGI IMG/M metagenome (GOLD analysis project Ga0316191, IMG submission 204928) | Coastal sediment microbial communities from Maine, United States - Eddy worm burrow 2 cm | ecosystem: Environmental > Aquatic > Marine > Coastal > Sediment | place: USA: Maine...
CGATCCAGACGGTGCTGGGCGCCCGCCTGCTGGGTTGGCCTACACCGTTTACCGCCATCCAGATTTTGTGGATCAACATCATCATGGATGGCCCGCCCGCCATGAGCCTTGGCGTGGAGCCGGCGCGCGACGGGGTGATGGACGAGCCGCCGCGGCGTAGCGATGCGCGAATTCTGTCGGGGCGCCGCTTCGCCCGGTTATTCGTTTATGGATTGACCATGGCGATCGGTACGCTGGCGCTTTTTTACTACGCCCAACCCAGGGGCGAGGCCTATGCCCTGACCCTGGCATTTACCACTTTCGTGCTGTTCCAGTTCTTCAACATGTTCAACGCCCGGGCTGAGGCCGGCTCTGCCCTGAATCGGCATTTCTTTTTCAATCGCTGGCTGTGGCTGTCACTGGGGACGGTGCTTGCGCTGCAGGTACTGGTGGTGCACTGGGGCCCGGCGCAGACCATTTTTCGCACCACCGACCTGGCCCTCGTGGATTGGGGGCTGGCGGCACTGGTGGCGTCCAGCGTGCTGATATTCGATGAGATGCGAAAGCTGGTGACCCGGCTGGCTTCGTCGGACTAGGCGCCCGCTATCACCTGGTAGACGTTTTGCGCGACTGGTACTCGACGTACCGAGCAACCAGTTTGTCCAGCAGCCCCTTGCTATCGCCACCGCCAATACCGGACTCGGATCCCGCGGCCAGGTCCAGTTCGCCACCCCCGGCCCGGTATTGCTCCGAATACATTTCCAGCACTTTCTTCTTCACCATGCCGCGCAATGGCACATGCGCCATCATGCCGTAGGTCGCCGCCCCGCCCTGCTGTGCGAGTTCGGGATGTTTCTTGACCGTATCGACCGCTGCTTGCAGATCTTCCAGGTAGGCATCCACCACCTGCAGGTGCTGTGCGGTCACCATGGCATGAAGCCCGGCGGGAAACTGGTTGCGATTAACCTGCCAGCCCCTGGCATCCATCTGATCGCCAACGGCATAGATATTCACATCCGGATCATTGGACCTGAAGGAAAACAGTGGACCCTGGGGAGACCCCATGATCTCCAGCTCCGGAATCTGCCCTATTCCGGCCTTCAACTTATTCACCGCATCGAGCGTGTCCTCCGCCAGTTTGCGGTAGCCCTCTTTACCAAAGTACCGGGTTACGCCCCAGGCTGCGGCGTACGCGCCGCCCGGTCGGGTACCCAGCAGAGCGGATGAAGCGAACACGCCACCCGGCCAGTTCTGATAGGCAAACATCTGGTAGCGCAGGTAGTCCAGGTTGCGATAGGTGATGGTAGAAGCGCCCTTGGCAGCATAGCCATACTTGTGGATATCGGCGGATATGGATGTAACCCCGGGCACCCGGTAATCCCACAGGGGCAAGGACTCGCCGTTCATTTCCATAAACGGAAGAATGAAACCTCCCACACAGGCATCCACATGCAGGGGAATATTCTTCTTACTGGCGATGGCACCCATCTCTTCAATGGGATCAATTGTCCCATGGGGATACTCCGGGGCGCTGCCAAGAATCATCACGGTATTACGATTGATCATTCTCTTGAGTTTCTTCAGGTCCGGGGTAAAGTCCTTCTTGAGTGGTACCAGGCGTATTTTGACCCCAAAGTACTCGGACGCCTTAAACCAGGCCACGTGGGCTGTGGTCGGCATGATCATCTCCGGCTTTTTCACCCGGCGCTGTTCCCTGGCCATATCACGATAGGTCTTTACGGCCATAAGACAGCTCTCGGTGCCGCCGGAAGTGACCACACCACAAACCTCTTCCGTGCCATTGAGAATATCTGCCGTGGCACTGATCACCTCGGTTTCCATTTTTTTAAGGCTCTTGAAAGCACCCGGGTTGAGCCCGTTTTCACAGGCAAAGCGGTGATAGGACTCTTTCAAAAAGGATGAGTGTTCCTCATCCAGGTAGTACACCAGGCTCCAGACCCGCCCATCCTTGTACTGCGGATCCCTGTCCTTGAAGGCCTCCAGTTGGTCAAGTATCTCGTCACGATCACAACCGTGCTCCGGCATGGGTTTATGCATGTGTATTTCTCCCAAACTTCATTTCAAAAACGCTGCAGCAACAGGGCCAGGCTGATGCCCAGGTAATTGCCCAGTGCATAGCCGATGATGCCTGTGGTCATCCCGGAAAGAATCGTCGCAGGATTACCCAGGGCTCTGGCCATCATCGGCACGAACGGAGGACTGCAAACGGCGGCGACGGAGGTCACCATAAACGTATCGCTGTCTATTCCCGCCAGCCTGCAAAAGAGTCCATGCAGCAGCAGGCTACCGGTAACGGTGCCAAACAGGAACACCGCAATGCTAACGTCTACCGCAGCGAGCTGGTCCAGGCTGGCCATAGAGGCGACCACAAAGCAAAACACATAGATAAGGTACATCCCCAGCTTATAGGACAAGTGCATCGCCCTTACCTGCGGCACCAGCGACAGCAGGATACCCAGCGTGGTGAGGGCGACTATCATTACAGCGGAACTACTGTCTACAGAAAACATAAACGCATGCAGTTGCGACAAGCCCAGGGCAGCGGCCACAACAAGCACCGCTAGTAGCGTTGCTTTGACTATTTCAGCAAAATTACGTTGCTCCAGTAAAGGCGAATAGTCATCGCTGTCAAAGTGATGCTCATGCTCCACCGAGCCCTCTCCAAGATTGGGAAAGTGCGGCAACAGCCGGCGGAAGAACGGAATCCCCACAGTCAACATCAGCAACAGATAGGCCGCACCGACAAAGGTGTCCAGGCTATGAAATACGATGTACTCGCTATGGGGAATATCCAGCCCTGACTTGATGGCCGCGAGATTGGGCGTGCCACCGGTATAAACTCCCACCGACATGGCCGCAAAATGGCTGGCGGATTCCGCTCCCTGGCCCTTGAAGATAAAAAACAGGCTGGTGGCTACAGCAACCACCGCCGTGGTGGCAAACAGCATGGACAGCATCGCCTTCCCGGCGACGCGACGCCACTGCCGGATATCCAGGGTGAACAGCAGTAGTGGCATAGCCAGGGCGATTGAGAGATCGGTGATCTGCTGCTGCACCGGCTGCACACCCTCGGGTATCAGTCCCGCATTTCCCGCCAGCAGTCCGGTGATATAACACAGCACAATGACCCCGACTTTCCTGGCCCAGGCCTGGTGATGTGTCAGCCAGAGAATGCCCACCGGGATAAGCAGAAATAGCGCTGTGAATAGTATGTACATTCTCAGCGCTATTGTACGCGGAAATTGGCTATGTTTCGCCAGCGTCTGCAAGCAGCCTGAAAAATCGATGGGCCGGCTTCAAATTGCTGGGGCAATTTGTCGCACGGACCGTCACCACTATCTCCTATGTTAGACCGGGTGGCGCTTCACCCACTGCTTGGCGATGATCATGCGCTGCATTTCGTTCGTGCCCTCGCCGATACACATCAGCAGTGAATCGCGGTAGAAGCGCTCGATCTCATATTCCTTTGAGTAACCGTAGCCACCGTGAATACGCATCGACTCCTCGGAATTGCGCACCGCGGACTCGGAAGCGAAATACTTGGCCATCCCCGCTTCCATATCACAGCGTTGACCGCTATCGTAGGTGTCGGCAGCATCAAGCGTGAGCAGTCTGGCGGCCCGTGCCCGCGTTGCCATTTTACCCAGCTTCAGCTGTATGGCCTGGTGCTCGCAGATAGGCTTACCCATGGTGTGACGTGTCTGTGCGTAGGCTGTCGCAAGACGCAGCGATCCTTCAGACAGACCAACACCTCGCGCGGCAACATTAATACGGCCAAGTTCCAAGCCACCGGTGGCCTGGAAAAAGCCCTTGCCTTCCTCACCGCCGATGAGATTGCTGGCTGGAACCCGATAGTCCTGGAACACCAGCTCTGCGCTGTCGATCGCGTTGTATCCCATTTTCTTCAGCTTTTTACCGACGGTAAAGCCCTCGGTCTTGGGCGCAATAAACAGACTCATGCCCTTGTAGCGCGGATCTGCGCCAGGGTCGGTCTTGACGAGCAAAGCGACACAGCTTCCTTGAATACCGTTGGTAATCCAGGTCTTGGTACCGTTAATGACGTAGTCTTCACCATCGCGTACGGCAGTCGTGCGTATTGCCTGCAGGTCCGTCCCCGCGTTTGGCTCGGTCAGCGCCAACCCGCCACGAACTTCGCCACTGGCAAAACGGGGTAGCCAGAGGGACTTCTGTTCCTCGGTGCCAAAGCGCTCCACCGCAGACGCCATCATCAGGTGGGAATTGAAAATACCCGTAATTGCCATCCAGTAGGAGGAGATGCGCATCACAATCTCTGCGTAGGTTCGCGCTGGCAAGCCAAGACCACCGTACTCAGGGCTGATGGTTGCACCGAACAGTCCCATTTCCGTCATCTGCTCGACCAACTCTGCCGGCCAGGCATCGTCATGGTCATATTTCATCGCAACGGGCGCCACTTCCTTTTCAACCCAGCGCTCAATAGCCTCTACAAGTGCGCGCTCGTCATCCTTATCGATGTGCGCAAATTTTGGTGCCGTGGAATTCGACATAGCAATACTCCGTAGTGTTGAATTTGCTGACTGCAGCGGGTGACTGCAGCGGGATAGCAGGATCAGTCGTCGGCCGAGCCGAAACCACGCTTCCAGACCAGAACACTGCGCTCAAACGAACAGACCACAACGCCGTCCTGATTCCTCCCGGTGGTGGTCACTGTGACAATGCCCTGTTGCGGCCGCTTTTTTGACTCACGCTTTGCCAGCACCTCGCTCTCTCCGTACAGGGTGTCCCCCGGGAACAGTGGATGTGGCAGCTTGATTTCACTCCAGCCCAAATTGGCAACGGCCTTCTGGCTGATATCGGACACACTCATGCCCACCAGCAGCGCGACAGTAAACGGCGAGCAAACCAGCGGCTTGCCAAACTCGGTCTTCTTCGCGTACTCGTAGTCAAAATGGGCAGGGTGAGTGTTCATGGTCAGCAGGGTAAACCAGACATTGTCTGTGTCAGTAATCGTCCTCCCCGGACGATGCTCGTACACATCGCCTACCTTGAAATCTTCCAGGTAACGTCCAAATGTCTCACGATACCGTCCCTCTGAAACTTCAATTACTCCGTCACGCATCATCCACTTCCTCGTTCATCATTAAAAGAGATTCCAGGCGGCGAACTATTGGCTCATCGAGCATCATGCCGTTATGCATAATGGCCTTGCCGCCCGCCTCCCGATAAGCGGTGACCGCTGCTGCGGCCTGCTCAAGTTCCTCTGCACTCGGCATCAGCGAGCGTTTGACCGTGTCAATCTGGTTAGGGTGTATCACCCCCTTAGCGGCAAACCCGAGTGCCTTCGCCTTCAGGGTTTCGCCAAGCAGACCCGTTTCGTCCTTAACATGGATGAAGGGCACATCCACTGCCCTGACACCCGCCTCAACGCACCGCACTACGAACTGGCTGCGCGCGTACAGCAGAGGCTCCCAGGCAAGATCCACACCCATCTGGCTTGAAAGGTCTCCGCCGCCGAACATAACGTTGGCGACCCTGGGTGCGCGCCCAATTTCGGACACCGACGACAGACCCGCCACGGTTTCCACAAGCGGAATAATCGAGACAGGTTTAGTGCCGAAGGCGGCGCTGACTATTTCCAGCTCCGCTGCACTCTCCACCATTGGCACGAGCACAATACGCGGGCTGTTTTCGGCAGCGGACAGTGCCAGAAGATCCTGCAAACCCTCTCGGGTACGCAGTCCATTGATTCTCACCGCAGTCCTGGCCGTCGCGCCGGAATCCAGGAAGGAAATAACCGCCTCTCGCGCTGTCGCCTTATCCGCGGGGGGCACAGCATCCTCAAGATCGATACACACCACATCGGCGTCACTATCGTGGGCCTTCGCCACACGATCCATGCGGCTACCCGGCACGAACAGCAGTGTCTGAAAACCGAGACTTAAATCAGCTGGGTCAGTGGGCATCGAGGAACTCCATCAATTCATCCGAGAAACGCTGGCGCAGTGCCTTGCCGGCTAAAACGTGTGCCGCATCGGGAAAGGTAATGCCTTTCGCGTTGGGCAAGGCGTCCTCAATGGGGCGCGTCACCCGAGGACCGGTCACCACATCCATCTCTGCGTGCAGGATGAGCGCAGGCGCCGCAACCTGCTTGAGCGCCTCAAGAGCGTCATACTCCAGACTGGCCTCAATAAATCGCCTGTGGGTCTGCAAATTGCCGCGCAGCTCCTTCCATGGCCCTTTTTCCCCAAGCAGTCGCCCGATGTTGGCGTCGTAAAATTCCGGCTCGAAAGACATCGCGCAGGCAAAGCGCTGAAAATCGGCCCAGCCCATTTTCTCGTGGATATCGAGAAAGAGCTTCAAGTGTTCATGTAATAGCGCATCTACCCTTGCCCATGCACCCGTGTTGACCAAAGAGCGTGTCAGGTCTGGTCTTTCGATCGCTATCTGCTGACAGATGCAGGCGCCGATCCCCACCATTCCGAGCAAATGGACATTTTTCAGACCCAGCTCATCGAGGACGGCAATCGCATCAGACGCATAGAGGCCCATCGTTGCCGGCGTCTGGGGATTATCGGTAGATTCAGCCAAACCGCGATAGTCCATGATGATGACCTGGTAGCGATCCACCAGGCCAAAGGGCAGGCCCCCCAATTCGCCGTGACAGAAAGTACCCCAGCCGCCCAGGCACAGTACTGGCTCACCCTCGCCAACGACCTCATAGTAAATAAGCGCCCCATCCGCCCGCTCAAGCATTGCCATCTATGATCTCTCCATGAAGTTTTTCCAACGCCGCCCGGGCCTGTGCCACGGTGAGTACGTCGGCGTAGCGGCGGCAAAGGCATCCTGCCCCGCCGTCGGGTTGTGCGTGACGCTCGACACTCAGTCGACGGCGCGAGCAGCGCTGCTGTCTGCTTCAGCCGCACGCTTTTGCTTGCGTAGCCAGGCTGCAGCTATAGGCGACTGAACCGGTGGATTAGGCGGCTCGAAGCCCGTTTCCTCGAGACAGGAGGCGCGCAGCTCATCCAGGCTACCACCGAAATCGAACGGTTCGACATCACCGCGTTGGTCGCGCATCGTCTCGCGGAGCGCATCACTGGCGGCAACATCAATGGTCACATCGTCGTTGATCACAACACCATAACGAGACACGCCATCGGCGGTGACCAGGCCCGCCTCCAGGTCATAGGTAATCACATCGTAGGGACGCTCCAGCGGGTCGCCCCAGCCACCACCACCCCAGGTTTCAAAAATAAGGTGGTCGCCCGGCTGCACCGGTACATTATCCACCTTGGAGGGAAGGTTCTCCGAGGAACCGTCTGTGCGGATCAGAGTCTTCCTGCTCCGGGTACCTGGAAGCCCGCACTTCACACCCCAGGGGTAGGTAAACCAGCGATCATCGTGGATTGAAATCTTGCCTTCTACCAGGAAGACATATTCACTTTTGACGCCGTTTCCGCCGCGGTGCAGACCGGGGCCACCGGTATCCGGTATCGACTCAAAGCGCTCTACACGGATGGGGTAATACGCCTCGGTTAACTCGTTGGGTACGTTGCGCATCTTGGGCCACAGAGAGTGTCCGTCAGGTCCATCCCCGCCAGGTTTACCGGGAATACCGCCGAAACCAATCTGGAACATCAGGAACCAGTCGTCGCGCTGATTGAACCCCGAGAACATTAAATGCGGGCTGTCGGAAAAGCCGGCAGCAACCAGAAAGTCTGGATTCGCCGTTCCGAAAAGCCCACTGATTATGTCAAAAATCCGGCCTAGCGCATGGGTGCGTCCATTCAACGCGGCGGGCGCCACCGGATTGAGTAAAGTGCCCTTGGGAATTCTGACGTCGATCAGGTCGATGTAGCCATCGTTGAGTACGATTTGCGGGTCAAACACATTGACCATGAACTGACCGCAAAACATCTTGAACATCCGGTCGTTCAGCAGGAAATTGATACAGCCGCCGGACTGCGGATCGGTGCGCGCGAAGTCGAATATGAGCTTTTCTCCCTCGCGCCACATTTCACAAGCTATCTTGTAGGGTCCGTAGCCCAGCGCGTCATCGCAAATCCAGTCTTCGAAAACAACCTTTTCTTCTGGCATCGTCGAAACAATCAGCTCCCGCATCGCTTCACGGTTGCGCGCCAGCAATTGCTTTTGCGCGGACACCAGAACATCGGCTCCAAAGCGGTCTGCCATCTCAATAAGTCTGGCGGCACCGGTACGACAAGCGGAGAGAATTGCGTAAAAGTCAGCCTCATTCCAGTCCGGCGTTCTGGAGTTTCTGACCGCCATACGTACTATGTCCTGCTGCAGCTCACCCTTGGAAACCACCTTGACCGGCGGAATGACGATACCCTCCTGCAGGATATCGGTAGAGGTCACTGGCATGGATGCCGGGGTCGAACCGGAAATATCGCTCATATGACCGAACATTGCCGTCCAGCCCAGCAGACGCCCCTCATAGAATACCGGCGTGCACACCAGCCAGTCATTGAGGTGACTGATTGCACCATCGCAGGCATAGGGGTCATTGGTCAGGAGAACATCACCTTCCTCCACATCACCTTCGTAATTATCAATAAAGCCATCGACTGGAGAACCGAACTGCCCCGCCAGCATCTGGCCCTCATAATCGGTCAGCACCGGGAAGCCATCCCGCTGCTCTCGAATGATGGTCGAGATCGCCGTTCTGAAAAGAATGGCATCCATCTGCACGCGCGCGTTCTGGATCGCATTTTCTATGACGTCCAGCGTTACTGCATCAACGTCGACAGTTTTCCAGGGAGTGGTGTTTTTCTGTATTAAAGTCGCCATTACTCTGCCTCTTCCCGCTTAGGAGTTATCTCTGATCAATAGGTTACCGACCGAATCCAACATTGCATGACTGCCGGGAAGAATGAGCGTGGTCGAGTCCAGTTCAGTGACAATCGCTGGTCCATCGACGCGATCTCCTGCCAGGAGTTTAGAGCGATCGTAGATCGTTCCTTCATGCGACTGGCCTTCAGAATAAATCCGGGTCTTTGTTACTGCCGCACGGGATACGTCGCCGTCCCCCTGCTCCAGCTTCAGTTCCACAGCTGCTGCGCCCGGACCGAGTACTATCACGCGCAAATTAACAATCTCCTTGGCTTTGGACAGCCGGAAGTTGAACATCTGCTCGTGCAGCTCATCGAAGCGGTCTACCGCCTGCGTGAGACCCTGGGTTGCAAAATCTTCGGGACTGAAGGTGACACTGATATCAGCTGACTGACCCATGTACCGCAGGTCTACCTGATACCTGACGTCCTGTTTTTCTTTGGGTACTCCCTCTGCATCGAGTGAGGCGCATGCACGCTCTTTAAGCTCTTTGAAGGCCTCAGACAACTCATCGCGGGACGCTTCATCTACCAGCTTGATCAGTGAACGGGCGGCCTCGTCTCTCAGGTTGGTTGTGGCATCACCGGCCGCACACAGAACACCCGGGCCTCTTGGCACGATAACCGGCCAGGCGCCCAGCAGCCTGCCCAGTGCGTTGGCATGCAAAGGACCTGCGCCGCCAAACGCCATCAGGGCAAAGTTGCGCGGGTCATAACCCTGCTCTACCGACACCAGTCGCAGCGCGCCAAACATATTTTCGTTAACGATGCGGATGACGCCTTCCGCCGCTTCTTCTTTCGACATTGCGAGCGGCTCGCTGATCTTTTCCAGCGCTTTCTCAGCGAGGTCTTTGCGAATTTCCATGTCGCCGCCGAGGCGGGCATCGGCAGGCAGATAACCAAGAACTACATTGGCGTCTGTCACCGTCGGCTCTTCGCCACCCTTGGCATAGGCTGCCGGTCCGGGCACCGCTCCTGCAGAGGCGGGGCCCACGCGCAGCGCTTTGGTAAGGTCGGGCACGTAGGCAATCGAACCGCCGCCGGCGCCCACAGTGCGCACATCGACCGAGGAAGCGCGCACAACCACGTCGTGCACGACAGTCTCACGCCTGACCTGCGCCTCACCACCCTCGACCAGACAGACATCCGTAGAGGTACCACCCATATCGAAAGTGATGATGTTTTCAAAACCTGACTGTCGCGCCACCCAGTTAGCGCCTGCCACACCACCAGCCGGACCCGACATCAACAGGTTGACCGGGTACTCGGCAGCGGTCTGGGCAGCAGCCAGGCCGCCATCAGAGCGCAGAATTGAAAGACTGACCGGACCCGTAATATCTTCCAGGCCACTTTTAAGGTTGGTGAGATAACGGGATACCACCGGCTTTACAAAGGCGTTGGCAACACTGGTGATAGCCCGCTCATATTCCTGCACTTCCGGTAACGTTCTAGAGGAGACTGAAATCGACACGCCTGGCATCATCTCACGCACGATTTCTTCCACACGCTCCTCGTGCTCGCTGTTGACGTAGCTGTTCAAGAGGCAGATGGTCACGGACTGAATGTCGCTCGCCTTCAGCTTCTCGACCTCGCCACGTATCTGCTCTTCGTCAAGCGGCCGAACCACGAGGCCATCGGCGCCAATACGGCCAGACACCTCGACGGTGTCTTTCAGCTCAGCCATTGGCTTGCTCTTGACGAAATTGATCCATCCGGACAGCGCGCCAGGTACAAACCCGCGGGCGAGATGCAGGATTTGACGAAAGCCATCAGTGACGATGAGCCCTACCCGTGCACCGTTACCGGTGAGGACCGCATTGGTCGCCACCGTAGTGCCGTGCATGATGGCCCGAATCGACGACGGGTCCACGCCGTTCTCGGCACAAACCTTTTCGATCCCGTTAATAACTGCGATGGACGGATCTTCCGGTGTGGACGGCACTTTCGCCATCAATGGCTGCCCACCGGCGTCGTCCAGCATAAACACATCGGTAAACGTTCCCCCGACATCGACTCCCAAACTAAAAGCCATTTTAAACCCCCGATAGCTTGCGCCGTTGTGATCCCAGAGACACCTAGAGTAGACAGGGACAGAATTCATTGTCAATATATATTCGAACAAACTCGATAATAAGTATGATATAAAAGATACGCACCCTTATGATCAGGGTGCCCTGGATTGGATAGGGGTGACCAATTTGAATAAACAAAAGACCAGCGAATCGACCCACGAGATGCTCTACCAGCTTTTCAAGTCTCGTATCGCAGAAGGCGACTATCCCGTGGGGGATTTGCTACCAACGGAAAAGCAATTGTGCGCAGAGTTGGCAACGAGCCGCTACTCCCTGCGCGAAGCCATGGCGAGGCTGGAGGCCGACGGGCTGATCCAGCGCAAGAGAGGCTCTGGCTCCACCGTTCTGCGACGTTTACCACTGGCGATTTCCCGCTCGGGAGTCACATCCAGGGAAGACCTGCTGAATTATGCCTCGTCCACATCCATGCGCTGGAACCCGGTCGAACTGATACGCACTGACGGTAATCTGGCACGCCGATTGGGCTGTGACGAGGCCAGACAGTGGCAGTACATGAACGGCCTCCGTCTCGAGGAGGACGGTGAGCCACTGGCTTTGGTCAACGTGTACGTCGACACCGAGCAGGCAGCACTGCCCAAACCCAAGGAACTGGGCCGCAAACCGATCTATCAATGGCTGGAGAAAGAGTATGGGCTGCGGCCGCATGCCGTATCACAGGATATCCGGGCGACACGCCTGACCGCTCGCCAGGCAGAGGAACTTCGCGATGGCGCTGAAGCGCCCGTGCTTGAGGTGATCCGGCGCTACTTCGACGCCGACGGCGCTATTTTCCTTATTTCACAGAGTATCTATCGCTCCCGGGATTTCGTACTCAATCATCTTTTCTACCTGGGCCACGAGTCCTGACGCGTCACGCGGCACAAAGGAGACACCGCCCATGACAGACCGGCATCCGACACACCGACAGACGGTAGCCGCTGCAACGCGCGCTATTGCGCGGCTTAACCAGAAGGTGAACGCGGTCATCCATACACAAACGCAGCCCGCACGGGATCCGGGCCGCCCAACTCTCCCGGTACTGGTCAAGGACTGCATGCATGTACGGGGACTTCCTACGACCTATGGCTCGGAAATCTTTGCCGGAAATATCGCCGCAAGCGAGGACGCGACCGTTATTGATCGACTGCGCTCACAGAATGTGACCATCGTCGGCAAAGCCAATCTCACCGAGTTCTGCTTTGGCGCGACCGGGCAAAATGATTACTTCGGCAACTGTAAAAATCCATGGAATACAGACCGGATCACAGGCGGTTCAAGCAGTGGTTCTGCCGCCGCCGTTGCCAGCGGAATGGTGCGCATGGCGCTGGGCACAGACACCGGCGGCTCAGTCAGGGTTCCGGCGGCGCTGTGCGGTGTCGTCGGGCTGCGCCCCACGTTGGGACGCGTACCCAACACGGGTTGCCTGGAAGTCAGCACCATCAGCGACACGATAGGTCCGCTAGCCGCGACCGTTGAGGAGGCGTCCTGGCTGTTCGACGCCATACAGGGCTATGACGCCGCAGATCCACTGTCCGTGGCAACGGGCCCTGGCACCCTGGCAACGCTCGAAGATGGAGTAGAAGGTTTGACCATCGGGCGCTTGGGAGGCTTTTTCGCGGAGAACCTGGACCCGGCTATTGAGATCGGAATCGCAGAAGTGGCATCCCTTCTTGAATCCCAGCGCGCGCGCCTGACTGACACCTTACCCAATAACGATACCGCCATCAGGGAACACCATGCGTTCCGATTCATACTGGCAGACGTTGCCGACGCGCGCAAAAATCTCATGGAAGATCCGTCGCAGCGCTCACGTATCAGCGCCGAAGTAAGACGGCGCATAGAGCTGGGCCAGCAGGTCTCGGGGACCGAATATGCATCGAGCATACGATCGCTTCTCGCGCTGAGGCAGTGGCTGCGTGACGTGTTTGATGGGGGAGTCGACCTGCTGCTACTGCCGACTACTCCGGTCACCGCACCGCTGTGGCGCGACGCTGAAGATATGGTAGAAACCACCCGGCTTGTCGCTCGCCTCACCTACGACCTGGGCGCAACCGGCATACCCTCGATATCCGTACCCATGGGCCTGGATGCGCAGGGCATGCCCATGGGCGCCATGCTGGCGGCATCCTGGGGCAATGAAGCAGTATTGATGCGCGCAGCGCGGGCAATCGAACGCGGACTCTCGCTCACGGCCCAACCACCGGTATACGCCGAGCTAGAGATCGATTAATTCGAATTAATAAGTAGATTAATCGAATCTTTTGTAGCACACTCGCTTTGGCGCTTTGCAATCGAAAGGGATAGCCATGACGGCAAAAAAACCACTGGAAGGCCTGCGGGTCATCAGCTTTGAGCAATTTGGAGCAGCACCCTACGCCACCATGTTTCTCGCGGACTTCGGAGCGGAAGTCATTAAGGTGGAAAGTCAGCACGGCGACT
>Ga0316191_10002520_pt1 | contig 13339 bp, 15 predicted proteins | sample Eddworburr2cm_MG_FD_204928 | JGI IMG/M metagenome (GOLD analysis project Ga0316191, IMG submission 204928) | Coastal sediment microbial communities from Maine, United States - Eddy worm burrow 2 cm | ecosystem: Environmental > Aquatic > Marine > Coastal > Sediment | place: USA: Maine...
CTTCCGAATGATCGCCTCGAGTTGGTCTTTCGGGTCCTCCTCCGGGTGGTCGCGATTGCCGTAGGTGCTCTCCAGAAGCAAGTGGTCGCACGGCGGCAGGGGCCGGCGGTCTTTGATGATGGGCTGGTCCGGGCGGCCCAGGTCGCCCGAGAACAGGATCACCTTCTCCGGTGAGGACGGCGTCCGGCCCTTCAGCCGGAGCTCCACGAACGAGGCGCCGAGAATGTGGCCGGCCGGATGGAACCGGAGTCGAATCCCATCGTGGACGTGGATCTCACGGTCGGACCCCACCGGACGCATCTGGGCCAGGCTGTGGCGGGCCTCCAGCTCGGTGTACAGCGGCAGGGCCGGCTTGTGCTTCGAGAATCGCTTCTTGTTGGCCCAGCGGGCGTCTTCCTCCTGGATGTGGCCCGAGTCGGGAAGGATGATCCCGCACAGATCGACCGTGGACGCCGTGGCGAGGATCGGGCCGTCGAAACCCCGTCGCACCATGACGGGGAGGTACCCGGAGTGATCGAGGTGTGCGTGGGTCAGCACCATCATGTCGACGGAGGCGGGGTCCACCGGCGGGGGATTCCAGTTGCGCAGGCGGAGATCCTTGAGACCTTGGAAAAGACCGCAGTCGACCAGGAGGCGAAAGCCGTTGTGCTCGACGAGGAACTTGGATCCGGTGACCGTTCTCGTCGCGCCCAGGAAAGAGAGTCGGGGCATCGGCCCCAGGCTAACACACTGTCGTCGGGGACCTCGGTTTGCTAGGATGACGGTCGAGAGACCGGCATGAAGCGCCGGTGGGAACGAGGTCAAGATGCGAATCCGGATCGAGTACTGCTCGGAGTGAAATTATAAACCTCGGGCCTCCAGTTTGGCGGCCGATTTGAAGCGGGCATTGGAAGTCGATAGCGAGCTGGTAGCCGGCCACGGTGGTGTTTTCGAGGTTACCGTGGACAACGACCTGGTTTTCTCCAAAAAGTCCCTGGGACGGTTCCCCGATGAGGGCGAGGTCCTCGGGCTCATTCGCTCACGGTAGGTCCTGGACTTGAGCCTTCTCGATCGCGCGGTCAGCCTGACGATTCCCCTCGTCCCGAAGCCGCTCGTCCGCCATTTTTCCAGACGCTACATCGCCGGGATTCGCCTCGAGGATGCCTTCCTCGTCGTGCGAGAGCTACAGCGCGAGGGTGCCATGACGACCCTCGACATCCTCGGTGAGTTCATCAGCACGCGGGAGGAGGCCGAGACCAACACCCGGCTGTATCAAGAGCTGGTTCGAAGAATCTCGGCCGAAGAGCTCCGAGAGACCAACGTCTCGGTCAAGCTGACATCCCTCGGGCTGCTTCTGGACACCTCGTTGTGCCTGGCGAACATGCGCGAGATGCTGAAGACGGTGGACGCCGAGAACAACTTCGCCAGGATCGACATGGAGGACTCGAGCTGCACGACGGCGACCCTCGAGATCTACGAGTCCCTGAGAGCGGAGTTCCCGGGGCGGGTCGGCGTGGCCCTCCAGTCCTATCTTCGCCGCACTCCGGACGACATCGACCGCCTCACGGAGTCCCCCTCCAATTTCAGGCTGTGCAAGGGCATCTATGTCGAGCCGCGCGCCATCGCCTACCGCGACCGTGACATCGTGCGGCGGAACTTCGTCCTGTCTCTCGAGCGCAGCTTCGAGCGGGGAGCCTACGTCGGAATCGCCACCCACGACGAGTTGCTGGTGTGGGAGGCCCTGCGGCTGATCCGTGGACACGGGCTCTCTCCGGAGCAATACGAGTTCCAGATGCTCCTCGGCGTCGACGAGCAGCTGCGCCGGATCTTGATCGACGCCGGCCACCGCCTCAGGGTCTACGTTCCCTACGGCGAGCACTGGTACTCGTATTCAACCCGCCGGCTGCGAGAGAACCCCCAGATCGCCGGCTACGCGTTCAAGGCGATGTTCGCGAAGAGCTGACCGGGGTCATTCGATCCCGACAGAGAGACGGTAGACCATGTGGCCGCCTGTCGCGGCACCGGCGACGACCACCAGCACCCCCACAAGCAGGACGAGCGCGTAGGGCAATCGCAGACCGGCCGCCAATCGCCCGCCGCCCCACGCCTTCAAGAACTGGCTGCCGAGGAACAGCGCGGAGGCGATGAGCCCCAGGCGCTCGTGCAGCGCCACGACGTCCACGGCTCCGGTCGGGATCGCGATGGAATTTCTTGCCAGGAATCCGGTGACCAGGGTGGGGAGCAGGCTCACGGTGCCCAGCAGGACCAGCGTTCCCCCGAACCTCTCGAGGCCCTCGCGGGCCTTGAAGATGCCTGAGGCCTCGCACACGGCACCGGTCACGAGGAACGCGATCGAGAAGTGCACCAGGGCCGGATGGAGAAGATGTAACACGAGGCTCTCCGGGGAGCGGATTATATGCGGGGCGACGAGAACGGTACGGAGAACAGTTCGACGGGCTCAGTGTTCGAGTCGCTTCAGCTCCTCGAACAGTTCGCGTGCTCGCGCGTCGAGCTTCTTCGGAGGGTGGATCTGGATCAGCGCGTAGAGATCTCCGGCGGGCTTCCTGCCCGATGCCGGCACCCCTCGGCCCTTGAGGCGGAAGCGTTGGCCGCTGCGGGTCCCGGAAGGAATGTTGATCGTCGCCCGTCCGTCGAGGGTCGGAACCTCGAGAGTGCCCCCGAGCACCGCCGTGGTCACCCCGATCGGGACCTCGCACACCACGTCCCGACCCTCGCGGCGAAACAGCGGATGCCGCTCGACCCGGATGACCAGGTAGGCATCGCCCGCCGGCCCGCCCGAGGCCCCCGCATCGCCCTTGCCCGGAACCCGGACCCTGTCGCCCTCGCCGATGCCCGGCGGGATCCGGACCTTGACCTTGTCCTGGGTCGGCTTCCGTCCCGAGCCCCGGCGGGGCAGGATCAAATCGAGGGTCGTGCCCATCACGGCATCCTGGAACGGGATCCGGACCTCCACCTGCAGGTCTTGGCCGCGGCGCGGCACGTGTCGACGGCCACCGAGATCGGCGCCAAACATCCCGAGAAGATCCGCGAGGTCTCCCAGTCCGACGCCCGCGGAACGGACATCAAAGCCGGCAAAGGGATCGAACTCGGGACCGAAGGCCTCGTGGCCGCCGCGGTCATAGCGGGCCCGTTTATCCGTGTCGGAGAGCACCGCGAAGGCTTCGGCCATCTCCTTGAACCTGTCCTCGGCAGCCTTGTCGCCCGGATTGACGTCGGGGTGGTACTTGCGGGCCAGCTTGCGGTAAGCGGCCTTGATCTCCTTGTCGGAGGCACTCCTCGAGACGCCGAGGATCTCGTAGTAGTCCTTCTTGCCGACCGTCAACGGATACCTCCTTCCGGACACACGTCCGCGGCGGGCCTATTTTGACGAAGCTTTGATAGGACTTGAGCGGCCTGTTGTCAAGAATTGGGCCTCCAGTCGGCCCGACAGGCTCATCCGCGGTAGAATCATCCGGTGCGCCACTTCAAATCGCCTTCGATCTGGATTCTGGGGCTCCTGCTCCTGCTGACGGGGATGCCGTCCGGGCAGGCCCAGTTCCCCGACGATCCACTCTGGCCCCCGCTCCCGCCGCCCCCACCGTCTCTGCAGGAAGAGGAGGAATCCGAGGAGACGAAAGGCGAAGCGCAGGATGAGGAGGCCCGCGCATACGGCGATTTCCTACCCGACTCCGAAAACGAGTGGGGCCTGCCCGAGGACCTGCGGGAGAAGCTCGCGGCCCGGGCCGTGGATTACCGCACCTACGCTCTGCGGTTCATCTGCGACGAGACGGTGCGGACCGCAAACTACGACGGCAGTGGCGAGGCGACCAAGGAGAAGACGAAACAGTACGAGTACATCCTCTCTCGCGAGAGCGACGGCGAGGGACTTCAGGAATCCCGAGAGAAGGTCAAGCGCGGCGGGCAGACCAAGCCGGTCGACAGCGACGCGGACGAGATCGGCTTCCCCCCCGCTTTCGGTTGGACGCTGCTGTTCAGCACGTTCAACCAGCCGTACTTCGCCTACCGGGATCTCGGCGACGGCTTCGAAGGGTTCGACTGGGTCCGCGCCATCGAGTTCAAGGGCTCACTTCCCTGGCTCAACGGGAAAGACATCCGGGAGTGGGAGGGCATCGCCATCGTCAACGCGGTGGACATGACGCTCCTAGAGGTCCGAGCCCAGCCCGCCGGTCAATCGGAACGGATCCGCGCCGAATACGAGCGATGGAACCAGTCCTTCAGCATTCTGGGTGCGAAAACGAAGCCGACGCCTCTCGGCTATCGCTGCCGCGTCGCCCTTCGGATGCAGAAGGACGGGCTGACCTTCCCCACCCAGCTGCGCTACGACACCTTCCGCGCCGTCAGCCGGAAGGACGTGCTGATGACGGAAGCCTCGATCCGGGAGTACGAAAACTACCGGTTCTACGGCGTCAAGGTCGACGAGAAGGTCGAGGGGACGAATCCGCCCTAAGGGATTTATTCGGTGACGGTCGCCGCCTCGGGATCCGGCTCGGGGTCCGACCCGAGACCCTCGTCCAGGATCTGGATGCTGGCGTCGGCGCGAAGCTCCAGTAGCTTCGCCTGGAGCGCCTGGCTTTGCATCATGCGCGCCAGCTCGACCATCAGCAGCGGCTTGATCTCTTCAAAGGGCTTGAGCTCCGGCTCGCGCTTCTCGAGCACCTTGAGGATGTTGAATCCGTAGATCGTCTCGAAGACCGGGCTGGACTCGCCGACCGGCGTCTTGAAGGCGACTTCTTCCAGCATCGGAACCATGACGCCCCGCGGAAAGTACCCCAGGTCGCCTCCCTTGGAGGCCGTGGTCGCCTGCGAGTACTCCCGGGCCAGCTCCGCGAAGTCCTCACCCTTCTCGAGCTTGCTGTGCACTTCGTCGATCCGGTCGCGGGCCTCCTGCCTCTTGGCAGGCGGGTCGTTCTGGTCGGTGCGGACGAGAATCTGCGCCGCTCTCACCTGCTCGCCCTCGGTGAACAATTCCGGGTTCGCGTCGTACACTTCACGGGCCATCGCGTCGTCGACCTTTTGCCCCTTGGCCACCAGGGCCTGGTAGGCCCTCATCAACACCCGGCGCTCGGCCTCCTCGCGCAAGTCTTCCTCGGTCATGCCGGCGTCCCGGAGGTAGTTCGCGAATTCTTCCTCGGAAGCGAACTGGGCACGCGCGGCCTGGACCTCGGCCTCGATCTCCTCGGCCGGAAGCTCGACCCCGTCCTTGCGGGCCTGCTGGATCATGAGCTCGCCGTCGATCAGCATCTGGAGGGCGGCGCGCATCAACTCCTGGTCGGCGCCATCGGGAAGGTTCATCCCCTGCGCCCGGAGGCGGATCTTGTTGGTTTGGGCAAGCTCGGTCACCTGACCGGCGGTGATCGACGCGCCGTTGACCGAAGCGACGACCGCGCCGGGATCCTCGGCCTTGATCAGCCCGGCGATCTCGGGAGTATTGGTGAGGACGCTACCCGGATCCTGTGCCCCGGAGGCGTCGGACATCTCCACCAGTTGCGACGTGCTCTCCGACGACCCACCACAGCCGACGATCGACACGAGCACCACTATCCAGAGACCGACTCCGACCACGGACCACCGGTTGGGAAACATGTTCTCTCCTCGCCCCGCCTTGTAAGTAAAAGCATCCCGAACCGTTTATCTTACGGCCGGATGGGCCGACCTTCAAGCCCATTGCCCCTCGAGGCCGGCTTCTTGGTACCATCGGCTCCGGAGGCCAGGCCTGACCGATGAGACGAGCTCGGGAACCTCTGGAGCGTGCCGGTGTCCATTCCCCCGAGGTGGATCGGACGGCCGGAGAGGCGGCCGACCTCGTCGACCGGATCCGCCGCGGCGACGCGGATGCATTCGAGGAGCTGGCGCGCGAGGCTGCCCCGAGGCTCTATCGGCTGGCGGTCCACCTGACGGGACGTGCCGAAGAGGCGGAGGATCTCGTGCAGGAAACCCTGGTGCGGGCCCTCCCCGCGCTGAAAAGGTTCGAGGGACGGGCGAAGCTTTCGACCTACCTGGTCCGGGCCCTCGGGAACCAGTGGAAGAACCGCCTCCGCTCGCGTTCGAGATCCAAGATCGTCGGCTGGTTGAAGGTCGGCGGTACCGACGGCGACGACGATTCGATGGCGATCGACCCTGTCGACCCGGCGCCGTCGGCCCACGAGAGGATGGAAGGTGAAGACAGGGCCGTCCGTGTGCGCAAGGCCGTTGCCAGGCTGCGGCCCGACCGACGGCTCGTTCTTCTCTTACGGGAAGTGGAAGAGCGGTCGTACGAGGAGATCGCCGAGATGACCGAGGTGCCGATCGGGACGGTCCGTTCGCGTCTTGCACGCGCCCGCGAGGACCTCCGGCGCCTGCTCGGAGACGAGTCGTGAGTGGGACCGAGATCGATCGCGCCGTCCACGACTACCTGGACGGACGGCTCTCCGAAGAGGAGCGGCGTACCTTCGAGGCGCGTCTCGAGCGGGAACCCGCGCTGGCCCGGACCGTCGAGGCCTACCGCGTGGCAGGACGTGCCCTGCGCGATGTGTCGGTCGAGCTCCCTCCGGGGTTCTACGCCCGGACGCGTGCGAGGTTCGAGGCCAGCCGGCCCAAACGTCCGACTTGGAGGCGGTTCGTTTCGTGGGAAGCGACCGGCCTGGCGGCCGCGGCACTGCTTCTCACCGCGCTGGTCTTGCCGGAGGTGTTGGAGCGATACGGCCCGCCACCCGAGGTGAAGCCGTTCGAGCCTCCGTCGACCCCCTCGCCCACGGCGCCCCCCGAGGGGAAGCTGGTCTCTCCCGCGGAGGCGGAGGACTCGATCGCGCCGGCCGTCGAGGGTGAACCCTCCGGGCTCGAGACGCCCCCGGCCGCTTCGTCCGAGCCTCCTTCAGGCAAACGGGAGGTCGCCGCCGAGAGGGAGGCGTTCGCCGACTACGACTCCGGGTTGGCCGAGCGGGACGAGGTCACCCAACCCCGGACCGCGGCGGCGCCGAAACCCGATCTCGAGAAAGGCCGGGCGGGAAAGGGCTCGTCGGTCGAAGCGCCCCGACGGGATCGAGCCGTCGAGGAGAACTTCGCGCGGCAAAAAAAGCAGGCCACCCCGCAGCCCGAAGCCGAACCGGACCGGTTCCGGATGCAGCAGAGCGAATCGTTGCACGAGAGCGAATTCGCCCCCGCCCCGATTCTCGGCGACAAGGCGGCGGCGCCGCCGCGGGCGGAAGCCCTGCCCCCCGGCGTCATCGCCGCGCGGGAGTTGGTCGTGATCGACGATCCGGAGTCGTGGACTCGGTTTCTTCAAGATCTACCCGCCGATGCGTCACTGGCCCTGCGGCCCGACTTCGCGACCGAGCGGGTGGCGGTGATCGGCCCCGCTCCCGGAGTGGGCGACTGCAATTCGGTGCGGTGGTCAGAGACCGACGATCGAATCGTGATCGAGTGGCCGCCGACGGCGCTCCGAGGAACCAGCGCGTCCGGCGGATGCGTCGTGGCGATTCCAGCGGACGGGCGACCCGTCGAGATCGGGAACTGATGTCGGCCCGCGACGACGAAACGGAACGTCCTCCCGAAGAGGTCGTCGTCCCCATCGAGGATTTCATCGACCTCCACGCCTTTCGGCCACGGGACGTGCGCGCGGTCGTCGAGTCCTACCTCGAAGCCGCCGTGGAAGAGGGATTCCTCGAGGTCCGCCTGATTCACGGACGCGGAGTCGGCGTTCAGCGCGAAGCCGTTCGATCCCTGCTTTCCCGCCATCCCGACGTCGCGGACTACGCCGACGCCGACCCGGGGCGCGGCGGCTGGGGCGCCACGATCGTGAAGCTGCGAACCGGTCCCCGGCGGGAACCCGAGTGAAGCGTGGGCACGTTTGACCCGACCTCTCCGCTGGATCAAAATGGGAGCGTCTCAGGAGGTGTCGGATGTCGGACCGAGTCGACCTGACCTGCCCGTGCTGTGGAACCCACCTGGTGGCCGATGTGGCCACAGGAGAGATCCTCTCCGAGGATCGCCCGAAACCCAGCAAGACCTTCGACGACGCGGTCAGCGAGGTTCGCTCGGGGTCCAAGCGGCGGGAGGATGCCTTCAGCAAAGCCTTCGACCGTACCCGGAAGCTCGATGACCTCCTGGAAAAGAAGTTCGAAGAAGCGCGAAAGAAGACCAAGGACGACGGGACCCGCCCGACCAATCCCCTCGACCTCGATTAGGGGGGGGTTTGACAGGCCGGCGGCGGGCCAACACAATAGGCGACCGATCCGGCCAGCCACCTAGAAAGAAGGAGATCCGTTCGATGAAAGCCCTCGTTCGTGGGACTGCGTTGCTGGTGTGCGTCCTCCTCTCCGTCGGTCTCTCGACGGCCGTGGCCCAGACCTCGGACCCCGCGGCGCCATCGAAATCCGCGTTCGCCAAAGACCGCCTCTTCCTGAGGACCTTCGAATTCGACGGCGAGATCGTCGACGGTCAGTGGTGGGAAGGCGATCTCGTCTACACCAACTTCGACAATTACGACGCCTTCACGCTCGAGCTGCTGGTCGCCCTGCAGCCGTTTCGGAAACTCGAGGTCGGTGGTCGCGTCGGATTCGGGAGCACTGACACGGATGGAGATCTCCCCGATGGATCCGGAGCGACCGATCTCGATCTGTGGGCCAAGTACCGGGTCGGCGCCTCGAGCCCGAATACGGACATCTCGATAGGCGGCGAGGTAACGGTTCCCACCGGCGACGACAGGGCGGGGCTCGGCACCGACGCCTTCGCGCTGACGTTATTCGGAGCGCTCCGGCAAGAGCTCCAGAACTCGGTCTTCACGGCCTATGCCGGCATCCAGTTCAACGACGACGGCAGGATCTTCGACGACATCCAGTTGAAGGGCAAGACCGCGGGAGTGATGGGTGGCGGGGTCATCCTGCCGCTTTCCAACACGATCAGCTTCGTCGGCCAGGCCAACCTGACGACCGAGCGCTACGAGGAAGGCGACTCCGAGTTCAATATCGAGGGTGGTATCAACTGGCACGTCTCGAAGCGTGGCGTGTTCCGGACATCGCTTCTCATCGGCGTCACCGACGGCGGACCGGACAGCGCGCTCCAGGCGGGATACGCGCACACCTTCTGATCTCGTGACACCGTTTTCGCGACGGGAAACGTCCCCCGTCCCATGACGCGCGCGTCCGCCGACGGCAGGCGCGCGTCTTTGGTCTGGCCCGGGCTCGTAGCTCTCGCCGCGGTCGTCGTCTACCTCAACACGCTCGGTAACGGCTTCGCGCCGGAAGCCGTCAACGTCGGTCTCCACGCAGTGGTCTCCGCGCTGGCCTGGTTTGCCCTTCGCCGCGCGGGCATTTACTACGGAACCGCCCTGCTCGGCGCCCTGCTATTCGCGGTCCACCCCGTTCACGTCGAGGCGGTCACCCACGTCGCGGGCAGGCCGGAGCTGCTGGCGGCCGCGGGGGTCCTGGCCGCGTGGCTGTCCCACCGGCGTGCCTCGGAGGCCCACTCGAGCCGGTCGCGTGGCGCGTGGACCCTCACCGCCACGCTCCTCTACTTCCTGGCGATCCTGTCCGAGGAAAGAGCGATCCTCGCCCCGGCCCTGTTCATCGCCGACGACCTGCATCGCGCCAAGGAAGCCGGCGGCTACCGGGCGGCTCGCGCCGGCCGCTCGATGGCGCTCTACGGTGCGGCCTTCCTGGCGGCATTGCTTCTGAGAGCCGGCGCCCTCCCCACGGTACAAGACCCATCGGATCCAAGACTCCTCACCGGGCTAACGTCCGCGATCGCCGCGATCACGATCGCGGCCTACGGCTGGCGCCGCAGCCGTCCGCTGTTCCTAGGCGCCATCTTGTTCCTGGCCACCGGAACCCTGATGGGCGCCCCCCCGGCCTACCTCCCATCTCTAGGCTTCTGCCTACTAGCAGGCCATCTGGGTGCATGGATTGCCTCAATCGAAGGGCCCCGCCAAAAAGCCCGCCAAGCAACAGTCCTGGCACTGGCAGCAACCACACTGATCGCCTTAGGCACCTGCACGTGGCACAGCAACCCAACCCGGACGAACAACACCTCAGCGGTCCGAAGTGAGTGGGGGCGCGCGCCGGGCCGCGGCCACACTCACTTCGGACCGCGGTGCAAACCTCGCGAGCAGCGGCTAGGACTGGAGCCAGGCAGGAAACTCTTCGATGGATTGCAGGCGAGGCGCGTCGATATCGGGGTAAAGGTCGTGGCGGTCGAGAAGGACAGCAGCGATACCGGCTGCGCGAGCGCCGGCGATGTCGATCGCGGGGACGTCGCCGAGGTAGACGGCTCCCTCGGCCCGGGTGTCGAGTCGTTCCAGGGCGATCCCGAAGATCGCAGGATCAGGCTTTTCCACGCCGACGATGTGGGAATCGACGACGGTCTCGAACAGCCCGTCGAAGCCCGCGAGGGCGAGGTCTCGCTCGACCTGCCCCTCGGCGTTGCTCACCACGGCGAGCCTAAACCCCTTTTCCTTCAACACCTTGACGGTCTCAACGGCTCCGGGGATCGGAGCGGTCCACAGCCCGATGCGCTCGTGAGCCTCCCACAGGGTCTCGATGATCGGCTCGTGAGACTCGAGCGGGGTCCCCACCTTGGCCAGGATGATGTGGAAATAATCGCGCCACAGCTCGCTAACCCGTTCCCCCTTCTTGACCCTGGACTGCATCTCGGTTCGTGCCAGCGACTCGGCGCGGGAGAGAGCGTCGATGTCGACATCGCGACCGCGGGCTTCGAGAAGACGCGCAAGATAGTGATAGTCCAGGTCGAGTAGAACTCCGCCCGCGTCGAGCAGGACGGTCTCGACTTCTTCGGGCTTCGACGGGAGAGAAGAGTTCGTGTTCATGGCTTCAGTCGAACTTCGCACCGCAGTGGGGACAGAACGACTCTTCGTGGCCAACGGTCTGACTGCACTCGGAGCACGCCACGCTCTCGGCCGGTTCGGATCCGAGCTCTTCGGTCACGTCTTCGCCGAGGATCGCGTCCACCGCGCGAAAGCCTTTGGCCGGCACGCGGATCCAGTACTCCTCCTTGGCCGTGGCCCACGGGTCTTCGCCGGCCACATCGCGGATGACGATCTCGGAGGGTAGCCGTTCACGGCGAAGCTGGTCTCGAGCCTCGCGGGCGTCCTCGAGTGAAAGGAACCCACAATAGTCGACCAGCAACCCCGGCGCCACGTGCTTCGGTGCCGGCGTCGCCGACTCTTCTGCCGGGAACTCGTGAACGAGATCGACGTCGCAGGATTCACAACGCGTGAAGCCTTCCCGGAACTCCGACTTGCATACGGGGCAGTGCATGGTGCGTCAGGCTATCAAACGGAGAATCGAGGTGTCAAAGATCGTCGGTCACCGAGGCCGTCTCGGTCTGGGCGGAGCGCGAAACAGCTCACGACGAACGTGCTCCAGCGCGGGGAGGCCGGCTCGGACACGACGGACCTTCTCGAGATCGATGGTCGCCGTGACCACCCCCGCGCCGCGCTCGCGAACCCCCACCGTCGTCCCCCACGGATCGAGGATCGCGGTGTGGCCGTGGGAGCGCCGCCCCGGGCCGTGGTGCCCGACCTGGGCGGGAGCGACCACCCAGCACTGATTCTCGATGGCGCGTGCCCTCAGCAGCGGCATCCAGTGGTATCGGCCCGTGTAGGAGGTGAAGGCCGCAGGAACGAACATGACCTCGGCTCCCCGAAGCGCGAGCTGTCGGTAGAGCTCCGGAAACCGGAGGTCGTAGCAGATCGACAGACCCAGATGCCCCAACGGCGTGTCCACGACCACCGGACGATCCCCGGGGGCCACGCTTTTTGACTCCAGGAAGGAGACACGACCGCGGATCTTGATGTCGAACAGGTGAATCTTGCGATAGGCGGCAAGCTGTCGGCCGTCGGGGCCGAGCAGCACCGAGGTGTTGTAAACGCGGCGACTCCTCGGGATTCGCTCGGGAATCGAGCCCGCCAGCACGTAGCAATCCAGCTCGCGAGCGAGATCCTCGAGACTGCCGAGCAGCTCACCGTCGAGTCGGTCGGAAACCCGGACCGGGCTCCCCTCGGGACGCAGATAGGAGAAGTTCTCGGGAAACGCAATCAGGTCGGCGCCCTCGGTGGCGGCGCGCCGGGCCAGCCTCCGGGCCGCGGTCATGTTGCGATCGCGGTCGTCGGTCGAGGTCATCTGGATCGCGGCGACCTTCCACCGGCTACGCTGGGTCTTCATGGGGCTCTCAGGGGCGTGTCGCGGGCAGCGCGAATCGTCGAACGGCGACGTAGATGCCGATGATGGCGAGCGCGACAACGACCACGATCAGAAACGGGACGATCACGGAAAGGACCGACCCGATGAGGGCCACGGCGTCCTCGATCAAGGAGAGGATCGGGTTGCCGATCCCCGCTGTCAGCGCGGAGGACAGCAGACGGGCCTTGGCCTTCACGATGTGAACGATGCCCGCCGAGGAGGCACCAGCCATGATGCCCAAAACCGTGGCCGGCAGGGGTTCGAGCTCGGTGAGCACCGCGACGGCGAGCAGCGCTCCGACGACCGGCTTGATCCACACCTGCAGCGTGTCGAGCAGGTTGTCGATGAGCGGGATCTTGTCCGAGAGCAGCTCCATCACCACCGCAACTCCGAAGACGATCACGGCAGGCCACGTGGCGAGCCACTCGAATCGGTCCGCCAGAGGAACCCATCCGACCTTTCCCGCGATCGAGATGACCAGCAGCGGCAGGAAGGCGCGCAGACCCGCGCTGGCGGCAAGACCGATGCCCATCGCCACTTGGAACGCCAGGGGGCCGATCTGCTCCATGGGTCACACGCCCGCGGTGGACCCGAGTGGGTTGCCGTGTTTCGACCGCACGTGTCCGAGGCTTGCAACCACGGTCGCGACGCGTTTGCGATAGGTCTTCAGGTCGCCGGCGAGCAGGGCCGTTCGTGCTTCGTCGAGCTTGCTCGCGAGGTCGGTCTCGCCGAGCTCGGAGCACGCCTCGAGCGCCTCTCCCAGCTTGCCCGCGATGGAGTCGAGGTCGCCGCACGTCATGGCGTTGAGAAAGGCGATCAGCTGGCTTGGATTCATGGCGCCCCCAGGAAGGACTGATCAGCATATCCCCCGGCGCCGGCCGGTACAACCAGGCCACCCCGTTCGCAGAAAGCATGGGCCCGGAGGGTCGTGGGCGAGCCTCAGCCGGAGATCTGTCCGTCGGCGATGGCGCGACACAGGTCCATGGCGGAGACGATTCCCGTGAGCTTGCCGTTTTCGACGATCGGCACGTGATGCAGCCGCAGTCGCCACATGAGCTTGCAGAGATCCTGGAGCTTTGTCTCTTCCGTCGCGGTGACCGGAGGCGAGGTCATGATGTCGCCCACCCGCGTGACATACCCCTCGCCGGCGCCTCCCCGGGCGGGGT
>Ga0316191_10002523_pt1 | contig 13332 bp, 9 predicted proteins | sample Eddworburr2cm_MG_FD_204928 | JGI IMG/M metagenome (GOLD analysis project Ga0316191, IMG submission 204928) | Coastal sediment microbial communities from Maine, United States - Eddy worm burrow 2 cm | ecosystem: Environmental > Aquatic > Marine > Coastal > Sediment | place: USA: Maine | collected...
GGTTTGAAGTCTGAATGGACGATGCCTTTCTTGTGCCCATACGCCAGTGCCTCACCAACGCCCTGTATGATCGGCCACGCGTCTTCCATAGGGGTTCCACGGCGTGGGCCGCCGCGAATTACTCTGTCCAGCGGCTGGCCCACCAGGTATTCCATCGTCATGAACACATGAGGACCGTCGCGGTCGAAATCGTAAACGTTGACGACATTCGGATGTGAAAGACTCTGCGCTCGTCGCGCCTCGCGCTGTAGTGCAACGAATGAATCCGGGTGTTGCTTGAATTCCTCGCCAAGGATTTTTATTGCGACGTAGGGGTTACGGTCTCTGGCTTCCTCCTTACGCCGATCGAGAGCCTTGTACACGCGCCCCATGCCGCCGCGGCCGAGTTCCTCCTCGAGCACAAACCGATTTTTCAAAACCGCGCCAATGCCGAGGGTGTCGCGCGCTTCCTCCGGCCACGACTGAGGGTCGGACCAGCGGACATCGGTAGATCCGGTGCGCGAGTCCGGGCTGCCAGTGGCAGCGGCAGAATTCGCAGTGGAAGGGCCGTCCGACGGTGCTGTCACTGTGGCGCCCGTTGGCGTGGCCGCGGGTCCGCCGGTGGCCGGCTCGCCTCGGGTCTCTGCGGAAGCGGGCCGGATCCGGGTCTCGTCCGCGGCGCGCCGAATCCGGGTCGCTGCGGGCGGGCGCCGTAGCTGAGTCTCGTCAGGTGCCGCTCTCGATGAGATTCGAGTGGCATCGTCGCCCGGGCGGGCCGGCGCCATGCTGCCCGGCACGTTCTCCAGCGCGTCCTTCAAAGCGAAATAGACCTGGAAAGGGAGACGCCCTTCGCGAAACCCGTTCTCGATCAAACGCGCGATCTGATCCCGCGACCCGGCGTCGTCCGCAAGCGACCGCCATAGTGCGGCCTGCAGTTCGTCAAATTTCGAATGGCCATCGAGAAAACTCGAAAAAATGTCTGCGAACGTGTCTGTCACTACGCCTGCTCCGGCCCGGTCGTTGTCTTCGCCGCACCGAGTATAGCTAACGTGAAAATCGTCGCGCCGCCGGCGCCGCAGTTGCGGAGATGATCGCCGCTGTCAGGGCGGCTGCCGGCTAGCCCGGCTTGCGCAGCACCTGAACGTGTTCGGAGTAGAGGACGGTGCTGCGATCATGAAGACGGGCATGCCACGGGAAGTTGTCGAGCTGTGCCATTGTTTGCAACGCGAAACCCGAATCCTCGGTCCGCAGGCGTTCTATCGTCGCGAGCAGACGGGAATCGCTGGCGCCGCCATCCGGGCCACGTTGCGAATGTCCGCCGATCCACGCTTCAATCGGGGTCGCATTCGGCGCCCAGTCGAAAGGCGTTGCCAGAAGTGCGTCGCCACCGCGCAGCAGCAGCCGGTTGAGAACCGTCAGCAGACTCACCGGGGAGTACACGCAATCGATCAGGTTAAGCGCGACGACCTGGGCGAACGTCGGTTCGGCAAACGGCAATGCCAGGCTGTCGCACAACCAGAAGTCGACCTGGCCCGCGCCGCTCGCCGCTACATTGAATTCGCGGGTGTCGTAGATCACCCCGCAGCGGCGGCGAGGATAGCGAATACGTCCCTGGGTTTGCGCCTGGCGCGCGACTTGCAGCATGGCGAAACTCATGTCGATGCCCAGAACCATCTCGTTGCCGCGACCGGCGAGGTCGAAGCAGTTGCGCCCGGTTGCGCAGCCGAGGTCGAGTATCGGCCCCTCGGCAGGAGTATCGACAAGCGCGAGAGCTGCCTCGAGGAGCCGCGTTGCACCGCCCGGTTGCAGCGCCTCGATACGTTCTTCGGGGTCGAATTCGGCGTAGTGATCCCAGGCATAGGTGCTGAGATGCTGCCGCGTTATGTCGAATGACGAGCCCGCTCCCAGCGCATCCCCGAGTAAACTGGCCACAGGTGCGGAGAGATCCTGACGAGCGAGAATTTGCGGTGAATTTTCGCTAACAAAGACGCGCAGGTCGGGATGCAGAATCGGAATACCGTCGATCACCGGATACTCGAGCCGGCAATTCTCCGCCGAACAGCAGAGAATCCCTTCGCCAACGTCGCCGCCGTTCTCGCTGGTAATAACCTCGATTTCAAGCGGTGCCCGCTGCCCGGTGTCACGCAGGCACCGCGGGCATACCGGCCCAAGTGCCTCGAAGTGTTGTCTGCGCAAGCCCGGCTAGCCTCCGATCAACACCGTTGGACAGCAGGGCGGCAGGATTTTGCCGGTCGGCATCGGAATTGGCGCGACGCAGGAAGAGTGAGCGGTCATGTCGCCCATCCGCGCGGCCGGTAATCCGCCAATCAATACGGTCGTTGAGCCCATCGCAACCATGCCGGGTCCGGCGGGCACGCAGCCCGGCAACATGCATGGAGTCGAAATATCGCTGACGCGCGCGGCCGGCATGCCGCCGATCAATACGTTGGGCTGACCCTTGACGATGGTCAGCGGAAGCGGCGGATGCGGTACCGGAGTAGGCGATGGGGCAGGCGGGTGTATCGGCGCATGGCAATGCGGCCCGTCCTGCAGAATCTTGTCGCCGATCCTTGCTGCTGGCTTTCCCAAACCGATCTCCGTGTGGGCTTGCGCACTCTGACTGAGTCTCGCCAGTATAGTACAGTGACGTGCCATCGGCGCCGCGGTTACGGCGACAATGGCGCCGCAGTCCAGAAGTCGTTGAGGAATGACAAGTCGATGTCGATAACGTTTCGTGTTGTCGGTCCGCAGGCACAAATGCTCGGCCCGGCGTCGATCAGGGTGTTCGGTCCGGAAGGCGGCAGTATTGGCCGCTCTGCCGACAACGATTGGGTGTTGCCCGATCCCGAGCGGTTCGTATCGAGCCGGCATGCCGTCATCGAGTCCCACGGACCCGATTTCATTCTGACGGATACCAGTACCAACGGTACATTCATCAACCAGACCGATCAGCCTCTTGGTTATGGCAATCGACAGAAACTGATCGACGGCGACCGGGTGCTGGTTGGCGACTACGAGATTCTCGTATCGATCCAGCAGGACGCCCCCGTGTTTGACGGGCGCACCGGCGACACGGCGCCCACCGCCGCCGGGGCCGGCTGGCCGCCGCCATCGGTTCCCACCGCAAATACTGTCCCCCCCGCGGCAACCGACAGTGTTGATCCGCTGGATCTGTTCGGCGCCGGCGCGGCGGCCGAGGCCTCCGGCCTGGCGCCGTTGTCTCCGGCGGAGGAAGCGTGGCCGGCAGGTGGCGCGATGCAGAATCACACCCCCGGCACCGACGATTTTTTTCGCCCTCCTGATGCGGCACCGGAGGCATCGTCTTCCGCGGATCTCAATGCGGACGATGAGCCGTCCCTGCACCGCTCCACCAATGTGATACCTGATGACTGGGACAAAACGACATTTGAAGCCGTACCTGCTTCGCACCCAACAGCTGAGCCAGCGCTGAAACCGCCACCTTCGGTGCCGACCCAGCCGGCGCCTGCCCGGGCTCCAACCGAGCGGCCGCCGGCGTCGCGGCCAGCGGATTTGCCGGCCGGCCCCGTACCTGGCGCTGCGGAATTCGCCGCCGCCAGTAGCGATTCGGGTGATTTGCCCGGGTTGCGCCAGATGCTTCGGATAGCGGGAATGGACGAGGCCTCCGCGCGCCAGGCTGCGACGCCTGAACTGGCGGATGTGATCGGACGCCTGCTGCACCTGTTCGTCGAGGGGATGATGGAGGTGCTCAAGGCGCGGGCCGAAATAAAGAGCCAGTTTCGCGTGCCGCTGACGCGAATCCGTCCGGTCGAGAACAACCCGCTGAAATTCTGCGTTGACGTTCAGGAGGCGCTTCACGGTATGCTGGTCAAGCCCGGAGAAGGTTTCCAGTCACCGCTCGAGGCCTTCGAAGAGGCGTTTTCGGATATCAAGGCACACCAGATGGCGATGATGGCGGGGATGCGGGCGGCCTTCGACAATATGATGCAGCGTTTTGATCCGGAGCAGTTACAGGATCAGTTCGATCACGAGTTGCGCAGGTCGAGGGTGTTTCAGCATCTGAACAAGTCAAAATACTGGGACATGCTGGCGGAGCGATATGAAGAGATGACGCGTGACGCGGAAGACAATTTCCACCGGATGTTCGGGGAAGAGTTTGCCCGGGCCTACGAAGAACAGATGCAACGAATAACCGATCTCAGGCAGCGCCGCAGCTGAGCGGTTTGCCGCCAAGCGCATCCGCCGGCCGGTAATGGCGGCGGCGGATCGCCGCCTGGTTGGGCCCGCTGCCGGGCATGCGCTGGCGAGATGTATAAGCTACTCTATTAACGTTCACCATTAAAACTATAAAAAACGGGACAGCCTGAATGGCAATTCCAGCGCCGCTCAGCGTCGACAACTTGGAAGGTAGCCGTACCGGGGCGGATTTGACCGCTCCGGCGTTCCGACATCGTCTGCAGGCGGCGCGCGGGGCATGGCGTTGCCTGGGCTTTGCGCTCGCCGCGATCGCGCTCGCCGCATGCGGCAGCAAGCCTGCGGTACCCGACAAGATCGATATGGAGTTCGAGGTGACGACCACGGCGGGTATCAATCCGGATGTGAACGGCCGGTCTTCGCCGCTGGTGCTCGTGATCATGCAGTTACGGGCGCGCGACAAATTTGCCGGCGCCGACTTTTTTTCCCTCTATGATCCTGGCGCAGCGATACTCGGCGAGGATCTGCTCGGTCGCGACCAGCTGACACTGGTGCCGGATGCCATGCGCACGATTCCGGTCGAACTCGATCCCGAGACACAGTTTCTCGGTGTGGTGGCGGCATTTAGCGACCTCGAAACGGCGACCTGGCGCGATGTTGTCGAGATTCCGCAAAAAAGCCTGATTGATAAAGCTAAATTCTTCAGTAAGGACCGCGCCCGGATCGTAGCGGACGATCGCGCGGTGTCCATTTCTTTCGGCTCTAAATGAGCGGAGCGCAATAAATGTCGTGGAAGAACAAGGTTGTCTGGTCCGAGGGCTTGTTCCTGCGGCCACAGCATTTCCAGCAGCAGGGACGTTATTTCGAGAATTTCGTCGAGACCCGCAGTGGTCACCTGCGCCCTTACCCGTGGGGATTTTCCGAACTCAAGATTGACGCCGACCTGCTGTCGATCGGAAAACTTGCGATCGCATCGGCGAGCGGCGTGTTTCCGGATGGCACCCCGTTTTCCATCCCCGACAACGACGAATCCCCCGGCCCGCTGGATATCGACGACAATGTCCGGGACGAAATCGTCTATCTGGGTGTTGCGACGCGGCGTCCGGACGCCAAGGATTTTGGCAGCGGCGACGGCGAGGCGCTGGTTCGTTACAAAATACGCGAACACGATGCGCGCGACGCCGACTCGCCGCTGGATACTTCGGCGCAAATGCAAGTGGGCAGTCTGAACACCCGATTGCTTCGCGAAAACGACCAGCGCGCGGACTATGCCTGTCTCGGTCTGGCCAGAATCGTCGAGGCACGCGTGGATAAACGGGTCGTGCTCGACGACGCGTTTATTCCCCCGACTCTGAGTTGTCAGAGCATGCGCCGGCTGGCCGGTTTCATAACCGAATTGCAGGGCCTGTTGCACCACCGCGGTGAAGCAATCTCGCATCGCGTATCCGATGCCGGAAAAGGGGGTGCGGCCGAGGTGGCCGAATTCCTGATGTTGCAGCTGGTCAACCGCTACCAGCCGGTTTTCGCTCATCTCACAACACTGCCGTTTCTGCATCCGGAGGATTTTTACCGCCTGTTGCTCGAGCTTGCCGGCGAGGTTGCGACATTTACCAGCTCGACCAAGAGGCCGCAGCAGTTTCCGACTTACAGGCACGAGGATCTGCAGGCCACTTTCGAGCCGGTCATCAAGGAGATTCGTGAGTCGTTGAGCATGGTGATCGAGCAGAGCGCCATTCCAATCCCTCTCAAGGAGCGACGCTATGGTATCCGCGTCGGCGCGTTGTCGGATCCGTCCTTGCTCGATCAGGCCAGTTTCGTGCTGGCGGTGAATGCCAGCACGCCGATCGAGGATCTGCGCAGACTGTTCCCGGCGCAGGTAAAAATCGGGTCGGTAGAGAATATCCGCGACCTGGTCAATTCGGCGTTACCGGGAATCACCGTGCGTCCGCTGCCGGTTGCCCCGCGGCAGATTCCGTTTCATGCCGGCTATGTTTATTTCGAGCTGGATCCGGCCAGCGAATACTGGGCGGGTCTCAAAAACTCTGGCGGATTCGCATTGCATGTCGGCGGTGACTTTCCGGGTCTTAAGATGGAATTCTGGGCGATAAGAGGCTAGCTGGGTATGAGCGGCAACGATCCGTTCGGCGACGATTCTGATCGCACGATCATGCGCCCGCGTCCTGGTGGCCGCGGGCCGCGCCCGGCGGCAGACGGGCATACCGAGCGGCGCAGCGCGCCGCCGCCAGCTGCCGGTGCCCTGATTGTCGGGGCGGGGATGAACCCTCTGGTCGCGGCGGCAACGCCGCTTTTTTCGCTGGTCGGACAACTGCGCAACACGTTGTCGCATCCGGATATTGCGAGCCTTCACTCGCACGTGGCGCAGGAAATCATGAATTTCGAGGCGGAAGCGCGGGCCAAGGGCGAATCTGCCGAGTCGATACTTGCGGCTCGTTATGCCCTGTGCACCCTTGTCGACGAGACGGTCCTCAGCACCCCATGGGGCACCGAAAGCAACTGGGGCAATCAGACGCTGCTGGTGCGTTTTCACAACGAGACCTGGGGCGGCGAGAAATTTTTCCAGATTCTCGAGCGCCTGTTGCCCGATCCGCGCGCCAATCTCCATCTGCTCGAGTTCATCTATGTCTGCCTCGCGCTGGGATTCGAAGGCAAGTACCGGGTGCAGGCGCAGGGGCGCGGGCAGCTCGAGCAGCTTCAGCACCGGCTGTACGAAGCGATCCGCAGCTACCGCGGCGATTTTGAAAGAGAGCTGTCCCCACACTGGCAGGGGGTCGAGGACCGCCGTCCGAAACTCGCCCGCTATGTGCCTTTCTGGGTGATCGGAGCCGTGGTTGCCGGCTTGCTGCTTGCAGCCTTTATCGGCTTCCTGTTTAGCCTGAACAGTCGCTCCGACCCGGTGGTCGGCGAGGTCGCGATGCTCGGGACGGATGCGGCGCCGCTGGTCGAGCGCGATGCGATGGCGCCGCCGCCGGTGACGCTGACCGCTTTGCTGGAAAGCGATGAGCTGGCAAGCAAGGCCATCGTCGATGGAGTCGTCAGGGTCGTGGATGAGCCCGGACAGTCCACCGTAACGCTGTGGGGCATGTTCGCATCGGGGCAGGCCGAGGTCGATAGTGCGCAGCAGCCGTTGCTGCTTCGTGTCGGCTCCGCGCTGACTCAGTTAAGTGGCCGGGTCACGGTGATAGGGCATACCGACAACGTGCCGATTCGAACTCTCAGCTTTCCATCGAATTGGGAGTTGTCGGAGCAACGCGCACAGTCGGTGCGTAACGTACTCGGCCAGGCCGTGCCGGAACAGCGCCTGAGTGCCGAGGGACGGGCCGATACCCAGCCCCTTGTGGACAACAGCACACCGGTCAATCGCGCTCTCAACCGCCGCGTCGAAGTGAAGTTGTTTTACCAGGACGGCGAGTTATGAAGGCGATACTCGGAATTCTCAAAAACCGCTGGGTGTTGGCGGCGCTCGGTCTCATTGCGATCGCGCTGCTGATATTTTTTCTCGGGCCGTTGTTCGGCTTCGCCGACAGCCGGCCGTTGCAGAGTGTCGCCGCGCGGCTGATCACGATCCTGGTGATCGTTCTGGTGTGGCTCGCAGTGCAGGTCGTGCGCCTGCTGCGCGCGAGCCGCGCTTCAAAGCAACTGGCCGAGGGCATTGTCGAAGCCGATGCGGCGGCGGAGCCCGAGCCGGACCGCTCGGCCGAGGAAGTCGAGGCGTTGCGTGAGCGCTTCGAGGAGGCGGTGAGTGTTCTCAAGAAGTCGCCCGGGGCGGAAGGACGCGGGCTGTACGATCTGCCGTGGTACATCATTATTGGCCCGCCCGGGTCGGGCAAGACAACCGCGCTGGTTAATTCCGGATTGCGTTTTCCGCTTTCCGAACGCTTTGGCAAGGAAGCGTTGCGCGGTGTTGGCGGCACCCGTAATTGCGACTGGTGGTTTACTGACGAGGCGATTCTGCTCGACACCGCCGGACGCTACACGACCCAGGACAGCCATGCGGATACGGATCGCAGCGCCTGGCGCGGATTCCTCGATCTACTGAAAAAGTACCGCCGCCGACGCCCGATAAATGGCGTGCTGGTCGCGATCAGCCTGTCCGACCTGATGATGCTCAGTGATCAGGAACGACACAATCATGCGGTTGCGATCAAGGAACGCATTCAGGAACTGGACAAGCATTTCGGAATTCGCTTCCCGGTGTACCTGATGTTTACCAAATGCGATCTGGTGGCCGGGTTCATGGAGTTTTTTGACGATCTCGACCGCACCGGCCGAGAACAGGTCTGGGGTACGACTTTTCCCCTCGACGATACGCCCGGCGATGTGCCGGTTGAGCGCTTCGCCGCCGAATTCGATGGGTTGATCGAGCGCCTCGACGAGCGGCTGCTCGAACGTCTCTCGAACGAGCGCGATTTACGCCGGCGCAATCTCATTTATGGTTTCGCGCGCCAGATGGCCAGCCTGAAACACACGTTGAACGGTTTTCTGGAGACGATATTTCGTGGCAGTCGATTCGAGCAGACACCGATGTTGCGTGGCGTCTACTTTACCAGCGGCACCCAGGAGGGCGCGCCTATCGATCGCCTGATGGGTACCATTGCGCGCACCTTTGGGCTGGATCAGCAGGCCCTGCCGACTTTTGCCGGCCAGGGTCGAAGTTATTTCATCACCAGCCTGTTGCGCAGGGTGGTCTTCAACGAGTCCGAGATTGCCGGGACCAATCGCAAGCTCGAAGGCCGGCGGGCATGGTTGCAGCGGGCCGCATATGCCGCCGTGTTCGTGCTATTCGCGGGGCTGCTGGCGGGGTGGGGCGCGAGTTATTTCAATAATCTGAAGTATCTCGACAGGGTGGCGGAGTCGGTTCCCGCGGCCAATGCCGAGATTCAGTCGATACCCGAGCGCGGCCGCGATGTCGTGGAAGTGCTCCCCGCGCTGAACGCGGTGCGCGATCTTCCCGGCGGTTATGCCGGGCGCGACGCGGGTACGCCGTTTCTCCACGGCCTCGGTTTGTACCAGGGTGACAAGGTCGGCAAGCAGGCCAGCGAAGCTTATCGGCGGGTCCTGGAAGGCCAGCTGCTGCCAAGAATCCTGTTGCGTATCGAGCAGCAGATCGATCAGACGGGAGTGCCGCTCGATTACACCTACGAAGCCCTCAAGACCTATCTTCGCTTTGCCTCCGAAGAGCATTACAGTGCCGAGGACATTGGCGCATGGGTTACGCTCGACTGGGACAATACGCTTCATCGCGAGATCGGCAGCGAGCGGCTCAATGAGCTGAAGGAGCACCTCGCAGCATTGCTCGAAGTACAGGCGACACCGTTGCCCATACCGCTTGATCGGGCGGTCGTTGCGCGCGCGCGCCAGCGTCTGCAGCAAGTGCCCATGGAGGAGCGGGTCTACGCCCGGCTGAAATACTCGAATCTCGATAAGGAACTGGCGGACTTCAATATTCTCGACGCCGCGGGACAGGATGCTGCGCTGGTTTTCACCCGGGTGAGCGGCAAACCGCTGAGCGAGGGCATCCCGGGTCTGTTTACGAAGCCGGGTTACCGCATGTTGTTCACCGATATGAACAACCTGCAGGTGTTGCGCGAACTGTCGGCCGAAGAGTGGGTGCTGCGTGACGACGTCGAGCTTTCTGAGCTAGGCAACCTCGCCGCATTGTTTGCCAATGTTCGTGAGCTGTATCTCGACGACTATGCCGATCAGTACGAAGCGCTGGTGGCGGATGTGCAACTGGCGCCGTTTGCGGATGCCAGCGAGGCGGCGCGGATTCTCGACGTCTTGTCGCGCCCGGATGACTCGCCGTTGCTGCTGCTCGCTCTCGCGATCAGGGAGCAGACCACGCTCGACGACTCGGCCCCGGCGGCGACCGCCAATGACGAGAGCGCGGAGGCTGATGACGATGCCTATCGCAAACAACGCGAGCGCCTCGAGGCGGTGCTTGGTGGCCAGGTAAGCGAACCCGAAATTGTGAGAGCGGGGCGCACCTACGCCACCGTCGTCGATGAAAGGTTTGCCGACCTCAACAAGCTGGTCGAGGGTGAACGCGGGGCGATGCCGATCCAGCACCTGATGGGTTTGCTGCGCGAGCTGCAGGATTTCATGATGACTGTCGCTAATGAGGAGACGGCCAGCGGTTTGCCAAAGCACGTCGCCGATCAGGGCAGAACTACATTGCGAAAAGTGCAGTTCGAGGCGGATCGGCAGAAATCTCCGGTCGTGAAGGAAGTGCTCGCCGGGGCAGCGAGCGGTTCGGCCAATATCGCTTTCGGCGGTGTTACCACGCAGATCGATGCGCAGTGGCGCTCCGGGCCGCTGAGTTTCTGTCAGCAGGCGATTGCGGGCCGATATCCGGTAGATCCAGGCAGTTCGCGCGAGATCCGGCTCGAGGATTTTGGCCGTTTCTTCGGCTACGGCGGGTTGATGGAGACGTTTTTTAACGACTACCTCAAGGATCTCATCGACACCAGTCGCCGCCCGTGGGAGCTAAAGTCGGCTGGCGGAGATGGCGTGCAGCTCGCGCCCGGTGCGGTCGCGCAGTTCGAACGCGCGCATCGGATCAAAGAGACGTTTTTCCGTGGCGATTCGGCGCCGTTTGTCGGTTTCGATTTGTCGCCCGTCAGTATGGATGCCGCGGTTACCCAGTTTACCCTGGTCGTGGACGGGCAAACGGCGCGCTACTCGCATGGTCCGCGAACGACGGACAGCTTTGAGTGGCCAGGGCCGAATGGCACCGGTGAGGTGCGCATCGAAATGGCCCCGGCCGGAACCCAGGCGTTGCGCCAGGAAAGAGGGCCCTGGGCATGGTTCCGTGTTCTCGACGACTCCAACATCAGCCCGGCGGAGCGTCCTGAGCATTTCAATGTCACTTTTTCACTCGGTGGCCGCAGCGCGACCTACGAGCTCGTGGCGCGCAGCGCCTTCAATCCGTTCCAGTCAACGGCATTGACCCGGTTCGCGTGCCCGGAATCTCTGACCCGATGAGTGTGGCGCCACGGCCAGGTTTTTTCGGCAAACTGCCAAGCCATGGTGATTTCGTCACCAGAGGTCTCTCACGGGATTTTACCGAGGGATGGGACCAGTGGTTGCAGCATTGTGTGGCGGCAAGCAAGGCCACGCTGGGCGCGGAGTGGACCGATATTTACCTGGTCAGCCCGATCTGGCGTTTTGTCCTGTCTGCCGATGTCTGTGGGCCGTCGGCCTGGGCCGGGATTGTCTTTCCGAGCGTTGACCGCGTCGGCAGATATTTTCCGCTGACAATCGCGGTTGCCACGCTTCCCGGTGCGTTGCCGCTGCAGATTGTGACGTCCTCAGGGGCATGGTTTGCGGCGGCCGAGCGACTCGCATGGGAAGTGCTCGAGGAGGAGGGTTACGATGCAGACCGCCTCGAACAGGCCGTTGCGGCCCTCGGCGGGATCGAATTAGGCGCGGCGCGACTGAGCTTCGATGCGCAACCCCCGGCCGCCGGCGCTGAAAACGGAGTCGCGGTTGCCATTGCCGCCGGCGCCACCGTGGGGCAGACGGTATTGGTTTTGGCGCAACAGCTCATTGCCGCGACGATGCGAGGCGGCCACAGTCTTTGGTGGACGGGTGGATCGGAACAGGTGCCGCCGATGCTGTTTGTCTCGCCCGGCCTGCCCGATCCCGGCTCCTATGCAGGTTTGCTGCATTTCGACCATGCCACCGATTCCGCTGCGGTTCCGGTCGGATTCGGCCTGCCGGATGCCGAATCCACGCCGGGCGCCGTGGACGAAGGGGCGGAGGCCGAATGAGTATTGCCGCTTTCAGGTGGGAGTCAAGTGCGCGGACCGACAAGGGAAACGTCCGGGACCACAACGAAGACGCATGTCTCGAGCTTCCGGGTCGTGGTGTCTGGGTGGTGGCCGATGGCATGGGCGGACACCAATCCGGCGATCTCGCGAGCCAGATGGTCGTCGATCTTGTTGCCCAGATTGGCGTCCATGACAAGCCGTCCCGGCTTGTCGATCTCGTAGAGGACGCGCTGATGACCGCTAATCGGCGTTTATACAGAAAATCGCTGGAAGGGGAGCGCCCCACGGTTATTGGCAGTACCGTGGCCGCGCTGCTCGCAGTGGGCGGCTATGCAATCAGTGCCTGGGCCGGCGACAGCCGCGTCTATCGGCTGCGCGGTGGCGTTCTCGAGCAGGTCAGTCGCGATCACAGCGAGGTCGAGGAGTTGATTGATCAGGGGGTGTTGTCGCGCGCGACCGCGGAGGATCATCCGGCCGCGAACGTGATCACCCGCGCGGTCGGCGGAGCGGAAGATCTGTATCTGGACCTGGAGTTGTTACAGCTGCAGAATCTCGATCGCTTCCTGTTGTGTAGCGACGGTCTTTACAAGGAGTTGACCGAGCAGGAAATCGCCGTGCTTCTGGCGGATGGAGATTGTAAGGAAGCCTGCAGCCAGCTGCTGGGCACAGCGCTTTCGCGAAAGTGCACTGACAATGTCACCGCGCTGGTCGTCGATTTTCTGGCCGTGGCGGCCTGACGGTTCGACGGGGCAAGCAATGGATCAGTTCAGGGCAGCACTCGGCCGGTTTCTGACAGGGGAACTCGATTTTTCCGTCCTCGAGCAGTCGCTGGTCGACTCTGTCGCCGCCGATGAGAGCGTTGGACCCCAGATACTCGCGCTGCTCGAAGAGCTGTATCGCACCGGCAGGTTGCCGCACCAGTTATACGCCGTCCTCAAAAAACGCCTCGAAGGTCATGTCACCCTTCCGACCGGCCAAACATCGGCCGCTGCGGTAACGACGACGGAAAGTGCTTCCCCTGGTGTTGGCGGCGACGACAGCACAAGGCTGAAGACCCCGTCCGCGGACAGCACTGATCAGGGTGGGGAGAGCACCCGTTTCCGACTGCCGCAAGCCGGCGACGATCGCACTCGAATGCGCGATCAGGCCGATTCCACGGATCGGATGAGCGCGCCGCCGGATTCGCAGAATGGACCTGACCTGGTCACCAGAGCTGCGGGTGCCACCAGTGCCACAAATATAACAAGCGCGACCGGTGCGACAAGTGCGACAGGTGCGACAGGTGCGACAAGTGCGACAAGTGCGACAAGTGCGACAAGTGCGACAAGTGCGACAGGTGCGACAGGTGCGACAGGTGCGACAGGTGCGACAGGTGCGACAGGTGCCGCGC
>Ga0316191_10002524_pt1 | contig 13332 bp, 10 predicted proteins | sample Eddworburr2cm_MG_FD_204928 | JGI IMG/M metagenome (GOLD analysis project Ga0316191, IMG submission 204928) | Coastal sediment microbial communities from Maine, United States - Eddy worm burrow 2 cm | ecosystem: Environmental > Aquatic > Marine > Coastal > Sediment | place: USA: Maine...
AGCGGAATGTTTTGATCCTTTAAATGATGCTAACGGGGCCTGATGTCCGCGGTCGGTTTTTAGTTTTTTATTTGCTCTCTTATAATCGTCAGCAGAAGTTTCTAACGTTTCATCTTCTTCTAACCAGGGATCTGCCTTCCAGGTCCTTTCAATAGTTAGATCGCCATCGACTTCATGCATTGTTAACCGATATGCTAGCCAGTCAGCAAATTTAGTTGAGTCATTGTTCGACAATGCGTATATATCCCGAATGATCAGGTCATTTGTTTTGGGCGTCCCGTACGTGTAACCGTAAAAGAAATGCTTGCAATGTATTTCTTGTCGATGGTCTTGAGCAATGCACTGAAAGCAACAAAAATTAAGATGTTGGTTATTTGGTATTTCATGGTTTTTTGTAGTATGGTATTTTCATACTAATCTAGTGGATTTTTAAGTGATTCTAAAATGGTTTATTTGCGTATATGGGATGTAGTTTGGAGAACAACTTAATTGCTTATCTCAACAACCATTTCTATCTCACAGGCTATATTCGTAGGTAATGATCCCATCCCAACTGCTGCCCTGGCGTGTTTGCCTCGCTCACCAAAAATTTCAACCATAAGGTCAGAAAAACCATTGATAACTGCAGGGTGATCAGTGAAGGTAGGATCGGCGTTGACCATGCCAGTTACTTTTACGATCCGTGATACGCGGTTCAAATCTCCTATTTCTGCTTTTAATGCTGATAACTGCTCTATTGCAGTTAGCCTGGCGGCTTCATAGCCTTCTTCAATTGTTAAGTCTAACCCTAATTTTCCAATTGTGAATTCTCCATCGGAATGCTTAGGCCCTTTACCGGCCATAAATATCAAGTTGCCCGTTTTTACTGCATTCACGTAGTTTGCAACTGGTTTGCTTGGTTCCGATAAAGTAATGCCCAGACTGGTTATTTTTTCTTCTACATCATAATCATAAAGAGCGCTGGTTTGGGATTTCTCATTGTAATTGAATGAGCAGGCATTTAACACGATTAACAATAAAAATGTCGTTTTTTTCATGAAATTATGGTTTGATGAATGTGCCGTCGTTTTGACGCAATTGAGTCCAATTGTAATTGAATTTTGGAAGTGGATATTTTAACGCTTCCTTTTCATTGATATCAACGCCCAATCCTGGCTTTTCTACAATATGCATAAATCCGTTTTCCATATATGGTGCATCTGGAAAAACCGCTCTCAACTTGTCATTAAAATGAACTGCCTCCTGGATGCCGAAGTTCCAAACAGCCAAATCAATATGAGCATTAGCCGCATGACCCACCGGAGAAACATCACCAGGCCCATGCCAGGCTGTCCGCACATTAAACCATTCTCCTAGTCGGGCAACTTTCATGGCAGGTGATATCCCGCCAATTTGTGAAATATGGATTCTGATGAAATCGATTTGTCGCTGTGTCATCTGATCAATCCATTCATTCTGATTGTTAAAAAGCTCACCCATAGCAATTGGGACTGAAGTCTTTTGTCTGATAGTCTCCATCCAGTGTCTGTTTTCTGGAGAAATCGGATCTTCGATAAAGAATGGGCGGTATTCTTCCAAATTTTTCATCAAATAGATCACATCTATTGGTTGGAGGCGTTCATGTACATCATGGAGTAGCTCAACTTTTTTACCGCATACCTTGCGCACATGTTCAAACATGTCAATGGTGCCTTGAACGTATGCGTAAGGATCCATTGTGTTATCCTCCGGTTGTCCAAATCCATGTTGCTTATAGTCCGGAACTTCCGAAAGATGTGTGGAGCCATAACCACCCAATTGAATGCGAACATGACGGAATCCCTGTTCCATAAATTTTTGTGCATTATCAGCAACCTCTTCTTTTGTTTTTCCAGAAGCATGTGTATAGGTGTCTACAGCAAATCGACATTTACCTCCCAATAATTGATATACGGGCATGTTGGCGAGTTTTCCTTTGATGTCCCAAAGCGCCTGGTCAAGACCACTCAGAGCATTGTTGAGTACGGGGCCATTACGCCAATACGAGCTTACATAAGCTGTTTGCCACATGTCTTCAATATTGTGAACAGATTTGCCCCTGCAAAAATCATCCAGGTATTTATCTACAGCCGTTACTACTGAATGAGCTCGTTGTCTGAAGGTGGCGCATCCTATGCCATAAATACCCGGTTCATTCGTTTCAACCTTTACAACCACCAATTCAATTCCATTTGGTGCAGTAGCAATAGCTTTGACTTTTGTGATTTTTACGTCAGGTAAATCAAATTTATCTTTTAATGCTTTGGACTGACCTGATATAGACGCCATCGCTAATGGAGAAAGCAAGGCACCTTTGAGTAGATTTCTTCTTTTCATGATTTGGGTTTTATATCAAATGAAATTAGGTGTTCTTGAAAACTTATTCAAGAAGAAGGGGAAAGAATTAATTATTCTTTAATGTGTAATTCTGCAATTCCTGTTACTTGATTAACCATTTTCTTATCTTTCATTAACAAATAAATTTCCCATGAAAAATCAACCTGCTCTGTTTTGTCTATTATTTCTATTATTGTCTATTTCATCGTTTGCTGGAGAGGGTGTCATTGCAGGAGAATTTATCATTGATCCCCCAACGTTTCACAATCTGGGCTTTGAATGGAAAATTGAGGGTGATGACAACCACAATGCTACTGTTTTTGTAAACTTTCGGTCGGAGGGCTCTGATCGATGGGAACCCGCACAACCGATGCTCCGTATTGGTGACGAAAAAGTTTGGCGTGCCAAGGAGTATCTTGAATATTGGACACCTCGAATGTTTGCCGGCAGTATTTTTGGTCTTGAACCAGGACAACATTATGAATGTCGTTTTGAAATGTCAGATCCCGATGGAGTAACAGGAACATCAACAAAACAGGTAAAGGTGCAAACAAGAAGTATTCCCCAAAGTAATACAGAAGGCCCAGTACTTCATGTTTATCCGCCGGATTATGAGGGGCCCAGGGAAGAACCTTCTTTCACTGGTTTACTTGAGGCCTACTATGGTCCTGGATTGGGTGACTGGGATGTGGTGCATCGACGGCCAGTAGGACCGGGGACAACAATTATGGTTCACGCTGGATTATATAAGGCCGATCGGCGTGACTATGTAAATCCTCATCAGATACCCTTCTTCGGCTCCTATGTACTGACGCTGGATGGCACTGTTGATAAACCCATCACCATTAAAGCCGCTGGAGATGGTGAAGTAATATTCGACGGAGACAACGTTTTCAAGTTATTTGATGTCATGGCCGCAGACCACCACATTTTTGAGGGCATTACAGTTAGAAATACGGAAATAGCCTTCTATGCTGGAGTGAAGGGAGTGTTGGGGTGTTCGAATCTAACAGTAAAGAATTGCCGGATTGAGGATGTCGGAATCGGCGTTCATACCGAATGGGCTGGATCAAGGGATTTCTATATTGCTGATAATATTATGATAGGCCGTGATGACCATTATCGGCTCAATGGATGGAGCAATATGAAAACATATGGTCCCAGCCCGGTTAATTCTTATTATGGAGTAAAAGTATATGGTCAGGGGCATGTAATCTGCCACAATAAAATCTCATATTTTCATGATGGAGTTTGCATTAGCACATATGGTATTCCCGAAGAAGACCAGAATTTAAAATGTGTTTCTATTGATATTTACAACAATGATATTTTTCTGATGGTAGATGATCTTATTGAAGCGGATGGCGGGGTACATAACATCCGGGTAATGAATAATCGTGGTTTCAATGCGGCTCATCATGGCTTGAGTGCCCAACCCATGTTTGGTGGTCCTGTTTATTTCATTGGCAACCTGGTATATAATGTGCCTTTTGGCGGAGCCATTAAAACAGGTGGAGCCAATCCTGCCGGTGTGTTGGTGTACCATAACACATTTATTGCTGAAAATAATGCTGGGGGGATCTCCAATATCCATTATCGCAACAACCTTTTTTTTGGCACAGATCACCCGCGTAGACAGATTTTCCGCATGCAATCATATACCAGCTATAGCACTGCCGACTATAATGGTTACAGACCCAATAAGAATACTAGGCCTGCCTTTTCCTGGATTATGCCTTCGAACAAACTGCAAGAATATGATAAACTTCCAGCGATAATGGAATTTAGAACCTTAGATGAGTTCAAAAAAGAAACAGGATTGGAGCAGCATGGCATTGCAGTGGATGTAGATATATTTGAAAATATGACGCTTCCTGATCATGAAACTCCACATGCAGTTTATTCGCCTGACGAAATAAGCTTTCGGTTATTGGGGAAAAGCAATGCAATTGATGCAGGGGTGCGCCTTCAAAACATTAACGATGGTTTTACTGGCAGTGCCCCGGATCTGGGCGCCTTGGAGTATGGTAAAGAGGAGCCAATTTATGGACCCAGAAAACAGTAGAAATAATCTTATTTTTTCAACAGTTCATTTATGGTGGGTTACGAAAATGCTGTTTTATTACAATTTTTGATTTGTAATTATTCTGAATACGAATCAATAATACTGATCATGGCATCTTGACATACCGGACAGAAATAATCAGTTCGCGTAAACATAATGCAATTGATTGACGGGCGATACAATCCTGTAGACATGTATCCAGCCCCTTCAAAAGCACCTACTTTTCCGGCGAATGGACTATTTTCCAGGTACTCCTGCACCTCCGCATCACGCTTTGTGCTAAGTTCATCATAGCGCTTCTTAGCAATTTTTACTTCTTCTTTAGGTGCCCCATTCAGTTGTAGATCTGCAATATTATTGTTCATCGCTCTTCTTTTCGCCTGCCATTCCAGATCCTTGCTATCGAATTTATTTTTTGCCCAAGGAGTTGGTAATTCAACCCCTTTACTTAATAGATGTTTCCATTTAAGATTCTCCGGATCCAGCAAAGCCGTAATGTTGGGCTCAGCAGGTTCATGTTCCACCGAATAAAAGTCATTGTAGGCAGTAGATGATGTATAATACTCATCTGCCAGTCCAAAAAAGGAATGTCCAAATTCATGAACCATCAAATAGTCGCTATCGATATTATCAGATGTGTATACACAGTAGAAGTTATATATTCCTCCACCTCCGTATCGTGTGGAATTTACCATAATGTAAAGCGCATCGTAAGGTACATGCCCAGCAATGTTGCGCAGCGATAAATTATCTTCCGTCAATACATAACGTTCAGATCCCATAGAATTAAACGTTGCGCTCACGGCTGTATTTTTATCTATTCCCGCCCGTGGTTCATCAATCCCACCATCCTCTGATGGTTTTAGTACACCCCTAATATTAAATTTATCCTTATTGGATTTACATGGTTCAGCTCTAAAAAAGTATTCCGTAAATCGAGTGAGATCATCCTGGAATTTTTGAATTTCATCTTTGGTATATCCTTCACCAATAATAGCTATATCAGCCGTCACATTCGGGTCTCCGCTATCAAGGCTTGTGTAGATGTTTATATCCGGATCTATTACCGGCCGCTGGGCTTTTGATGGATCTATCTCTTCCCTAAACACTTCTGACAGCTCACCGGCAGGATCTCTTTTTTCCAGGGCAAAGATGATTTTTGATTTTGGCAATGGGACGATTGCAGATTCATGAAATTTTTTCACTTCTCCTTCAATAGCCGGAGTACTAACCTGGTATTCCTTGAAGTAGCTGTCGAAACCCTTGGAATAGATCAATTTCCCTGTCTCCATATCATATATTTTATGATAGTATGCGCCATAATTAAGCTGATCAATTAGATTGATCTTGCTGCCAGCCCATTGCTCATATGTATAAAGCTGATCAATATCCACACGTTCAGTTTTTGCATCACCTGTATGAAAATAGTCGATCCGCAGTGTGCCACTTGAAAAGAAGTTTTCAAATCCGGTGGATGGTTCTTCCTTGCATGCGGTATTTGTTAGAAATAAAACTATAAAAAGCAGATGTATAGATCTCATAATAAATTAAGCTTAAAAAGACTTTAATTCTATAAAAGGCCAAGATAGCTTCCTTTTTTTAATTTATAAATACTCAGGGGGAGATCATTTCAAAGGAAGTGGTGCATTCCTGAAATGTTTGTATTTACCAAGCAAACTACCAATAAAGCAGGTAAATGGCATAATAATATTCTTGACAAATTGTGGGATTTCTGGAATATCATATTCTGCTGTATATCGTGTCATTAGGTAGGCACCATCAAATGTTTCTGGTTGTCCTTTTCCGGATTTATTTTGTGCAGCATAGAGTGCGCTCAAATAAAAAATAACATTGTCAACTGGAGATATCCACCCCGATAATTTAAGTGTTTCTTTTCCCTCGGCCCAGAACTTATGTGGAGTTCCACGTTTAAATAATGCGGTTTCTCCTTTTATCAGAAATTTAGGTTCCTGACCTGGAATCTGATACCCCATTTTTCCTGACGTCACTGTCAGGCATTCATCTTGTCGAAGGTGGGTATGCATAATTGGACCGCATCCAGGGTTACAAAATGCCTCAAGCAGGACCTTGTCGTCACTTTGATTAGTTTCAATCGATAGAAAATTGATTTTCTCCCCGACACAATTTTCAATGGTATGTGGAATTTTATGTTCATGGCGGATGGTTTTAGGACAAATATATGTAAATTTGGACAATGTCCAAATCATTCTATGAAAACTGAAGAAAAAATTATCTCGAAAGCGCTTGAAATGTTTAATCAGCGAGGAATTGAATATGTAGGATTGCGTGAGTTGGCATCTGTTTTACAGATTAGAGTTAGCAATATCACCTATTATTTTCCCAAGAAAGATGACTTGGTAAACCGGCTTTCTATGGACCTCAACAAACTAAATTCTGAAGTTGTCGTCGAGAATGAGCATCTTACTATGCTGACTTTTCTTGAAATGTTCCACAAAGTTTTTCAAAATCACGTAAAATACCGTTGTCTGTTGCTTAGCTTGGTCCATATCCTTGAGCAAAATAAAGTGATATCGGAGAAATATAAAAACACCCAACGCACCCGAAATGAAACAATGAAGTTAACTTTAATACACTTGCAGCAAACCGGATATCTAAATAGCGTTAGTGAAAATAAATTACATTTTCTGGTCTCGATGCTGTCACTTATTGCTCGGTTTTGGATTTCCGAAGCAACTGTTTCATTTAGAAATTTATCTCGTGATGAACAAATACGGCATTATCTGATTTTGATTGTAGAGCTATTTTACCCCTATTGTACAGAAACAGGCAAAGAAGAGATTCAGCGATTTTTAGAAAAGATTTAGTCGTAGTATTTCAATTCCCAAGCTTTTCTAGCAATTCTGATTTAGGAATTACTTTGAGAACATTTAGAACTGTTCTGCTAATGCATTATTTTTAATTTGTCTTGAAATCTACCATAATCTGAATAATGAAAATTCTCAGTTTTCTTAGTGCTTACCTTTTACAATTCATTTTTTTCTTGCAGGGGCAATTCATATTGGCACAAGATCTCCCATCGACTCTTCCAGAAATCAAGTATCATTTAACTGCAAATCCCTGGAAGCCGTTGAATATCCCAATAGAATCTTATCTGGATGCTGTGGAAGGTATGGCTAGGGTTGCGCAAAAATTTCAGAGCAAAGAAGGAGCGATAATCGATCCATTTTTGCATAGAGAGCATCAATATTCCACGCCATATTATGCCATTGCTGTTGGGGCATTGATACATGCAGGTCGTGCAGATGATATGGTGTTATCCGGCATCCTTGCGATGGATAAGGCGCTGAATGACCTATTTATGGGAAAGGATTCCATTCCTGATCAGCATGGCGAGTTTTACATTGCCGCGTTGGCTGAAGCCATGGAATTGTATCAGGGACATGTCCCAAAGGATAAGTATACTCATTGGCTAAAAATGATTGCTACGCCTGTTGATAAAATCTGGAAAGGTTGGGATAAGAGTCTTAACAACTGGCGAACGTATGTGATGAAGGGAGAATGGGCCAGAGCAGTTTATGGGTTTACTAACAAAGAGAAGGCTATTGAACTAATTGAAGAAAACTGGCTTGACTATACCCAATACGAGCGGATTGGTAGAGATAAATGGAACTTATACCAGGATTGGACAAGTGATCCTCAAAGTCACGCCGTTGAAGCTGTAGGAAGGGGAAACCTTACAGCTATTGCCTTAAGTGGATACGATGGACCATCAGCTGATCAGCTACTCGACATTGTAAGAAGGGGAGGAAGGACATCTATGTTATTAATGAGCCCTACAGGTCAATGTCCACCTAATGGCCGAACTGATGATCATGTATTTAATGACATTCTGTATCAGCTTATTTTTGAAGCGCTGGCAGAAGATGCCATGAAACAGGGTGATGATTATCTGGCGGGGCAATATCGCCGATCTGCCATGTTGGCGTTTCAGAGTATACAGCGGTGGAAAAGGACTGATAAGCCATGGGAAGGATCTTATTACATCACTAAGAATTTTTATGATCCCGGAGATCGAGTAGGTTATCAACCGGCAAGTCAGTGGGGAAATTACAGTGGAGCAATGATGTTTCATCTGGCAGAGGCGTATCTAACCAGGAGTTCAGTATTCAATGAAGTGCCGGCACCAACAGAGATTGGTGGTTATGCTTTGGAGACAGATGCCCGGTTTTCCACGTTTGTTGCCAATGCCGGAGGCATGCAGGTATTCATCAATCTGCGTGGAGCTGCAGTTCCGAAATATAATGTGTACTGGACGCCGTTAGGTACGGTGCGATTTTCAAAGGTAAATTGGGATGATCGGTTAGGACCTGCAGACGGTGAAAAAACAAATGACACATCTGGTCCTACTACAATATACGCTCGGGGTGAGGGAGAAACTGAAGACATTGTCTATACACAGACCGGATTAACTTTTGGCCCAACTTGGATCGAAAAGGGTAAGTGGACTAGGATAGCTGATGTCGCTAAACACTATCAGGGTATCGTGACTACAGAATTTGTGCATCCTTTGCTCGTGAAGTTTAAGATTACTTATGCCTATACCACCGGCAGGGGCGGGCCATATTTCCAGCAGGAATTTATTATAACACCAGATGGGGTGATGACTTATCTCTCCTGTCGTCAACCAATTCCTTACGGAGTTAGCGTTCCTTTGTTGGCAAATGATGGCCGTGAATTGGAGACGAGTATTTCCAACGGGATTGCCAGAACGGGGTATTCGGGAAGTGGAGATACACAAAATTTTATTGGTTTAAATGGTGATGTGCATGTTGAAGTTGATGGGAAGAAAATAAGGAGTACCTATGGTGATTTGTTGCCAGTCAAATTTCAATCAGATGAGAAAAAACAAAGGGTTTTTGTTTATCCAAAAACAATGGATGATCCTGATGCATTCGCTGTAAAAGAGAGTTTTCAATTTATAGATGGTGGATTTTCATCAGTATTAGGTAGTGTGAAAGGCACGATATATACTGGAAGATATAGCGCTGGTGGATATGGGAATTCATTGGATTTGGATGGAGATGGTACGGCCGAATTGACCTTACACAAGTCTTGCGGTTTTATTACCCAACTAAAAAATGGTGTAGTGACTTCCATTGAATCAGACCAGGATGTGGAAGTGAAAATTAATGGAAAAACCATGCTTCTGAAAGCGTTCCAACCAAGGGAGATTAATTAAGAATCTTTGAATTGCTTAGTTTACTTTAAATATCCAGTCTACGATTATATTCATTGATTCCTGCGATATCGCATGGTCGATGTATTTGTATTCGGAAATTTTTCCAGTCTTACATTTTTGAAAGATGTGGTTATGATTTTTGAGCTTTAGAGTAGCGTAATCAGGACAAATTCCATTTTCAAGTGCGTCTTCGATTGCTGGCAGATTGGTGTCTGCAACTACCTGCACGTCCTTATCGCCATTTAGCACTAGTGTTGGGCACTTGACCTTCAACAGGGTTTCCCGTGGATTGTAATTGTAAAACTCCAGCATCGCTTCAGCTCGATAGAGTTCATTGAAAAAATAAGAGGCATTCTGATCCAGAAATCCAAAATCCTGCCTGCTCTCCTCATCGATCGATGACCATATGTCTTTTAGTAAACCTATACCTTGTATTCGCTCCTGATCTGTTATGTCCTTTTTCACTAATATTTTCCAAAGGTGTAATGAATATCTGGACACTTCTTCAAGTCGGCTTTCTGAAGCTCCAGCAGCTTTTGTTATGGCTAGTTGTGAGGCATGCAATGCATCTTTTGCTTCCACACCCAAACCAGCCATCATAATTATAAATTTGACATTTTCACTTTTCACTGCCATAATAGGGGTAATAATGCCACCCTGACTCAAACCGATTGCACCAATTTTAGAAGGATCGATTGCTTTCTGTTTTCTTAGAAATTCAATTCCGGCCAGGGCATCTGATGAAAAACTTTCCAGATCGAATGGGGCATAGATGCCTCCTGATTTACCACAACCTCGTTTATCAAATCGCAGCACAGCAATACCGTGGGAGGCCAGGTATTCAGCCATGGTTTTAAAAATTTTATGGTTGCCCATCACTAAGTCCCGCTCATGAGCACCTGATCCGTGAACCAGCACAACAGCAGGCAACAAGGTGTCTGATTTGGGCGCGGATAGTGTTGCTGATAACCTGACATTATCGTCCGGATTTGAGAATGATACATCATGTTCCTCATAATTCTTCAAGGTGCAAGAATGCGTTAGTAAGGCAATCCCGATTGTCAACAGGATAAGGTTTTTCACCAAGGCGTTCAGTAGAAAAATATGTAGGGTTTTCATGAAAGTCTATTGCTTTTCAAGCATTTTTTTTATTTGAAGTGCGAATTGATTTTGTGGGTTGAGCTCAAGAGATTTGTTCAGATACTGCTTGCCTAGTTCCATGTTACCCGTATCGAAATAAGCCTTTGCCAAAAAGGCATGGGCCTGGTCAGAAGTAGGGTATAATTGGATACAATATTTCAATATGTCGATGGTATTTTTAAAATCACCACGACGAGCAAGTTTGTCCATCGCAGGATAGATGACTTCCCACTCTCCGATAGCAGGTCTGTAACCTAGCTTGTTCTCCAGATGATCGTAATGCGCTTTTAACATTTCACTAGCCTGATTATCCAGGGTATCGGGCAATTGAAATTGCCAATCGTGAAATAATTGTCGTATCCCGTTTTGAAAGTTGATCGCTATGTTGGAGATGTGGTGTTCTCCTTGGTTGATATGAAAATAAAAATCAATTTCTTCCATTGTTTTACGTTTTAGCTGACGTTCAAAGTTTCTAAAGCTGATCGTATCGGTGAAATCATTTGACCCGACTGATGAATAAAAAAAAGTATAATTCTGGTTGGTGACCAATGGTTCAGTATTCACAATGAGCTTACTGATCGGCTCAATGGGACCAGGACTACCGGTTATGTAAGCCCTGAAAAGATCCGGATCTTTAAGTAGCGAGTATATTACAAAATCACCACCCAATGAGTGCCCAGCTAAAATCTTCAATGATTCGGTGCGATACGTTTTATCTACAAAGGGGATTACTTCATCTTTTATAAATTTTAAATACTTATCTGCTCCCTTTTCCGGATTTAAATGATGATTTCTGTCGTCACTAGAAAGGCCAACTACAATCGATTGCGGCACATAATTCATGAGTCCATGGAGGCGAAGAATGTCGAAATATAGGTTTGAAGTAGCTGGAGCATCAGACACATATACTACAGGGAAACTATTAGTCGTATCTTTTGCGTAATCATTGGGCAAATAGATAAAAAGTAATCGTTCTTCATTAAGAACACCTGATGCTATAGGGTGCTTTTCACAAAGACAAAAATCATCCGCAAAATCCTGGCTAAAGCAACTGGTATATAGAACCCCGATGGATATCAGCAGAACAAAAAAATATTTCATGGACATGCGCGTGATAGTAAAAATGAATTGCGTTTATTTTTTAACACCATCTACCACACATTAAGTTTCCAGCCATCATAAAATTGATTGAAAAAGAATCTTTGCTAACAAATAGATCAATTATATCGTAAATTTAAATAGATTTCATCAACTAACTATCCAACTTCGCACATGGAAATCAAAGAATTGCTCGCCAAATACAATTCAGGTTATGATCTCCTGAATTTACAACTCAATCAAATGCCTGAAGATGCAATATATTTCAAGCCTGTAGACAACCAATGGAGTGTTGCTGAAATAATCGTACACCTGGCAGATTCTGAAGCACATGGATTTGTAAGGGCAAAAAAGATTATTGCAGAGTGTGGGGGTAGGGTTTGTGTTTATAATCAGCAAATTTGGGCGGATAATCTATTTTATTCCCAGATGGACTACAAGGATGCACTTGAATTGATAAGAATCATACGAAGAAATCTTTCAAAAGTGATGTCGCTTATTTCAGAAGAAACATGGCACAATTACATTTATCATCCTGAGTCAGGAAAGATAACTCTCCTGGATTGGATTCAGTTGTATAATGATCATATTGCTATTCATGTTCAACAAATGCACCGGAATTTTTATGACTGGAAAAAAGCAAATGAACAGGAGTTTGTATAAATAGCTGGATAAGTCAACCTATTTTTTTATTTTTCCATATGGTAAAGCATCAGGCAGATTGTATCATTGTTGGAGGTGGAATTTCAGGAATTGTTACCGCATTGGAGTTGCTTGATGCAAATGCCAAAATTATTCTATTTGACCGTGACAGACCTGAAAATTTTGGTGGACTGGCCAAAGAGTCATTTGGCGGAATATTTTTTGTTGATTCACCTAATCAAAAAAAGGCAGGCATCAAAGACAGTGTGGAACTTGCCAAATCAAATTGGTATAGCTTCGCTGATTTTGGTCCAAATGACATCCTTCCGAAACTATGGGCCGATAGCTTTATTGAAAATTGCACCCCAGAAGTTTATCATTGGCTAAAGCAGCAAGGAGTCAGTTTCTTCCCAGTAGTACATTGGGTAGAACGCGGATGGCATCAACCAGGAAATTCAGTGCCTCGATTTCATATGGTTTGGGGGACAGGTTATGGATTGGTCAACGAGTTGATTGAAAAATTAGAGCAACATCCCAACAGGCAAAATCTCCAGCTATATTTCAAACATCGAATAACGAACCTGGATATTTCAGAAAGTATGGCAAATGGTGTCCTAGGAATAGATGAAGATAGTGGAAAAGAATTCCATGCAGTAGGGCCGCATATTGTGATTTCTGCCGGAGGTGTTGGAGGGAATATCGAATTGATAAAAAAGACCTGGGGACCGACAGTTGGAGGTGCACCAGAAAAACTACTGAATGGATCTCATCGATATGCAGTTGGAGATCTTCATGAAGCAGTATCCTCTAT
>Ga0316191_10002527_pt1 | contig 13328 bp, 11 predicted proteins | sample Eddworburr2cm_MG_FD_204928 | JGI IMG/M metagenome (GOLD analysis project Ga0316191, IMG submission 204928) | Coastal sediment microbial communities from Maine, United States - Eddy worm burrow 2 cm | ecosystem: Environmental > Aquatic > Marine > Coastal > Sediment | place: USA: Maine...
GAAAGTGATCATGAAGCGCAGCGTGGCGTTGTAGCTGGTGAACTTGTGATTGTCGAAATACATCCAGCGCAGAATTTCACGGCGCTCGTCATCAGTGTCCCAGCCGAACTTGCCGAGTGTTGTTGCCAGGTATTCGAGCATGACACCGGTCTGGGTCAGCGTGTGTTCGCCATGCACCAGCACCGGCACTTCACCCATTTCATTGACCTCGGCGCGATAGTCATCGGTGCGTGTCTCGCCGTTGAAGAAGTCGACGAACCGGGGTTCCCAGTCTGCACCGCACAGTTCCAGCATCAGCGCTGCCTTGTAGGCATTGCCGGATTCGCCAAAGCAATACAGTTGATATTCTGCCATGTGGTCTCTCTATGTCGGGGTTGATCAGGCGCTTTGATAGCGCGCGATGGCGGCATGCTCCAGTGCCGCTGTCTGCAATTTGGTCAGGTCCAGTGCATCGCGCAACATGGCCAGGAAGCGGATTTCCTCACGCGCAATATTGCGGTCGGCAATCGCCACCTCGACCGCCAGTGCGTAAGCGGTTTCGCGCAGCACTGCCGGCAGGCCGGCCTTTATCAGCGCCAGGGCGGTTTGCAGGCCGGTTTCCTCCTGCAGGATCTCACCACACTCCTGCGCCACATGGGTCAGGCGTTCGGGATCAAAGCCGGAAAACGCCGGCAGGGTCTGCACCAGCCTGCCGATGCGGGCCAGTTCCGCATTGCCGATTTTGGCATCGACGGCAATCATCGTCATCATCACATAGATGAGTGCCTGATGATGGTTGATGGTTCTGCTTACGGGTTTGTTCATGTTCTGGTTGCTCCAAACTCTTTTACAATTTCAATGGCATCTACAAGGCCGGTGCGCTCAATCGTCATGCCGGGCGGAAAGGCCGTCGAGAACCGGCTTGCCATACGCGCATCCAGCATCACGAAACAACCCCTGTCGGTCGCCTGCCGGATCAGGCGGCCGAACGCCTGCCGCAATCTGAGGCGAACCTGCATGTCCTGCCAGGCCTGGCCGCCAAAGGCGCCGCGCCGCGCCCGTTCCAGTATGGTCGGCTGGCCCCACGGTACCCGATCCATGACGATCAGCCTAAGTGATTCTCCGGGCACATCGACCCCGTCGCGCACCGCATCGGTGCCCAGCAGGCAGGCGTTCTTTTCGGCTCTGAACATGTCAACCAGTGTGCCGGTGTCGATCGGGTCGGCATGCTGGGCATAGAGCGGCAAGCCCGCTTCCGCCATCGGCTGCACAAGGCGCCGGTGTACCGCCCGCAGCCGGGAAATCGCCGTAAACAGACCCATGGCGCCGCCACCCGACGCGATGAACAGTTCACGGTACGCAGCCGCCAGTTGATCCATGTTCTCGCGGCCCACATCGTTGACCACGATCAGGCGGGAATTCTTCAGATAGTCGAACGGCGACTCCCAGCTGTGCCGGATAACCGGATACGGCAGGTGAACCGAGCCGGTGCGCATTTCGGCATTGCGCCAGTCATCGGGCATTTCAGGCGGCCGGTCACGCAGTGTGGCCGACGTGATGATGATACCGTCGGCGGGTTGCAGAACCGCACTGGCCAGCGGCACGGTCGGGTCGACCCAGTGCGAGTGCAGCCCGGTATCGATTTCGCGATCCCAGGCCTGTTCGATGGCGAACCATTCGCAGAACTCGGGCCTGGGTTCATCCACCAGCCTGCTGAGCATTTCAATGAAGCCGCCGAGCATGAGTTCCGAGCGCCGGGTAAGCGATCTTGCCAGTGCCTCGATGCGGGCCCGTTCCGTGCTGGCCAGTTCAGCCGCCTCGTCATCCAGACGTTTCATCAGCCGCCGGGCCAGCCCGGTCATCGGCCGCTTGAGGTCTATCATGGCAGCCGCAAGCGTGCCTGCCGCGGCCTGCAACCCGTCTATGAACGGCCGGCAGCCGGTTTCCAGGTTGCCGGTCTGCCTGCTGTCGGCACGCGCCGTCACCTGCTGCCTGACAAGGCTTAGAAAGGCCTCGGTTTGACCCTCTGCCTGTCCTGCCTGAATGCGCCGCATCCAGCCCGGGCCCGGCAGGCACAGCGCGCCCGTCAGAACGGCGGTTAGCAGGTCTTCCGCCTCATCATCGTCACCGGCCAGGTCTCCAAGCCGGTCGACCAGCCCGCGGCCTCTGCGGCGCTGTGATTCCGGACCCCTGATCCAGCGCCTCAACTCGGTGGTCTCCTGACCCGTAAGATGGCCGGAAAAGGCGCTGTCAGCGGCATCAAACAAATGATGGCCTTCATCGAACACCAGCCGCTTCAACCCGCCGGCGCGTTCCTGGTCTTCATCAACCTGTGCTTCGCCGATGGCGTGATCCACAGCAATCTGGTGCAGCACCAGTGCGTGATTGGCGATAACCAGATCGGCCTTGCGGCCGGCGCGCACCGCCTTTTCGATGAAACATTTGCGGTAATGCGGGCAGGCGGAATAAATGCATTCACCGCGCCGGTCTGTCAGGCCCAGCCCCATTGGGGTCATGGCGCGCTCTCCGGTGTTGGCATCATAGAACAGCCCCATCAGCCAGGCCGGGAAATCACCGCCGACCATGTCGCCATCCTTTGAGTAGCGCACCCAGCGCGCAATCAGCCCCGCCATCAGCGCCGATCTGGGATTGGACGCGGTCATGCGCGCAAACGCCTCCTGCATGTTGAGCAGGCAGACATAGTTTTCGCGGCCCTTGCGCACCACTATTCTGTGGCGGCGTTCTACCGGGTCCGGCACCAGCCGAGCGGTTTCCTGCTCAAGCTGGCGCTGCAGGTTCTTGGTGTAGGTGGAAATCCACACCGCCTGCTTGTTGCGCGACGCCCACAGGAAGGACGGTGCCAGATAGCCCAGTGTCTTGCCCAGACCAGTGCCGGCTTCTGCCAGTACGATGGCATTGCTGGCCGGTGTTTCGCGCGCCACAAAGGCGGCAGTTGCAGCACCTGCATAATCGACCTGTTGCGGGCGGGCTTCCGATGAACCGCCTAATACACCCGCCAGGAATGTCTGGGCCTCAGCCGCTGTTACCGGTTCATGGGCACCCGGCGGGCGCGGCCCGTCGTCTTCCCATTCATCTATCCTGTCCCAGACATTCAAACCCGTCGCGAACACCGAGGCTGCATCGCCTGAAGGGTCGCGGCCCAGGCGCTGGATGACCAGCTTCGCCCACGGCCATTTGCCCCGGTCGAGAAACTGCGCCACCTGAAATGTTTCGCGCGAGTTCGGGTAATTTTTCTGTGCGACCCTGTCGAGCAGGGCCTGGCTCAGGGTCACGATTAGGTCGGCATCGGGAAGATCGGTATCCAGCCCCAGCGCTGCCGACAGCCCGCGCGGCGTCGGTACTGCCATCACCGCCGGTGCCACAAAGGCAAACAGCTCGCAGACATCAAGGTGCGCCTGTTCTCGCGCCGTGCGCACCACGCCCTGCGGCACCTGTGCCGCCAGTGCCAGCCGGTTGACAAGGTAGCCGGCGTGGCAGACCACATGAGCCCGATCGCCCAGTTCTTTCAGGGCTGCGGCCGGTTTCATCGTTTCCGGTTTCTGGCCTGCCGTTATGCGCAAGGCGGATACCCCGTCCAGCACCATGACCGGCGGTAAGTCCGCATTGCCAGCAAGCTGTGCTGTGGCGTTTTGATCCTGGCTGTCGTTCATCAAATATCGATTCGGCTCTTTATGTTCGCGTCGCAATGTGGCACAGCTTTTTGCCCAACATCAGGGTCCAGACCCTATCTTTTTCAAGAAACGAACGCTGAATTGTCCATGTCCAGTCCGTCAAAGCCGCCTGTCGACCCTGCATTGCGCGCTGCCGCCCTTGAAAGCAAGGCGTGGCCGTTTGAAGAAGCCCGCAAACTGCTCAAGCGAATCGAGAAACGCCAGACGCGCCATGACTATATCCTGTTTGAGACAGGATATGGGCCATCCGGCTTGCCGCACATAGGAACGTTCGGTGAAGTTGCCCGCACAACCATGATCCGGCGCGCGTTTGAGCTGATCTCGGACATGCCGACAAAGCTGTTGTGTTTTTCCGATGACATGGACGGCATGCGCAAGGTGCCCGACAACGTGCCCAATCAGGAAATGCTGCAGGCAAACCTGCACCGCCCCTTGACCGTGGTGCCGGATCCATTCGAGGAATATGAGAGCTTCGGCGATCACAACAACGCCATGCTGCGCCGCTTCCTCGACACCTTCGGGTTCGAGTACGAGTTCGCCAGTGCGACCGAGTACTACAAGTCCGGCAAGTTTGACGACATCCTGCTGCGCGCCTGCGAGCGCTACCGGAAAATCATGGACATCATGCTGCCGTCGCTGGGCGAGGAACGCCGCGCAACCTATTCCTGCTTCCTGCCGATCTCGCCCATATCGGGCCGTGTGCTGTATGTGCCGATGAAGGACGTCGACGCTGCCAATGGTACCGTTACGTTCGAAGACGAGGACGGAACCGACGTCACGCTGCCGGTCACCGGCGGCAATGTGAAGCTGCAGTGGAAGCCGGACTTCGGTGCCAGATGGGCAGCGCTTGGCGTCGACTTTGAAATGTACGGCAAGGACCACCAGACCAACACGCCGATCTATGATGGTATCTGCAGGGTCCTGGGCGGTCATGCGCCGGAACACTATGTCTACGAACTGTTCCTGGACCAGAACGGCGAGAAGATTTCCAAGTCCAAGGGCAATGGCCTGACCATTGATGAATGGCTGACCTATGCGCCCACCGAAAGCCTGTCGATGTTCATGTTCCAGAAGCCCCGTACCGCCAAGCGCATGTACTTCGATGTTATTCCGCGCGCCGTGGACGAGTATTACCAGCATCTGGCGGCTTTTCGGCGACAGCATAATTCGCAGGAGCTGAAAGACCAGCTCATGAACCCGGTCTGGCACGTTCATGAGGGCAAACCACCTGAGGTGGATCTGCCGGTCACATTTGCCCTTCTGCTCAATCTGGCAGCCGTGGCCAACGCTGAAACCAGGGACGGCTTGTGGGCGTTTATCCAGCGCTATTCGCCGGACACAACGCCGGAAACCCACCCGCATGTTGACCAGCTTGCAGGCTTTGCACTGCGCTATTTCGAGGACTTTGTCAGGCCGGCCAAGCAGTACCGCGAGGCAACTGCCGAAGAAGCAACCGCCCTGCGCGATCTGTCCGACACGCTGGCGAAATTGCCGGCTGGCTCGACGCCGCAGGATATCCAGTCGGCAATCTATGACGTCGGCCGCCGCGAGCCCTACACCAAGCAGAACAAGGACGGCACGATCGGCGTGTCGCTGGCCTGGTTCAACACGCTTTATGAAATCCTGCTTGGCGAAAAGCAGGGTCCGCGGTTTGGGTCTTTCGTGGCGCTGTACGGCATTGATGAAACCCGCGCCCTGATTGATCGCGCGCTGGCCGGCGACCTGGTCAAGGGTGCTGCATGATGACACCCGGGCGCGGATTTGAGCTGTCGGAATTTGTAGCGCGCATGGCACGGGCGCAGTCGGAAATGACTGCCCGGCGACTGGATGCAGTTGTTGTTACCGCACCGCCCAACTGGCGCTATTTTGCCGGTTTCGCCACCCAGTTCTGGGAAAGCCCGGCACGTCCGTGGTTTCTCATCCTGCCCCGGCAAGGCGAACCGATTGCGGTCATCCCGACCATTGGTGAGCCCGGTCTCGCCAAAACCTGGATTAATGACATCCGCACATGGCCGGCACCGCAACCGGAAGATGACGGCGTGTCCCTCATGGCGCAGGTGCTGGCCGACTGTCCGCGCAGCTATGGCCGCATCGGCTGGGAAATGGGCCGCGAAAGCGTCATTCGCATGCCGATTGCCGATTTTGACCGTATCCGGTCTGCGTGCACCGGCATTGAATTTGCCGATGCATCACCGCTGATCTGGCGCTTGCGGATGGTCAAGTCACCGGCGGAAATCGCAAGGATCGAACGGGCCTGCCGGATCGGCAGTGAGGCTTATGCCGCGCTGCCCGGGCAATTGTCTGCCGGCATGAACGAGCATGAGATCGCCCGCACCTTCAGGGCGGAACTGACCCGTCAGGGTGCAGACGCCATACCGTTCATGGCAGTTACCGCAGGGGCCGGCGGCTATGACCAGATCATCGTTGGCCCCAATGACCGCAATCTCGCCCCGGGCGATGTGCTGTTCATCGACCTGGGTGTCACATATGACGGGTATTTCTGCGACTTTGATCGCAATTTTGCCAGTGGCGATGTGGATGATGAAACCAGGAAAACACAAGACATCGTGTGGCGCGCCACCGAGGCCGGCATTGCGGCAGCACGTCCCGGGGCAACCCCGGCAGGCCTTGCTGCGGCGATGGCGGCCGTCATGGCTGATGCCGGCGCGACAGGCGGCAATGTCGGGCGTCTCGGCCACGGGCTGGGCCTTCAGTTGACCGAGCCGCCGTCAAACATGGCGGGTGACGAAACCGTGCTCGAACCAGGCATGGTGATGACCATCGAGCCCGGCATGGACTATGGCGACGGCAAGATGCTGGTGCATGAGGAAAACGTGGTCATCACCGAAGACGGTTGCCGCCTGCTGACCACGCGTGCGCCACGTGAAATGTGGAAGATCGGTTAAGGTTCCAAGTCTGCGCCACGTTCCGTCCACCACATGACGATCAGTGATATCGCCCCCAGAATGGCAAAACCGGCAATCAGTGGCACCACCGTATTGTCAAACATATGACCGATTGCCCAGCCCAGCGGCAGGGCAATGAAAGTGGACACGGACCCGACAAGGGCAGCGCCCAGTCCGGCCATGTGGCCTAGCGGTTCCATTGCCAGTGCGTTGAAGTTGCCGAACAGGATGCCGGTTGCAAAGAATGCCGCCAGCAGCCACACCATGAATGTCCATAAGGGCGGCACACCGTCGAACTGCCAGACGACCGGCAGGAACAAGGCCGAAACCAGGGTCACGCCGATCAGGGCACGCCAGGTCAGGAAGCGCATGCCGAGCCGCATCACGACTCTTGAATTGAAGATGCTGGCGGCACCGATGGCAAGCGCTGCGACGCCGAAGTAGATGGCAAACAGTTTGCCGGTCCCGTAGACGGTCTGGAACACCTGTTGTGCGGAACTCAGATAGCCGAGAAAAGCACCAAAGATGATACCGGCTGCGATTGTATAACCCACCGCGGCGCGGAAACCGCAGGCTTCCCTGATACCGCCGGCGATATTCCCCAGGGAGAATTTCCGCCGTTCCGGCACGGCCAGGGTTTCAGGCTGGCGGGCTGCGAACCATACGAAGGCGATGATCGCCATCAACAGCAGCAGGCCGAAGATCGCCCGCCAGTCGGCAACCAGCAAGACCGCTTCGCCAACCGACGGCGCGATGGCCGGCACCAGAATGAAGATGGCCATCACGATGGACATGATGCGCGCCATGGCACGGCCTTCGTAGCCGTCGCGCACCAGCGCCAGGCTGACAATGCGCGGTGCCGCTGCACCCAGGCCCTGCAGCACTCTGCCCGCCAGCATGACCTCGAACACCGTTGCCGTCATCGACATGATGCAACCGGCGATGAAGATGACATAGCCTGCATAGATGACCGGCTTGCGGCCATAACTGTCCGACAGCGGACCGGCGGCGATCTGCCCGGCGGCAAATCCCAAAAACATGCCCGACACGATCAACTGCGTGTCATTGGCATCCGTAACGCCCAGATCAGCGCCGATCTGGCCGAGCGCCGGCAGCATGGCATCAATGGACAAGGCCAGGATCGAAATCATGGCCGCCAGCAGGGTGACGAATTCCGGTATGCTCAACGCTTTTGTTGGTGCTTTCATCAGTGCCGGATAGGGCATTGTGTGGCGCAACACAATTACCCCGTGTGCATAACTGCTATGGCTTGTTTGGGGCCAGGCTGACCGAGCTGTCCCAGATGCGATACCAGAACTGCCACAGGCGCGACGTAACGCGCTTCACCGGGATACGCTCATTGGCGGGGTTCATGCTGCCGTCTGCGGCAATGTCGGCAATCTTGAAGCTGAACACATAGGCGTCTTCCACACCCATCCTGAGATCGGTGATCACCAGTTCGGATGGTGAGGGTTGCGATACCCGGTAGAAACCATGGCTGAACCACTGCAGCCGTTTGACACCCCAGGTATCCGCCAGCGGTTCCAGCAAGTCGGTCCGGCTCTCATAGCGGGTGAACTTTATATCTTTCGTGTCATCGAAAACCGAGTAGTAGCCCACATAATACCCGTCATCCTGCATGGCCACAAAGCGCCATAACAGTGTGTTGAACGGTGCCGGCGTGGACAGAAGATGGTTGTGGGTGAGCCCCTGGCGTTCCATCGAGCGCTCCGCAATAGCGGTGACATGGGCCTTGGCTGTCATGGTCCAGGCCAGATAGGTGCTCGCAAGCGCCAGGCAGATAGCGTTCACCTTGTAGCCAAGCCGGGTTTGCCGGTTGAAGGCAAGAACGGCGATCACGCCAATTGCCAGCCAGATTGTATAGGCGGGATCAATGATGAAAGTGGACGATCCCGACACCGGATACTCGGTAATTGGCCAGAACAATTGCGTGCCATAGACGGTAAAACTGTCCAGCAGCGGATGGGTGATCAACACCAGCCAGACCATGCCAATCCAGAGTTTGAGGCTGGCCAGGCCGTGCAGCTTGTGCAGTGCCCAGCCGATCACCGGCGCTGCTGCTGTGAGCACAAGCAGGGAGTGCGAAAATCCGCGATGATAGGTGAAATCCTCGATGGCTCCGCCATAGGGGATGAGAACGTCCAGGTCAGGCAGTGTTCCCAGCATGGCGCCGTAAAGACTTGCCTTGCGCCCGATCGCGCGCCCGATGACCAACTCGGCAACCGAGGCTCCGAGCAGTACTTGTGTCAATGAATCCATGTGGTCTTAACGCAATCCCGGCTTCAGCGGATGTGTTTGAGTTTATTGGCTGGTCCAGATGATTCGGGCCATCCATTTCATGCTCGTGCGCTCAATGGTGAGCATCGGCTGTTGCGGGTTGAAACAGGCAAGCTCCAGCTTCCTGCCGGTTTCCCGATGCAGCCGCCTGGCCAGGATTTCACCGTCACCGGTTTTGACGACCACACGATCACCAGGCCGCACCGGCGCTGCCGGCGACACGATAACAGTATCGCCGTCACGGTAGACCGGCATCATGGTATCGCCGCTGATGGTGAGGGCATAGGCGCAAGGGTCATCAATACCGGGCAGGTTGATCCGGTCCCAGCCGTCTCCTGCCGGCCGGCCGGCGTCGTCAAACAGATCGCTTGCGCCGGCGTGAGCCAGATGGATGCAGGGGACTGCGCGTTGCAATCCCTGTGCGCCGTGTACCAGTCCGGCAAATTCGGTCAGGCTGGTGCGGGTTGCAGCAAGGCACTTGGAAACACTTTCGGTTGTCGGCCAGCGCAGCCTGCCGTGCGGTGTCGCGCGCTTCGACTTGTTGAAGGCGGTGGCGTCAAGCCCGGCTGCCCTGGCCAGCCCGGACGCAGACATGCCGTTTGCTTCAGCCAGCCGGTCAATGGCCTGCCAGATCTGTGAATGTGAAAACAAGGCCGTCTCTCCCAGGAGCGTATCCGGTTGCAATTGCTCCCCCCGAAAATGCTTCCTGACTGCTTTGACATTTGGCAAAACTGTAGCCTTGCCGCACCTGATGCACAAGCTAGGGTCAGGGCCCTGGCGAATTGTCTGCTTGTTTTGCGTTTGCCTGGCGAATAGGTTCGCTGCCAGCATGACAATCATTTACAAAATAATCGACAGGGACGAGTGGGATGCAGCACGCGGCTGCGGCCGGTATGCCGGATCAGCCGATGACAGGCGTGACGGTTTCATTCACTTCTCGACCGAAGAGCAGGTGCGCGAAACGGCGGCGAAACACTTTGCCGGCCAGAGCAATCTGGTTCTGCTTGCCATTGATGATGCGAGCCTGGACTCAGGCCTGAAATGGGAAGCATCCCGCGGTGGCGCCCTGTTTCCGCACCTCTTTAAGCCATTGCCCGTATCGTCGGTGGTGCGATCCTGGCCGTTGCCGTTGAATGAAGCAGGCGTCCATGAGTTTCCGGATGACTTGCCATGAGCCGCCTGTTTTCAATTGCGCGCCCTATCCTGCATGCGTTCAGTCCTGAAACGGCCCATGACCTGACCATTGCCACGCTGAGTTCAGGGCTGTTGAAAGCAGGTGCGGTTCCAAAAGATGTGCGTTTGCATGTCAACTGCATGGGCCTGGACTTTCCCAATCCGCTTGGACTTGCAGCCGGGTTCGACAAGAACGCCGAAGTGCCCGACGACATGTTGCGTCTGGGGTTCGGTTTTGTGGAGATTGGTTCGGTGACCCCGCGTTCGCAAAAGGGCAATGACAAGCCGCGGCTGTTTCGCCTGCCGCAAGACGCCGCTGTGATCAACCGCATGGGGTTCAACAATGATGGCCATGCCCGGGTCTTCGGGCGGCTGGCTGACCGCGATGATCGCGGCGGCATTGTCGGGGTCAATCTCGGGGCCAACAAGGACTCTGATGACCGCATTGCCGACTATGCGCTCGGGGCGGCGGTTTTCAACAAGCTGGCGAGTTACATCACCGTCAACATTTCATCACCCAACACGCCCGGACTGCGCGCGCTGCAATCAAAAGGCGAACTGAAAACCCTGATCGGCAGGGTCCGCGATGCCATAGACGGGGCAGCGGATGAAGACGGTCGCCGGGCGCCGCTGGTGCTGAAAATAGCGCCGGACCTGGTGGAGGATGAGCTTCAAGATATTGCTGCGGTCTGCCTGAAGATGAAGGTGGATGCGATCATCGTGTCGAACACCACAATTTCCCGTCCGCCGCTTAAGTCCAGGCACAAGGAAGAGACCGGCGGCCTGTCCGGTGCACCACTGTTTCAGTTGTCGACAGTGCAACTGGCCCGCATGCATTCCATGACCAGGGGCAAGATGGTGTTGATCGGTGCCGGCGGCATTGCAAGCGCTGAAGACGCCTGGCAGAAACTCCGGGCCGGCGCTTCACTGCTGCAACTTTACTCGGCACTGGTCTACCAGGGCCCGCAACTCATTGTGGACATCCTGCAGGGGCTGACGGACCGGCTGGATGAGCATGGATTTTCCGGCCTGCACGAGGTAACCGGCAGCGGCCGGGAAGAGTGGCTCAAGGGCGGACCGTCCCGGAAGTAAACCGACATGCTCCGCCCGTTTGTTGTCAGACCTTGCCGCGCACAACCGTCTGGCGCTGTGAGCCAAGTCCGTCAATGCCAAGTTCCATGACGTCGCCGGGTTTCACGAACAACGGCGGTTTCATGCCCAGGCCAACACCTGCCGGTGTGCCGGTGATGACAATGTCACCCGGCTCCAGCGTCATGAACTGGGACAGGTAGGACACGATGAACTTGATCGGGAAGATCATGTTCTTTGTGGTGCCGTCCTGCATGCGCTGGCCGTTGATGTCGCACCACAGATTTAGTTTCTGCGGATTTGGGACTTCATCACGGGTCACCAGCCACGGGCCGATCGGGCCGTAGGTGTCGTGCGATTTGCCCTTCACCCACTGCCCGCCATGCTCGATCTGGTTTTCGCGCTCGGATACATCATTGCACACGAAATATCCGGCCACATGGCTCAACGCCTTTGACTGCGAAACGCTCTTGGCCTGGGCGCCGATGACAAAGCCGATCTCCACTTCCCAGTCGGTCTTAACCGATTTCTTGGGCAGCACCACGTCATCATTGGCGCCGGCAATGCAGCTTGTGTGCTTGGAGAAGATCACCGGCTCGGTGGGAATGGCATGGCCGGTTTCCTCGGCATGGTCGGTGTAGTTCAGGCCGACACACACGAAATTTCCGATGCCGGTCAGCGGCGGTCCGAAGCGGGGCTTGCCTTTGACCAGCGGCAGGCGGGCCGGACTGATCTTGGCGAGTTTGGCCAGCGCCTTGTCCGACAACTGGTCTGGTGTGATGTCGTCAATGCGAGCAGACAGGTCGCGCAGTTTTCCATCATCATCGATCAGGCCCGGCTTTTCCTTGCCGGCCTTGCCATAACGTACAAGCTTCATTTTGTGATTGCCTCTTAGATTTTATCTCCGGCACGCTCAACGCCTGGGTGCCAGATCGGTTGATAACCCGCGTGCAAAATGCGCGCGATTGTCGGCGGTGTCAAAACCTCAACGTCGAGATTCAGATCAAGAGGTACGCCGGCGCCATATCCGGATGCTGTCCAGGGCAGGAATTTCCGGTCACGAATGGCCAGCAAATTGTCATCGATACGAACCATTGCACCGTCCGGCAGACTGCCGGACCTGGCGGTCCAGGTAATTTTCGCACCGCCTTTTGCGCGCCGTTCAGTGGACAGGACCCTGTCCATGTCCGGCGCTGACGGCGGTGAGTCAAGCGCTTGTGAAGTTTGCCAGGCCGAGCGAAACAGAAGGGCGTCCTTGCGCCGGCATTCAAAACATGGCCGGTGGCCGGCGGCCAGCGCGGTTACCTCATCCATGAAGAACAGTTCCGTATATCCTGTGCCCATCACCTGGCGCTGCCGCGATTTGAATTGCAGCACGCAATTGATCCACTGCCTGGAGCTCTGTGTCCTCACCAGGGTTCTGGTTTCAGGGTCATGCAGCTTGCCGCCCCGGTTGCCCATCAATATCCCGCGCGCCGGCGAGGTGATGATTTCACCGTCCGGCTTCACTCTGTTCTGCAACGGCATTGGCGGCCTACTTCTGGATGTTGTGACGATTGAGGCGGCGCTCGGCGGTCTGGTTCCTGATCGCCTCCGCGTCGCTTTCACGCCACGCCGCACCAACGGATTTCATATGTGCCCTGACCGCTGCCTCAGCCCGGTCCGGATCGTGTGCCATCACCGCGTCATAGATGGCGCGGTGTTGTTCCAGCAGGGCATCGCGCCCGCCCTTGTGCCCATACAGCAGGTGGCGGTTGTAGAAGACGCCGTGTTCCAGAAGATTGTAGATGGAGCGCAGCGACTGGATCATCACGATGTTGTGGCTGGCGTCACTCACCGCGATGTGGAGTTCGACGTCCAGCTGGGCTTCTTCATCAGGGTCTTCCTTCTCGTGTGCTATTTCCATGCGCTGCATGATCGAGGTCAGAATTTCATGATCCGCGCTGGTGGCCCTGAGTGCTGCCCAGCGTGCTGCCTGGGCCTCGATGCCTTCCCGGAACTCCAGATAATCTCCGGTGGCTTTTTCGTGTTTGCCGAACAGGCCGATTATCGGTTCTCCGAAAATCGAGTGCATGACATTGGCCACATAGGTGCCGCCGCCCTGTCTTGCGGTGAGCAATCCTGATGCTTCCAGTTGTCCAAGTGCCTCGCGCAAGGTGGGGCGCGAAACGCCGAATTCGCCGGCCAGATC
>Ga0316191_10002529_pt1 | contig 13317 bp, 7 predicted proteins | sample Eddworburr2cm_MG_FD_204928 | JGI IMG/M metagenome (GOLD analysis project Ga0316191, IMG submission 204928) | Coastal sediment microbial communities from Maine, United States - Eddy worm burrow 2 cm | ecosystem: Environmental > Aquatic > Marine > Coastal > Sediment | place: USA: Maine | collected...
CAGTGCATATCAGCAAAGTCAAACTGGCTGATCTGAGACCGGTGCTGGATGCCCTTACCAGCGAAAATAAAATTGTTCAGTTGGTGAAAGACCTGTATCCGTCAGGCAATGGCCACAATGCCAGTCTGGCTCTCTATGGCCCTCTCAACAAGCCAACAGATTTTCTCTACAAAATGTCAGTCAGTGACGGCACGATTAACGCATATAGTGTTTATCCAGCTGCAACAGGCCTGACTGCTGACATTAGTGTAAACAGGACAGGTGGCAGTGTTGTTGCAGAAGGACAGAACTCACTGATAATTCTCGATAAGGTTTACGAGCAGCCGCTGAAGATGGACGAGCTGCAGGCCAATGTGAGCTGGAACAAGGAAGAAGATTCCTGGAAAGTGGACGGTAAGAGAATCTGGCTGAAAAATGATGATGCTGAGGCCGTGGCAAAATTTATAGCTACTGTGCCATTTGAGCGAAGCCTGCCGCCACTGCTGAGACTCGATGTTGATCTCATTAATGGCAATTTGTCCGAGGCCGATCACTATTACCCGGTTCGCTTGATGAAGCCAGGAATAAGAAAATGGTTTGAAGATACTAATTTTCGTGGTCGACTCAATACGGCCAGGCTGATTTACGAAGGCACAGCTAAAGGTTTCCCGGTCAACGGCGCAAAAGATCTTGAGGTTACAGCGAATATCGAAGCCGGCAGTATGTTGTTTGCTACTGGCTGGCCACGCCTTACTGGTATAAATGCAGACCTCCTAATCGGCAAGAACGATCTGTGGGTCAACGGATCGGCGAGAGATTTATCTGGACAGGTAGTCGACAATAGCGCTGTTCACATATCACAGCTGGCAGAAGCTGGAAAGCAGAAAGTCAACGTCAGGACCGAGATGAAGGGTGAACTGGGCAACGTCATTAAATTTTTACAAACGGGCCCCCTGTTTAAAGATACCGCGGTACAGGAAATACGCCTTGCAGGCAAAGGGCATGGGGTACTTAAACTGGATGTTTCCATTCCTCTGGCAGACGCCAGTCGTACACAGGTCAACGGAGAATTCAAAACGGAAAATGCTGCATTACAGTTACCCGATGCTTCATGGATAACAAAGCTAAAAGGCAGCCTTGATTTTACAGAACGTTCTCTCTCATCAAGCAGCTTGCAGGGAAAAATGCGAGGCGGTCCTGTCGCACTAAGCATAAATACACTTAAGGAAGGGCAGCCACCGTTGGTAGAGGTGAAAGCAAAAGGTGTGGCACATGCCGAAAATATGGGGACATTAATCGGCGACTGGATAGCCGATGAACTAAAAGGCAAGGCTGCCTGGCAGGGTGATATGCGGTTCGAATCAGAGAAAGTCAGTTTGCATATAGAATCTGATCTTAAAGGTCTCGCTTCTTCCTTCCCCTACCCGCTATCTAAGCAAAGTATTGATAAATTACCATTGCAGCTTGATGTTAGCTTTTTGCCTGATGAGAAAATGAAACTTTCGTTTTTTATACCGTCATTTGCCAATGGGAAACTTTTTTTTAATCAGCAGAAACATGAAATGGCTCTAACAGGTGGTTGTATTCTAATTGGAATAACGAGAGCAGAGTGCAGTGAGAAGAAAGGGCTTGCTGTCACACTTGAGCAGTCAATGCTGGATCTTGATCCATGGGATAGTTTTATAAAAGAGCAGGAAGGTGATGGCGGCATACCGGAAGTTCTGACTCAAATGACTGCAAAAATCGGTAAGACATTTTACTCAGGTGTTGACCTGGCAGACATTGATGTCGGATTTGATCGACTGCAGGACGGAAGTTGGGCGGGTAGAGTTAATGGTGAGCGAATAAAGGGTGATATTGGCTTCAACTGGGATCGCACGTCAAAGTGGGTAAAAACACGATTGAGTCATGCCATTTGGAATGAAGCTGAAAAGGAACAGATGTCATCCACTTCATCCCAAAACCCAACAGAGTTCCCGGTGCTGGATGTAATCATCGACGACATGGTATTTCATGGTATGAAGCTGGGACGTCTCAGCCTGCAAGGGGAGCCAACACCTGGCAACTGGGAGCTGCAGTATCTAAATCTAGAACGTCCGGAAATGAAAGTGTCTGCGAAAGGGCGCTGGAGCGGACTCGGGCCAAATCAGGTATCGAGCTTCGGTGTGGATTTTACCAGTACAGATATGTTGACTACCTTGAAAGCACTGGATTTGAAGGTTGATTTTGAAAGTGAAAAGTTTCGCACCACGGGGAGTATTTCATGGCAGGGTGCTCCCTATGATTATCGACTGGAGATTCTTGACGGCAAGCTCGATATCCATTCGGATAAAGGGAGCTTATCAAGCGTAGAAGTCGGCGCAGGCAGGTTGCTTGGTGTGCTGAATGTAGAAAATCTGCGCCGCCGCCTGTTACTTGACTTCAGTGACCTGTCTGAAGAAGGATTCGCTTTTGACGAAATTGAGGCTGACATGTCAATCAAACAGGGTACGGCGATGATATCTAAATTCATTATGCCCGGTCCTTCAGCCACCATTAGGCTGGAAGGGGAGCTTGGCCTGGTAAAGCAGGATATTGATATCAAAATGTCTATATCCCCTGCAATTGGCGGTAACCTTGCTGTCGCCGGTTTCGTTCTCGGTGGACCTGCAGGCGGTGTGGTGACATACCTGGCATCAAAGGCGATACAGAAACAAATGGATAATAGAACCAATTATCAATACACAATAAGTGGTTTATGGAAAGATCCGGTCATTGATAAGATACAATCTACAGGGGCAACTGAGTAGATAGGGACTGCTTGTGAGCTATATTGAGTGGATGCTTCAGGTCGCCTCGAATACACTCCTTAGCTGATCGGAATGGAGTGATCGGAATTTTGAAGGAAGAAAAAAAGGAAACAGCTATGACACAAGTTGCAGCAATTCAAATGACATCCGGACCTGACGTTGCCGCCAATCTTTTCGAAGCGGGAAGGTTGATTACCCAGGCAGCAGAATCTGGCTCAAAACTCATTGTATTGCCTGAGAATTTTTACATGATGCCGATGAAAGATACGGACCGGTTGCATGAAGCAGAACAGATTGGCGACGGACATATACAAAATTTTCTTGCAGAGGCGGCTCGTCGGCATAAAGTTTGGCTAGTAGGGGGAACCGTTCCACTGACGACAGAAAACCCAGAAAAATGTCGTAGTGCCTGCCTGGTATTCAATAGTGAAGGTGAGCGTGTTGCACGGTATGACAAAATCCATTTATTTGATGTTGAACTAAATAATTCTGAGGCTTATACAGAGTCTGCCACCATAGAAGCCGGAGATAAGGTGGTGGTAGTTGACACACCGTTTGGTCGTATGGGACTGGCAATTTGTTATGACCTGCGTTTTCCTGAACTGTTTCGTCAACTATCGGATAAAGGAGCGCAAATCCTCGTCGTGCCGTCATCATTTACGGCATTAACCGGTAGTGTACATTGGGAAGTGCTGGTGCGGGCCCGTGCGATCGAGAACCAGGCTTATGTACTGGCAGCAGCACAGGGTGGTTTTCATGCGAATGGCCGGGAAACTTATGGTGATTCCATGATAGTCGACCCCTGGGGAAGGGTTTCCAATCGCCTCTCCAGAGGGCCGGGTGTTGTGCTGTCCGAAATTGATCTCGATCTGCTTGCAGGCATTCGAAAAAATCTCCCTTCGCTAAAGCATCGCCGCATGAAGTGTTGAAGTAAAGAAAGGTCAGGTTATTACGTAATTGAGTGACGCAAACTCTGCACTACGTGAAATCCATATCATTGACCCCATCTGTATATTTTTAACTTATTTCCTGTCTTCTTCTGTATAGACAGTCACGATCAAGGAAGCTTACATATGTCAGAAATCATGCAACAGGCGCGCCAGCGTCTGCTTGAGCCAACGGCACTAGGAGATCGGGAGCTCGAGAAGCTGATGTCGCAGCTAATGAGCAACCAGGTGGATTATGCCGATATCTATTTCCAGTACAGCCGCCACGAAAGCTGGAGCCTGGAAGAAGGCAAGGTCAAATCGGGCAGTCACAATATAGACCAGGGAGTTGGGATCCGCGCTATCAGTGGAGAGAAAACAGGCTTTGCCTATTCAGATGATCTGGTGTTGCCGGCTCTGGAGCAGGCAGCGACAACGGCAAAGGCTATTGCCAGCAGCGGCAGCGACAGGCAGGTTCCTGTCACTTTGAAGAGTGGTAGCAGCGAGGCACTGTACCCGGCCATTGATCCTGTCACAACCCTGGAAGACAAGGCCAAGATTGATCTGCTTGAAAGCGTTGAGGCTGAAGCGCGAAAGCAGGATGTACGGGTTTCCCAGGTGATGGCCAGCCTGTCCTCGGTGCAGGATATAGTGCTTATTGCTGCCAGTGACGGAACCCTGGCGGCCGACATCCGCCCACTGGTGCGCTTGAATGTCACTGTTATTGTTGACGACAATGGCAGCCGTGAGCAGGGTACTGCCGGCGGCGGAGGCCGTTTTGGATTGACTGTCTTTACTGATACAGACCAGGCACTGCAATATGCAAGGGATGCTGTACAGCAGGCCCTGATTAAACTGGAAGCCAAGGCACCGCCTGCAGGCATGATGCCTGTCGTTCTCGGTCACGGCTGGCCGGGTATTCTGCTGCATGAAGCTATAGGCCATGGCCTTGAAGGCGACTTTAATCGTAAGGGGACGTCGGCGTTTTCAGGACGGATAGGTGAAAGGGTGGCGTCCAGTCTATGCACAGTCGTCGATGATGCCACGATTGCAGGACGTCGGGGTTCATTGACCATCGATGATGAAGGCACAGCAGGCCAGAATACAGTGCTGATTGAGAATGGAATTCTCAAGGGGTACATGCAGGACAAGATGAATGCCCGGTTAATGGGGATGGCGGCGACCGGTAATGGACGGCGCGAATCCTATTCTCATTTACCTATGCCGCGCATGACAAATACTTATATGCTTGCAGGTGAATCCGATCCCGAAGAAATTATCGCTTCGGTGGAGAAAGGGCTGTATGCCGTTAATTTTGGCGGTGGCCAGGTGGATATCACTTCGGGAAAGTTTGTCTTTACGTCTTCCGAGGCATACATGATAGAAAATGGCAAAGTCACTTACCCGGTCAAAGGCGCCACACTGATCGGCAGTGGCCCCGAGGTGTTAACCCAGGTGTCAATGGTGGGTAATGACCTGGAACTCGATCATGGCGTTGGCGTTTGTGGCAAAGATGGGCAAAGTGTGCCGGTAGGCGTTGGCCAGCCAACACTGAAGATTGACGAACTGACAGTAGGAGGCACAGAAGTATGAGTGCCGGTAAAAATCTTCAACAGAGCATTCCATCCGAAGTTAATGAGATCGCTGCCCCATTGCAGGAGGTCATCGACCAGGCATTGCATGATGCGGTAAATCGGTGCGGTGCCAGCAGTGCTGAAGCGGATGCCAGTTTAACCCAGGGATCATCGCTGACAGTGCGCCTGGGCGAAATTGAGACCATCGAGCATAATCGCGACAAATCACTGTCACTCACTGTCTATTTCGATAAAAAAAGTGGTTCGGCCAGTACTTCAGACATGTCTGCCGAGGCGATAAGGAATACTGTCGATGCGGCATGCAGTATCGCCAGGTTTACTGCAGAAGATGATTGTGGTGGCCTCGCAGATGCTGATCAGATGGCGCAACAGCTACCGGACCTGGACCTCTGGCATCCATGGAATCCGGATACCGATACGGCAAGGGAGCTGGCGCTGGAATGCGAAGAAGTTGCCCGGGGTGCCGGTAGTGCCATCAGTAATTCTGAGGGCGCAACGGTAAGCAGTCACGAGGGTGTTGGCATTTATGCCAATACACACGGCTTCAGCGGTACCAGGTATGGTACCCGGCATTCTCTCAGCTGCTCAGTCATTGCCAGTGATGGCCAGGCTATGGAGCGCGATTACTGGTACACCGTTGCACGAGATCGTTCTGCATTACAGACTGCAGCAGAAGTTGGCAGGATCGCCGGACAACGGACACTCGACCGTCTCGGTTCTCGCAAAATAGCAACTTGCCAGACCCCCGTGATCTACGAGGCGCAGGTTGCCAGCAGTTTATTGACGCATTTGATTTCGGCAATTAGCGGTGGTGCACTCTACCGCAAGTCATCCTTCCTGCTGGATCATAAGGGAAAGAAGATTTTTCCTGACCATATCAACATTTCTGAACAACCCTATCTGCCAAAAGCACTCGGTTCAGCGGCCTTTGATAACGAAGGTGTAGCTACCAGGCAGAGGTCTATCATCAAAGATGGTGTTTTGATGGATTACGTGCTGAGCAGTTATTCCGCACGTAAGCTTGGCGTCCAGACGACAGGCAATGCAGGTGGAGTTCACAACCTGATGATTGAACATGGCAGCAGCGACCTGCCGGCCCTGATGAAACAGATGGGCACCGGCCTGCTGGTGACCGAACTGATTGGTTTCGGCATCAATAATGTGACCGGCGACTATTCCCGCGGCGCCGCCGGCTTCTGGGTGGAGAATGGCGAGATTCAATATCCAGTCAGCGAGATAACAGTCGCCGGCAATCTGCTCGATATTTTCCAGTCATTCGTCGAAGTTGGAAACGATCTCGATAACCGCGGCAATACGATTACAGGTTCCATACTGGTTGAGAAGATGACAGTAGCGGGGGAGTGAGTTGCAGGTTTCGCCCTCCCGGGCGAATGTTTATTACTTGTGTTGTGCTGGCGCACTGCCGTGTTTTTCGCCCTTTTTGGGCGAGTCACTTTTCTTTACTTGTCTAAAGAAAAGTAACCAAAAGAAATGACACCCGACATACTCGCCCTGCGGGTACCCTGTGATGCTCGAATGAGCCGGCGTGATGTGAAACTCGCTATCGCTCAGACAGTCACATCTCGAAATCTCCGGCTCATCCTGCGCTTCTCGGCGAGCCTGAAAGGGGGGGCTAAGGTCAAAGACGAAGGACAAAGGACCAAAGACTAACAACCAAAGACTAACAACCAAAGACAAACAACCAAAGACAAACAACAAATAACTATCGCTTACGTCATTCCGGCATGGTTCTAGCCGTAATCCATTCTTTTAAAGATTCTGGATACCGGCCTGCGCCGATTTGACGGTTGTGATGTCGGGATGCTGTTCTTTTGTGTCAGGTGCTACTAAGAAGGTTTTGACTTTGATTTTGATCCTACATCCCTTTTGTGTTGTCGAGCACTGCAGGCTTAGAGCGGAATAGCGCGAGGACTGTCTGAGCGCAGCGAGTTCCGCAGTGCCCGTTCTAAGCTGAAGCGCACAGAGCAGCCGCAGGCCAACACGGTAGGGTGGCCTTTCTTTTGGTACCTTTTCTTTGGCCACTCAAAGAAAAGATACTCGCCCAAAAAGGGCGAAAAACACAGCTGTGCGCAAGCACAACCATTAAAATGAAAACCACTCAGCCAATCAGGGCGACACATCGAGCCGTGCGCCAGCACAATAAAACAACCCTGATGCGCCACCACCCATTTCCATATATAATCAGCCCCTTATTCTTGAAAAACGTAAAAATGCTGCCATATTACCCACATTATTCCCGGCGGCAGACAGTGCCGAGCAAAATAGGACAAACAGATGCCAATCTATGAATACGAATGTGAAGAATGCGGTCATCAGTTAGAGGCTATTCAGAAGTTCTCAGATGATCCGTTGACCGAATGCCCAAAGTGTAAAAAAGCAGGGTTGAAAAAAATGCTTTCTGCTTCTGCATTTCATCTGAAAGGCAGTGGCTGGTACGAGACTGATTTCAAGAATTCCGGTAGTAAATCGGATAAAAAAGCACCCTCGTGCAGCACATGCCCGAGTGGAGATTCGTCAAAATAGACGTTTCTGAATAATTTTTCGAATACAGTAAACCGCTGGTTCCTGAATGAGATTTCTAAATGGATCAGCGGTTTTGTTATTCCATCAGCAGACAAACAGTTTAATCAGATAATCACGAAGGCAATAATAAAATGATGCGCACCCACAACTGTGGCGAAGTCACAGAAAAACACATTGACGGCACAGTCGAGTTATGCGGCTGGGTCAATCGCCGGCGTGATCATGGCGGTGTTATTTTTATCGACCTTCGTGACCGTACCGGTATTGTTCAGGTGGTTTTTGACCCGGATGAAGAGGCAGCCTTCGAGCTGGCTGAGCATGTTAGAAATGAATATGTGCTGCGACTAAAGGGCAGGGTGCGCCACCGTCCGGAAGGTACTGTCAATCTGAACATTCCGACAGGCAAGATCGAAGTCTATACCACTGAACTGGAATTGCTTAATAGCTCCGAGCCACTGCCTTTTCAGCTTGATGATGACGACACCACTGAATCTGTCCGCTTGCGCCATCGCTTTCTTGACCTTCGCCGTGAGCATATGCAGAAAAACCTGCGTTTGCGTCACGCGATAATCCGGTCCTTGCGTAACTACCTTGAAAACAGGGACTTTACCGAAATAGAAACACCGATACTGACCCGCTCAACACCTGAAGGCGCAAGGGATTACCTGGTTCCAAGCCGAACCTACCCCGGCGAGTTCTTTGCCCTTCCGCAATCGCCCCAGTTGTTCAAACAATTGCTGATGGTGTCCGGTTATGAACGCTATTACCAGATTGCCCGCTGTTTCAGAGATGAAGACCTGAGAGCTGATCGACAGCCTGAATTTACCCAGCTGGATATCGAGATGTCATTCATCGATCAGTCCGACATCATGAGCATCATGGAAGATATGATTCGCAATTTATTTTCCGAGGTGCAGGATGTTGAACTGCCCAATCCATTCCCGCAGATGAGCTGGCATGAAGCAATGGAACGCTTCGGCAGTGACCGGCCAGACTTGCGCATTCCGCTGGAACTGGTAGACCTTGGTGATGTTATGCAGGATGTTGAATTTAAAGTCTTCTCCAATCCTGCCAAGGCCAGCGATGGCCGCGTTGCAGTAATGAAGGTGCCGGGCGGCAACAGCTTGTCGCGGGCAAAAATTGATGCTTATACCGAGTATGTCGGTCTCTATGGCGCTCGTGGACTGGCCTATGTAAAAGTTAACGAAGCAGATAAAGGACGAGAAGGTCTGCAGTCACCAATACTCAAGTTCCTGCCAGATGATGTTATTACGGCAATTCTTCAACGCACGGCTGCAGAAGATGGCGATCTGTTGTTCTTCGGTGCCGATTCGGCCAAGGTGGTCAATGATTCACTCGGCGCATTGCGTGAGAAGATTGGTCATGATCTGAACATGCTTGACAGTGAATGGAAGCCGCTATGGGTAATAGACTTTCCGATGTTTGAATACGATACCAAAGCGGCACGCAATGTTTCACTGCATCATCCATTTACCTCACCTGCTGTTACCGAAGGTGAAATTGATCCGGCCACCGCATTGTCGCGCGCCTATGACATGGTGCTGAATGGTTCTGAAATCGGTGGTGGCTCTATTCGTATCCATCAGAAAGATGTCCAGGAAAAGGTTTTCGAAGCGTTGGGGATCAGTGATGAAGAAGCCAATGACAAGTTTGGCTTTCTGCTGGATGCGCTGAAGTATGGCGCACCACCGCATGGCGGTATTGCTTTTGGCATTGATCGCATCGCTGCCATGATGGCTGGCGTGAATTCCATTCGTGATGTTATTGCCTTTCCAAAAACCCAGAAAGCAGCCTGCCTGATGACATCGTCACCCAATGCAGTGGATAACGATCAGCTGCGCGAACTCAATCTCAAGCTGCGTAAGCCGCTGGTAAAAGAAGATAGTGAAAAGCAGGAGTCTTCTGCCGAATAGACGAATATCTATCTAACGGGCTGGAAGGAACGACAGATGAAACTAAAACAGACTGGGGTTGCTCATCTTGTGTCTAGCGGGCGCGGACTTTTATCCTTTCTAAACAGGATTCCTGGTTTTTGCCCTTCACGCCTGCTGTTCCTGCTGGTGGTGGTTGCTATCTTCGCGATACAACTGGCGCAGGCTGACGATAAGCCAGCAAACAACAGTGCATCGAGGTCACAAAGTGAAACACGCATAATTACTTCTGATAATTCATCAACAGAATCTGTGCTTTATTACACGCTGCGTAACCATACCGGCGAGCAGACCGTAGATGCCTACTACGGTGACCTGCGCGACCGTCCACATAGTGGGGTATGCGAGGTCAATATCCGCCCGACAGGCTATAAAGAGATCACCTCTCGCCTGCCATTTTATGTGCCTGATACCAACAAAGAAGTGATGATGCTAAAAGAGTTTCCGGAAGAAAAACTCTGGCAGGCATTTGAGCAGGCGGCGAATGACGCTGACGAGAACAAGGTCGTTTTGTTTGTACATGGATACAATATTAATTTTATAAAAGGTTGTAATCGTGCTGCGATTTTTCAGCAAACACTGAATGAACACAGCCGTATGCTGCTGTTTAGCTGGCCATCAGATGGCACCCTGGTCAGCTATACCCGGGATGAAGCAGACATTGAATGGAGTCAGCATTACCTTGAGGCTGTTATCGAGAAATTATCTCGTATATATGGCCCGCAACGACTGAACATAGTAGCGCATAGCCTGGGTGCGAGAGGCGTGTTCAGAGCGATGCAGTTGATATCGCGCAAAGACAATAAAAAACATGTCAATGAACTGGTTTTTATGGCACCGGATATTGATGCCGAAGTATTTCGCCTTGCTTTTCCTGATCTGAAAAAAATCGCAAATCGTATTACCCTTTATTCATCAGAAAATGATCAACCCCTGCGTTTATCTAATGAAGTTCATGGCAACCCACGCCTTGGTGAAGCCGGTGAAAACCTGGTTGTAATAAAAGGTATGGATACAATTGATGTCAGCATTTCGGGAGGCCGCGAAGTGACCGGGCATCTGTATCACCTTTATAATGATGTTGTCAGGGCTGACCTGGGGCTCTTACTATCAAATGGAAAAACCACGTCAATGCGGCCGAACATGAAATTGCTGCATAAAGATGAGCTTCCTTATTGGATGTTGTTGCCCTATTCAGAATAGAAGTTTTGAAGATTCGCCATTCATGATTGATATTCTTTTCGTTGCGGGACCCAAAAAGAAATCAAAAGAAAGGCCATCCTGCCGTGTTGAACTTCCGTCTCTGTCTGCACTTCAGCTTGGAATGGAGTTGAGGTCTTAGCGTGCCAAGACAATACGCATAAAAAAAACAGGGTGTTACAAAACTACTCGCAGACAAAAAATAACCAGTTTAAAATTGTAGTTCGTTAATCAGGTTCTTGAGAGCCTTTATGGAATCGATTTCTGGGTTGATCAACTGGAACCCGGTATCAACTAAATCTGGATTGGTATCTTGAGATTGCCAGAGGCTGCGGGCTTTGAAAGAAATTTTTTGATTATTACCGCTTTCTGATGCCGGCAATTCCAGAGTGAGGTCGAAGTCCTTGTTGAGCTCAATCGGAACTTCACTGAGCAGCATCAGACCATCTTCCGAGATATCGATGACATGTCCCAGGAGTTCACCATTGCTCTGGTCGAAGATGCGCAGATAAAAAACCAGCTCCCAACGACGCCTCTGGCGTTTCTCTATGACAAAAAAGTTTTTTATATCGGTCATCAGAACCACTCCTGTTAATATCCTACTAGTCTTATTCTAGTATAAATACACCAGCTGGGGTTAAAAGGGAAATCCGTTTTAACCGAACGCCTTTGACGATTTATCTGTACCTCTTACATATTTGCGTCTTTGGTATTTTCATAATCATCGACAGCCTGCATCCACTGTTCCTCCAGTTCTGCAATATCTTTCACGAGGTATGCTTTATCCTGCATTAATGCTGTCATTGTTTCCGTATTGTCTTCGTTGTAAAGATCGGGGTCAGCAAGCCGCGCATCGAGAGAGTCACGTTGTTCATTGAGTTCGTCGATTTTGCGCTCCAAACGATCAACCCGTTTTTTTAGCGGCTGGAGTTTTTTACGCTTTTCTGCTTCAGCACGGCGAATCTCTTTTTTTGTAAGCGTATTTTCGGCATATGTTTCAGCAGCTTGCTGTATATCAGGAAATCTGTCTAAGGACCCCTGTAGTCGTTTAGCGTAATCATCAAGATCGCCATCAAAGGCATCGACTTCTCCATTGTCTACGAGTATCAGCTGATCCGTCACGGATTTCAGTAAATGACGGTCGTGAGAAACGATGACCATGGCGCCGACAAATTCCTGTAATGCCATCGACAGGGCATGGCGCATTTCCAGGTCGAGGTGGTTGGTTGGTTCATCAAGCAACAATAGATTTGGTTTCTGGTAAATCAATAGTGCCAGCACAAGGCGCGCTTTTTCGCCACCGGAAAAAGGGGCCACCGCTTCGTCCACACGATCACCGGTAAATCCGAAGCCGCCAAGGTAACCGCGAAGCGCCGATTCCCTTGATTTCGTGTCCAGCTGGCGCATGTGCTGAAGGGCAGACTGTTCTGCATTCAACTGCTCAAGCTGGTGCTGCGCAAAGTACCCAATCTTCAGGTATTGTGCCTGCCAGCTTTCACCTGAGAGGGCCGGTATCTCCCCGGCCAGAAACTTTATCAGGGTAGATTTACCCGCACCGTTTGGGCCTATCAGACCAATACGGTCACCGGCATGCAAATGCATGCCGACGTTATTGAGTACTGCGCTATTGTTATAGCCGAGAGAGACTTCGCGGCTATCAAATAATCGCTCAGGTAGTTTTTCTGGCTCACGGAAGCTGAAATTAAACGGCGAATCAACATGGGCAGCGGCGATTAGCTGCATGCGCTCAAGTGCCTTAACCCTGCTTTGTGCCTGTTTTGCCTTGCTGGCTTTAGCGCCGAAACGGCGTACAAAATGTTCAATGTGTTCAATTTCCTTTTGCTGCCTGATGTGCGCCGCCTGTTGCTGGGCCAGCTGTTCGGCGCGGGCTTTTTCAAATGATGAGTAATGGCCGCTATAAAGTGTTATATGCTGGTGCTCAATATTGGCAATCAAGGTGATGAAGGAATCAAGAAATTCGCGGTCGTGTGAAATCAGTAATAGCGTACCGTCATATCGACTGAGCCAGTTCTGTAGCCAGATTACAGCATCCAGGTCCAGATGGTTGGTCGGTTCATCGAGCAGCAACAGGTCAGATCGACACATAAGTGCCTGGGCAAGGTTTAAGCGCATGCGCCAGCCGCCGGAAAACTCTTCCAGCGTTTGCCGGATCTCCCCGGATTTAAAACCCAGACCATGCATCAATGTTGCAGCCCGGCTCTCTGCGGTATAGCCATCGATGACTTCCATATGCGAATGCAGCTCTGCCAGTACCATGCCATCGTTCTGTTCAGTCGCATGGCTGATTTTTTCCTTTAATTCGACATATTCC
>Ga0316191_10002532_pt1 | contig 13310 bp, 13 predicted proteins | sample Eddworburr2cm_MG_FD_204928 | JGI IMG/M metagenome (GOLD analysis project Ga0316191, IMG submission 204928) | Coastal sediment microbial communities from Maine, United States - Eddy worm burrow 2 cm | ecosystem: Environmental > Aquatic > Marine > Coastal > Sediment | place: USA: Maine...
TGTCGGCGCTTTCACAAATGGTGCAGGACGCGAACGCCAGTTGATCTTTAAAACAGAAGACAATCTGCGCTGGCTTTTGAACCACGAAGCCATGTCGCAGGTTCAGGAAAGGCTTCTGGCCGAGGCAGAAGCAGGTATTTCAGAAGGTGAAAGCGGCGTTGTATCCGTTGAGCCTGCGGAATTCGTGAACATCCGAGAAGATCTTTATGTGATGCCGATTCTGGATTTTGTCGAAGACCTGCACCCGCTCAACTACGAGGATATTCTGTTGATGGAAGTGGCATCTGTGCCACTGAAGAAGCAGGAAAACCAACTACAGGCCAACGCAGGTCAGAGCACTGGTGCGTTCGACGTGGGAATTGTCTTTGTTCTTGATACGACCCAGTCGATGGAGACCTATATCGCGCGGACCCAGAAGGTTTTGCAAAACACCGTGCAGAAAATCGCGGGCACCGAAATTGGCGACCTAGTGCATTTCGGCGCAATCGGCTTTCGCGATAGCACCGACGCGGTGCCCGAACTGGAATACCGCACCAAGCTTCTTGCGGACGTTAAGCGGCGCGATGACCAGTCCGAAGTGATCTCGGCCCTTGGTGCCGCACGCGTGGCCGTCGCCAATTCCCCCGGTTTTAACGAAGACAGTCTTGCCGGTGTCGAAGACGCTATTGACAAGATCAACTGGGAGCAGGTGGGCGCAGGCGATCCGATTGATGCCCGCTACGTTATTCTGGTGACGGACGCAGGGCCTAAAGACCCGCGTGACCCCAATGCCCGCTCACAGATCGGGGTGGAGGAAGTTCAGGCGGATGCCGAGGGCAAGAACATCGTGACGATGACATTGCATCTCAAAACGCCCACCGGCGGCGAGGCCAATCACGCCTATGCCGAAAGCCGCTACCGTACACTGTCTACTTTTGCCGGTCGGCAATTCTATTTCCCGATTGAAGGGGGATCCGAGGAAGCGTTTGAAGGTGTCGCCACCCGTTTGGTCACGGCGATCACGGATCATGTACGTGTCGCACAGGGTGATGCGGCAGTTCTTAGCGATGATGAAGCCGGCGAAGATCTGGTGGCTTTGGGGCGGGCAATGCGCCTTGCGTATCTGGGCGACACGCGCAACACCCAAGCGCCTGATGTCATTCGTGGCTGGGTCAGTGACAAAGCGGTCGAGGCACCACAGGCGTTGGCGGTCGAGCCGCGCCTGCTGATTTCCAAAAACGAAATGGCGACCCTGGCTGAGCTGCTCGATAATCTGATCCGCTTGGGCGAACAAAGCCAGGGTGGCGACGACGCCATGAACTTCTTTACCGAAGTGCGGGGGGTGATCGCTGACATGGCCACTAACCCCGACCGTCGGATCAATCCGGATGCGGCGACTTTGGGTGGCGCGCTGGAATATCTCGACCAGCTGCCTTATCGTAGCCAGCTTTTGCAGATGAACGAAGAAAGATGGGCACAAAGCGCCATGCTGCGCCGTTCGATCATCGATGGTATGCGTCAGAAACTAACCCAATACCGCAAATGGCTGTTTGACCCGCAGGTCTGGACCGCCCTGCACGACGACGCGACGGACGGCGAGTTGGTTTTTGCCATGCCGTTTGACGTTCTGCCCTGAGGCGCGCGCATGGCCTACCGCCTCGAGATCGACAACATGACCGTTACTCTGGGCGATGCGGAACGGCGTTTCGTGCTGAAAACCGGTGCATGGTCCGTCACAGCAGGTGAAGTGATCGGGCTGACCGGCCCCTCGGGAGCGGGGAAAACACTGTTGCTCGAGCTGCTGGGCTTACTGCGTGCCCCGGATGATGGCGGGTACACAGCCGTGCCACTGGATACCAGCGCACAGACCGCATCTCACGACTTTGCCGCTGCTTGGCGCGCACCGCAGGCCATGTCACTTTGCGCGGCCGCGCGGGCGCAGTTTTTCGGATTTGTGCCACAAGCGGGCGGGCTGTTGCCTTTTTTGACAGTGACCGAAAACATTGAACTTACCCAGCATATCGCGAAAAGGCCGGATGCGGCGTGGCGCGATACGCTTTTGGGGGAACTTGGCCTCACGCAGATCAAAGGGTTGCGACCGGCAGCACTCTCTATCGGTCAGCGCCAAAGAGTTGCGATTGCCCGTGCTTTGGCGCACCGACCGTTTTGCGTGATCGCAGATGAGCCGACTGCGGCGCTTGATCCTGAAAACGCGCAGACAGCAATGAGATTGTTGATTGAAGCTGCGGGTGCTGGCGGGTCTGCTACGTTGCTGTCGAGCCACGACTACGCCACTCTGGAACAGTTCCCCATGCGCCGCATGCGGCTCGAGATTACCCCTGCGGAACAAGGCAAGACTATTGTCAGTACGCTTGTGCCACTTGGCACGCAGGTTCCCAAAGCAGAAGAGGTCACCGCTTGATGCTGATTTTGCGGCTCGCTCTGCGTGACCTGTTTTTCCAGAAGGTGCATCTGGTCTGCAACATCGCCGTTTTGGCGGGGGTGCTTGTACCACTTCTGGTTCTGTTTGGTGTCAAGAACGGCGTGTATAACGCATTGATCGGCGATCTGCTCAGTAATCCGCGAAATGTTCAGATAGATACGTCGGGCAATACAACTTTCAGCACAGAAGACGCACAGACTGTGCGCGGCTGGCCAGAGGCCGGATTTGTCACGTTAAAGACCCGCAGCCAGTTTGACTTTGTAAATGTCCGGCTTGAGGGGGGGGGCCAAAAGCGCGATGCCGTGCTGATCCCCAGCGGTGAAGGTGACCCCAACCTGCCCGACGGCGTGGCCATCCTGCCCGGAACCGCAGTTGTCAGTGCCCAGCTTGCGGCACAGCTGGAGATCAGTTCAGGCGACCTGATCGACGTTATCACCCAGGCAGAAGACAGACCCCGCCAGATGCGTCTGCAGCTCAAAGTAAGTGCAGTGTTGCCCGCAGAAAACGTGACGGGCCGGGCGGTTCTGGCAGAGCTTGAGGTGCTTGATCTGGTCGAGGCGTTCTATGACGCCTACGCGCTGCCCGAATACGGTATCACCCAAGGCAAACCCTTGGCTGATCGTGTGCCGGTGTTTGAAGGGCTGCGCGTCTATGCCGCCAGCCTCGAAGATCTTGCGCCACTGCAAAACCGGATTGAAACCCACTTTGGCATCAGTACCGAGGCGCGCACCGCCGAAGTGCAAGGCGTACTCAGCCTTGGGCGGAACCTTAACCTTGCGCTGTTGCTGACGGCTGCAGTTGCCAGCTTGGGTCTTGCGGCGGCGCTTGTCTTCGGGTTTTGGGGAGAAGTGCAGCGCAAACGGCACGTACTTGCGTCCCTTGCTTTGATGGGGCTTGGCGGACAGCGGTTGTGGCTCTTTCCGCTGATCCAAGCGCTTGTATCAGCTGCGCTGGCACTGTTGGTTTCGTTCGGGATTTTTGGCCTTGCGGCGCTGGTCGCCGAACGCCTCTTCGACACAGGCGGGGCCGCTGGTAACCTCGTTGATATTACAGTAATGCAAGCCGTAAGCATCAGCGCACTGGTCACTGCTTTTGTCGCATTTTCCGCATTGATGGCTGCATGGTCCGCACTAAAAATTGACCCGGCGACGGTTCTACGGGAAGGCGCGACATGAGGGGCGTCGTGGTGGTTGCAGCGCTGTTTGTGGCATGTGCCGTGCATGCACAAGATGCCGCGCCGCAGTGGGACGCTGAACTGATTGATCCGTCTGGAGGGGCTGATTTGATCGTGCCGCTTCCGTGCGGCGGGGGGATGGCGTTTCAGCGTGTTGCGGTACCGGTCGACACTGCCGATCCGATTGATGATCGCGCCTTTCGCATGGGGCAGTCACAAGAACAGACGGGGTTTTCCGATTACCTGACACCAGCCTTTTTGCGCGGTGCGTTTAGCTCTGACGGCGGCTCACATTACTACATCGCGCGCTACGAGATGAATGCAGCGCAGTACCGTGCATTGACGGGTGATTGCGCTGCAGGTTTCGCGCGCAAGGACCGGTTTGCGCAGGGGGAACTGAGCTGGTTCGAGGCGGTAGATCTCACGCGGGTTATGACAGAATGGCTGATGCAGAACGCGCCTGACGCTTTACCGGTTGAGGGCGCGCGCACCGGTTTTGTCCGCTTGCCGACGGAAACCGAATGGGAATATGCGACCCGCGGTGGCGCGCGTATTGACCCGACCCTGTTTCCTGCCAGACGGTTTTTCGCTGAAGGCAGCCTGTCTGATTATGCTCACTTCCAAGCGGCAGGACAGGGGCGCGGTAAACTGCGCCCCGTAGGGCTGCGTGCACCAAACCCTATCGGACTATACGATGTCTACGGAAATGCCGAAGAGCTCATGCTGGAACCTTTCCGTCTGAACGCGGTCGGGCGCCGCCACGGGCAGACGGGCGGTATCGTCACGCGGGGCGGATCGATCGATACGTCGGACGATAACATCTATTCCGCACAGCGACGCGAATATCCGATGTTCAACCCGCGCAGCGGGATGGCCCAAACTGGCAGCTTTTTCGGACTGCGCCCCGTTATCAGTGCCCATATTGTGACCGACGCCGATTACGATGCGATACGGGATGGCTGGAAAGCCAAGGTTCAAAGCGGAGAGGACGCGCAGGCGGCCGATCCGCTGACCGCGTTGGCCGCGCTTCTCGAAGACGAAATAGACCCGCGGCGCAAGCAAGCCCTGAGTGATCTGCAACTGAGTTTCCGCCTTGCGCGTGAAACCGAACAAAGCTCGCGTCGGCAGGCGGCACAATCCACGCTGATAAGCGGGGCGGCTTTCGTCGAAACCTTGACCGAAGACACCCGCGCCATTCAGCAACTTGACCTGCGGATCAGGGCATTGCGCGATCAGGTGTCTGTGGCCACTGGTGTGCAACGCCACCAGCTTATGACCGCGTTTCGTGGCAGTCTTGAACGTCTGGGGCAGTTGCGGGCGGGGCAGGCGACATATCTTCTTTCGTATCGTGCGGCCTTAGAGGCGCTGACAACAGAGGCGGACCGAGACCTTCTGGATGGGGCGTACCAACGTTTATCGCAGGATTTGATCGAGGCGAAACAGATCCAGTTTCTCGAGATGCTGCGCCTGTTCTGGCGCGATCTGGAGGCGTACCGTGATACTCCTGACATGAGCCAGGAAGAGATTTTGGCGCTTGCTGTGCGCTAGTTTGCAGGTAGGCTTTTGCGTGTTGGCATCCGGTCTATGACCTCCGGTTCCGGTTCCGGTTCGGGCGCGACCGGTGGCGGCGGTGGTGGGGGCGCTTCGACGGCGGGTGCAGTGGAGGATGCGATGTCAAATCGCCGGTTGCCCGGATCGATCGTAGACGAAATGTAAGGCCGTCGCGTGCCACCTCCCGGCTTGTCCGAGGCTTCAACCAACGTGTAAAGCCTGACACCTTGGCCCAAAAAATCGGTGTATCCGCCGACAGGGGCCTGGCCTTGGTTCGGGATGGCCTCCCAGTGGCGCAGCATGTCCAATGGTTTGACCTGTGCCGCTTCTGCCAGCAGCAGGTCGCCAATGAACGCACCATCACGCGACGGGTTTGTCACTCTGCTGAACTGCGCACCGGGTAGAATAGCGCGCAGCGCCAGATTGGCCGAAGCTTGGAATTTACCGTGGTCTGTACCGATCAGCAGGCCACCGCCACTTTTACGCAAGGCTTCCATCTGGTTTATAAGCATATTCGCGGACGACCTGTTGGCCCCCGGCCACTTTGTTCTTTGGCGTATGTCTGAATTCCGGATGCCCAATGTGCCATCAAGCATCAAAGCCCGTCGCCCGCTTGCATAAAAATTGCGAAAGGCCTGCTGGTCGGAACTGTTGAACACTCGGTTGTTATTCGCGGCCGTAATGACGACGATCCCGTATCCGGGATTTGCCGCCATGTGTCGGGCAAAAGCACCCCTGCGCGGCTCGAACCGGTAGTCTACAGCATAGACTGAGCCACCTTTGTACCCGTCGATAAACCGCGCCATCCGTTGGCGGTTCGCAGGTTTGTTGCTGCGTTCGTCAAGGCTGACATCCCACCACAAAACGCGCATCGGCTCTGCCTGTGCGACCTGTGCAGATAGCATCAGGCACAAAGCGCAGAGCAGGCCAAGAACGCAGCGAAACCTTTTCACGGATCACCGCCGCTTTTACGCGTGGGCATGTTGTCAGGCTCCTCTACCGCCTCGGGGGCTGCACCTGCGTCGATTGCCGTACGCCCGTCACCGGGCGTGAAACTGGCCGAAATATAGGGCCTCTTGGCCCGACCACCGGGTTTGTCCGACGTCTCTACCAGAGCATGCAACGTGATGGAGTTTCCCAAGAAATCGGTGAATTGTCCCACGGGCGCTTCGGCTTGGCTGGGGACTTCTTCCCAGTGGCGCAAGATATCCAAAGGTGCGACCGGTATGGCAGAGCGTAGCAGCACATCGCCAATGAAAGCCCCGTCGCGCGACGGGTTGGTGCGGCCTGAAAATCGGGCGCGCGGCAACAGCGCGCCCAGCAGTTGATTGGCACCCGCTTGAAATTCGCGATGATCCGTACCGATCAGAATGCCACCGCCTGCGTTCACAAGCGCCTGCATCTGGTTCATCAGCAAAGCGGCAGACGCGCCATTCGGGCCGGGGAAAACAGTCAGCGGGCCGGGCCGGGCGTTTCGGACCCAAAGTGTCCCATCCAGCATCAAAGCGTTCCTGCCGCTTTGGTAGTGTTGCTGCACGGCCGCCAGATCAGCATTGGTGAAGCTTGCTGATGTGGTGGTCACATCAAGAACCAGAATATCGTAAGGCCCGCGTGTCATTTGTTGCGCCAGCGCACCAGCACGGGTGGTGCTTTGGAACGTCACCGCGAACTGCGCCCCGCCGCCGAACCCGTCAACATAAAGCGCCAGCGCTGCACGATCCTGTGCGTTCGTGGCGCCATCATATGTCGGTGAGCCGTCCCACCATAATACACGGACAGGTTCCTGCGCCTGCACAACGGTTGCACAGAGCCAGAGGATAAAAGCACGCACTAGCGTGTTAACATGTTTACCCATTCAAGTTTTTCCGCTTAGCTGGTGTCAGGACAGAATGGCCGCTGGCGCCAGGTTTGTCCATTTTAATGAGGCGGACGCAGATGGTGTTTTCTGCGCCGTACGGATGCAGCGCAAAGCGGAGTTTGCACCATGATGGCGCTGAGGGTGTTTGCGATTGTCGGGGCGATGGGGTTGGTCATTGCCAGCGGTGCTGCAGCTTTTGCAACCCTACAAAGTTGTGCGGTGCGGTTGGACGTGCTGGCACAGCTTAGCGGGTGTCCCACGGATGACGAACTGGCCATCGAAGCAGAGCTGGCCGAACTTGCGTTGATCCGCGCGTCGCTCAGGTCGCAAATCGCCAACCGTCAGCGCATGCTGGCAGGCCGGCAATGTCATGCGGCCCTCCCTTCGACAACCGCGCCCCTGACGCAAACCGAACTTGAAGCGGGCGATCTGGCGGCACTTTATGGCTGCTGGTCTCTTGGCAGCAACTACCAAACCCGCGATGTCGACACAGGGCAGGTAATCTCTTACCCGACGTGGCGCATGTGTTTTGATACGCAAGGGCGAGGGAAACAGGTCATGCAGGGCGATGACGGCTCGACGTGTGAAGGGCCGGTTACCGCACGGATTGATGGACCGGAACGCCTGGTGCTGGGCGAGGGGGGCAATCTGGCCTGTAGTGATGGCGGATATATTCACCGGCGCGATATTGCGTGTTTGGCGGGTGGTGGCGGTGTTGCCTGCGCGACGCTGCAACCCGAAACGGACGGCATGGCCGAGGTTCCCTTTTCGCGCTGGCAATAGGCGCCGCTGGTCTGCGGCGCCTTGTTTTTTCTATTCTTTGACTGCGATCGACGGGGACACGACGTCAATTCCCAACGCTTTACCAACAGCGTAATAGGTCAGTTGGCCCGCGTGCACGTTCAACCCGTTCATGAGGTGCGGGTCGTCAAGGCAGGCTTGCCGCCATCCTTTATCGGCCAGTGCAAGCATAAACGGCATTGTGGCATTCCCAAGCGCAATGGTCGATGTGCGCGCTACCGCACCGGGCATGTTTGCCACGCAGTAGTGCATGATCCCATCCACATCATAGATCGGATCCTGATGGGTGGTCGCGCGAGACGTCTCAAAACACCCGCCTTGGTCAATGGCGACGTCTACCAATGCGGCACCCGGTTTCAGGTCCGATAGCTGCGCGCGGCTGATAAGCTTGGGTGCTGCAGCACCGGGGATGAGGACGGCACCAATGATGAGATCGGCCTGTTCCGCCAGCTCTGCGGTGTTGCCCGCAGATGCATAGGACGTTTTGAACGTACCGCCAAAGACATCGTCAAGATAGCGCAACCGTGCAAGCGAACGGTCCAGTACGGTGACATCAGCGCCCATGCCGGCGGCAATCTTGGCGGCATGAGTGCCCACAACGCCGCCTCCGATGACCATAACACGCGCGGGTCCGACACCCGGCACGCCACCCATCAGGACGCCCCGGCCGCCATTGGCTTTTTGCAGCGTCCACGCACCTACCTGAGGCGCGAGCCTGCCTGCGACTTCGGACATAGGTGCCAGCAGAGGCAATCCGCCCCTGTCATCCGTCACAGTTTCGTAAGCGATACATGTGGCACCTGATGCAATCAGGTCGTGTGTTTGCTCGGGGTCGGGCGCGAGATGCAGATAGGTAAACAGCAACTGGCCTTCACGCAGCATTTTGCGTTCAACCGGCTGCGGCTCTTTTACTTTGACGATCATGTCGGCGGTCGCGAATATCTCTTCTGCCGTTTCAAGGATCTGAGCGCCTGCAGCTTCGTAGTCTGCATTCTCAAAGCCTGCACCAGCACCAGCACCGGTCTCGATCAGAACCTGATGGCCGTGGACTGTTGCTTCGCGGGCGGCATTGGGCGTCATGCCGACGCGAAATTCCTGTGGCTTGATCTCTTTTGGGCAACCGATTTTCATTGTGGCTTCCTCCTGCGCCAATATGCTTCGGGCAAGGTGTACTGGGTATCTGCTGCAAAGGGATGCGAAATATTAGTCGCCAAGGTGTACGATTTGCGAATAGTCTGCGGATAATTATAGCTTGGATGAAAGAATTCAGCGCCGATGACACTTGATGCAACAGATAAGCGTATACTTGTAGCCTTGCAGCGCAAAGGTCGTATGCCAAATTCCGATTTGAGCGAAGCCGTTAATCTTTCGCCGTCGGCCTGCCACCGCCGCGTTCAACGGCTCGAGCTGGACGGATATATCCGCGATTACGTGGCTTTGCTGGATGCGCGCAAGATGGGCGTGCCGACCACTGTGTTTGTGGAAATCACATTGCAAGGTCAGGCCGATGAAGTGCTGGATGCTTTCGAAAAAGCGGTCGGGCGTATTCCGGATGTGCTGGAATGCCACTTGATGGCCGGAAGCGCGGATTACCTTTTAAAGGTCGTGGCTGAAAACACCGAAGACTTTGCCCGCATTCACAGACAATATCTGGCGCGGCTGCCCGGCGTGGCACAGATGCAGTCGAGCTTTGCGCTGCGCACGGTGTTCAAGACGACCGCCCTGCCCGTGAATTAGCCAAAGGCAGGTTCAGAACATCTGATCGATCTCGAAGCTCGAAGAAAAGTCAAAAGCCGTATGGAAAAAGAACTTCGCCGCATCCGGAGCGTCAAAGCTGGGTGAAAACCGGCCTTGCGTCGGCTCGATATGGGCGAAAAAATCCTCTACCGTTTCAGGCTGGAAAAGTGGTTCATCGACTGCAGCTGCCGCTTGCGGTGCTGCTTGAGTTGAAACGGTCATGGTTTGCCATGCGCTCCAGTCCTCTCCGTCAAAAGCGCGCATCTCGATATCGGCTTGGGTGTTGCCCATCGTTCCACGTGCCTGAAGCGTGTTCAGGAAGGCTGCATTGAACTCAAACCCATCACTTGCATCAATATCCTGATCATTCAGGCGAAGTTCCAGAGTGTTGGACTGTTCCCGGATTTGGTAGGTGATCGCAGCATCGTCATCGGCGTCGTCATAGGAAACATTGGGGGCCAGTACCGCCCATATATCTTCGTCGAGTGTCGTGTCGGAAAGCACCAGTGTCGGTGCCACATTGGGCGGAGAGACACTTGGGTCGCTTGGGTCAAGACTAACCTCTGCACCGGTTCTGGCAAAGTTCTGCGTCACGAAAATACCGGTCCAGCCGTCATATTCGCCAACGGTAATGCCGATGCCGATATAGTCAAAGTTTGGGTTCAGGATGTTCGCACGGTGACCGGCGCTATTCATCAATGCGTTGTGCAGGTTGATGACGTCATCTTCAAAGCCAGCCGCCCCGCGAATGGATTGCCATGCGACGTTCTCGCCCCACGTCCAGCTGTTGGCAAATGTGAAACCCGCGTCGCGCATTCTGTCGCCGGGGTTTGAGCCTCCCACACCGGTGTGGGAAAACGTGTCAGTCGAGATCATCCATTCACTGTGATCTTCCGCCGCTTCATTCAAATCCAATTCGAGCTGAACGGGATCAAGCCCCACGGCTGCACGCTCGGCATTGATGAGCATGAGCATCTGAACTTCAAGATCGCTGGCAAAAGACATGTTGGGTTCCCCGAGTATCTGGCTAGGCTTCTATTGAGCCACTATTGAGGTCCCACCCTGTGCGAAAGCTACTTAGCTAATGCGACTGTAAATAGGCGCAATCCGGCTGTCCGAGTGTCAACATTGTGGCCAGAATTTGCCCATGGCGATGATCCGCCGACGCGCAGGTGACCGTTTCACCTATCGCGCGACGATGCGGCCTGTGTTAGCGTCCTGTAAGGACGGGAAAAGGGGCGGGCAAGATGCACAGTGAACATGACTGGATCACACTGCACCGCGTTCGGTTTGCGCAGCCCGTCTCTGCGGTAGAACATATCTTTGACGCTCCGCAAGGTCCTGATTGTTGGCGGTTTTGTGTGCAGCACACATTGGGGCAGGACAACTTGCCGACATGGAAATCTGATGTCTGGGCGGCTTTGGGCATCTGGCCGGATCGTGCAACTGCCGAACAGATGATGGCAGACCCAGTTGCCGCGATGCCGGCGATGGGGGAGGCCTTGGAAGCATGGCACGCGCTGGCGATCCCGGTTCAGCATCGGGGCGAGGTGCGCTGGCGCGGGGTCGTTGAAAAGGATTGCGCGATTCGACCATGTTCGGAGGATATAGAGGCACCATTGGCCGTTGTGACATCGGCCAGCTTTGACGACCCAAAAAACCCTGCCGAATTGCCTAGGATATCACGTTTCGCAGTCAAGGTTTCCGAAGCGATAGAGTTTCTGGGTCAACAGCCGGGCAACCTGCGTCGGGCTGTATTCAATGGCGGGTTTGATGGCCGGGAAGGTTTTACGCTGACCCTGTGGGAGAGCGATGACGCGATGCTCAAAGCGGCCTACCACAGCGGTCATCACCGTACGTTGATAGATGAAAGTCGGGATGGATCGATATTCGACCGCAGTTCATTCACACGGCTCAGGATCGTGCAAACTCACGGCAGTTGGTCAGGTGATCCGTTGAAAACGGTCGCCTGAATCATTCCGGTGACGCTAAGGCGTGATTTTCGGCCAGTTCGCATCGCCGGATGCAATACGCCCGGGGATATCGCGTTCCCATTTCCGTTGAATGCGGCGCGAATAGTTCAGGTAAAGCTTACCATCCACGATCTTCCATGCTTTGGGTGTGGTAGAGGCTGTATAGCCTTCGCTGACCGCATAAGCGCAATAACCGCCATATTGCGGAGCATAGGCCGCAGGCTCTGCGGCAAAGGCGTCTTTGTTCTCTTGTGAAGAGAACCGCCATGACGCGCCATTCCAGTCGTGTGTAATGTCTTTCGATCCTGCGATGGGGGCACCTTCGGTGAAATACGCAACAGGATCCGTTCCATCTATAGCGACTCCGTCTTCGGCATAGATCGGTGCGCCACCTGCCTGTGCTGCTGGCGCCAGAATGGCCGCGATGGGCGTGGCGGCAGCAGCGATTAAGAGAGTACGGCGGGAAAATGTCATTGCGGTCTCCGGCGGTTGCGTTGCCATACTTATTAAATAGAGCGCAGCGGCACTTCGGTATATGGGGTTCACCCAAAAGTGACGGGTTTGAAAGAAATCACGCACAAAAAAACCCCCACAGGTGAAACACCAGCGGGGGTCTTTAATTCTGTGCCATGCAGCGGTCTGACTTACATCATACCTTCGCGTTGGGCTTTTTTGCGCGCCAGTTTACGGGCACGGCGGATCGCTTCAGCTTTTTCGCGCGCTTTTTTCTCGGACGGCTTCTCGAAATGTTGCTTGAGCTTCATTTCACGGAAGACACCTTCGCGCTGCAGCTTTTTCTTCAGGGCACGGAGCGCCTGATCGACATTGTTATCGCGAACACTAACCTGCATGTGGTTGTCACCACCTTTCTAAGTTAAGTTGCAAGGAATTGCAGGAGTTGGGCACATAGCAAGCGTGCCCTATCTTGTCCAGTATGAAGAATGACCACGGCAAGGAGTCCCACATGACAGTCCCCTATGAGACCGCAAAGGCTGACCTTTTGCAGGCCATACTGATGCATGTACCGTTCGACGGATGGTCCGAGGCTGCTTTTCAGGCAGCGATTCGCGATACCGAATTGGCGCCGTCGGTCGCCCGTGCGATTTGTCCTCGCGGGGCGGTAGATCTGGCGATCGCTTTTCACAAAGCGGGAGACGCCGCGATGCTGGAACGCCTGTCCGAGGCGGACATGAGCGGCATGAAGTTCAGAGAAAAAGTCACCGCCGCAGTCCGCTACCGGCTCGAAGTCGTCGAGGATAAAGAGGCAGTGCGTCGTGGAACGACGCTCTTTGCTTTGCCGATGTACGCGCCCGATGGTGCCAAGCTGGTTTGGGGCACATGCGATGCGATCTGGACGGCATTGGGCGACACGTCCGAAGATGTGAATTGGTACACAAAGCGTGCGACGCTAGCTGGCGTCTATTCGTCTACCGTTTTGTACTGGCTGGGCGACGACAGCCCCGACTACATGGCGACATGGGCGTTTCTGGACCGTCGTATTGAAGACGTGATGCGCATTGAGGATGTCAAAGCGAGGGTGCGCAAAAGCCCTACGCTCAGCCGCCTTATGGCTGGCCCGAATTGGGTGCTCGGACAAATCAAGGCACCATCCCGCAGCCCCCGAACAGATATGCCTGGCCGCTGGACCACGCCCCGCGAATAGGCCTTTTACCCCAGTGTTGCACGGCGTCTGGTTGCACCCCAAGTGCACCACGCTATTGTGGCGGGCGACATACTGAACAGGACAGACAACATGGGCGAAATGATGCGCGCGATCGAGATTACCGAAGCAGG
>Ga0316191_10002534_pt1 | contig 13306 bp, 14 predicted proteins | sample Eddworburr2cm_MG_FD_204928 | JGI IMG/M metagenome (GOLD analysis project Ga0316191, IMG submission 204928) | Coastal sediment microbial communities from Maine, United States - Eddy worm burrow 2 cm | ecosystem: Environmental > Aquatic > Marine > Coastal > Sediment | place: USA: Maine...
AGGTCATCGTCAAACCGTCGCGTTGCATCAGTTTGAAAATCGGGTTCGTGACTTTTTGGGTCAAGCGGCGGTTGACCGCCACTCGGTGAGGCCAGGGTAACCTGCACGCCCGCATCTTTCAGGTGGTAGTAAGGGGCGGCAAATTCCTCCAACCAGAAGCCTGTTTTCTTGCCGGTGTCACCCAGTTGATCGTGCGAGGTCAAGACAATGAGTACGTTCATTAATTAACTCCAAATATGCGATAGATCCACGTTCAGAAATCCCCGGTTGCCAGGGCCACCTGAGTCCAGAGCAAGAGGGTTGTGTGGTCGTTGATCTCGCCGGAATCCCAAGCTTCCCACACCTGATCGGCCAAGTCTTCATCGGCTAACGACCAGAAGGAGCCGATCGATACACTATTTATCGAGTTCATCCTCGAGCATCTCGATGACTTGAACCAGCCGTCTTTCGACACCAGGATGTCCAGTCTCCAATATGTCCGAAAGGCGTTCCATCTTTGCGACTAACAGATTTTGGAACTCGATAGTCGAAAGTAACTCACTGTGTTTATAGGCCTTCACAGAACCTAGATCGCGAATTTCGAACGTGCTTGCCGGTTGTCCAGGTCGATGCCTCATAGTGGCAGTTATCTGGGCCATGTTGGCGTTAGCGATCATAAATGGGGTCATTACGTCTCTATGAAATTGCCCATCGTTTCTGTAGTGATACTTAACCCTTTCGATTGCGACCTGCAGCGCCCCTAACTCTTGTACAAGACCAGCGTTGGAAATCAGCGATAGGTTGTTGCCCTCAACAAGCTGGCTCAAAGGCGCGCTGTCCCACAGGGCGTCATTGTTGACCCACCAAGTATCGCCAATCAAATGATCTATCGCGTCTTCGCTCAGCATCTGCTCTGTGTTGGATGCCGCCCTCAACAACGTTTCAACAGATTCAATGATCGCTTCGCTAAACTTGCTCATGTCTGCCAAGAGCACCTGTTTAACTCGAAGGTCGTCAAGCAAAGTCTGGAGAAAAACTTGCTCGGACTCATCCCGCTGCCTGTCATCCCACCAGGCATCGATCGCAAACGCCAACAGTATGCTGGCGACTATTGCGACGCCTTCCACAGCAATTCGTGGCCAGGGGATTGTCCGGTCTGTATTCATGCTCTGGATGGGATTCCAATTGGCGCCGGGCTTCGGGGCAAGGCGTACTTGTTTCTTCAGTCCAAGTTACGCGATCTTAACGACGATTCGTGATTAATTCTTTTCTTTTCGCTGAAGGTCCGCTGCGGGTCATGATCAGCCCTTCCCGGCCAGTTTAGGCGAATGTCTTCTTTCGGGAGTATGGCGAGGCGGCGAGTTGCCTGCCGTGCGAACAAAAAAAAAGGCAGGACCTACAGGTCCTGCCCCTTCACGTCGAATCGCGTTAACTAAACCGCTACGATATTCTCTGCCTGGGGACCTTTTTGGCCCTGAGTAAGAGTGAACTCGACCTTTTGACCCTCAGCCAACGATTTGTGTCCTTCGCCTGTAATAGCGCTGAAATGGGCAAAAACGTCGGGGCCAGATTCTTGTTCGATAAAGCCAAAGCCTTTGGCATCATTGAACCATTTAACGGTTCCGGTAGTAGACATAGTCATAATCCTATTCATTCATTAGTAGTGGGAGCCTTCTTGTGAAGGCCGTATCGCTGGAAGCGCTGCTATTACTTATGAAAAACAGGACGAGGTGCTAAAGAAGGAACTTCGAAATGGTGCACATAAATATCAGACGTACTTTCAAGCTGTGCGGAGCATAACAGCTTTGGCCCACCGTAATCGGACGTTCTCAGCCGATGCATTGTCAATAAAGGCCCAAATTGCCCGACGGCCGACCTTCTTTCATGTTGGACGTTCGGTTTCCTCTTATTTCTCGCGCTCAATTCAAAGGAGTAGCTTGCCCGTAGGCCCCTTAAAAGCGAGAGGAGCAGACGTGGTTGATCGGGGACCGAGCTACTGGTGGCTTCAGATTCCGGGATGGATTCTTCTGGTCTATCTCTGCTATGCGCAGGCAATTCCCGCCTTCGATTACGAACTGGGCGTTCGGATGGGCACCCAGGAATCCGCGCAGCAAATCACCGAGGTTGGGGCAGCATTCTGGTACGGCTTCGCGTTCTCTGATCTCGTCGTATACATTCCTTTGCTTGGCGCGGGCCTGATTGGCCATTGGCTTGTGCGCCCGTGGTGGCGGGCCGTCTTCGCCGCCGCACTCGGTATAACCATTTACTGGCCCATAGTTGTCCTCGCGGCAGCAGTCGATGCGCGAGATGCATCGGGCTGGCATGTAGATGAGGCGGCTTATTGGGTTGTGCTACCGGCCATCGCAGCGTGGGGTCTTTGGGGCCTGATCCTGGTTGCCCGCCCCCAAGACGATAGTGAGCAGGACGAATGAATGGTAGTTCCTCGCTGATACCGTCCGAGAAGTACTCGTTTTCCAGATCCCCAGACATGTTCACAAGCGGCAACACCGCTATCGAACGGTCGCCGCCGGAATCTTCGGCCGTTTAGCAGGCCCATAGATCGAAAAGCACGCCCTATAAATAGGGAGTATCGTCCTCGTCGAACTCGACCTCTTCGCTAGCGGTGGCGGGCAGTTTGGCCATTGCCTCTCGCAGCATCTCGACGTGCTCGGTCTCCTCGTCGCGAAGCTCGGTGAACAGCGCCACAACGTCGGGATCGGTGATGCCTGGCAAGGCCATGTCGTAGAAGTCGTGGGCCTTTTTCTCAGCTTCGAGCCCAACCTCGAATGCCTGGACGGTGGACATGCCACGGCGCGGCGCACCCATTTCCGGGGCCTCGACGTCGAACAGGTCGTCCAGCGTCAACCGCGCGGGGGCGTCACCAAACAGAGCCTTGCGCCGGGCTGCGAGGTCACGGCCGTGCTTGGCCTCGTTCTCGGCCATCGAGGCAAAGAATGCTCCAGCATCGTAGCCACCGGTGCGGCCGAGCTGGGAGGCAAACATGAGGTAGCGTTCCTGCGCCTCCATCTCGATCAGTTTCGCGAGGTCGAGGGCATCCATTAAGCTGAGCTTGGACAGGTCAAGACGGGTGGACATTGAATCGACTCCTAGTCTGGTATTTGCGGTGCGATGATAACACCGCTGAGCGGCGGCGCGCGACATTACAGCTGCGGGTCGCCGCCGCGAACTTTCCACACTTTCCGAAACCACGTACGGACCCAGCCATGCGACGTCTTGATCAGCGGCGACGCCACGTCTCTGTTACCGCTCGACTTTCGTAAATTTCGTGCCTTCCAGCGTCAGGTTATACATCAGGCCTTTCGAGCCGAAGATAAACCCGACAACGGGATCGCGAAGGTTACTGGAATCGATCGTCTTGCCGGCACCGATGTCGATAAGCGCTACCGATCCGTCAACGCCAACTTGCCAACCTTCTGATTGGCGGAAACTATCAAGCGCATCACGCGTCATGAACACGATGACAATAGACTTGGCCTGCGCACCAAGCTGGAAGCCGATTGAGCCACTCGCCGTACGGTAGTAGTCAACCGTGGAGCCACCAACGCGCAGCACACCCTCACCGGTCTCCCCGCCAACACCTACGCCGGCCTTGATGACACGTGGAAATACCAGGTAACCCGCTGCCTGGTTCAGAAAAACCTCTGACCCATTTACTTGCTCTTTGAATACTTGCAAGGCGTCATTGGCGCTCTTATCAATGCTGTTGGCTGTCGTCACACAGCCTGACAACATGCCAAGTGCTGCAAAGACCAAAAATAAGCGAAGTAACATATTGTGTTTCATGGATTTATTCTCTCTTTGATAATCCTGTAAATGCGCCCAACATATTCCTCAGAATATCACGAAGCGAAAATACCTTCGCGGCATCGAATATGCCGGTCGATTCGTCCATGTAGACCCGTTGTGCTATCTCGAGTTGCACGGCATGAATGTTGTGATCCGGGTTACCGTAGTGGCGCGTGATGAAACCACCTTTGAAGCGTCCGTTCAGAACGGTGCTGTACGGACTTGCCTCGGCTGCTTCCCGCACGCCGGTTTCGATATGACCTGCACAACTGCTCCCGCCATTGGTGCCGATATTCAGCTCGGGCAATTCGCCTTCAAACAACCTCGGCACAACGCTGGGGATTGAATGCGCATCCCATAGCAACGCGTAGCCGTATTTCTCACGCATCGCCTCGATGACGCTCGCGATCTTGTCGTGGTAGGGCTGCCAGTAAACCGCAACCCGATCCCGCACCTCTTCCTTGCTCACCTGCGACGATGTGTAAATATCATCGCCTGCGAATGTCTGCAACGGGCACAGCCCGGTCGCGACCTGCCCCGGATACAAATTATCGTCGCTCGCCGATCGGTTGATATCCACAACGTAGCGTGAGTAGTTGGCAACGAGCATGTTCGCTCCGAACTCGCGGGCAAAGCTATAGAGCTCCGCGACATGCCAATCGGTGTCAGGAAGTGCCAGGCCAGCCGGCGTCATTCGATCACGTATGTCCGGCGGCAGATGGCAACCGTCGTGCGGAACGCTGATGAGCAGCGGCGAATCGCCGGCGTGAAAACTGAATACGTCGCTCATTGGCTCAGGCTGGGCAAAATTGACTCCGCGTAAGCACAATAGCTGCCGCTATTGATCTTCGCCGCGACGCGCATGATGTCAGATGACAGGGAGCGGTCTTCTTCATATGCCGGTGATAATTCGCGGAGGGCGGCGATGACCTCCTCAATCGCTGCCGAGCTTTTCTGTGGATGATGGAAATCGATACCCTGCGCCGCGGCCAGCAATTCGATCGCGACAATATTGGCGACGTTGTCGAGCATGGTGTGCAAGCGCCGGGCCGCAAAGGTTGCCATGCTGACATGGTCCTCCTGGTTGGCGGACGTTGGAATGCTGTCGACACTCGCCGGATGTGCGTGTGACTTGTTCTCGGACGCGAGTGCCGCCGCCGTAACCTGCGCCATCATGAAGCCACTGTTCAAGCCGCTGTCCTTGACTAGAAAAGCGGGCAGTCCACTGAGGTGCGTATCAATGAGAAGTGCGACACGGCGTTCCGATAGTGCGCCGATCTCGGCGATCGCAAGCGCAAGGTAGTCCGCGGCGAGCGCCACAGGTTCGGCGTGAAAATTACCACCTGACAAAACCTGTCTCGAGTCCGTGAAGACAAGCGGGTTATCCGTTACCGCATTCGCCTCTGTCTCGAGCACACTGCACACGTGTCGCAACACGTCGAGGCACGCGCCGACAACCTGTGGCTGGCAACGAACCGAGTACGGATCCTGCACGCGATCACATTCGACGTGCGAGGCACGAATATCGCTACCCTGCATAAGTTCCCGCAGCACGCCGGCAACAGCGATCTGGCCGCCATGGCCACGCACTCTCTGAATGCGGCGGTCAAACGGCGTGTCGCTACCCTTGATCGCATCGGATGACATCGCCCCTGCCATCAGGGCGGCTGACAGGATGTTCTCGGTGCGGAACACGGCGGCCAGTGCGAGTGCAGTCGAGACCTGCGTGCCGTTGAGCAGCGCGAGGCCCTCCTTGGGCGCAAGCCGGATTGGCTCGATGCCCGCCTCCCTGAGCGCGACCTGTGCCGGAACCAGGTTGCCATTGACGTGAACCTCGCCAAAGCCAATTAATGCGCCTGCCATGTGCGCGAGCGGCGCGAGGTCGCCGGAGGCACCGACCGAACCGCGCGACGGAATGCGCGGGTAAATGTTGTGGTTGATCAGGTCGCAGAGTCTTTCGACGAGCTCGAGGCGGACTCCGGAAAAACCTTCAGCGAGCGCGATGACCTTCATGAGCATGATGAGCCGCACGACGTCATCATCGAGATCATCGCCGACACCAACCGCGTGCGAACGCACGAGGTTTTCCTGCAGGTGCGCAAGCTCATCGTCGCTGACGCGTACCGTGGCGAGCTGACCGAAGCCGGTGTTGACGCCATAGACCTGATCGCCATGCGCAACCACGTCATCGATGAGCTCGTTCGACTCCGCAATACGGCGACACGCTTCGCTGCCGACGTCGACTGTGACAGGTTCGAGCCATGCCTGGCGTAGTTTGCGCAGCGTGACGAGCTGGTTGTTAACCGTCAGCTTCATGATTGGCTCCCGAAATCGACCATTGGCAGCTTCAGCTTGTGCTCACGTGCGCAGTCGATCGCGATATCGTAACCCGCATCGGCGTGCCGCATGACGCCGCTCGCCGGATCGTTCCAGAGCACGCGCGCGATACGTTTGTCTGCTTCCGCGGTGCCATCACAAACAATAACGAGACCCGCGTGCTGCGAGTAACCCATGCCGACGCCGCCGCCATGATGCAGGGATACCCAGGTCGCGCCGCCAGCCGTGCTCAACAGTGCATTAAGCATCGCCCAGTCGGAGACGGCGTCGCTGCCGTCCTTCATGGCTTCGGTTTCGCGATTTGGGCTCGCGACCGAACCGCTGTCGAGATGGTCACGGCCAATGACCACGGGCGCCTTGAGTTCACCGTTTCGCACCATTTCGTTGAACGCCAGACCCAGCTTGTCGCGCTGCCCGAGTCCAACCCAGCAGATGCGCGACGGCAGGCCCTGGAAGTGAATGCGCTCGCGTGCCGCATCGAGCCACTGATGCAGATGCAGATCATCGGGGATCAGCTCCTTCACCTTGGCATCAGTTCGGTAAATGTCCTCGGGATCTCCCGATAGCGCAGCCCAGCGGAATGGGCCGACGCCGCGGCAGAACAAGGGTCGGACGTAGGCGGGGACGAAGCCCGGAAAGTCGAATGCGTTCTTTACGCCTTCGTCGAGCGCAACCTGCCGGATATTGTTGCCATAGTCGAAAGTCGGGATACCCCGCTTCTGGAATTCGAGCATGGCCGTTACGTGCACGGCCATTGACTTAACAGAGGCTGCGACAACGGCATCCGGGTCACTCTCGCGTTTCTCGTGCCATTCTCTGACGGACCAGCCAATCGGAAGGTAGCCGTTCGCGGGATCGTGCGCGGACGTCTGGTCGGTGACGGCGTCAGGACGGACACCGCGTCTGACCAGCTCAGGCAGAATCTCGGCAGCATTGCCGAGCAGGCCGACAGAAGTCGCTTGCTTCTCAGCAACCGCTTTGTCGATGATCGCCAGCGCTTCGTCCAGCGTCTCGGCACGCTTATCGAGGTAGCCGGTTTCGAGACGCATGTCGATACGATCCGACTGACATTCGACTGCAAGCATGGACGCGCCCGCCATCGTAGCTGCGAGCGGCTGCGCGCCACCCATGCCGCCGAGGCCGGCAGTCAGGATCCAGCGCCCCGCAAGATCGCCATCGTAGTGCTGGCGGCCCATCTCCGCGAACGTTTCGTAAGTGCCCTGCACGATGCCCTGGCTGCCGATGTAGATCCACGAACCTGCTGTCATCTGTCCGTACATCATGAGCCCCTTGCGATCGAGCTCGCGGAAGTGCTCCCAGTTCGCCCACGCCGGCACGAGATTCGAATTGGCGATCAGCACGCGCGGTGCATCGGCATGCGTCTTGAAGACACCCACCGGCTTGCCGGACTGTACGAGCATCGTTTCGTCGGCTTCGAGTTCCTTGAGCGTTTCGACGATCTTGTCAAAACACTCCCAGTTGCGTGCTGCCTTGCCGATGCCACCATACACAACCAGATCCTGTGGTCGTTCGGCGACCTCCGGGTCCAGGTTGTTCATCAACATACGGAGCGGCGCTTCAGTCAGCCAGCTCTTCGCCTGTAGTTCAACGCCGGTCGGCGCCTTTATAGTTCTGCTCATTGTTCGAGTTGCTCCAGTTGCACGACGTCAGCTGACGTCGAGCGCGGTGTTCCAGGTGGTGTGTAATGCCCGGTCATCTCGTAACGGCTGCCCGGGTGCTGCAGACGCGCAAAGGTCACGGGCCGCCCTTTCGACCACGTGCGGCGAATCACGACGAGCGTGGGCTCGCCCTCCTCGATATTCAAGTGTTGCCGGACAGCGCCATTTGGCATGGCGGCACGCACAACCTGCTCGGCTTCCTGCAAGGGGGCGACAGTCGTCAGGTAGGCGCTCGGCGTAATTGCTTCAAAATCCTGCTCGAGGCATTCCGGTGCAAAACTCGCCAATACGTGGCGATCTTCGACCTGGATCGGCGCGCCGTTCTCGTGATGAACGAGCTGCAGATGAAAGACATCGGTGCCCTGCTCAACGTGCAGGGCCCTGGCGATCTCGCCGCGCGCGTGCTGGCGCGACTGGCGAACGACCTTGCACGAATGGATGTGTCCACGGCCCGCGATTTCATCGGCGATGTTTTGCACTTCGAGCAGGTGCGACTGCGAGCGAAAGTCAGAAACGTAAGTGCCGCGCCCGGCGATGCGTTCGACGTAGCCTTCGTCATTCAATTCACGCAATGCACGATTCGCCGTCATTCGCGAAACGTTCATCGATGCTACAAGCTCGTGTTCGGATGGTACGCGATCTGTCGGCTGCAACTCGCCCGTGGAAATCTGATCGATGATCAGGTCTTTCAGCTGCTGGTAGCGAGGCTTGGTAGCATTCATGACGTCGGCCTCAATGCCTCAAGCGTTGCCGCAAACTCGCTGCGTGCGCGGTCGCGATCAACATGTGTCGCATCGACAACACACCATCTGCCGTCCACCATGACGCGCTCTACCGGCAGCGGGTAACCTGAGAACACGAGTGCATCGAGTCTCGAATCATCGTTGTGCCCCGCGAGCATCGGATCGTCATCACTCAGCGCAACAAAGTCAGCCGGTGCGTCCGTCCTGATACCAAGAGCCGACTGCCCGCTCGCCAGGGCGCCGCCTTCGTATGCCCGTGAAAATAATTCGCTACCTACATGGCTTTCGCGTAGCGACGCAACATTGCGTGATTGTGAAACGAGTCGCTGCCCATACTCGAGCCAGCGCAGTTCTTCGAAAGGGTTTATCGAGATATGGCTGTCGGAGCCAATCGCGATGCGTCCACCGGCAGTCAGGTAGTTGTGCAACGGAAACAGCCCGTCGCCGAGATTGGCTTCCGTGCTGGGACAAAGGACGGCAACAGCACCCGAGCTTGCCAGTGCAACGACTTCCTCGTCGTCCATGTGCGTCGCATGCACGAGGCTCCAGTTGTCACGCACATCGAAGTTTTCGAGTAACCAGCGTACCGGGCGACGACCGTACGAGGTGAAGCATTGTTCCACCTCGCGTTGCTGCTCGGAAATATGCAGATGCATCGGTATGCCGGTGGCGGCAACCTCGGCGAGGCGCTCCAACGAGCTGCGAGAAACCGCCCGCAGGCTGTGTGCCCCGATGCCGATGTTCATCGCGCCAGTGCACCGCGGCGCTACGCGTTCGAAGTGCCGCAGAAACTCATCGACAGACATTGCGAACGTGGCTTGCTGAGACGTCGGCTCCGGGTCCTCGAACCCGGCTCGTTCGTAGTGCACGGGCACGTAGGTCAAACGTATACCGCTCTCGCGCGCGGCTGTCGCGATAGCTTCGAACATCGTGTCGACCGCTTCCGGCTCGGTCGGGTCGCGGTGCAGGTAATGAAACTCTGCAACGGCGGTGTAGCCGGAGCGCAGCATCTCGCAGTAGGCCTGACGGGCGATCGACGTCAGGGCTTCGGCGCTGACACGGCCTGCGAGTTCGTACATGCGCTCGCGCCAGCTCCAGAAATTATCCCGCCCCGCCGGCGAGCGCTGCTCGGTGTGACCGGCAAGTGCGCGCTGGAAGGCGTGGCTGTGTGCGTTGCAAAGCCCGGGAATTACGCAGCCAAGCTCTTCATCATCGTCGCCGGGTTCTGCATGCGGCTCGACGTCCCCAATACGCCCACCATCAAGCGTCAACCGGACGTTATCGGTCCAGCCGCCAGGCAGCAGGGCTTTGCGAGCGAAGAGCGTTGTCATACAGGCCTCGGTGAGTTGTATATACAGGTTAGTACATGTTACTTTGAAATGCACACGCGGAGAAGACTAATGCCCGACTGGGACCTGCTGCTGACCGATGCCCGGATCGCCACCATGCGTGCCGATGCGCCGGATTATGGCGTCATCGAGGACGGCGTGATTGCGGTTGCGGACGGCGAAATCGCCTGGATCGGTCCGCGTGCAGAACTCCCCGAAAACACGGTTGGTTCCACCCGGTCATTGGGCGGCCGCTGGGTAACCCCGGCCCTGATCGACTGCCATACGCACCTCGTATTTGCAGGTGATCGCTCCGGCGAATTCGAGGAGCGCCTCAGGGGCGCCAGCTACGAAGATATCGCGCGTGCCGGCGGGGGCATCATGTCGACCGTCAGGGCAACGCGCGACGCATCGGCCGACGAGCTGTATGCGAACGCGTTACCACGTGTACAGGCTTTAGCAGCCGAGGGCGTCGGCACTATTGAAATCAAGTCCGGCTATGGCCTCAACATCGAAAGCGAACTCAAGATGCTGTCCGTCGCCAGGCAGCTCGGTGAAGCCACCGATGTGACAATTCGCACAACCTTGCTGGCCGCGCATACCGTACCCCCCGAATTCAAGGACAAGGCCGACGCGTACATCGACCTCATTTGCGAAGAACTGCTGCCGGAGGTCGTTGCAGGAAAACTCGCCGATGCCGTTGACGCCTACTGCGAGTCAATTGCATTCAGCCCGGACCAGGTCGCCCGCCTTTTCGAACGCGCAACCGAGCTGGGCCTGCCTGTCAAACTGCACGCAGACCAACTGAGCGACGGTGGCGGCGCGGCGCTTGCCGCGGAGTTCAAAGCGCTGTCGGCCGATCATCTCGAATACACATCGGCCGCCGGTGTCGCCGCAATGGCTGATGCGGGTGCTGTCGCAGTCCTGCTGCCAGGCGCATTCCTGACACTCGGTGAAACACAGCTGCCGCCGCTCGATGCGCTGCGGTCAAACAACGTCCCGATCGCAATAGCCACTGACTGCAATCCTGGTACGTCACCAATCTGCAGCCTGCGCAACTCGATGATGCTTGCCGCGCGGCTGTTCAGGCTGACGCCCGAAGAGTGCCTTGCGGGTACAACGAGAGTGGCGGCCGCCGCACTCGGATTCGATGATCGCGGCACACTCGAAGCCGGCAAGCGCGCCGACATTGCCGTCTGGGATGTCAGCCACCCGCGCGAACTCGCTTACTGGATTGGCACGCCGCAACTGGCGGAACTGTTGCTGGCGGATTCCCGGTAGGGCGGGCACACTACCCTCCCTTGAACACCAACCCCGTCCAACGCAAGAGCTTTATCCTCACGCTCGGTCTGCTTACGGCCGTGGCGGCGCTAACTGTGGACCTAAGCCTGCCGGCCATCCCGGCGATGGTCGGCGCGCTCGGGACGACACTGTCACACAGCCAGCAGATTGTTGGCGTCTTCATGGTTGGTATGGCGTTCGGCCAGATTCCGGCCGGGTTGTTCGGCGATCGCCTCGGTCGCCTGCCAACGCTATATGTTGGCATGACTATCTTCGCACTTGCGGCAACAGTCGCGGCCACGGCGAACAGCATCGAACTGCTTCTCGCCGCGCGCTTTGTACAGGGCGTCGGCGCCGCGTCGGCCATCGTGTTATCGCGGGCCATCGTTCGCGACATAGCCTCAGGCAAAGATGCCGCACGCCTGATGTCACTCATGACCATGATCTTCACTGCCGCTCCCGTCATTGCGCCGACTATTGGTGCCCTGCTTGTCGCTCAGTGGGACTGGCGAGCGCCGTTTATCGTCATTGCGGCCTGCGGCTACCTCATGATCGTCGGTATTCGCATCAATCTCATCGAAACGCATGTGCCCAACGTCAACGAGCACCCGGTACGCCAGCTGGCATCGAGTTTTCGGGAGTTCTTCTCGCACCGGCAAAGCATTTTCGGACTATTAATGATCGTTCTGTCGCCGGCCGGTTTCATGTCGATTATCGCAGTGTCGGCAGCCCTTACTGTCGAAATCTACGGCTACTCAATCGAGGCTTACGGCCTTATTTTTGCGTGTGCCGGTCTGTCGATACTGGCGGGCTCCGCGATTAACCGCTTGCTCGTCACGCGCTTCAGCCAACTGCAATTGATCGGCCTTGGTGTCGGCCTGATGTTCGCTGCAAGCGCGCAACTTGCCGTGATTGCCTGGCTCGACACAGCACCCTTCTGGTGGGTTTGGTTCTGCGTGTGCCTGTTCATGTTCACGATCGCCATCCTGATGTCGAACTCGATGGTCGTGGCTCTGGATCCGCTACCTCGCATCGCCGGCGTCGCATCCTCGATCATCGGGACCCTGCAAAACCTGATCGGTGCCGCTGGCGCGTTGATCGCCGCTGTTATTTACAACGGCTCAGTCAGGAACGCGGTCATCATCATGGCGACCGTCGGGTTGCTGGTTACCTGCATATTCCTGCTACGACCATGGATTGCCCCGGGTGATCTCGTGCATCATCCTGACGAACTCGCGCGCGACTAGTTGGCCCCGCCGGCACATCGATTGCCTCGAACAACAGGTCGGCAGCCTGCAGTAGCAGCCGGGCGAGAAATTCTGTCGAATCATTCTCTCTCTTCGATAACATCGATATAGGATTTCAAACCAGACTCGCCGTGCCTGATGCGGTACGCCAGCAAATAGACAGCGGCCGGGATGAAGAGCATGGACAACACTCCCAACACCGCGACTGTCCAATAAAGAAATGCGCCATGATCCGGCAGCAAGAGATTTTCGGCCGTTTTCACCAGGGCACCGTAGACCGCGCCCATGCCCCCAAAGAAGAACGGCGCGTAATCGGTGACCGCTTCTTCCGCTGTCGCGCCGTCTGCGATCTTCTTCGTGTAGAGCGATATAAAACCGGACTTGATCGCATACGTCTCGTACCACCAGTTCCAGAACCCGAAAACCGACGCCCCGAGAAACGCAGACGTTGCTATGCTCGCTATGCCTGCATGGTCGACGGGCACCATGCGCAGGCACACGTAGAAAAAGATCGCCGCAGCAGTCGAAAACACAAAACCGTGATGAGGCCGCATTCCAGCTATCGTTGGTGACGTATTGAAGCGCCATAACCTGTACTTGAACATGCCGATCCCCACCAACAGGTAGTACGCAACGACCGGCACGAACATGACAAGCAAGGCGACTTCATGATCACGGCCAAAACGACGCCACCAGAGCCAGTAGGCAAGCGGAAAAAACACCAGTGGCGCTATGAACTGGTAGGCGTGGTAGAAATATCGCAACGCCTTCGTGCGGGACTCTTTATCGCGCGCCATGATCAAACTCCATGATGCTGTCCCGGTGCTTGCCAAAATACATGCCGTGCTTTGTCATCGCCTCGCTTGCATACAGCTTGTTGTAGACGAGATATGTTCCGAGCCGAT
>Ga0316191_10002535_pt1 | contig 13303 bp, 9 predicted proteins | sample Eddworburr2cm_MG_FD_204928 | JGI IMG/M metagenome (GOLD analysis project Ga0316191, IMG submission 204928) | Coastal sediment microbial communities from Maine, United States - Eddy worm burrow 2 cm | ecosystem: Environmental > Aquatic > Marine > Coastal > Sediment | place: USA: Maine | collected...
GACCCGGTTTTTATAGCGGTTTCCTGTGCTGACCGCTACAACAGACGGTTCGCTTAGTACGATACCCTTGCCCTTTACATACACCAGGGTATTGGCCGTCCCCAGATCAATGGCCAGATCATTTGAAAATATTCCTAAAATTCCATCTAAAAAAAGATTCATAATACCTCATCATCGCGCACATAGATGTGCCGGTTTGTGAATTGTCATTTTTCCAGCATTAGGAATTCACTGAACGTTAAACACTCCGCTTCATAAATTTTGTCGCTGGGATATATATAAACTCTGTGGTGACGTAAGTTTGGTTCGCCGGGAGTCAATCTTTAACAAGTCTGGAAAAGAATCTCAAATCTTAAAGAGCAAAGCCAATATAATAGAAATATATCAATAAATTACTATCAAAAATAATCATATCACTACAAGAAAAAATAATCATCAAAAAAATGATGTTGATTGAAAAAATAGGACAGTAGACAAATGACAGAGGTCAGATGACAGAAAACAGAGGTTAGAATACAGATTTTGTCCAGATTCACTTGGACGCTAAACCTCTACAACAGGCTCCCCATAACCTCATCGTGCAGCTTTGGTCTGAAGTGTTTAATGGCCTCGTTATCGCGGGATGGATGGACGCGGTTGGTCAGCATGATGACCGTAATAAAACGATCCAGATCCATCCAAAAAGAGGTTCCAGTGAAACCAAGATGACCCACACTGTTGGCAGAAAAATAGCTGCCGGCACTTGAATTCTTCAAAGCCGGTGCATCAAAGCCAAGCGCCTTATCTGTATTCGGCAGGCGTTTGAAAAATAAACGAACCATTTCCGTTTTAAAAAGACGGTTCGGATGGGTTCCTTGATAAGCGGACAATAGTTCGCTGGCCAGCATATGCACGGCGGCAGCGGTTCCGAAAAGGCCCGCATGGCCCTGCACACCTCCGACCACATATGCATTCTCGTCGTGTACCTGACCGGATAGGAGAATTTTGCGCCAGGGACACAGTTCCGTAGCGGCAAATACGCCTTGGGGCTTTTTTGCATTCAAATCAACAAAGAAGAGGCGATCAAGACCCAGAGGGCCATAAATCATATCAGAGACAAAACGATCAAGCCGTTTTCCCGATACTTGCTCAACTAACCACTCCAAAATCATAAACCCGAGATCGCTGTATACCACCTTTGTGCCGATCGGATGAATGAGCGGTTCGATCACCAACAATTTCCGCAGTGCCTGTTTGCGTTTCTCTATCGGCAAATGCTCGATCTCTTTGTAATAGGATCGGTAATCCGCCAATCCGGAGCTGTGATGAAGCAGTTGCCTAACTTTTATGGTCGCCTTTTTGTCCTCTTTGAAAGCCGGAAGTATATCGCCAAGTTCCTGCTCCGTGCCGATGTCGCTCTGTTGAACCAAACACATCACCGCCAGTGCAGTGGCCAGGGGCTTGGTCAAAGACGCCAGGTCGAATATGGTTTCCGTGGTCATCGAGCGTCGCGAAAACAGATCGGCGAATCCATAGGCATTATGACAGACGATGGAGTCCTCCCTGGAGACGAGCAGCACCGCGCCTGGAAACACACCGTCGGATACTGCTTGTCGCATGAGAGCGTCAACCCGCGCCATGTTGGGTTGTACTTTGTCCGTAGGGTGTTGTTCGTTGTTTGGTTTGCCCATGCTGGATCTTTATGTTCGTTTGGATAGTTTGGTTGATTAAGTTGATTGGTTTATTGTGGTGATCCTTATTGATAGGTTAGTTTGGTCCTCTCTACTCAATTAACCTAACAAATTTATTTCACATACCCCTACCGTCTCTGAACTTTCCCTCCTACCCTTAAGCCCTCTGCGCCATGCCCTGTGCCGGTATCTTTTCATTTCCGCCTTCAACCTCTCAGGATCCCAGATTCTTCCTTTTTCTTTCCGCATTCCCCATTCCGAATTCCAGATTCGCCCCCCCAGACATCTGTCCTCTGTCATCCGCCTTCTGTCATCCGACAGTCGCCGCCCGGCGATAAATCAACGAATGCCGATCCGCATCTAGCGTCGCTTCAATGCCCATAGGAATCGTAAGATTGTGACGTCCATGGCCGGCATCAAGTCCGGCAAGGATCGGAATGGAATATTTCTCAAATACCTCCACGATGATTTTAATCACGTCCTCAATCGGTCCGCATTCTTCAAAGGTACCCAGAATGATTCCTGAAAGTCCTTTAAAGCAACCGGCAAGCGCCATATGAACGAGCATTCGGTCAATTCGATAGGGGGCTTCCCCCCGGTCTTCCAGAAATAAAACTTTATTTTCAAAGTCGGGCGCAAAAGGTGTTCCAACCAAGTGGCATAACATTGTCAGATTTCCACCACAGACCTCCCCCGCCGCCACACCGGGTATAATTGTTTTGCCACTGAGCAGCTTGATCTCAAGGTTGCTTTCGGAGGTAACATTGCTGAATAGAGAGCACTTTGTTTCTTCGGATGCATCGGCGAGGCTGGTGACCACGGGTCCGTGAAAAGTCACCAAATTGCAGCGACTGAACAAAACGGACAAAAGGATGGTGATATCACTAAAACCGATAAAAACTTTCGGATTGTTTTGGATGGCGTCATAGTCCAGCATAGGCAAAATTCTCATTGAGCCATACCCACCCCGAGCACAAATGATAGCGTCAACGGACGTATCCGCAAACAACTGATTTACAAATTGGACCCGATGGCTGTCTGAACCTGCAAGATAACGATTTTTTTCAAACAACCCCGGGGGAATGAAAATCTGAAATCCCATATCTTCAATAATACGCGCCCCGCGGAAAAATGTTTGGCGATCAAACGGGCCGGCCGGGGCGACAATTCCAATGGTGTCGCCCGGTTTGATCCGGGCAGGCACTCTGATTTTTTCGCTTTTCATTATCTGCTAAAATCCTTGATCCTTCCTTGACAGGATCAGATCAACATGTTAGTAAATATTTCTTTGTCGGGGCGTAGCGCAGTCTGGTAGCGCACTTGAATGGGGTTCAAGGGGTCGGAAGTTCAAATCTTCTCGCCCCGACCAATTTTTGTAATTTAAGCGGATTTTCGTTGTCGAGAATCCGCTTTTTTCTTATGACCTTAGGCAAACTAGACTGTATGTCGACCAAAATATAAAGTCATATAAAATATGACGTGCGTGGCCTTTGATTATATAAGATTCGAACCTTTTCCCAAGAGCCTGATCATACAATTTATCCTATCAAAAACAAAAGGTTAAATCAATTCGCAAATACAGTAACCAGTATAGCTCGTTTACTTGAACCCAATTTATCGCTCAGCATTTAATACTGAGTGAGTAAATTCGTATTTTGTCTTATTAGGATTTGTTAATACCGATTATAAGAAAATGCAATATTAGGCGGTTAGGAAATCAGGAACGTAATTCTCAAGTCGGTGGGTATTATTGTGGGAATTCCGATATACTTAACGACGCTGCTTGTCGGCTAACCATTAATACTCGGAAAGCGCCCGGCATCCTCCACCGGATTGCTTTCCATATAACGCGAAATGATTCCCTGGTCGTATACATGGTTAAACTCCGCCACCACATCCGGATCGAACTGCGTAGCGGCGCCTTCGTTGATAATTTTAAGGATGAGATCTTCTTCCATCCGCTTGCGGTAGGCACGATCCGATGCCATGGCATCGTAAACATCGGCCAGTGAAAGTATCCGAGCCAAAAGAGGGATTTGGTCACCTTTTAATCCGTCCGGATATCCGGTGCCGTCGAATCGTTCATGATGGCAGCGAATAATTTGCCGTTCTTTTTCCCACATACCCAGTTGCTCCAAAATATTGGCACCGATGACCGGATGTTCTTTTATCTTTTCAAATTCCTGGGAGGTAAGCCGACCGGGTTTTAGCAGGATATCGTCTCGGATTCCAATTTTGCCGATATCGTGAAGGTGGCCGGCAAAATTTAAAATATCCAATTCTTCACCGCTGCATCCCAGCTGCTTGCCTAATATCAACGATATTCCCGTTACGCGGCTGGAATGCTCCCGGGTATAAAGGTCCCTCGCCTCGACGGCATTGACAAATGCATATAGGGTTGCAAAAAGATTTTCGTAGATATTTTCATACAGCGCCAGGTTTTCAATGGATTGGGCCGCACTCTGAGCCATAAAGGAGAGGTAATATAAATCCTTTTCGCTAAATCTAATCTCATTCTGGCAGATAATGCCGGTCAAAGCACCAAATACTTTCTCACGAATTTTCAAAGGCACGATCATCACGGACAGTAGTTCCTTGGGGAGTCCGCGGACACCATTATTTTCCGAAATCAGGAGCGGTAACTCATCGGATGCAACCTCCATAATCACGCGGCTGAGACATGGTGCGGATCCGGACGGTGGCTCGCCGACGGCATTAGGCGCCGGTAGCAGACCTAGTCCCGACGCCTCTTCTTGTTTTTCATCCCCTCCATTTCCGGCAAAAGCAACCGCAAAGGGCTGGCCGACGGATTCGTTGATCACATGGAACATGCAGTGATCCGCATGGGTGATTTCAAGGGCCACATCGACAGCACGTTTAAAAACATCCGTGGTGGAGACAGTGGTGGTAAAACTACCCATTATTTTGTTTAAGATGTTCAGTTCATCCACTTTGTACAGCAATTCCCGATGGAGCGTTTCGAGGCGTTCTTTGCTTTTAACTTCCTCTTTTAAAAGCACGTTTTCTACGAACAGCCCGCGCTGCTGCATCACCCGCAGCATGCACAGCTCCATCTGCCTGAGATTAACCGGTTTGATCAAAAAGTCAACCACGCCGTTTTTTAGGGTCTGAATGGTGTTTTCCAGGGATGGATATCCGGTCATGACAATAACCGGCATCGTCGCATCGCGCTTTCTGATATTTTCAGCAAGATCAAGCCCATTCATTTCAGGCATGTTGATGTCGGTAAAACAGCAATCCACACTTTCATTCTCAAAAACTTTCAAGGCTTCGACACCGTTACATGCGGTGAGTGTCTGATACCCTTGTCGTTCAAAATATCGGCTGGCGACATCCCGAATACTCTCTTCATCATCCACGAAGAGGATTGTTTCTTTCTTTCGATCATCCATTTGGCTTTTTCCAGGAAATACGGTTGAATTTCGGATTTGGCATACCTACCAATTTTTATATCGACGGATCGGGTAAATACTTTAACAGGGCACCTTAAGAGGACATCCAAACAGACTCGGCATTCGGATAGATTTTCAGAGGCATCAATTTATTTTCGGAACGTATCGGATGGTTGACATTATCTTGTCACATTGAAGCCGATCAGCGACTCGGGATTTGCGCTCAATGTCGACCGCTGTTCATTGCCTCGAATAAAACTTGACGGCAATGATAAAAAATCTGTATTTGTTACATCTTTATAATGATAGATTAACGAGATTTTCGAATGCCGCAAAATAATTACGGACCATTACGCGTGTGCCTATTAAGCTATCGCAGCAACCCCCACTGCGGCGGCCAGGGGGTTTATCTGAAAAATTTAAGCCGAGCCCTTAAAGATCTCGGCCATGTTGTAGAGGTCGTATCAGGTCCCCCCGATCCGCTGCTGGACGGTGATATACCGATGTATCAGCTGCCCTGCCTTGATCTCTACAATCCCGAGGATCCATTTAGAATCCCTGCGCCAAAGGAACTCCTTGATCCGTTTAATCTCGTTGAATGGCTCGGCGTCTCCACCATGGGGTTTCCGGAGCTGTTTACGTTCGGACTCAGGGCATATCAATTTCTGAGATCCAGGTTGGACAGGTATGATATCGTGCATGACAACCAAAGCCTTTCTTACGGCATATGGGCTATAAATAAGCGGTTGCCCACTATTGCCACCATCCATCACCCCGTCACGGTGGATCGCAAGATCGCCATTCAATCGGTTTTCTCTACATGGGAAAAAATGAAACAGTGGCGATGGTATTCCTTTATCGGCATGCAAAAGCGGGTGGCCAGATCCCTTCCCCGCATCATCACCGTTTCAAAATCGGCCAAAGAAGACATCAGCCGGGATTTTAATATACCGACGGAAAATTTCAGCATCGTGCCCAACGGCATCAATACCGACCTGTTCTATCCCATCTCCGAAATCAAAAGAGAAAAAAACCGTGTGATCGTCACCAACAGTGCCGATACACCGCTAAAAGGGCTTGTTTTTCTATTTCGGGCGGTGGCCGAACTATCCAAAATTCAGGATATTCAGGTTACGGTCGTCGGGGAACCCAAAAAAGACGGTGACATTGCAAAACTGGTTAGGAAACTTGGCATCGGTCACCGCATCAATTTCACCGGTAGGATAGACGATCGGGAATTTGTCCGACAATATGCCAGGGCGACCGTGGCTGTGGTTCCTTCCGTTTATGAAGGCTTTGGATTACCGGTGGGAGAGGCCATGGCATGCGGAGTTCCGGTGATCAGCACCACGGGAGGCGCGCTGCCCGAAGTGGTGGGGAATGCCGGGATTTTGGTACCACCGGCTGATTCATCGGCCCTCGCCAGGGCCATAGGTGAACTTCTCGCCAATCCTTTAAAGGGAAAGGATTTAGGCCTGGCCGGATACAGGCGTGTCCAAAAACATTTTACCTGGCAAAAAGCTGCAGAAAAAACCGTGAACGCCTACCGGGAGGTCATCGATGGTCACCGTCGATTTCGATCGGCTTGCCGTTAAACCCGGCTTTAAGATTCTGGATATCGGTTGCGGTTCCGGTCGGCATACCAGTGCGGCATATCGATGCCATAATGTCATCGTTATGGGAGTCGATTTGAATTTTAAGGAATTGATCGAAGCCGATGATCGACTCAAACTGCATGACCGGCTGGGTGAACACGGCGGGGGTGCGTGGGGGCTTTCGGCGGCGGACCTGACCTGCTTGCCCTTTAAGGATGACTATTTTGATATTGTGATCTGTTGCGAGGTTCTGGAACATATTGTGCAGTATCAGATTGCCTTGAGAGAAATCGTCCGGGTTTTGAAGCCGGGATGCGATCTTGTGGTCAGTGCACCCAGGGGCTGGCCCGAACGGATCTGCTGGAGGCTGTCACGAGATTACCATATCACCCGTGGGGGTCATGTTCGGATCTTCAAACAATCCGATTTAATCACCGATTTGGAAAACTCCGGAGTTAAAAAGTGGGCGGTGCATTTCGCCCACAGCTTACACACCCCGTTCTGGTGGCTCAAATGCCTGGTGGGACCAAATCGCAATGATTCAATGCCGGTCAACCTGTATCACCGTTTTCTGACCTGGGATATTATGAAGCAGCCTCGATGTACGCGTGTTCTGGAAAATCTACTGAACCCGATTATGGGGAAAAGCGTTGTCATCTACCTGAGGAAAGAGTGCCCATCTAAAATTTACGACGGAACAAGCATTATCGGACAGGAGGCTTTTTCAAGAATGGTCATTCCCACATAATCGACCCGGCCCAGATTCATTTTTTCCGCCTCCTGATGACTTCCTAAAATGATCAGGTCGGATTTTTGATGCTTTGCTATTTTACATGTTTCAAGGGCAGGATCGGCAGGTAGACATCCGAATGTAACGCGATTAGATTCATCCAGGAGAGGCTTTACTTCAGTTTCAAATCGGTCCTTGGTTTCCTTATTTATTTCCTGCAGCTTGGGATCACTGCATTCCAGCGCTTTCAGCCGATAATCCAGGGCATGAAAGATGTGCAGTTCGGCCCCATGGTCTCTTGCGATCTCGATACCCTTTTCCAATACTGGTCGACTGGCCGGGGTGAACTTGAATGCAACAAGAATTCGTTTGAACATGGTTCCCCCCCTTTCTGTTTGATGTTGTTTTGTATAACCTGCCAGTAAATTCAAATAGCAGATTTTATGCCATAATTGAAAAGAAAAGCGCATTGGTTGCAGTACTGATCATAACAGGTTAATTTATTTTATTATTTTATTTTACACAACATTTTTGCCTCACCTTTCTGCAAACCGACACGGACGGTTTCTGTAAAGTCAATTTACGAGTTCAAATATTTTATGCAAACTTGGTTTACAACTTTAAATACGACGACCGGAAGGGTCGGTGTATCTTCGGTACCTTGTTTCGACGCCTCGGTGAATGGGAGTGTTAAGGAAGGTTTGCAGGCATATCGGTGCACTTTTTTCGCTGTAAAACCCCCAGGCTTTTTACCATCGTAATTTCGCGAAAAAGATCGGATGCGATGGCGAGATTGTAGATATGGTAAGGTGCCTGCCCGCCTTTTGCTGGATCCGCAAAAATATCATGCACCATCAGGTAACCGCCTGAAATGATATGTCCGGCCCAGGCGGTATAGTCGGTAAAAACGGTCTCAAAGGCGTGCCCGCCGTCGATGAACACCAGGCTCAAAGGCGTTGCCCACCTGCGGGCAGCGACCTCGGATCGGCACACGATGGGTACAACCGTGTCTTCAATCTCCGCATTTTCGATGGTGGCTCTAAATCGGCCGAAGGTGTCTACCCGGCCGGCCTGGGCATCAAAAAGCTCGGGATCAAAATATTCTTCCCCGGGTTGTTGTTCATCAGACCCCCGGTGATGGTCAATGGAAAACAATATGCCGCTTTTTTCCCTGCAAGCTGCAGCCAGGTACAGAGTTGATTTACCGCAATAACTTCCAATCTCCAAACAGGGGCCTAAAGAACAGGCCTTGAGCGCCATTTCATATAGACACCGGCCTTCATCCTCATCGAGAAAACCTTTGACGCTACGGATATAATCTTGATTGATTATCATTGGCTCGTTATGCCCTTGTCGGTTTTTCTCTGACAACATGTTGTCAGAAAATGAAGTTTTTAGGTTTCCCGCCGGCGGAATACTTATGACACTGCAGCGACACTTTATTACAAAAATACGTATTTTACCTGGTGGGAGCGGCTTCCAGCCGCGAATATCGCAATCGCACCGTGCTGCCGTCGTTTATCGCGGTTGGAAGCCGCTCCCACAAAGGTTGATCTCCCAGTTAAACCAAAGTGTCGCTATTGATAGAGCGTAGCGATTCCACAAATCCAAAATCCGCAATCTAAAATCCCAAATTATGACCAATATTCTCTCACCATCCTACCTCCGCCTTCTGACCTCTGTCTTCTGCCATCTGCCCTTCATTCTCTATTATCATAGCCGGTCACCAGCACTTCCCTGGGCTTGACACCGTCCGACGGACCGACGACCCCCTCTTGTTCCATCACCTCGATGATACGGGCAGCCCGATTGTATCCAATCCTCAAATGTCGCTGGATCATGGAAATAGAGGCCTGCCGTTTCTTTGTGATCAATGCGACGGCATCATCATATCGTTCGTCGTATTCCTGCTCTTCGGACGACGTTTCATCTTTGGCGACCGCCTCCGTGACCTTCTCGTCATATTCGGGTTTTTCCTGGGACTTTAAAAATCGAGTGATCTGGCTCAATTCGTTCTCGGAGATGTAGGCACCGTGGATGCGTTGCAGCTTGGCCGTACCCGGCGGTAAAAACAGCATATCGCCGCTGCCCAGCAGATTCTCAGCCCCATTGGTATCAATAATTGTTCTTGAATCAGTCTTGGACGAGACTTGAAAGGTCAGCCGGGTCGGAAAGTTCGCTTTGATGATACCGGTCAACACATCCACCGAAGGTCGCTGGGTGGCAAGAATAAGATGAATTCCAGCGGCCCGGGCCATCTGGGCCAAGCGGGTCAGCGTGACCTCGACATCCCGCGAGGCCAGCATCATCAGATCGGCCAATTCGTCGATGACGATCACCAGATACGGCAGTTTTTGCAATTCGCCTTCTGCACCTGATTTTTTTTCCTTTTCTATTTTCTTGTTGTACTGCCGCACGTTTCTCGTATTATTTTGTGAAAGCAGTTCGTATCGTCTTTCCATCTCCCGAATGGCCCAAAAAAGGGCATTGGTCGCTTTTTTTGCATCAACAACGACCGGCGTTATCAAATGCGGAATCCCATTATAGCTGGATAGCTCAATCCTTTTCGGATCGACCATGATCAGTTTGACTTCTTCCGGGGTGGATTTGTATAAAATGCTGCATATCATCGAATTTAATGCGACGCTCTTTCCCGTTCCGGTAGCTCCGGCGATCAACAGGTGAGGCATTTTATCAAGTTCGGCAACCACAGGATTGCCAACGATATCCTTGCCAAGGCAAAGGGGTAAATTCGAACTGGACTTATCAAAATTGGTGGATGCCACAATTTCTTTGAAGCGCACCATCGCCCTGTCGACATTCGGGACCTCGATGCCGATGACCGCTTTGCCGGGAATCGGTGCCACAATTCGAATGCTGATGGCGCGCAACGCCAGCGCAAGATCATCCGAAAGATTGACGACTTTATTTATCTTCACTCCGGGAGCCGGTGAATACTCGAAGGTTGTAATCACCGGACCGGGAGATACGGCCACAACCTTTCCATGAACCCCGAAATCTTCAAGTTTCTTTTCGAGTAGTTGCGATTGCATGCGCAAATTCTCGTCGTCTGAGGAAGACGGAGGATTTTCCGGGTCTTCCAGCAAACTATAGGGTGGCAGCTGATACCCCCGGCCGTTTTTCATGAAATCAAAGACTTCCTGCTTCGGCGAAGGGACTGCTTTAATCGGTTTGGGCGCCGATGTCTTGATTTTAATCTGTTTGGCTTTTTTCGCGATTTTTTCCTTGGTAACCCGCGAACGTTTTTTCGCCTTTTCTCTGCGTTCCTTGTGCTTCAGGTAAAAAGTCGTGAGTCTGTTATTGACGGCGTTCAGCCAACCCCATACGCGTTTTCCAAAGGCAATCAGGGAAAATCCCGTGGCCAGAATAAATCCGATAACCCACAAGACAGCCAAAATGATCACACCGCCGGCATAATTGGTATACTTCACCAAAAAGGCTTTAAACGGAATGCCGACAATTCCGCCGGCCGAAAATTTACTGCCGAATAAGGTGAAATGATTTTGGCGAATGGAAAGAAGGCTGCCGGTGATGACCACCAGAATAATACCGCCGATGAGGGTCAACATGATAGCGCGATTAGAATGATTGCCAAAAAAATGGATGCTTGCCAGCAACAATAATATAGGAATCCAGAATGCCCCCAGTCCAAACAGCCCGATAAGAAATCCGGACAAATGGGCTCCGAGGATGCCGAACAGATTATGAATCTGTCCTACAGCTCTGGAATTGTTAATCGAGGGATCGGTCGGGCTGTAAGACAGCAGACTGATTAATGTAAATATAACAAGGAAAAAAAGAATGATTCCGAAAATTTCTTTGCGCATAATTTCTTATACTTCCATTATGAATGGCAATATAACCGGACGGCGTCCGATGGTAAAGAAAAAATACTGCCGCAAGGCAGTTTGGATTTTTGAGCGAATTTTATCTATGCGGTCGGGGACTTCGGGCGTAATTTCATCCACAATTTCCAAAATCACACATTGGGCATCTTCCAGCAAGTGACCGGTTTCGGTTTGAAAGACAAACCCACGGGAAACTATTTCCGGTCCATACACGATAATTCCGGTCTCCTCATCGAATGCAAGGTTCACGGCAACCAATCCCTCCTCCGAGAGAATTCGCCGCTCTTTCAGCACGCTGCGTCCGACGTCGCCCACGCCTTTGCCGTCGATGAGTATCCGGCCGGTGGTTGCACTACCGTTAAGCCTTCCGCCGGCTTCATCAAATTCAATAATCTCTCCGTTTTCAGCCAGCAGGATTTTATCTCCGGCAAGGCCCACTCCTTTTGCCAGCCGCGCATGCAGGATCAGATGGCGGTATTCTCCGTGAATCGGGATGAAATATTCCGGTTTTGTCAGTTTGATCATCAGCTTGAGTTCTTCCCTGAAGGCATGGCCCGACACATGAATATCCGATATTTTTTCATAGATGACATCAGCACCTTTTCTATAGAGACTGTTGATGATCCTGCCGATGGCTTTCTCATTTCCCGGGATGAATTTTGAAGAGAGTATGACCGTGTCACCCGCCATGGCCTTGATTTGTTTATGGGTGCCCGACGCCATCCTGGCAAGAGCAGACATCGGTTCCCCCTGACTCCCGGTGGTTATGATAATAATCTCATCGTCCGAAAAATCGGATACCTGTTCAATGTCGATTTCCGCAGCTTCAGGAATTGTCAAATATCCCAGAGACCTGGCAATATTGACACTGACCTCGATGCTTCTACCATTGAAAACGACCTTTTTGCCCCTATCTCGGGCGATATCAACGATGAGCTGAATCCGGGCAATATTGGATGCAAACAGGGCAACAATGATACGACCCTGACTGTCGGTGATAATCTTGTCCAGGGTCTCACCGATCTCCTTATCCGAGATGGTGTAGCCCTCTTTTTCCACATTGGTGGAATCGGATAGAAGGGCAAGGACGCCCTTTTCACCATAACTGGCAAACCTGTTTACATCGGTGGTTCCGCCGCCGCCCGACCCATAGCTGATTTTATAATCACCGGTGTGCACAACCCGCCCAAGGGGCGTATTGATCGCAATTCCCACACCGTCGACCACACTGTGACCTACCCGGATAAATTCGAGTTCAAAGGGGCCTAACCGTAATTTTTCATCCGGAAAAATCTCATGCAGGACAGATGATGACATTAGTTCACGCTCAGCGAGTTTGTGACGAACAAGCCCGAGCGTAAAGGCAGTGCCAAAAATCGGTACATTGATTTCTCTTATCAGATACGGTAGCGCCCCAATGTGGTCTTCATGGCCATGCGTTAAGACAACCGCGACGACCTTGGCTCGATTGCGACGTATGTAATCCATGTTCGGTATGACGAAATCAACCCCCAACATATGATCTTCGGGGAACATCAACCCACTGTCGATCACAAACATGGTTTCCCCATATTCGAATACCAGCATGTTCATGCCGATTTCTCCCAGCCCGCCGAGAGGAATAATTTTAAGCACTTGTGTCAAATTTTTTTCCTTTTTCAAAAACTTCGCAAATAACGCCTCTCACCTTTTTTATCAGATTCTCTTTGGTATCCCGGGTGAATTCGGAGGTGTCGATGGGTTTTTCTATGGACAGCGCGACCTTACCGGGGTTAATTCGCCAACTGCCTTTGGGCATGATTGACCGAGTTCCCCGTAAAATGATCGGTACAATCGGTGTACCGGTGTTGACGGCCATGACAAACCCTCCCTTTTTAAAGGGTTTGACGCTACCGTCTTGGCTGCGGGTACCTTCCGGGAATATCATGACGGATACGCCGTTTTTCATCTTGGCGGCAACTTCGTCAATACTTCTAAATGCGGATTCTCGGTTGGATCGATCTATTTTGACATAGCCGGCACCGCT
>Ga0316191_10002536_pt1 | contig 13303 bp, 12 predicted proteins | sample Eddworburr2cm_MG_FD_204928 | JGI IMG/M metagenome (GOLD analysis project Ga0316191, IMG submission 204928) | Coastal sediment microbial communities from Maine, United States - Eddy worm burrow 2 cm | ecosystem: Environmental > Aquatic > Marine > Coastal > Sediment | place: USA: Maine...
GCAGCCAGCTACCATAACCGGTGCAGGTTTCTATGGCATGCCCGAAGGTATGTCCCAGGTTTAGCAGGGCACGCTTGCCGCTTTCGCGTTCATCAGCGGCAACAATTTCCGCCTTGATAGCGCAGGAGCGTTCAATCGCGTAAGCGAGTGCCCCTTTATCGCGGGCTTTCAAAGCATCCATGCTGGCTTCCAGCCACGCAAAGAAGTCGGCATCGTGAATCAGTCCGTACTTGATGATTTCAGCGATGCCGGCCGCGAGCTGCCGGTCGTCGAGTGTGTCAAGTGTGTTGGTGTCAATGAGTACGCAGCGCGGCTGGTGGAAAGCACCGATCATGTTCTTGCCCTGCGGATGGTTGACGCCGGTCTTGCCACCAACCGAGGAGTCGACCTGGGCCAGCAGGGTGGTGGGGATCTGCAAAAATGAAACACCACGCTGGTAACTGGCGGCTGCAAAGCCGGTAATATCGCCGACCACGCCACCACCCAGTGCGATCAGGGTGCAGTCGCGGTTAAAGCGGTTTTCCAGCAGGGCGCTGAAAATCATGTTCAGCGTGTCGAGGTTCTTGTGTTGCTCGCCATCAGGCAGGATGACTGTGGCTGTTTCAAAGCCGTTGAGCATGTCGAGTACGGCTTGCAGGTACAACGGCGCAACGGTCTCGTTACTGACCACCATGACCTGTTTGCCGGTGATATATTTCTCCAGCAGTTCGGCCTTGCCAAGCAAGGATTGTCCTATATAAATTGGATAACTGCGTGTGCCAAGATTAACTGTCAGGGTATTCATAGATGTTTGTCTGTGTGCTTTTGCAGCCAGCATAGCTAAAAAGCGCGCTGTTGCGCAAAAAACAGTGTGGATTACTCCAGCATCTGCAGTATTTTCTTTACCACGTCACGGACGCGCATGCCGTCTGTGTCAACAACTATACTGGCTATTTCCCGGTACAGGGGGTCGCGCACTGCCAGCAGTTCCTCAAGCCGGGCGCGCGGGTCATCTGTTTGCAGCAGTGGCCGGTGCCGATCCATGCGGGTCCGTTTCAGCTGCTGGTTGACCGATGCATGCAGGTAGATTACCTTGCCGCGGTTGCTGAGGTGCTCGCGGCTGGCGGGGTCGAGAATGGCGCCGCCGCCGGTGGCCAGTACGATCCCGGGCAGCTGTGTGAGTTCGTCAATGACGGCGCTTTCGCGCTTGCGAAATCCGGCTTCACCTTCAAGCTCGAAAATCAGCGGGATATCGACGCCGGTGCGCGCCTCGATTTCGTGGTCGCTGTCGTGGAACGGCAGATCAAGCTGCCTGGACAGCTGCCGACCGATGGTGGATTTGCCGGCCCCCATGGGACCGGTCAGAAACAAACTGCCCGGCGTATTCATGCCGGGCAGATATGACAGATTATGGGATGGCTGGCAAGGGTTGCCAGCACAGCAAGCCTAGATATTGAGCTCTTCCTTGACGATCTTGGGTGTCACGAAGATCAACAGTTCTGCGCGGTCGTCCTGATTGAGTGTCTTCTTGAACATCCAGTCAACCAGCGGCAGTTCACCAAAGAACGGTGTGCGGTCAATCTCGTTACGCTTCACCTGCTCGTAGATACCGCCAAGAACCAGTGTCTCGCCGTCATCAACCAGTACCTGGGTAGATACTTCGTTGGTGTCAATAGACGGGATACCGTCAACGGAGAACTCACCGACTGAATCCTTGCTGATATCCAGGTCCATGATCAGGCGGTTATCCGGCGTAATCTGCGGGGTGACCTTTAGCTCAAGCACGGCCTCCTGGAAGGACGTGGAGGTGGCACCACTCGAGCTTGCCTCCTGGTAGGGTATCTCGGTACCGGATTTGATATAGGCTGCTTTCTGGTTGGATGTCAGCACGCGCGGGCTGGAGATGATCTCACCCTGGCCCTCGGCTTCCATGGCAGACAGCTCCAGGTTCAGCATGTAACTGCCGAGCTTGCCTACAGCCATGCCGATGGAGCTGCTGGCACCGACTGCACCCAGGTCGACCAGCAGGCCGTCTGCACCTGACACGCCAGGATCGAGGACGGCGCCAGTAGGATTGGGTCGTGTGCCGCCAACGGAGATAATGTTGTTGCCGTTATTGAATTCGGTTTCCTTGTTGAGGCCGAACCTGACACCGAGTTCCTTGGAGAAATCGTTATTGGCAATGACGATGCGTGATTCGATCAGCACCTGGCGTACCGGGATGTCGAGGCGTGCTACCAACTGGCGTACTTCAACCAGCTTGCCGGCAGTGTCCTGTACCAGCAAGGTGTTGGTGCGCTTGTCGGTGGTTACCATGCCACGGTCCGACATCAGGGTGGTGTCAGAGCTTTTCAGCAATTTTGCAATTTCAGATGCCTTGGCATAGTTGATCTGGATGTACTCGGAGTACATCGGCTCCAGTTCTTCAATCTGTTTTTGAGATTCCAGTTCGAGTTTTTCGCGGGCTGCGATTTCTTCACTGGGTGCTACCAGCATGACGTTGCCCGTCTGCCGCATACCCAGTCCCTTGGTCTTCAGGATAATGTCCAGCGCCTGGTCCCAGGGAACATTCTTCAGTCGCAGTGTCAGGCTGCCGCGTACGGTGTCGCTGACGACGACGTTGAGGCCGGTAAAGTCAGCTATCAGCTGCAGTACCGAGCGAACCTCGATGTCCTGGAAGTTGAGTGACAGTCGCTCACCGGAGAAGCCGAATTCGTCTTTCTTGGCTTCTTCCACTTCTTGCTTGGTCAGTTCGCGAACTTCGATAGTGAACAGGTTGTCCGTCTGGTAGGCGATGTATTCATACTCACCCATGGGCGTGATGACCATGTGGACATTGTCACCCTTGGTGTAGGTGTCAATGGTTTTAACCGGGGTGGCAAAGTCGAGCACATCAAGACGACGCTCCAGCTCTTCAGGCAGCTGAGTGCGGTAAAAGTCGACCAGCACCTTGCCGCCCTGTTGCTGCATGTCAACCGGCACGGAAGGATCAGACAGGCTGACGATAACCCGACCCTGACCGTCCTCACCGCGTCGGAAGTCAATGTTGCTGATGCTTTCATCGCCGTCGCCACTGGCGCGGGCAGCAGCAGCGGCTGCTTCTGACATCTGGCTGCCGGCATTTTGCACGGTCAGAATGATCTTGTTGCCCTCTGCATGGGCTTCGTAGGGCACCATGTCAGTCAGGTTGACGACCACGCGTGTGCGGCCCTGTGCCTCGACGGCGGTCAGGCTTTCAGCCATGCCGATGCCTATATCCTGTGAACGTTGTGCCAGGCCATTGTTCGTGTTCGGGAAATCCAGCGCAATCCGGGCAGGATTGTCAATGGTAAAGCTCAGGGGGGCGGGCGCAGGGTTGCTCAGGGTTAGCGTTATTTGCGCCTTGTTACCCGGCAAACCTGCAACATCCACTGACTGCAGGGTGTTGGTAGCCGATGCAGCGTCGGCAGCCTGTGCGGCCACGGTACTGCCAAGAAACAGGCAGGTGGCAACAAACAGATTGTGGCACGCTCTGCGGCCATTCTGCCGCATCGATTTAAAGAAGGTGGCTTTGCTGGTATGCAAACGATTTGACATAGTTACGCTCATTACTGTTATCCCCCTGTGGGATTATTCGCTGATTGCAATTGAGGCCTGGCGTTCCATCCAGCCCCCGATACCATCAGGCACGATTTCCGTGAGTTCAACTTCATATTCGGTGATACGTGTGATCTTGCCATGATTCTGGCCGGCGTAGTTGCCTGGCTCGACGCGATGAATGGTTCCATCGGTGTCATTGATCAGCGCCCAGTGATTCTCGTGCTGCTCCAGCGTGCCGACCATGCGCAGGCTGTCCAGCGGGAACTCTTCCAGTGGCTCTGTAGGTCGTGCAAAGTCCGGTTTGATGCCATTGTTGCTGCTGGCAAGCCGGGTACTCGGCTGCACGTGCGAGAACGACGGTGCTGTAAACGGATCGCGCAGATCAGCTGCCTGGTAGGTAAATGACTCGTAAGGCTTGAATTCCGGCAAAGGTTCTATTTTGGATTTCTGCTGACTCTTGGTTGTCTGCACATAGTCTTCCAAATCAGCCGTCGGATTGCCTGAACACGCAACCAGCAGGCCGGACACCGAGGCAATACACAGAAAACGCGCCAGTCGATTGTCAAAACCGGTCATTTTTTGCCTCCTTTCTTTCTAGCCTGTTTGGCGCTCTTGTTGCTGGCAGCCTCTTCCTCGTCGATGTACCGATAAGTCTTGGCTGTCATGTTCATTGTCAGCAGGTCCTTGCTATTCGCAACTTGTCCGATGCTGACGTTGTGCACCGTGACAATGCGTGGCAATGCAGCCACGCCGCTGACAAAATCGCCGAACTCGTGGTAATTACCGATCACCTGAATACTGATTGGCAGTTCGGCGTAAAATTCTCGTGGTACTTCGGCGCGAGGCTGGAACAGTTTGAATTCCAGACCGCTGGCAAGCCCGGTTTGTGAGACATCAACCAGCAGATCGGCGACTTCTGTTTTGTTGGGCAGTTGTCGTAACATGGCGCCAAAAGATTCACGCATTTCCTCGAGCTGTTTTTCATAGGCCTCGAGATTGACGGCCTGTTTTGCCTTGGTTTCAAAAATAACTTTTAAACCAATTTCCTTTTCTTCGACCCTGGCCAGATCAGCCAGCTGATCCTTGGTATGAAACCAGTAGCCCAGAAAAATAACGCCGCCCATCAGAAACAGAATTACTACAGCCCTGGCAGCAGCGGGCCAGCGGGCTACGTTAGCCAGGTCCAGGTCATTGATATCCATATTCATTTCTTCACCTCACCAGCTGCTGCTGCGGCTTCATCATCAAGCTGCTTGCGAGTTTTCTGTTTGCCAAGGAGGGTAAAATTGGCAATGCGCCGGCGTCCTGAATCGGTGGTTTTGATGACATTCAAGCGTGGACCCGTGAGCCAGTCCGAGCCATCAATCTTGCGCATGTAGTCTGAAACACGCGCATTCGATTCGGCCATGCCTGTCATGGTCAACGCTTTGTTCTTTTGAGTGAATTTCTTCAGATGAACGCCTTCAGGCAATGTCCTGACCAGTTCATCAAGCAGGTGAACACTTTCCGGCCGGCTGCCCTGCAATTCCTGAATGACGTTCATGCGTGCCAACAGATTCTGCTTCATGGCCTCTAGTTCCTTGATACGGCCAATACGCTTGTCGAGAATAGCGATTTCGCTTTCCAGATAGGCGTTGCGCTGGTTCTGGTTATTAATAAGACCATCAACGTGAAAGTGGGCGAGCAGAACAATCAGGCCTGCAAGTACAACCGAGCCGCCGGCCATGATGCCGAATTCCCGTTGTTTCTGTTTGCGCAGTTCCTCACGCCATGGAAGCAGGTTGATATGTGCCATATCAGTCGAAGCTCCTCAGGGCCAGCCCGCAAGCGATTAGCAAAGCAGGGGCATCATTACTTAATGTCTGTGGTTTTACCCGTGCCGATAACGACATGGATGCGAACGGATTGGCGATGGTGGTTTCCACGCCCAGTTTATCCTGCAGCATTTCGTCCATCCCCGGGATTGAGGCGCTGCCGCCGGCCAGCACAATGTGATCAACCTTGCTATGCGGGCTTGAGGAATAGAAGAACTGCAGTGAACGACTGGCCTGCTGCACCATGGCTTCCTTGAAAGGTTCCAGTACATCAGTCAGGTAGTTTTCCGGTAAACCGCCCTGACGCTTGGCCATGCCGGCTTCTTCATATGACAGGCCGTAACGGCGCATGATTTCTTCTGTCAGCTGCTTGCCGCCAAACACGGTATCGCGGGTATAAACGCTTTTCAGGTTATGCACGACATTCAGAGTCGTCATGGTGGCGCCTACGTCGATAACGGCAATGGTGCGTTCCATACCCTGATCCGGCAGCTGGTCGGCCAGCAAAGAAAAGGCATTTTCACTGGCGAACGACTCAACATCCATTATTTGTGTAGTCAGACCGCCGGTTTCAACGGCCGCGCTGCGCAGGTCGACATTTTCACTGCGGCAGGCAGCCAGCAGCACGTCGACGGTGTCAGGATTCTTTTCTGAAGGCCCAAGTACTTCAAAATCAAGGTTTACTTCTTCAAGCGGGTACGGGACGTACGTGTCGGCTTCCAGGTCAATCTGGGCCTCCAGGTCGTCGTCATCCAGTCCCGCAGGCATTGATATCACCTTGGTAATGGTCGAGGAACCGGCGATGGCGACGGCGGCGTGGCCGGTACGGGTACCAGACCTTTTCACAGCGCGTCGTACCGCTTCACCAACGGCATCTACGTCGGTAATATTCTTTTCGACTACTGAATTGGGTGGCAGGGGTTCGACAGCATAGCTTTCGACCCTGTATCGGGATCCGCTACGGCTCAGTTCCAGCAGTTTGACTGCGGTGGAGCTAATATCAAGCCCGATCAGCGGCGGTTTAGTTCGTCTAAAGAGCTGCGCTATTGGCACAATATTTCCTTTTAGTTACCCACTGTTGTAAAACAAAGGTAGTTCGCGGCATTAGAAGACAAGAACAACTGTTTGTCAACAAATGCGTAATACGCTTGGTGTGGTTATCGGACAGAGGCGGATTTTGTTGAGCAAAAAATTGTCTTTCCACATCTGTTTGTCATTTATAGTGCCTGCCTTATTGTTATTCTTTGAACTTGATCACAGGTTTTCATACTGAAATGATTGTGCGCCGACTGCTTTCCTATTTTTTCTTCCTGTTGTTTACCGGCATTATTGTTGCGGCAGTACTGGCCGCCGTTGTCTACGTCAAGATTGAACCGCAGTTGCCGGGCATCGAGGTTCTCAAGGAGGTCCAGTTGCAGGAACCTCTGCGTATTTACTCGCGTGATCGACGTTTACTGGCCGAATTTGGCAATAAACGCCGTACACCTGTGAAAGTTTCCGCGGGTCCGCCGGCGATGATAGATGCATTTCTGGCGGCTGAGGATGATCATTTTTATGAGCATTCAGGCGTCGACATTCCCGGCTTGATGAGTGCCGCCTTTGAACTGGTGCGGACCGGTAAAAAGCGGCGCGGCGCCAGTACCATTACCATGCAAGTGGCGCGAAATTTCTTTCTTTCTACTGAAAAAACCTATTGGCGCAAACTCACCGAGATAATGCTGGCGCTCAGAATCGAAGGCTCGCTGAGCAAGGACGAAATCATGGAGCTTTATCTCAACAAGATTTATCTGGGCCATCATGCCTACGGGATTGAAGCGGCGTCCCAGGTTTATTACGGCAAATCTATTGACGAACTGTCCCTGGCGCAAATGGCAACAATCGCTGCTCTGCCGAAAGCGCCTTCACGGATCAATCCCATCAATAGTCCGGAGGACACTACGGATCGACGCAACTATATTCTCGGCCGGATGCATCAGCTTGATTATATCTCGGAGGATGCCTGGAAGCAGGCAGTTGCCGAACCGGACGATGCCAAACTGCACAAGGTCAAGGCCGATGTGAGCGCTGCCTATCTCACGGAGATGGTGCGACACGAGATGGTCAAACGTTATGGCACGGAGGTTTACAATTCCGGATACCAGGTGATTACTACCCTGGATGTCGCACTCCAGGCTGCGGCCAATGAGGCGGTCCACAAGGGTTTGCTGGGGTACAGTCGTCGCCATGGATACCGGGGTGCGGAAGCACACTTTAACCTCGATGAGCACGAGGCCGGAACGTGGCAGGCACTGCTGAAGGATTTTCCGGTTTTTGGCGGCTTACAGGCCGGTTTGGTGGTTGGCCTGGGTGAGCAGTCCGCCGAGATTTTGATGGCAGATCAATCAACGGTTCCGCTGTTGTGGGAGGGCATGTCGTGGGCGCGACCTTATATGGGCGTGAACCGGCTTGGCAAGTCGCCAAAGCAGGCCGCGGATACCCTTGCTGCCGGGGACATTGTCCGGCTCAAGCAGCAGCCTGATGGCAGCTGGATGCTGGAACAGTTACCAGGCGTGGAGGGAGCACTGATCTCGCTACGGCCAACTGACGGCGCGCTGCAGGCGCTGGTGGGCGGGTTTGATTTCAGGCGCAGCAAGTTTAACCGTGCCACGCAGGCCATGCGTCAGCCCGGCTCAAGCTTCAAACCGGTCATTTATTCTGCCGCGCTGGAGAAAGGCTTCACCCCGGCCAGTATGATCAATGATGCGCCGGTGGTGTTCGACGACCCGAAGCTGGAATCAACCTGGCGTCCGGAAAATTACAGCGGTGAGTTTTTTGGACCCACGCGCCTGCGTGAAGCGCTATATCGTTCACGTAACCTGGTGTCGATTCGAATTCTGCGCGCCATTGGTGCCGGCTATGCAGCCGATTATGCAGAACGCTTTGGTTTTAAGGCCACGGAGCTGCCAAAGGATCTGACGCTGGCACTGGGCAGCGCCACGGTTACTCCCATGCAAATGGCGAAGGCTTATGCAGTGCTTGCCAATGGCGGTTACCTGATTGAGCCCTATTTTATCAACACTGTTTATGATGCCAACGGTAATGAGATTTTCTCGGCTAATCCTGCGATTGCCTGTCCTCAATGTCCGCCGGCAATGGAGTCCATCAACACACAAACGGAACAGCCCTTCAATCTCGCGCCGCAGGTACTGACGCCACAAAATGTCTGGCTGATGACCTCCATGATGCGTGATGTCATTCAGCGCGGTACCGGTCGCAAGGCGCGCGTGCTCGGCCGGACTGATCTGGCCGGCAAGACGGGTACCACCAATGACCAGAAGGATGCCTGGTTTTCCGGGTTTAATCATGCGCTGGTGACCACTGCCTGGGTGGGCTTTGACAAGCTTGAACCGCTGGGCCGGGGAGAAACCGGCGGGCGTGCTGCCTTGCCGATCTGGATAGACTATATGTCAGTCGCACTGCAGGGCGTCAAGGAACAGAAGCAGGAGCCGCCGGAAGGTTTGGTTACGGTGCGTATTGATCCGGCGACCGGTCTGCTCGCTGGCAGTGGCCAGACAGACGCAATCTTTGAAACCTTTCGGGAAGCCAATGTCCCCAGTATGAGCAGTGACTCACTGGCGACGGGGGGTGCAGCCGGTGCGGCTGGAACTGCAGAGGACCAGCTGTTCTAGAACGCGGTTATTGCCAACCCGGGCTGTGCAGGCGCGGCTCGTTTACAGCTGTTTCAGGTCGGCGCGCACACTCTCGATGGAGGCCTGAAAGCCGCTGCGTTCAGCATCATCAAGTGGCAGTTCTACAATCTTTTCAATGCCGTTACGACCGATAATCGCCGGTACGCCGACGGTTATGCCGGTCTGTCCATATTCGCCCTCAAGGTTGCACACGCAAGGCAGGATACGTCGCCGGTTATAGCGTATTGCATCGACCATGGTGGCGATTGCAGCGGCTGGTCCATTGTAGGCGCTGCTGACCTGCCGCAGTGCCAGCACTTCTGAGCCACCGTGGCGGGTGCGTTCATTGATGCGTTCAATGGCAGAGGCATCCAGAAAGGCAGTTGCCGGAGCGCCGTTGATGGTGCTGAAGCGTGTCAGTGGCACCATAAAGTCACCGTGACCGCCAATGACCAGCGGGTGAATATCCTTGGCGGATAACCCGGTTTCATCGGCCATGAACGTCGCCATGCGCGAGGCATCAAGTACGCCGGCCTGGCCAAAGATGCGTCCACGTTCCCAGCCGGTACGTTTCCAGGCATGCCAGGTGAGCACATCTACAGGATTGGTGACCAGCAGCAGCAGCGAGTCAGGCGCATATACAAGAATTTCATCAATCAGTGAGTCGATGACCGCCCGGTTTATATCCAGCACGTCGCTGCGTGACATGCCGGGTTTGCGCGGTGAGCCTGCGGTAATGATAATCAGCTCGGAGCCTTCCAGCAGGGCCGGGTCGGTGCCGCCGGTAACGCGTGTGTCAAAGCCGAAGTAGGATGCCGACTGGCTGATATCGAGTGCGGCGCCTGCTGCTGCGCCTTCTCTGATATCCAGCAAAACGACCTCGCTGCACATTTCCTGCTGGGCAATGATACAGGCAGTTGTTTCACCTACACGTCCGGCGCCGATAATGGTGATTCTGTTCATTCAGATGTCCTTGGAGGGCTTGTTGCGGCTAATAGTCCCATACATGGTGTTTATGCACAAAGTAACCGCATTGTCAGCGAACAATTTTCAGCATTTTTGAGAGTTCGGGTTCCCCGTCCGGGTACTGGTCATTCAAAAGCCTTAACTGTTCTTCCGGGTAGTCGTTAATGGGAGAGCGCCGTGCCAGGCTGGAGTAGGTCATGCCGCGGGTTGCGCGAATAATATCCAGTTTCTTTTCAGTGGCGAGTTTCTTTTCCGCGGCCGTCAGAGCATGCAGACTGCTGGCGGTTGCCAGGGTGTTTTTATCGTAGGCTTTCTGCTTGTTGCTGCTGGCTGCTGTGCCGGCAAGGATATAGGCGCTGCCATTGCGGTAAATGACTACGTAGCGTACACGGCGGGTTCCGAACGGGGTGTTGCCATTCGCGACAGCGGTGTAGCCATTTTGCCCATTGGCGGTAAATTTCTCGCCATGCCGCAGGCTGTCGAGTTGCATATGCTTTTTCACGAACTGTTCCGGCGACACTCCCTGAGGAATGTCAGCAACGGTCAGCTGAATCACGCCGTCTTTACCGGCGGGTGCGGCTATTACCCGGTCGGCCTGATTTTCTATGCGCCAGTCGTCAGGGAATGTCAGTGAGAAATCCAGGTCCTTGTGATAGAAGCGGTTGTCTCTGACGATACCTTCCTGTTCGCTGTCGCCGAAGGTGAGGCCGTCCAGACGTAGCAGGAAGCCGTCGCGTCCGATGCGGGTGGTACTGCCGGTTTTGTATATCCTGGCGGCGTTGACGACTTCCCGAAAACGCGCGTCGTTGTCGGGATGGGTGGAAAACAGGCCGTGATAGACGTTCGGTTCACGCCCTTCTTTTTTTGCGATGGCGATGTCAAAGGCTTCCTGGTTTTTCAGCACGCCAACAACCTCCAGCATGGCGTCGGGGTCATAGCCACTCCTGGCCAGGTATTCTGCGCCCAGCCTGTCTGCTTCAAGTTCATGTTCGCGCCCGTAGCCTCGCACAATTGCCGTGCCTGCCATATTGGTGAGTGAGTCGACACCATTAATACCGGTGGATGCAGCAACCACAACGCCAAGTATATCGGTGACGGTGGCAGTGCTTTGCTGGCGCACACTGTGACGCGCGGTTACGTGCCCGATTTCATGACCGAGTACCGCCGCCAGTTCGGCCTCTGAGTTCAGATAGGCCAGCATGCCTCGGGTGATGAAGATATAACCGCCGGGCAGTGCAAACGCATTTACCGAGCTGCTGTCGACGATAGTGAACTGGTAATCAAGATCAGGCCGGTGGCTGTGGGAAGCCAGTTTTTTGCCCACTCGCTGCACGATCTCTTCCAGTGCGGGGTCTCTGTAGGGAGGCATCTCCTTGAGCACTTCGGCGCTGTATTTCTGTCCGAGCAGGATTTCATCCTGCTCGGACATCAGTACGAAGTCGCTGTTTCCGGTTACCGGGTTGGTGGCGCAGGCAGTTAGCAGTTGTACGGAAATAAAAAGCAGCAGAATTGTGCGCGGCAGACGGTAGTAGCGTATGGCTGGCATGTCAGTTTTGTTGAGGTGTTTGCGATGCTGTCATTATGACCAGTGCAGCCGGATGTTGCACTTGCAGTTTTAGCCGGTTGCCGTTTTTCCTGATCCAGCCGCGTACTTCAATACGCTTGCCGGTGAGGGTGTCAAAGTCGAACGCAGTGAATTCGGAAATATTTTCCAGAGGAATCCGTACGCTTAGCGGGCCATCAAGTTCCAGCCAGAGACTGCTACGGCTGCGGCGTATGGCGGTTACCCGGCCATTGGCAATGCGGAAACCGGTGCTATCCAGTGGCAAGGATGCGGCGCGATGTGAACGATAGTCAGGCAGGGCCCATAGCCCGCGCCTTGCCTGGCGGGCTGTATTTTCAATGCCTTGATAGCAGCGGGTGCCCCAGTCGTTCGGAGGTATTACGGTCGTTGTTGCCAGTCCCTGGCGTAACAGATGTGCCGCAATATTCTCGCCGTTTTTCAGAAAGGCATGCGCCAGCAAGCGACCGTAGCGATCCTGTTTTTGTCTGCCGTGTTGCAGAAATATTGGGCTTGCGTGCCTGTCTAGCAGGTTTTCCAGGGAGCTACGCGCTGTTTCGGCCAGCGGTTGCGCCGTTTCTCCCTGCTGACCCAGTTCCGGGGTGTTGATGCCAATGAATCTCAAGCGCCTGCCGTCATCAAGCTTTACGGTGTCGCCGTCATACACATGGGTAACATGTACCTGTTCACTGATATTGTCTGCCGCACAGTCGTCAGCCTGTGCCTGTCCCGGCTGGCCGTCGTTGCCTGTGAGCATTATCATCAGCCCAAACGCAAAAGGGGCGACCCGTCTTCTGGCCGCCCCTCTGCTGTTTGTTTTGGCCTGCAAGCCTGCGCAGTTAATTTCCGTAACGTTTGCGGAACTTGTCAACGCGGCCACCGGTGTCGACCATTTTCTGCTTGCCGGTATAGAACGGGTGGCACTGTGAACAGACTTCGATTGTGAGATCCTTGCCGACCGTAGAGCGCGTTTCAAAACTGGAGCCGCAACTGCAGGTGATCTTGATGGCCTCGTATGCCGGATGTATGTCAGGTTTCATAACTGCCTCAATTCATTTGTCCCAATGATCACGGCAAGCACAACCTCTCCGTGAAAAGGCCGCAGATAATACGTGATTCGAATGACTGCAGCAAGCTAGCCGTGCAACGGGATGATTTCTGCCTTTTTTCGCTGCTTGCGCGCTCCGGCCTGGTTGCCCTGCAACTGTTGCAGGCTCTTTAGCAGGCCGTGTTCGCCGGTCACATTTTCCATCAGCAAGCGGTTAATTTGCAGGCAGGCCATCATGGGCGTGCGGGAAGTTTCCCTTATTTTGTCCAGTTTCCACTGCAGGCAGCGTAGCCGCTGCTGTTTCTGTTCCGGGGCGTTCAATATGGCCTTGTCAATGAGTCGTTTGCGTTTTTCTTCAAAGGCTTGCGGGTCCTGCCGGGCAAGCTCAACCCAGGCATCAAAATCAAATCCCGGACGGGTAAGCGGTGCGCTCATATCGATTCTCCGATGTTGCCGTGTGTGTCACGGACTGTTTTTTTTAGATGCAGCGATTACATCGTATCACAGCTTACCGGCGGTGGCCTATGAATGGCGGGCGTGGATTTTTCAGAAGATTGATTTTAAAGGGTATTAATTACAAGGACATGTGGATAAGCCTGTGGAAAACAATGGGGATAAAATGTGTATGCCTGGCGGGTGTCGCTCGCAAGGCTAACAGCTGGCCCCTGTTGATACAGCTGCTTTATAC
>Ga0316191_10002537_pt1 | contig 13301 bp, 11 predicted proteins | sample Eddworburr2cm_MG_FD_204928 | JGI IMG/M metagenome (GOLD analysis project Ga0316191, IMG submission 204928) | Coastal sediment microbial communities from Maine, United States - Eddy worm burrow 2 cm | ecosystem: Environmental > Aquatic > Marine > Coastal > Sediment | place: USA: Maine...
CCATACCGGATTCACCTGCTTTTTCAGTGCCATCCGCTCTTTATCATTCAACCACTTGAACTGCAGGCTGGGTCTTTCGGACATCATGATCCAGGGCATCTTATATTCCACTTCTTCCTGGATCTTGTGTTCGGCCTTCGTCACTTCCGCAAAGGTATCGTCGAAAATCTTCTGCAGATCCGCGGGAAGTCCGTCGTAGAATTTAGGATTGACCAGAATCGCGGCAAACAGAAGACTGTGTCTGGAGATGGTAATGTAATCGCCGGTTTCATGCCATTTCACTGCCTGGATAACGGCCAGAGGGCATTCAGCGCCGTCAACGGTCTTGAGCTGAAGGGCATTGTAAGTCTCCATATATGGAATCGCCTGGGCGCTGGCTCCCAGAGCCTCCATTTGGGCCGCGACGATTTTCGAAGGTCTGATGCGAAGTTTGACGCCGTTAAAATCTTTGGGTTCGGCAAGGAATCCTTTGCTGGAAACAAAATTTTGGAAGCCGTAGGGCCAGAACCCTGCCAGTTTATACCCATGTTTGAGGTAAAGCGGCTCGAAGAGTTTCTTTCCCTCGCCATCCAGAAACCGGTACACATGTTCCATGTCGCCAAAGGCAAACGGGAATTCCATTAGAAATGTTTCCGGAATTTCTCCCCCTAAACGCCCCCCGCTGACTTCACACATCTGAATTACGTTCGATCGAAGCGCCGAATACTGCGTGGCGTCGTCTTTATACAGGGAGGCTGCCCAGTAAATGTCGACCTTGATTCTTCCTCCGGAATTTTCCTCCAGCTTTTGGCCCAACATGCCGATGGCCTGGCTCAAGGGATGCATGCTCGGCGGTGATTTGGGGCCCGGGTAGTTGAACTTGATATGGTAGGTGTCCGCTGCAAGCCCAGGTGCCGCCAGAGACAAAAAGCAAGTAACTGCCGCAAGTACAAAGAAAAAACTGACAATGATCGTAAACTGCTTTTTCATGACTTCCTCCTTCATTCGTTAGTTGTTTTTTTCTCTTGAGCTCTCCAAATAGGTGCCCAGGCCCCGCCTGGACACATCGTCTACCACCTCCTTTCGGATTATCTTGAAACTCCAAAAGATTTGATGGAATTTCCCCGGCACCCCTTAACGGGATGTTTTACAGGCCCCGGGTTAGCACTCGTTGTTGCCATCCAAAGCTATCAGGTATTAATCAATGCCTAGTTGCTTATAAATTTCAGGGAGCCTGCGCTTTGCCTCATCTCTGACGTCAAAAAAAAGATGCCCGCCATGGCTGTCCATGGCCACCGTCAGCGGTCCGAAATCCTTCACCCGGAACTGATACAGCGCCTCCGGATGGAGGTGCTCCCAGTAAACAGCCTCGATGTCTTCGATTTGCTGTGTCTCTAAAGCTGCCGCCCCCCCTACGATGGCAAGATAAACAGCACCGTATTTTTCCATGGCTGCCAGGCTGCCTTCATACAGACCTCCTTTTCCAATAATGGCGCGGACGCCGTATTTGCCGATGAGATCAGGTGAAAAACGATCCATTCGCGTGCTGGTGGTCGTACCGATACAAATTTTCTCCCATTTTTCACCGACCCTCCTGAGGCTTGGCGCCGTATGAATGCACGGCATCCCTTCCAGGCTTACCGGCGGTTTGTGTTCCTGATCAAACATGTAGATCTGCGTCAGGTCCCGAATGCCGAACAGCGTACCGTTAAAATAAACGATATCGCCGATTCTGAGCTGCCGGATGGCCGCTTCTGAAAAGGGGGTTTCCAGATGATATTCTGTCATATCCTTGCTCCCTCCTGATAATTAGTATCCATACGCAACCCGCCCGTCCGGATAAATCCTGGCTTTTGACCTTCTCGCAGGCCAGCATTGGGTATTGACAGCAATCGGGTTTTGGGTGATGTGGGTATAGGCGGTTTCAATATGAACGGCCAGGGTCGAAATATCTCCTCCCAGGCCCATGGGCCCTCTTCCCATTGCATTGATGGCCTCTTCCAGCGCCACTTCCATCTTGGCTACCTCAGGGTCCGGGTGCCGCTGGCCTACGGGGCGAACGATGGCTTCTTTGGCAAGGCGCATTACCAGGTCTGCGGTTCCACCGATCCCCACACCGATGATACCTGGAGGACAGGGATTGGCTCCCGACTCGAACACTGTGTCAACGACAAATTTCTTCAAGGCTTGTATGCCATGGGCCGGATAAAACATTTTCATGCTGCTCATGTTTTCGGACCCCGATCCCTTGGGGACCATGAGTATGTCGAGGTAGTCTTCATCTTTGGTATAATCGAAATAGATCACTGGCAGCCCTTCGCCCACAGAGGTCTGAGGATTAACGCGGGTTAGCGGGTGTGTCGAACTGCCCCGAAAAGGAAATTCCAATGTCGCCCGCTGTGCCCCTTTTTTTAATCGCGTTTTTATTTCATAGCCATTCCACGGAAACCCGCAACCGATTTTTACCATGTAGATTGGCAGCCCCGTATCCTGGCAGATAAGCGTTTTGTTCTTATCTGCAATTTCGATGGTCTTGAAAATCGCTTTAAATACCTCTTTGGCCGTCGGTTGTGTTTCCCTGTCAGATGCTTTTTTCAGCGCCTCGCGAACATCCGGGGGAAGATCGCAGAGAGCACGGATATAGAGGTCTTTAGCAGCCTCCTCCACGGTATTGTAGTCAAATTGCTCCATGGCCAGAACTCCTTTGAAAAATCATTTTTAGGCGCTCTCATAAAGTTTCGTCAACACATATTCCTCATGGCCGAGAACCTCCTGAGCGGTGAGACGCCCTTCGCAGGTCCGCACCAGCATGTCGATGAGGTTGTCACCGGACTGATCGAGCGTCATTTCTCCTCTTAAAATCGCAGAGCAGTCGTAGTCGATGTGTTCGGACATATCGCCGGCAGTGCGAGGATTGGCCGTGAGTTTGATCACCGGCTCAATGGGGTTGCCGATGATGTTGCCCTGGCCCGTTGGAAATAAATGGACCACAAATCCGGCGGCCGCCCATAATGTTACAGCCTCGGCAGCGGCGCTCGACGAGTCCATGTACCAGAGCCCGGGGCCGGTGGGTTCTACGGCCTTGTCGAGTGCCCCGACATAGTTGATTGTCTTTCCAATTTTTTGAAGGTTGCCAAAGGCCTTCTCCTCGATGGTTGTCAGGCCGCCGGCAATGTTGCCTTTGGTAGGCTGGCTACCGGAAAGATCGTCGGTTTTATAGCGATCGATCATTTCGGCATAGCGATTGAAAAGCGACATGAACTGCTCGGCCGCCTCGGGGGTTGCCGCGCGCTCTTTACAGACCATCTCCGCGCCGGTAATCTCGCTGGTCTCACCGAAGCTGCAGGTAGCGCCCATGTTCACCAACTTCTCAAAGGCATTGCCAACTGTCGGATTAGAAGCCAGGCCGGAAGTGGTATCCGATTCACCACATTTGGTGGACACCCAGATTTCACGGAGATCACACTCTTCGCGCTTGAGCTCGCTGGCCCAGTGCATGTACTCCTTGGCCTTCCAGCTGGCCATTTCAACGGTCTTGATTTCTCCATGGCGTTCGATGCTGAATCCGGTTACAGGCTTGCCGGTTTGGGCGATACCTTCGACCACCCGGTTGGTCCACTCGGGCTCGATGCCGATAACGACCACAGCGGCCGCGTTGGGATTGGCACCGGTGCCAATCAGGGTGCGGAAAAACAGTTCCAGGTCTTCGCCGAACTGAAGACGCCCATAAGCATGGGGGATTGCCTTGCAGCCTTTGGTGTTAAAAGCCACTTTCTCACAGGATGAATTGCTCAGATCGTCCAGCGGCAGTATCACCACGTGATTTCGAATGCCGACCCGACCATTTTCACGTCGATATGCCAATACTTTGGGATTGCCCATGATTACCACCTCCTCGTCTTTAGATTGTGAATATGCACATGATCACCCGCCTGGATATCCGCAACGACCCGTCCGATGTCGTGGCCGTACTTAATGACGCTCTCATCGACTGCATGCGCCTTCAACGCGACCTTATGCCCCAAAGGCACATCGTGATTGGTCTTGATTTGAGTTTTCTCCTGAGTGTCCATGTACAAACCATCTGCTGTTTCCTCGGCTTTGATGTCGACCGTGGCGACACCGACCGAATCGTCTTTTTCATGCACCAAAAATTGAATCATAATATAAGCCTCCTTTTAAATTTAATGTTTAACTCTCGGCGCTTGATCCTCTTTGATTATTATGACCGCTCTCTAATCCACCTCTCCCGTGAAGGCGTCTTCCCTGGTCACTATTTTCATTTCATGGGACCTGAAATCAAGGCACAGGATAAAATCAGACAATGCCGCTAACTCTTTTTCGCCCAGATCATACTTTGGCATAAGGGTCCAGCTGTATTGTGACTGGGGATCCTTTATGTACTTCATGAGCCAATCTCGAGTCCGGCCCTTTGCACCGATATTCGCCAAATCCGGTCCATGGATCCTGCCACCCTTGCCGTTGATGTTATGGCAGTATGCACAATCCCTGTCCACAAACAGTCTCAATCCTGCCGTTTCCGAGGCATTCAGCTGACGGTCCGGGATAGGGATGATCTTCCCGTACTCGCCGGCACCGGCAAACCCCATGAGGGTGAGATAAACCATACCGATGATGCATGCGACTCCGGCGGCCGTTGCCAGCGGCCGATCCGCAAGACCTCGCAGATCGCTCCTGCTCAGCCATGGCATAAAAAACAGAATAAGGATGCCCGCGATGGGTATGGCCAGGCTCCCAACGATTTCGCTGCTTCCGGGAAAAAAAGTGAGCAACTGGAAGAGCCCCATATAGTACCATTCCGGTCTCGGCAGGTAAGAATCATCGATGGTTCCCACCTTGTCTTCCAGAGGGACATGCCCCCAAACCGCCAGTAATAGAACAACAGAAAGAACAACAACAAAGGCAAGGGCGCTTTTGAACAGGTGTTCAGGGAAAAACCGATAAATGCTGTCACGGATTTTTTGAGGCGGCTTTGTCCCCGAAGTGACCGATTCAGGGTGCTCTGCCGTGCCGTGAATCCTGACCAGATAGATGTGAAAAACCATGCAGAGCATTAACAGACCGGGAAGTATCAGCATGTGAATCGATAAAAAGCGGGTCAGGGTCAGTCCCGAAACCGTGTCCCCACCCAACATGACCCGTGTGATGAAATCGCCGATCAGCGGGATATCCCTGGGGATATTGGTGCTGACGACCGTAGCCCAATAGGCCTTCTGATCCCATGGGAGCAGATACCCGGTGAATCCAAGCCCGAGGGTAATCAGTAACAGTGCCACACCGACCACCCATGTCAGTTCCCTGGGCGCCTTGAAGCTGCCGGAAAAAAAATTGGTCACCATATGGAGAAAGACCAGAACCACCATGGCCCCGGCACCCCAATGGTGAATGCCGCGCAGTACCCGACCCATGGCAACATCGTTCATGATGTAATTGATTGACTCATAGGCAAGATCGGGGGCGGGATTGTAATACATGGCCAAAAATATACCGGTTGCCGCTAAGACGACAAAAATAAGTGCACAAAGGCTTCCAAGAACCGCCGGCCAGCCAAGATTCGATGGCAGTTTCTTATACATAAACGGCTTTAGATATCGTTCCCAACCGATACGGTCAGCTATAAAATGATTCCATCGATGCATTTCAGACCACCTCCACAAACAGATGCCCGTCTTCGACTTTGAACGCGTATCGATCCAGCGGACGAGGGGGTGGACCTGCACTCACATTTCCCTCTTGGTCGAACATCCCGCCATGGCAGGCGCAAACATACAGCTTTTTGTTTTCATCCCAATGGACCGTGCAGCCCAGATGGGTACAGGTGGTGTTGAAGACAACGATGTTGTTGATATCAAGTTGTCGGACAATCATCACCGGTTTGCTTACCCGGCTTTTGTGGAAACCGTTTTGGACATCATAAGTCATGACGACTGTCGACACTTTTCCCACCGCCAAAGCCTCCATGCTTTTTAGGTGGATCCACCGCTTGGGTGTCTTTTTAATGGACGGACCGATGGCTGCCGTTCCCAGCACAGCACCGAGAGCCAGCGTGCTGACGGCACCGATCCCGAAAGTCGCCTGTTTCAGAAACCGCCTGCGCTCTGGACTTTCCGGAAACTCAGATGCACCGGATCTGCCGCACGGCAAATCTGTTTGTATGGCCTGGATAGCCCCTTCTGTCCTTTCAAGCGGCCCTTGGCGCTTGCCTCGGGCATATTTTTTTAGGGCCAGTCTCTGAATGTGCTTGATGGCCCGGGTCGGGCTTATCTCCTTGGGGCAGACTTCAGTGCAATTGAATTCCGTACGACAATGGTAACAGGATTGTAGTACCTGGTTCATTCTCAAATCGTAAAGGCCGTCCCTGCTGTCGGCCAGAAGCGTAAATGCCCGGTTTAAAGCGGCCGGGCCGGCATAGCTGTCGTGATAGTTCACCATGGTGCAGCTGGACACGCAGCAACCGCACTGGATGCATTCCGTAGCCAGCCCGATAATCCTGCGCTCTTTTGAATCCGGTCTGATGATGGCCGGTTCCGTCAAATCCTCCGTCGGATCAAAATAGGGCATCGACGCTTCGTATTTTTTAAAGAAGGGATCCATGTCCACCACCAGATCCTTGACCACAGGAAAGTGGTTAAGGGGACGGAGCGTTATTTCCTTATCTTTTGGCAAATCGGCCACGTTGGTTTTGCAGGCCAGCCCCTCCCGACCGTTGATCACCATGCCGCACGATCCGCACATGTTAACCCGGCATGCATATCGAAACGATAGGGATGGGTCCTGTTCTTTCTGAATTCGAATGAGAACGTCGAGAATGGTGGTCTTGGTTTCATCGGCAATCTCGGTTTCGAATCGGTCGAAATGTCCTTCACCGTTAACGCAAGGGTCGTACCGAAAAATTTTAATGGTTCTCGTGTGAAGGGGGTGATGCTTGGAAATGTTCATTCCGTTTCCCTTTATGAATAAATGCTTGTCCATATGAGGATAAAAACGAAAAGCCCCAATCCCAGGAGGCCCGCAATCAGGAGGTTGCGGTATTTGACATTGACCAGGTTGAAATCGAGCAGAATGACCCGAATTCCGAGCGCTGCATGAAAAATGACCGTCATGAGAAGCAAGAACTGGATGACGGGTTTGTAAGTCAAAGCGATATGTAGGCCAAGGAGGAAAATGATCGCGATGGCCGAAATCCGCTGCCATATCCACGCCCACATACCCACGTGCGCATTTTGTCTTCGGTGCGGATCGAATTCACCCCATGTCAGCGGTTTTCTGATCTGTATTTTGGCGTTCGGTTCCATGAAACCTCCGGTATATCCATGCCCAATTACGGCTTTTCTCGGCGTTTTCAGCCTTACCGACCCCTCATTTTTCGTAGCGCTGGCATTTTTCGAGCGGTATGTATTTAAAATCGACGGGCTTTTTCTCAAGCTTGCGCTTTCCATCGGAACCAAGACTCTGGTAGATATTGAAAAGCCCGAAGGCATCATCCTGTTCAGGATAATCGCTTCGGAAATGGGCGCCGCGGGTTTCCTCCCGACATTTGGCGGATTCGGCTGCCATCCGGGAAACCTCAATCATGTTCAAGAGGTCGATATAGACGTGCCATGGCATATTGTAGGCGCCGTGCTTCTCGATTTTGATCTTCTTTGTCTGCACCGCGATCTCTTCGATCTCTTTGACGGCATTCGACAGATCCGGTTCTTTTCTGGCAACACCCACCGCGTTCCAGTTGAGTTCCCTCAACCGGTCTCTCATTTCGAAGAGATTAGCCCCCTTTGTTCTCTGGAACGGACGCATGTAGCAATTCGTCAGTTCGGCTGCCATATCCGGAACCGATTCCGGAGCAGGTTCCGGATGTTTTTTCAGGAAGTCGCTCATAGCCTTCCCGGCCTGACGCCCATATACACACGAATCGCAAATGCCGTTGCCCCCCAGCCGATTGGCTCCATGCACCCCGCCGGAATCCTCTCCAGCGACAAAGAGGCGCCTTTTCGATGACCTTGCGTTTTTATCGATGGCGGCTCCGCCCATGATATAATGGGCTGACGGTGAAACCGGGACCGGCTCTCTTGCCAAATCATATTTAAATTGCCGGCAGCGACTGCACATGCCGGGGAAGTTATCCTCTACAAATTTCGCTCCCAAGTGAGACGCGTCGATATGAATGCCGCCTTCTTTACAGGCCCTTCCTGCCTGCATTTCCAGGTAGGAGGATCGGCTCATAATGTCTCGGGTGGTGCGTTCCATCCGTTCTGGATCGTATCTTTCCATGAACCGTTCTCCCAGACCATTGATCATATAAGCGCCAGCTCCCCGGAGACCTTCCTCGAGAAGAGAGCCGGCAACGACACTGCCTGGGATAATCAAACCCGTCGGGTGAAACTGTACCATTTCCATATCTCGCATGAGAACACCTGCCCGGTAAAGCATCCCTAATCCGTCTACGGATTTCTCAGGCCCGGGGGCAAAAAATCTGTAATGGGTCGGTCCACCACCCGTAGCCACTAAGGTAGCTCGAGCGTTCACTTCAAGAAACTCAGCTTGCCTGATGTCGAGGATCAGAGCACCGACAACCTCTTCACCGGAAGAATCAAGCAATAAATCTACCGCCCGGTGTTCTTCCAATACTGGAATATCCCGTTTGGCAACTTGTTCGGTAAGCCGACTGATAATTTCAATACCTGTGAGATCACCCTTGTGAACTGTGCGATCAAAAGACTGACCAGCAAATGGTTTTTGATGAATGGTTCCATTGGTATTTCGATCAAAGAAACAACCGTAAAGGGTTTCCATTTCCTTGATTGTATCTGTGGCCTTTTCAACCAACGTAATCGCCAGCTCTTGGTCGTTGATATATTGTCCACCTTTTAACGTGTCCATTAAATGCTTTTCATGGGAATCCGCCTGATTTAGAACAACATTAAATCCACCCTGGACCATTCGGCTGCAGCCACCCTTGCCTTTAAGTGCTTTTGTAACGATTAGAATATCCAGATCCGGGTTAGCATCGAAAGCATTTAGAGCCGCCATTTCTGCGGCGCCTCCCATTCCAAGGACCAATACATCAGTTTTTATTTTTCTAATCACCGCAATCGCTCCAAATCGATGCGAACTACTTTTTGCTTGAAATTTTTAGTATAATGTATAATTTATACATTATGCCGTGTCAAGAAAATTTCCCCTATTGTTAAATGAGAGCAAATATATTGAAAACATTATAAAAACAAATAAAGAACGGTTTAAAAAATGAAGATTGAGCATAAAAAGCAAGCCATGTAAAAGGAGGCTTCTTTAGCTTTTTGGAAAATTGTTGTGGATTTTGTGCTTATCTAGTATACATTATACAAAAAATAAACTTGGAGCATTTATGGCATTAAAGGTAAACAAACAAAGCTTAAGAGATCAGATTTATGAAATAATCAGGGATATGATATTGCGCCGCGAAATTAGGCCCGGGGAAAAAATTCTTGAAAAGGAATTCGCAAAAAAAATTGGAGTAAGCCGTACTCCACTCCGAGAAGCTTTGTGTCGCCTTGAAAATGAAAAAATTGTCAAAATAATTCCACAGCGCGGCGCATTCGTCCAGAAACAGTCAAAAAATAAAGTTATTGAAGTGCTTTTAATTCGCGAAGTATTGGAAGGATTGGTTGCCAGGCAGGCCACTCAGAATATTGATAAAAAAACGTTGACAAAACTTCGCAAATGTCTAGACAAAATACAGAATACACCCGACGAGGAGAATTTTTTAATTAAATTTACTCATGCTGACGAGGAGTTTCACGCGCTTCTGTTAGAAGTTTGCCATAACAGCATGCTGAATAGCATGATGGAACTGGTGAACACTCAGCTAAAAATTATTCGACTGAGAACGGTAGTGATACCAGGTCGGGCCAAGAAAACTGTTGCCGAGCATAATGAGATATTAAAGGCAATAGAAAGAAAAGACGAACAAGCTGCAGAAAATTTAATGCGTAAACATATTCATAGTGTAAGAAATTATGCCATTAAAAACATTGAAAATATGGTATGATACGAATTTAGATAAATCCATTTCTTCGCAAATTCTAAGCCAAATCTCAGATTACAATTCATTTTCTACGATGTTTTCATTTATTTTCCTCACTCTAATAATAATTATCGGGCAAGATTGCACCCGATGATTTCAAACGCATTCTGGAATCAAAGGATCGGGATCAGGCCGGCGCCAAGGCCCATGGGCTATTCTTAAAGAAAGTCAGCTACTGATCCCAATAGTGAACTCCAATTGACACCAGGCCATCCTTTTTGTATTTAGTGAATTGCATTGCCCAACTTAATTTAGATAGAATCGTAAAAAAAGATGAATACCCGGAGGTCGATATCGTGGCCGACAACAACCAGATATCAATTCTATCCCAAGGCGTGGAAGCATGGAATAAATGGCGTGAAGAAAACCCTGATGTTTTAATCGATCTCAAGGGCGCCAACCTCATGCACATGGATCTTGAAAAGGCCAACCTGACAGAGGCCGAGCTGGAAAAGGCGAATTTTTCCTTCGCGAATTTTAAATCTGCTAATCTTGCTTTTTCCAATTTGGAAAGCGCTGTTTTTTCCTTCGCCAACTTTGAAGGCGCAAACTTTAGTGACGCTCATTTGGAGAAAGCTTACCTCGAAGATGCAAACCTAATTGGCGCAAGATTACCGGGCGCGAGCCTCAAAAACGCCAAATTGGCAAATGCCAGCCTAAAGGATGCCTACCTTGTCGATGCCAACTTGGAAGGAACAATTCTGAAAGCAGTTAATTTCAAAAACGCGAACCTGTCTTCTGTAACCTTTGATCAAAAAATATTGTGGCCATTAGCTAAAGCTGCACGTTTCAGTCCAAAGAAGCTGTGGAATCAAAGATACGATATCCTATTGGATACTACCATTCGCTGCAAGGGAGTAAACGCTGCCACCTGTTATGGTAGCCAGCAGTTCAAACTTTTCCTTCAGGATCAGGATTTTCTTGAAGAATACATGGAAAAGAAATGGGGTAAAATAATATTCCTTATTTGGTGGCTTTTAGCAGACTGCGGACGATCATTAGGGCGCTGGGCAGGGTGGTCTTTTTTGTTGGCTTTGGCATTCGCTTTTTTTTACTGGCTTTTAGGACCTAACTCTTTTGATACACAGCATTTGAACTTCAATCTTTTAACCATGTTTTATTACAGTATTGTCACCTTTACCACTCTTGGCTTTGGGGATATAATTCCGAAAACGACAACAGCCGCAATGTGTGTTACGGTTGAAGTTATCCTGGGCTACGTGATGCTCGGAGGTCTGATCACCATCTTTGCCAGCAAGCTGTCACGCAGAGGGGGATAGTTATTTGCACTATTAATAGAGGACGGCTGCGATTTTTCTTTATTGAAAAAGACGAAACGATCAGCTCTTTAAAAAATAAAAAAGGATAATTAAAATGACAGATTTTCAGCAACTCAGCCCCCAGGAACTCCCGGAAATCAAGCATCAATTAAAGGGGCGCTATCGCGAATTTCAGTCCAGGAATATTACCCTGGACATGACCCGCGGCAAGCCGTGTTCGGAACAACTCGATCTTGCAATGGGACTTTTCGACTGCGTCGACAGCGGCCATTATTGTGCCCAAAACGGCTCGGATTGCCGAAATTATGGCGGATTGGATGGACTTGGTGAAGCCAAAACGCTTTTTTCGGAGTTGATGGGCGTTGCGGCAGATGAAATCATCATCGGAGGCAACTCCAGTTTGAACATGATGCACGACGCTTTCATGCGCGCCATGGTCAATGGTGTGACCGCAAACAGCCCGCCCTGGAAATTACTGCCCACGGTTAAATTTCTGTGCCCGAGTCCCGGGTATGACCGCCATTTTTTTGTCTGCCAGTACCTGGGGATTGAGATGATTACCATTGATATGAATGCAGACGGACCCGACATGGATACGGTTGAAAACCTGGTGGCAGAAGACGACAGTATCAAAGGCATCTGGTGTGTGCCCAAATACAGCAATCCAACCGGTGCCGTCTATTCCGACAGCGTCGTGGATCGTCTGGCCAACATGAAAACCAAGGCTGACGATTTCATTATTTTCTGGGACAACGCCTATGCGGTGCATCACCTGGGAGAAAAGCCTGCCAGGCTTAAAAATATCCTGACGGCCTGCAAACAGGCCGGTCATCCCGATAGAGTGTTGATATTCGGCTCGACATCCAAAATTAGCTTTGCCAGCGCCGGCCTGGCTATGATGGCGGGCAGCAAGACCAGCATGGACCGGGCCAGGAAGCAAATGTCGTTTCAGACCATCGGCCCGGACAAGCTCAACCAGTTGCGTCATGTGAGGTTTTTTAAAACTATGGTCGGCATTGAAGACCATATGAAAAAACATGCCGCTATCTTAAAACCAAAATTTGATGCCGTGCAAAGTGCCCTGGAAACGGAAGTGGCAGGAAAAAATATTGCCAGCTGGAGCAAGCCGACCGGCGGCTATTTTGTCAGTGTCGACACCCTGGAAGGATGTGCCGGTCCAGTGGTCCAGATGGCCGCTGAGGCGGGCGTCAAATTAACCCCGGCAGGATCGACGTTTCCATATATGAAAGACCCCTTAAATCGCAATATTCGTCTGGCGCCGTCTTTCCCGCCGCTGGTAGATATTCGTTTGGCAATGGAACTGGTGGGGATCTGTATTCAATTAGTGAGTATTGAGAAGATTTTAGCCGGGAGGGACTAAAAAAACGAGCATCGAATACTGAAAGGATGAACATCGAACATCGAACGTCCAACATCGAATGTTGAATGGGAAAAGATGGAGAAACGGAAGAATTAATTAGAATTTTAATATGAGTATCAAAGCTGCCGTTTGACAGGCTCACGGCCCTGAGCGTAGTCGAGGGGCTGAGAATAAACAAAAATAGGAAACAAATGAAATATAATTACGGAGCGGAGCGACATCATTATTCGATGTTCAACGTTGGATGTTCGATGTTGGACGTTCATCCCTTGGAACAAGCCCGTGCGGCATAAAGGCAGCGTATGGACATTTAGAAAATAACTTAGTGCTGAAGGGGGTAAGTCCCCGCTCGGGTTCTGAGCGGGGTTTACCGTTTGATCGCGGGCAAAATTAGCGGCGCGCTCTTTTGGAGGCCTTTAAAGGATTAATTTTGGCCTTTTTGGCTTCGGCAGCTGCGCTAACATGGGATGCCATGTTGCAGTTTCCGTTTTTCCATTTCACTGTGGGATCAGGACAGGCTGAACAATACCAACCGGTTGAATATTCGTTCCCGCGGTTGCAACCCTGGCATTTTTCG
>Ga0316191_10002538_pt1 | contig 13301 bp, 7 predicted proteins | sample Eddworburr2cm_MG_FD_204928 | JGI IMG/M metagenome (GOLD analysis project Ga0316191, IMG submission 204928) | Coastal sediment microbial communities from Maine, United States - Eddy worm burrow 2 cm | ecosystem: Environmental > Aquatic > Marine > Coastal > Sediment | place: USA: Maine | collected...
AACAGAAGATCATCCCGTGTCATTTCAGGCTCTTGCAACTCGAGATTTTCGCCGCGTTCGAGTGCGTCCATGAAGGCAACCGTATCGTGCAGATGTTCGTCAACCGGCGGGGAAGGAAGCCCTTTATCAACCAGGTCGTCAAGCCCGAAGACGATCACATTTTTAATCGGGGTCTGGTCGATAACTTCAGTCAATGTAGGCGTCGACCCGGAAAAGACAACAATGGTTTCAACATCAGCATCTTCGAGTTGGTGTTTGAGTTCGCGGGGTGAGTACAGCGGATTGACATTAACCTGCACGCCGCCGGCGCGGATGACTCCAAACATGGCGACCGCGAAAACCAGCGTATTTGGCGCCATCATGGCCACCCGGTCACCCTTCTTCAGACCCAGTGTATTTTGCAGATACGCAGCGAAATTCCTGGAAAGACGATCAACATCCGCATAGCTCAGTTCCGTTCCAAAACTGCTATATGCCGCGTTATCATTAAATTCCGTGACGGCGTCATGGAACATCTCGGTGATGGAACCAAAACCGGACATGTCGATCTCGTCCGGTATGCCTGCTGAATAACTTTTTTGCCAAATACGATCCGCCATGAACGCGCTCCAGATCCTGATGAAATGAGGGGTGGCCGTCTAATTTAACATCTTGAACGAAAAGCACAAACACAGAACAGGCCGATAAAAAGAAAACGCCGATGATCCGGAGACCATCGGCGTTGTTATAAAAGAATATTTCAGTGATCAGTGCACTGCTTCACCAGACTCCAGTTTCAGGCGCCCTTCTTCGAGTTCATGCTTCTGGTACTTGTGGGTCGGTATGAGCAACCGCACGAGAGCCGGCAACAATATCAGCGCACCAAACATGTTCATTACGAACATGAACGTCAGCATCAGCCCCATGTCACCCTGGAATTTGATCGGTGACCACAACCAGGTGGCCACACCGATCGCCAGGGTCAGGCCGGTGAATGAAACGGCTTTACCCGTGGTTTTCAGGGTTTCGAAATAAGCGTCATGCAGCTTGAGGCCTTTGTAAAGATAGGTCTCGAGCTTGCTGAAAATGTAGATGCCATAATCCACACCGATTCCGACACCCAGGGCGATAACCGGCAATGTGGCCACTTTTACACCGATACCCAGGAAGGTCATCAGCGCCTGGCCAAGAACGGAAGTCAGGACCAATGGCAGAATGATGCAAAGCACCGCGCTGAATGAGCGGAACGCAAGGAAGACCAGGAAACACACAACACCATAGACCCAGGCCAGCATCTTGTACTGGGCTTTGCTGACCACATCGTTGGTCGCCGCCTCGATACCAGAGTTGCCCGCCGCCATGACGAAACGAACATCGCCGGTATCATATTCCTCGTTGAATCTTTCCACTGCCGCCGTAACGGTCAGAAGGGTTTCCGCCTTGTGGTCTTCGAGAAAGATCATCACAGGCACCAGGTTGCAGTCCGCGTTCATCAGACCGGGCGGCATTTCCTTACCACTGACCGACCCGTTCAGGACCCACTGGTTTCGGGTTACCGTCGCCCACTTGGGATTACCTTCGTTGTTACCGGCAATCGCCCGCTTGGACGCATCGATCAGGGAAATGGCAGACTGCACACCGGGGACGTCCGTCATGACCCACTCAAAAAAATCTACCGCCGCGTATGTTTCATAGGTGACGCACTGCATATCTGGCGTCTGGACCATGACGACGAATACGTCCGTACTGGCCGTATAGTTTTCCACCATGAACCGGTTGTCGAGATTGTAGCGGGAATCCGCCCTGAGTTCGGGTGCACCGGCATCGAGATCACCAATCTTGATATCCTGCCCATACCAGACACCGAATGCGAATGCAGCGACTGCGAGTACCACCAGGATCCTGGCGATCCGTGGGCGTGTGTACACGGTCGAGAATTCACATAGCTTGTGATAGGCGCCGCTGTTTTCGAACTTCTTCATCCTGCGGATCGCCGTCTCACCGACACCCAGGTAAGACATCAAAACAGGCAAAAGAATGAGATTGGTCAGAATAACCACCAGGACCCCTACACTGGCGGCAATCGCCAGGTCATGGATCACCTGGATCTGGATGACCATCAGGGTTGCAAAGCCGATTCCATCGGAAACCAGTGCGGTCAAGCCTGGAACATACAATGACCGAAACGCGTAGCGTGCCGCGCCGTCGTTGTCCCTGCCCCCGGATTTGCCGTGCATGATAGCGTTGATCATCTGAACGCCATGGCTCACACCGATTGCGAATACCAGGAACGGAATCAACATGGAGTAGGGATCGAGGCCATAACCCAGAACTTTCAACAGGCCTACCTGCCAGGCCACGGCGATAACGGAACAAACAACTACAATGACCGAACTGCGGATGCAGCGGGAATAGATATAGAACAGGATCAATGTGATGCCAATGGCCAACAGGAAGAAAAACGCCACCTGCCCTGCACCGTCTATCAGGTCACCCATGACCTTGGCAAAGCCAGTCATATGGATCTTTATCGTGTCGCTCTGATACTTGTCGCGAACCAGTTCTTCCAGCTGTAAAGAAATGTCGCCAAATTTCAGTGGCTCACCCGTTTCGGGGTGTACCTCCATCAAAGGCGCAATGATGATGGTTGAACGAAAATTGTTGGCGACCAGGTTACCTACTTCGCCGGACTTCATGATATTGGCGCGGACTTTTTGCAGGCTTTCCGGGGAACCATCGTAATCATCCGGCACGACCGTGCCACCGGTAAACCCTTCCTCGGTGACCTCACCCCAGCGGACATTAGGGGTCCACAGGGATTTCACCCCGGAACGGGCGACACCGGGAATGAAGAACACTTCGTCGCTGATTTCGCGAAGCTTCTGCATATATTCCTCGGAAAAAATATCACCCTCGGTCGTTTCAACAGAGATACGAACCGAGTTTCCGAGTCCCGTCAACTCATCCTTGCGTTCAAGGTATGCAGCAATATAGGGATGTTTGATCGGCACCATTTTCTCGAAGCTGGCGTCCGGACGGACCTTGATAGCCTGTGAGACAAGGAACACGGTGATCAGCAGAAAAGCCAAAATCACCCAGGCCCGCTTACCAAAAATAATATTTTCTATAGTAGATTCGGCTTCCAGGAAGAAGTGTTCAATTTTGTTTACGACACTATTGACGAAACCTGTTTTTTTATCTTCGCTCATTGTGTCCGCCTCATTGGTCTTCGTGTGATGATGCCAGGGGTGCACCGGTCGCATCGGCTTTCCGGATTCCGCCCAGCCCAACGAACAGAACATTGCCATGATCCGTTTGTATCACTCCGGTTATCGGCCTCCTGTCGGGATTCGCGGCACGGCTGAAAGTCTGTTGGCCCGGTTCGCGGATGAGGATGGTTCCACCCTGGCCGGCCAGCAGGACCGTTCCTTCGCCCAGTAACACTCCGCCCATCAATGTCACGTTGGTTCCGGAATCCAGCGAGGTCCAGGTCTCACCTTTGTCGATAGAACTGAACAGATTCCCGCGCAGGCCATAAGCCAGCAATTCGAAATCTTCGCCTGCACCCGGAACGATAACAATGCCGTAAAACGAACCTTCATAACCCGGCTCAAGGCTTTCCCAACTCGCGCCGCCATCGGTCGACCGATAGATAAAACCGGCCTCCCCCGCGATGTACAGACTGCCATCAGGAGCCGGGATGATCTGGTTGAGATGAAAGGCCTCGGCGTTGTCCATGCGGTCCGATACCAGTTTCCAGTTCTGACCACCATCGCTTGTGTGCAGCAGCATTCCATAGGAGCCGATGACAAACCCTTCCTGTTCGTTGCGGAACCAGACGTCGAGTAACGGCCGGACGGGCCCTGCCGCCGTGTCGTCCATGGCCCCTTCCAGCATGAATTCCGCTTCCTCCAGCATGAACTCGGCGTCTTCCAGTTCCAGTTCGTCGGGACTCTCTTGCGCCTCAATAGCCTCGAATTGCGCCCTCACCTGTTCCACGATGCGTTCGGCTACTTCCACGATCTGCTTATTCAGCTGAACTCCGTCCAGCTGTTTTTGCCAGGTCTTGCCGCCGTCGTTCGAGTGCAGAATCAGGCCGTCATGGCCCACGGCCCATCCGGAATCTGGTGTCGGAAAATGGACTCCGGTCAGCGCCACGGATGCCGGCACTTCCGCCTGCGTCCAGCTTTCACCGTTGTCAGAGGACACGATGATGACGCCGTGCGTTCCGACTGCTGCGAACGATCCGTCCCCGCGGTCAGTTACGTCAAGCAACAATGCCCGGGTTGCGGCGCCACTTTGAACGGCCGGCATTTCAAGCAAATCAATAGCAAATGCCGGGTGAATGAATCCCGTAACCGCTATCGTGAGGAACACGAGCAGTCGTTTACAGTAAACCGAATTGATCATTGGTTGGTTCCGAAGAGGTGGTCAGCAGACTGAATGTACAGCATACAGGTACAACAATGCCAGAGGCCGGTGAAAAACCGGCCCCTGGCACGGGTTCAGACCTTATTTCTTGCCAAGGCGTCTGAGCGCGCCCGTGTCGTAGTCGCCCCGCTTCATGGTCAGATTGAAGATATACGGCGATTTCTCCTCGTTGGTCAGACCAAGGGTCAGGTAGCGGCTATCATTCAGATCCATCAGCGTTTCCACGGTAATCCAGGGAACGTCAACCGTATAGTACTGGATAGCGTGAGCTTCACCAATGCGCCAGAGTTCTCCCTGGCCATCATACTGGTCCTTGACCGCAATCGACCAGGTGTCCTCGTCGATGAAGAAAACCCGCTTGGCGTAAATATGCCGGGCGCCTTCCTTCAGAGTGGCTTCAATTTCATACACCCGGTGTAGTTCGTAACGCGCGTATTGCTGGTTCATATGACCCTTGCCATGGATATCCTTGTAGGTAAGGTCGGTGGACGCCAACTGATAGGCATTGTAAGGAATGTACAATTCCTTTTTACCAACCAGTTTCCAGTCATAGCGGTCCGGCGCACCGTTGAACATGTCAAAGTCATCGGCGGTCCTGGTGCCGTCAGAGCCCTGTCCCGGACCATCGTAGGCGACCTGCGGGGCACGGCGCACACGACGCTGGCCGGCGTTGTACAGCCACGCGCGACGCGGGTCGGTATTCTGGTCAACCGTTTCATGCACCAGCAACACCGTTCCGGTCAACTGGGGTGGTGAGTTAATCGCGTAAGTAAAATAAATCAGAACATTTCGGTCTTTCTCCGGATCCTTGCCGCCCTGCAGGAACTCAGGCCAGGTGAACGTGTCGGTAATACCGACAGGTACGAAGGCTCCGCTGGCTTGCACCGGTACCTGGACATAAGTCCGCTGCGCCGAACCGCCGCGATAACGGGTCAGGTGATTCCACAATATCTCGTAGGGACCATCTGGAATCGGGAAGGCCTGGGCTACGCCGAAGTTGATCACGCCATTGCCATCGTTTACCAGTTCCGCGGTCAATCCATTCTTTGCAACATCGGCGTAAACAGTGTCAGGCAGTGCCGCCGTGCGCCGTGTCTGGTAAACCGGCATCGTGTAGTCAGGATATTTTTTGAACAACGCGACCTGGCCCGGCGAAAGATTGGCAGCATACTGGTCTACATTGCTGGCCGTGATGGTGAACAGGGGCCTGTCATCCGGGAAAGGGTTCACAAGGTGGCCGCCTTCAACGTAATTGGCCGGAGGTCCGGTCAACCCGCCTGTCCAGGCGGGTATGGTTCCCGCCGCGTTACCTGCCCGTTCCGAACCCATCGGGGTCAGGTCGGTTTCCAGGCGAGTGAGTTCCGACTCCGGTACCTTGGCTGCAACACTACTCACGCTGATTGCCAATGCCGCGCAAAGAGCAGCTTTTCTGTACATGTTTTTCATATTCATTAACTCCTTAAGCTGATTGCGTGATCAGAAGTCCATGGCGAAATTAATTGAGAAGAAATCCCGGTCAATTTGGGTATTCGCATAACCACCCATGTACCAGGTGTAAGCAACGGTCGCACGGTATTTCGTCAGGTAGTTCGCGCCGAGTGCAATGCCCAGGGCCTTGCGGCCATCGATAAACGTGGGCGTGGGTGATGTGCCATTAACATCCTGCGCCCAGGCAATGCTGGGGATCAGTTCAACCCCGCCAAATACGTTGGGATAGGAGGCTGAAGCGCGCAGACGATAACCCCATGAATTGGAGGTCACGAAACCTTTATCACTGGGTCCCCCCAGGCCTGTTGTCGGTGAACCATAGATTGGATTACGTCCATAGGGCATAACGCTGACGGCGGGAAGATCGCTGACGCCGACCCATGCCACTTCACCGACAAAACTTACACGTTCAGCGCCCAAACCCTGGTCCCAGAAATAAATGGCGGTAGTTTGCGCCTGGGTCACATCGTAGCGATCCCAGCCCAGGGCCAGTCCATTTGCATTCGGATCACCGTTAACAAGACCAGTGCCATATTCGCATGCTGCTGCCCAGGCTCTCGGACCAAACTGTCCCAAAGCAGCCGGGGCCGGTATGAGACATGCCACGGGAACGCCCAGTTGCGGATGCGGTGCAATACCCTGAAGAGACCCCAGGCCGGCTTGCAACTCGGTTGTACCATTGATGTTGACGGGAAGGCCTTTCTTGTAGCTGACTTCACCGGACAGCGCGACAACGCCGACATTGGTTGCAAAGGTCAGGCCCCAGATATCGATGTCTTCCACGTACTGGACCTGGTAGTAAGCCGGGATAGGTCCCTGGCCGATCAGTATCGAACCATCCGCGGCCGCCGCGCTGTTGTACCTGAGGTTCAGGCTCGGTGTGCGGTTATGCAGGCTCTGGTAATACAGGCCAAATTCCGTATCCACTTGTTCAACGTATTTTCGAACAGCCAAACCCCACTGTCCGCCGTCCCTGGCCTTGTCAATATACGGGTCCTTCCTGATGTTGCTTAAGTTCTGCAAAAAGGAATCTGGTACACCAATATCGGGTACGAGCAACTGGTTGCATCCCTCGGCCGCAAAATCGTTGTCCGAGAAATAGGTGCCGCAGGCGTCAATCACGGTTTCTTCCCACTTGATCTGGTAGAAGCCCTCAAGGCTCCAGCCGCTGCCCAGTCCGAGGTTGGCGTAGAACAGGTTTACCGGAAGCAGGCCTTCCTTGATTTCCGCGCCGGGGCGGCGGAAGGCGGATACGTCGATCGGGTTCAGAACGTTGATGCCCTGGATAAAGGTCGCTTCACCCCAGTTTACGACCTGGCGGCCAAGCCGGACATCCAGCGGCATTTCACCCAGGTCGAAAGTTCCATAGGCAAACAGGTCGAGCAGATACAAGCCCGAGAACTGGGCCAGTTTATGAAAGTCATCGTCGTTCAACTCAGCGCCGGAGACGTAGCTGTTCGGCGAGTGACCGTGGGGCTTGCCGCCGTTCATCATTTCGAAATCGTACCAGTACTTGATGCGAGCAAAGCCACCGAACTGGCCATTGTCAATTTCGATCTCTGAAGTACCCTTGATGATGTTTGAGAAAATATCACCACTGTCGAAGTTCAGGTTGCCGTCGTCCGAAATCACGGCTTGCGCGGTACCGCCATTGCCTACACCGATCAGGCTCTGATCTCTACTTGCGCCTCGCCAGGACATACCGTAGCTGATGGTATTGTCCCAACTTCCCGACCAGTCCCCCCAATCAAACTGAACGGCGTGAGCTGGTGACGATATCGCCAGTGCTGCGGCAACCGCGAGCGGGCAACCGCGCAGACTGAACTTTGTGCCTTGCCTTTTTTTCATAGTGGTCTCTCCTACCGACATACCTGGAATCGTTAGCTTACCATCCTAAAGAATTTATGAACTTATGAGAAGTATTTATCTTTGATTACCAAGGTGGAGAACATTGAATGATGATCTAAGTCACATTGATTCCGCGATAGCACCTCATATGCCCACCACGAGAGAATAGGATAATTCCGGATATGTGTTAGCATTTTTCAATGACAAAATTATCAGCACTCGATCTGGCCTTTTTCATTGCAGAGTCTGAGGGCAGCCCAAAACACGTAGCTGGCCTGATGCTGTGTAAAAAGCCTGCCGGCAGTCCGGCAAATTTTGGCAGAAAACTGATTGACGAATTGAAGTCATCTGACAATCTGAATGAGCCCTTCAACCTCGTTATCCAGTTTGCCGGGATGAAAGGTCCGCACTGGAAACCTTGTCCGGATTTCAACATCGATGATCACGTGTTCTATCACCCGCACAAGAAAAAGATCAGCTGGCTCGATGCCAAGGACATGGTTGCGCGGCTTCACGAACCTTTGATGGACCGCTCCCGGCCATTGTGGGAATACCACCTGATCGATGGCATTGAAGGCGGAAGATTTGCAGTCTATACCAAGATTCACCATGCCTATGCTGATGGCATGACCATGGCCCGCTGGCTGGACAGGTGCCTGGCAACATCACCGGATGATATGCAATTAACGCCGCCGTGGACTCTGGAGCCGGAAAACAGTGACCCGGTGGAAGATAACCGTTTTATTCTGAGTAAAACCATCAAGGGTCTTGGTTCACTGACCTGGGGGCAGGTGGTGACAACCGGTGGCATTGCAAAGCTGGCAGCGCAGCAATACCTGGAACGATTGGGAATCACGCACGAAGCGGTAACCCTGGCTTTCGACGCCAGCGATAATACCGAACTGACCGGCAGCTCATCGCCGGGCCGCGGCATCGCAACGACATGGATTGCGATGGATCGCATTAAACAGGTCTGCAAGGCAAGCCGCTCAACCCTGAACCATGTCGCATTGAGCTGCATTGACGGCGCTCTGCACCGTTACCTCGAGGAAGCAGGCACGCCCGTCGACCACCCCATTACCATCCAGATGCCGGTCAACCTGCGATCGGACGACGGCGATCAGAAAGCCGGCAACAAGCTCGGTGTCGCACTGGTGAAACTGGCAAACCCCACCGAAGATCCTTTCCAGCGGCACAGCGAAGTCGGCCACTCGCTGCACAAGGTAAAACAGCACGTGGAAAGTGTTCGCGGCGACTCGATGGAGCAGTTCACGGTGCTGACCGCGCTGACCGGAGAATTGATCGAGAAACTTCACCTGAGTAACCGCTTGCCTGCGAACGGCCACACCCTGGTCTCCAACCTGCCCGGTCCGAGAGAGCCCCGCTACCTGAAGGGAGCCCGGGTGGAGCAAATGTATCCGATCAGCGTGCTGGTGCCCGGTTTGCGGATGAACATAACGCTGTTCAGTTGTGCCGGCATTCTGAACATCGGAATAGTTGCCACGAAAGACCTGCAAAACCTGGACCAGCTGGCCCGGTTCATCAGCGAAGAATTCGATTCACTGGAGGATGCAGTTCTCAGTCAATGATCCGGAGGACTTGAAATGCGCGAAAAACGTTTTGATTACATCATTGTCGGCGGAGGCTCCGCTGGATGCGTGCTCTCCAACCGGTTATCCGCCAATGGCAATCACCAGGTATGCCTGCTGGAAGCCGGCCCGGAAGACAATTCGCTCTTCATCACTATTCCAGGCGCTTTCGCGTATTTCATGTTCACCAAGAAGTACAACTGGAGCTTCGATTCGGAGCCGGTTGATGATATCCGTGAAGGCAAACCCATTTTCTGCCCGCAGGGCAAGGGCCTGGGCGGAGGCAGCGCGATCAATGCAATGATCTATATCCGCGGCCATCGTGTCGATTACGACCACTGGGCTTCACTTGGAAATCGGGGCTGGGGCTGGGAAGACCTGTTGCCATATTTCAAGAAAAATGAATGCAATGAGCGCGGCGGCGATGAACTTCATGGTGGTGCAGGTCCGCTATACGTCTCGGATTGCCGGAACTACTATCCGATCAACGAAAGGTTTATCGAGGCTGCCACAGAGGCTGGATTTCCAGCAACTAAAGACTTCAACGGACCCGAACAGGAAGGCGCCGGATTATTCCAGTTCACCATCAGGGACGGTAAACGCTGCAGCGCTTCACATGCCTATCTGAAACCCGTTCGAAACCGCCCGAACCTGTCGGTCATCTGCAACGCGATGGCTTCGAAAATATTATTCGACGGTAAAAAAGCCATTGGTATCGAGTACCGGCAAAAGGGTGAACTGAAACGCGTTTATGCGGATAAGGAAGTCATACTCAGTGCCGGCGCATACAATTCGCCAAAATTGCTGATGCTTTCGGGAATCGGGAGTCAGGACGCGCTGGGCGGAGCGGGAATCACTCCATTACATGAACTGCCGGGTGTCGGAGAAAACCTGCAGGAACACGTCGATTCCTGTGTTCTGCAGGAGAGCAGGAAGTCAGACGGCTTCCGGACATCGCCGGGCGGCTTGCTCAAAATGTGGCGGGAACCCTTCCGTTACCTGTTCGGCAGAAAAGGCAAGCTGGAGTCGTCCATTACACAGGCTGGCGCATTTCTGAAAACCTCGGAAGATCTTGCAGCGCCGGATATTCAGCTTCACTTTCTTCCGCTGCTGTACGACGACAGCGGGCGAAACCTCAAGCTGATGTCCCAGAATGGGTATTCCTGCCATGTCTGCGTATTAAGACCGAAAAGTCGCGGTCGCATGACCCTTCATTCGTCGGACCCTGCCGCACCGCCGCGGATCGAATTGAATTTCTTCGATCACCAGGACGACAGAAAAACGCTGGTTGATGGAATCCGCATTGCTCGCAGGATCCTGGCCGCGTCGAGTTTCGATGACTATCGCGGCGATGAACTGAACCCCGGATCCGCCGCGCAAAGCGACGATGAAATCCTGGCGCGATGCAAAGAAAAACTTGGGCTGGTGTACCATCCCGTTGGCACCTGCAAGATGGGCCATGATGAAATGGCCGTGGTGGACGATACACTGAAGGTGCATGGTCTGGAGTCACTGCGTGTAGTAGACGCATCCATCATGCCGACCCTGATCGGCGGCAACACCAACGCACCCACGATGGTGATTGCCGAGAAAGCCGCTGACCTGATCCTTGCAAGTAACCAGTAGGAGCGGCTTCAGCCGCGATCAGGCTCCGTGCCATACTGAAAGAGGCGCTCCGAACCCGGTGTGAAACCGGCTACCTGTCGGCAGGGCCGGCTCCCACAGCAATCGCGGCTGAAGCCGTTCCTGAAACCAAAAACGGCGCTCGATGAGCGCCGTTTCCGTTTAAACCTGTTTGGCGGGTTTCAGCTTTCTTCGTTGGCTGCCTTCATGCTCAGGCGGATACGGCCCTGCTTGTCGACTTCCAGAACTTTCACTTTGACGATGTCGCCCTCTTTGACCACGTCGGTCACGTTCTCCACGCGCTCTTCAGAAAGCTGGGAAATGTGAACCAGGCCGTCGCGGCCCGGGGTCAGAGAAACGAAAGCCCCAAAGTTCATGATCTTGATGACCTTGCCTTCGAAAATCTGGCCCGGCTCAACATCGGCGGTGATTTGCTCAATCCGCTTGCGGGCATCATCTGCCGCTTCCTTGTTGACGGAAGCAATGGTGACTGTGCCGTCATCCGCGATATCGATAGTACAACCGGTTTCCTCGGTGATGGAACGGATGGTTACACCGCCCTTCCCAATCACGTCACGAATTTTGTCAGGATGCACCTTGATCGTCATCAGGCGGGGAGCGTATTCAGACATCTCGCTCCTTGGTGAGTTAAGGACCTTGTTCATTTCGCCGAGGATGAAGTTACGGCCGTCACGCGCCTGCGAAAGGGCGATCTTCATGATTTCCTCGTTAATGCCTTCGATCTTGATGTCCATCTGCAGAGCAGTGATGCCTTCTTCGCTGCCGGCAACCTTGAAATCCATGTCGCCGAGATGATCTTCATCACCCAGGATATCGGACAGCACTGCGAAACGATCACCTTCCTTGATCAGGCCCATCGCGATACCGGCAACCGGAGCCTTGACCGGCACACCGGCGTCCATCAATGCCAGTGAAGTACCACACACTGAAGCCATTGAACTGGATCCGTTAGATTCAGTGATCTCTGAAACGACGCGGATCACGTATGGAAAGTCTTCCATGGTTGGCAGCATTGCTGCTACACCGCGGCGCGCCAGTCGGCCGTGGCCGATTTCGCGGCGTTTCGGGCCACTCATGAATCCCGTCTCGCCTACGCAGAACGGAGGGAAGTTGTAATGCAGCATGAACGGGTCTTTATATTCGCCGGTAACGGCGTCGATGATCTGTGCGTCACGCCCGGTGCCCAGGGTCGTGGCGACGATAGCCTGTGTCTCTCCGCGGGTGAACAAGGCTGAACCGTGCGCGCGCGGCAACACGCCGCATTCCACGCTGATCGGGCGGACCGTACTCAGGTCACGGCCGTCAATACGGGGGTTGCCGGAAAGGATATGTTCGCGAACCAGGCCTTTCTCGAGCTTGGAAAAAGCACCGGAAACATCGCCTTCAGAAGGCGCATTTTCGTCCTCCGGGTTACACAACGCTTCAATGGCAGCTTTCTTCACTTCGCCGATGGCGTCGCGACGCTCCATCTTGTCTGCAATAGCATAAGCGCTTTTCAGGCCTTCACTGGCCGCTGCACTGACCTTGTCGGCCAGGCTCTCATCGACCGCAGGGGCTTCCCACTGCCAATGATCAACACCGACTTCTTCAGCCAGTTCTTTCACTGCCTGCACGACTGCCTTTGAAGCTTCATGTCCAAAGGTGACCGCACCCAGCATGACTTCTTCAGAAAGAAGTTTGGCTTCAGATTCAACCATCAAACCGGCGCTCTCGGTGCCGGCGACGACAAGATCCAGATCTGACTCCAGCAACTGGGTGGCAGTCGGGTTCAGCACGTAATTGCCGTCAATGTAACCCACACGGGCAGCACCGATTGGACCGTTGAAAGGCATGCCGGAAAGCGCCAGGGCTGCCGAGGTGCCGATCAGGGCCGGGATATCACCGCTGATATCAGGATTCGAGGACATCAACGTCGCAATGACCTGAACTTCGTTCATGAAGCCCTTGGGGAACAGGGGCCGGATCGGACGGTCAATCAACCGGCAAATAAGCGTTTCCTGTTCGGTAGGTCGGCCTTCCCGTTTGAAGAATCCGCCGGGGATACGTCCCGCAGCATAGAATTTTTCCTGGTAGTTGACCGTCAAGGGAAAAAATGGACGCCCCGGATCAGCCTCTTTGCGGCCGACTACGGTCACCATGACCTTTGTGTCGCCCATAGATACCATCACTGCGCCGCCGGCCTGACGGGCGATCTGCCCGGTTTCCAGCGTGACGTCGTGGTCACCGTATTTAAAAGTCTTAGTCACTTTTTGCACTGAACTATTTCCTGTTTATTGTTAAAAGCCGTATATGCGAAAGCTCCGGCAGACGGAGTGTCTACCA
>Ga0316191_10002539_pt1 | contig 13300 bp, 15 predicted proteins | sample Eddworburr2cm_MG_FD_204928 | JGI IMG/M metagenome (GOLD analysis project Ga0316191, IMG submission 204928) | Coastal sediment microbial communities from Maine, United States - Eddy worm burrow 2 cm | ecosystem: Environmental > Aquatic > Marine > Coastal > Sediment | place: USA: Maine...
AACCAGCTTCGATTTCACCTCGCCGTCGATCTCCATCTGCACACGATTGATGCCGACGTCGATGACGACCGCTCCCGGCTTGATCCAGTCACCGCCGACCATGTGGGGACGGCCGACGGCGGCCACGACGATATCCGCGCCGCGCACCACGGCGGGCAGGTCCTTCGTGCGACTGTGCGTGATCGTCACCGTCGCGTTCCTTGCAAGCAGGAGGCTGGCCATCGGTTTGCCGACGATATTCGAGCGGCCGATCACGACCGCGCTGAGGCCGGACAGGTCCGTGCCGAGATGATCCTCGACCATCAGCATGCAACCGGCGGGCGTGCAGGGTACGAAAGCGTCCGCGGTATCGCCGGCCGTCAGCTTGCCGATGTTGATGTAGTGAAAGCCGTCGACGTCTTTCGAAGGCAATATCGACTGGGTTATCTGCTGCTCGTCCAGGTGATCGGGCAACGGCAGCTGCACGAGAATGCCGTGGATCGCGTCGTCCTCGTTGAGCGAAGCGACGAGATCGAGCACGTCCTGTTGCGCTACGTCGGCCGGCAGCGTGTGCTGCAGCGAATGGAAGCCGCAGGCTTCCGCCGTGCGCTTCTTGTTGCGCACGTAGACCTGGCTCGCCGGGTCTTCGCCGATGATGACCACCGCGAGGCCGGGCGTGGTGCCGTGATCGCGAACCAGTGTGGCCGTCTCCTCTTTGATTTTCTCCGACAATTCGGCCGCTTTGGCCTTGCCGTCAATGCGAATAGCACTCGCCATGAGCCAGTTTCCTGTGGGTCGAAAGCGCGGGCATGGTAACGCCGGCGCCAGTTTGCGTAAACTGCGCCATCTACCTAGCGCAATCGATACCGGAGTACAGACCATGATCGAATCCTGGCTGGAACGCTGGCGCGAAGGGCGCATCGGCTGGCACGAGGCGGGCGGCAACGCCAGCCTGAAGAAGCACTGGAACGCGGCGGGCCGGCGCGTTCTCGTGCCGATGTGCGGCAAGACCGACGACATGCTGTGGCTGGAAGAGCAGGGCAACAGCGTCGTCGGCGTGGAACTGTCCGATATCGCGGCACGCGCATTCTTCGAGGAGAACGGCCTGCAATACACTGTCCGCGACGGCAGGCTGCCGGTTTACTCTGCCGGGGACCGGGATATCTCGATCTATTGCGGCGACCTGTTCGTTTTCGGCGAGCCGGGGTTTACCGGCTGGTACGATCGCGGCGCGTTCGTTGCGACGCCGGCGGAGCAGCGTACGGCGTATGCGGAACATATCGATACGCTGCTGGCACCCGATGCCTGCAGGCTGCTGATCACCCTCGAATACGACGACAGTACTGCGACCGGCCCGCCGTTTTCCATTGCCGAGGAGGAAATCAGGCGCTACTGGCCTGACCTGCAGATGGTCGATCGCTACGACGACATCGAAAATGGCCCGCCGAAGTTCCGCGAGGCCGGATTGCAGGAGATGTTCGAGACCGTCTGGCGCTGAATGCTCAGATACCCATCTTCGCGAGCAGGTCCGCGATCTCGCGCGTAATGCGCTCGGCAACCGGATGCGTGGCTGCAAACCGGGACTCGAGTTCCCTCGCGCTGTCTCTCAGCGTTTCCTCGCTGCCAGGGGCGATCTCGTCGAGATCGTCATTGAGCTTCGACAGCAACTTGCGCGTGTCGTTATCGATCTCACCCGTCGATTTCAATTCCTTGTCGAGGTCCGCGAGAAGGGTGCGGATTCGTTCACTGTTCAATTATTGTCTCCCGCAATGGCGTCAGGCCACGTCTTCAACATCTTTCAGGCGCAGTTCGTGCTTGCTGACCGGCAGCTCGCGAATACGAATGCCGGTCGCATCGAAAATCGCGTTGGTGAACGCCGGTGCAATGGGTGGCGTACCGGGTTCGCCGGCACCGCCGGACACGCCGCCGCCGTCGATAATGTAGGTTTCGACGGCCGGCGCCTCGTCCATGCGCAGCATCCGGTAGTCGTGGAAATTCGATTGCCGGACGGCGCCGTCCTCGATCGAGATTTCGCCGTACAGCGCGGCCGTGAGGCCGTAAGCGATACCGCCTTCCATCTGTGCGACGAGGTTGTCGGGGTGCACGGCGTAACCGGGGTCCACGGCGCAGACGACGCGCCGAGCCCGGGGCTTGCCGGCGACGATCTCGACGTCCACGACCTGGGCGACGATGGTACCGAACGAGCGATGAATGGCGATGCCCCGGCCCATGTTGTCCGGCAGGCTGTCGCCCCAGCCGGCCTTCTCCGCCGCGAGGTCGAGCACCGCCAGGAAGCGGGGAGCATCGGCAAGCAGGCCGCGCCGGTATTCATAGGTATCGCGGCCGGCAGCGACCGCCAGTTCGTCGATGAAGGACTCGGTGAAAAAGGCATGCAGCGAATGATCGACACTGCGCCAGAATCCCCAGGGCACATGCGTCTCACTTTCGCTGTATACGATGGCCTGATCCGCAATCGCGTACGGGATATGCGGCGCCTCTTCGGGGTCATGCTTGTTGACGTAGTGGTTTCGCCACGCGATGGCATTTCCGGAAGCGTCGAGCCCGCCGCGGAACCGGCTGATGCTGGCCTGCCGGTAATGGTCGTGGCGCATGTCTTCTTCGCGCGACCAGATGAGTTTTACCGGGTAGGGCACATCCGCGGCGATTCTCGCCGCCTGGATCGCAAAATCGTCGAAGGCGCGCCGCCCGAAGCCGCCGCCCAGGTACTGGTTGTGCAGCAGGACCTGCGATGCGTCCATGCCGATCGCCTTGGCCACCTGCTGGGCGAAGCCCAGCGGATTTTGCGTGCCCAGCCACAGCTCGCAACGCTCGTCGTGCACCCAGGCCGTGCAATTCATCGGCTCCATGGTCGCATGGGCCAGGAAGGGAACACGGTACTCCGCCTCGAGCACCTGCTTCGCACCCGCGAGAGCCGCGTCCGCATCGCCGGAAGCGAAATCGTCTTTTTCGCGGCCGCCGGCGGCCGCCGAGTCGAGTTCACGGGCGAACTGCTCGAATATGTCGTCTTGCGCGGTGGCCCCGTTGCCGCCATCGCTAAACTCGACAGCCAGCTTGTCGAGCGCTTTCTTCGCCTGCCAGTAGCCATCGGCGATGACCGCCACGGCGTCGCCGAGGTTGACCGTCTTGCGGACGCCCGGCATGTCCTGGATGGAGGATTCGTCCACCGACAGCACGCGGCCACCGAACACCGGAGCCGCCCTGATGGCGGCGTTTTTCATGCCGGGCAGGACCGCGTCGATGCCGAAGTCCGCGGAACCGTCCACTTTCGGTGGCACGTCGAATCGCGGTGGCGACGTGCCCATGATGCGAAACTCGTGGGGTGACTTCAGCGCGGGTTTGTCGGGTAAGGGAAGTTCCGCGGCCGCCGGCGCGAAGTGTGCGAACGTCGCTTCGCGGCCGCTCGCCTGGTGGCGAATCATGCTCCCGGCCGCACTGAGTTCGGCAACGGCAACCTGCCATTCGTTTGCAGCCGCCTCCAGCAGCACCGCCCTCGTTGCGGCACCGGTGACGCGCATGGCGAGCTGGCCCGTCGTGCGTACGGAGAGGCTGCCACCCGTTATCTGCAGGCCCATCATCTGCGTGGCGCGGAAGAACAGGCCGTCCACCGAATCGATGAGCCAGGCGGGAAACTCCATGCCCGCCGTCGAGTATGCGCGCGCGAGCGCGTAATTGGCGAATTCCTTGTGAGCCGGCGCCTCCTCGAAGCGTACCGCGGACCAATCGGCGTCGAGTTCGTCGGCCAGCATCATCGCCAGCGCGGTATGCACGCCCTGCCCCATGTCCGCGTGCGGAATGATGGCTGTCACGGTGTTGTCTGGGGCAATCTTCAGCCAGACGTCGAACAGGGACTCATCGTCGGCCGCGACCAGCCCCCTGACCTTGCCGGAGCGGTCGCCGCGGCGAATGGCGACACCGAATACGACCACGCCGCCCGCGGCGACGCCGGCCGTTATGAATGCACGCCGGCTCCACTTACCCACTGCCGGCCTCCGACGCTTCCGGGTTCGCAAGTGAGGCCGCAGCACGCTTGATGCCCTTGCGAATGCGCGGGTAGGTGCCACAGCGGCAGACGATGCCTGCCATTGCCTTGTCGATATCGGCGTCCGTCGGTGCAGGCGTGCTCTCGAGCAACGCGGCGGCGGCCATAATCTGACCCGACTGGCAGTAGCCGCACTGAGGAACCTGTTCGTCGATCCACGCCTGCTGCACGGGGTGCAGGCCGTCGCTGCCGTGGTTGACGCCCTCGATCGTCGTAATGCGCCTGCCAACGGCTGCCGACGCCGGCATCGCGCAGGAACGAACCGGGCGGCCGTCGACGTGTACCGTGCATGCCCCGCAGCCGGCAATGCCGCAACCGAACTTGGTCCCGGTCAGTCCGGCATAGTCCCGGATTACCCACAGCAGGGGCGTTGACGGGTCGACGTCGAGAGCCCGCGACTCGCCGTTGATGGACAATGTGATCATCTGGTTTTGATTTCCAACCTGTGCAGTTTCACGTTACTCCAAGGGAATAACGCGGGCAAGTCGGGCTAAAATGCAGCGTTTGGGCAGCGGTATGCGGGGTAGCGGGTGAAGGGATTTCTCAGGCAGGCGCGCGGCGTCCTGACGTTCGGCATGCTGGCCGTCAACACGGCGTTCTGGTTCGTGCCGATCATGACGCTCGCGCTGCTGAAACTGCTCCTGCCGATCGCGGGCGTGCGGCGCCTGCTGACGCGCTGGCTGATGTGGCTTGCGGAGAACTGGATTGCGGTCAATGGGCTAGTCCTGCGGGGAGTCGGCTCGAGCGGGTGGCGCGCCGAGGGCATCGATTCCCTCGACAGGGACGGCTGGTACCTTGTACTCGCGAATCACCAGACGTGGGTGGATATCGTGGTTTTGCAGGTCGCGCTGAACCGGCGTATTCCGCTCCTGAAGTTCTTCATCAAGCAACAACTCATCTGGTTTCCGCTGCTCGGCCTCGGCTTCTGGGCCCTCGACATGCCGTTCATGAAGCGCCATCCGCCGTCCTACCTGGCGCGCCACCCCGAAAAGAAAGGCGCTGACCTCGATGCGACGCGCAAGGCCTGCGAAAAATTCCGCTATACGCCGACCTCGGTCATCAATTTCGTCGAGGGCACTCGCTTCAGCGAAGCAAAACGCGAGGCGCGGAATTCCCCTTACGAGCATCTCCTGCTGCCACGGGCGGGCGGTATCGCTATCGCGCTCTCGGCGATGGGTAACGTGTTCGACGCCATACTGGATGTCACGCTCGTCTATGCCGGCGGCCCGCCGAAGTTCTGGGACATGGTTTGCGGAGACCGCGTCGACGTGACCGTCGACGTCAGGGTCCTGCCCGTCGACCGGGCCCTCGCCAGCGGCGACTACCAGAACGACCGCGAGTTTCGTCGCGAGGTGCATCGATGGCTGGGCAGGCTGTGGCAGGACAAAGACGCGCGCATCGCTGAAATCAAGGATCGTGTCGCGTAGACTGCACGAATCACTTTGCAGGGGAGGGCGCAATGGCCGACAGCCGCCATTACGATACGGTTGCTTTCGATGTGCGCGACAATGCCACGATGCTGTTTTTCGCGACGACGACGGAGACAGGTGACATCGTCGACTACCTGCTGCTGGTTCGCACGATCGAGGATGATTTCGACGAGTCCATGCACATCGAGATCAACGACAAGCAATTCGGCGGTCACGACGTGCTCGAGGAAGCTCATCTCATCGGTAACACGCTGACCCTGAAGTTCCGGGAAGCGATCGATGCCCTGGATGGTGAGCGCGAACTCGCGCTGACGTTCGCGGAGACTCCGGATAACCTCACCAGTGTCGAGGTCGGCGCTTTCCGCGTGCTGGGTGATGCCCTCAAAGGCGGGAACGCCTGAATTACAGTCTTTACATCCTGCGCTGCGCGGACGGTAGTCTATATACAGGCATTGCACTCAACGTCGCCCGCCGCCTCGAGGAACATGAGCGCGGCGTTCGCGGCGCAAAATACCTGCGTGGCCGAACGCCCCTGCAACTCGTGTTCGAGCTGGCCGCCGGGGATCGCGCCGCAGCGCAGCGCCTGGAACACCGCGTCAAGCGGCTCAGCAGAACCGAAAAAGAAGCCCTGCTCGCGGGCGATCGCTCGCTGCTCGGTTCCGTCGAGGCCTGAGCGAATCAGGCGTCCGGCGTCTGCTCCGGGTACAGCACCAGCGGCTCCCCGAACACCGGCAGGTAAATCTGCGTGTCCTTGTCCCAGGTGTCGCGCAGGTCCTGCAGCCATCGCGCGGTCCTGGCGAAGTTGTCGATCAGCCTGGGCGGCAGCTCAATCTTCCCGAATGGACGCGTGGGGTCGTCGAAATGCACGGGGAAGACCCGCGTCGCCCCGGTCGACGTTACCAGCGCCTGCCAGTAGCGTTTCGCGTAGTCACGCCCCAGGCTTTCGAGCATTCCGACGCCGAGCATGACGACGTCGGCCTGCACGTCATCGAGCGTCCCTTCCCGGTAGCCGGCGCTGCCCTGCACGAGGGTCGTTCCCTGCGGGTGCGAGATCAGGATCGAATAGCTGCCGCCTTCGCGCCAGGCCGTAATCGGCGCAGGCAACTCGAGCGGCTCGTCTACGGTGCCGGCCAGCGGCACTTCGCCGCGCAGGCCGATCGGCGCGTGCGTCGAACGGATCAGCGTCACCGTGAAGTCGCCGAACTCGTAGGGGGTCCCGGTCTCGGCCACGACGATCTGATCTTCCGGCACGCCGTAGCCGCGGGCAATGTTCGCCGTCGACTCCGATCCGAGGATGGAGGCACTGCTGCGATTGGCAATCGCGCCGACATCCATCGCGTGATCGTAGTGCGAATGCGCGGGGATGATCGCCGCGAGCCGGTGCATGCCGAAGTCGTTCATGACGTAATTGATCATCGGCGCATCGCAGGTTACGGGCTGCCTGGTGAGCGTCTCGAACAGCGTCGGGCGCGATATGAAGCCGTCGATGAGTATCTGCGTTTCGCCGTCGTCGAACAGGAGCGTCGTTACGCCCAGCCAGGTCGCGGTCACCGCGGAGTCCGGAGGTGCGTTGACGACCTGGGGATGCAGCCCGGTATCCGCGAAATCGGCGCGTTCCTGCCACGCCCAGGTTGCGAGCGCCGCGAGCGACATGATCAGCACCACGACGACGATCGCCGCGCGTTTCGCGTAACGTATTGCGTCCTGAATCGTGACCCCCGGCATGGCGCCAAGATACCATCAAGCTCTGAATCGGGCATTGTCAGGAAAGGGGGGAATGATGGACCTCAACCAGGTAACGCTCCCGGCGGTGGACCTCCGGGAGTCCGTGGACTTTTACACGCGCATGGGTTTCCTGCAGATTGTCGACTCGCCGCATTATGCTCGCTTCGAGTGCCCCGACGGCGACGCGACGTTTTCATTGCATACCGTCGACACAGCGTCTGCGCGCTCCGGCGTCACGATCTACTTCGAACACGAAGCGCTGGACGAGCTGTACGCGGAACTCCGGGCCCGCGGATTCGAATTCGAACAGGCGCCTGTCGACCGGTCATGGCTGTGGCGCGAGGCAATTCTCATCGACCCGGCCGGGAACCGGATCTGCCTGTACCGCGCCGGTGAGAATCGCAGGCATCCTCCGTGGAGAATGGCCTAGGCGACCGTCGCGCGTTGCTGGCCGGGACAGTCCGCTTCTTCAGGTGCTGTGAAGTCCACGGCCGTGCCCGTCTCGAGCAGGGTTTTGAGCCCCGCGATCACGTGCGGCCAGCCGAAACTTACCATCGTCGCCGTAGCGGAATCCTCCGCGAGCCGATCATGAACCACGGTCAGGCGCGTACCGACACCGATGGCTTCCAGTTTGAATGTCACGCGCGACGCCGGATCGTCGGCAGCTTCCGGGTTACGCAGAAAGCGCCACGTGTAGGAAAGTTCGCTCGGTCGGTCGGCGGTCAGTATCTCGCCGGCGACGCCTGCGCTGCCGTCGGGATTCAGGAACTCGATTGTCGCGCCGGGCGTGAATTCGCTCCGGACACGCGTTGCGTGCCAGTACTGCTCGGTGAATTCGGCGGTCGTGAGGCCTTGCCAGACCTGCTCCGGCGGCGCCGCAATGACGGTCATGTATATGAATTCGGCCTTACTCATGTTCTTTCTCCTGCAATGCGTCTCTAAGGTTGAGGATGGCTTTCGCACGCTGGCCGGAGAAACGTTCCAGCCAGCGGCGGCTGATTTCGGCGATAGGCACCGGGTTCAGGTAGTGCAGCTTTTCGCGGCCCTGCCATTGGCAGCTCACGAGGCTGGCGGCCTCGAGCACCGCGAGATGTTTCGCGACGGACTGACGGCGCATGCCGAGACCGTCGACCAGTTCCGTCAGTGTCTGGCCCTGGCGCTCGAGCAGTCGGTCGAGGAGCGCACGCCGCGTGGGGTCGGCCAGGGCTTTGAAAACAGCATCCATGGTTGAATAAAAGGCAGCCAAATGGTTGCCTTTTATTATGCAGCTATATGGCTGCATGTCAAGCAGCCTATTGGCCGGCGGCGAACTTGGCCAGGTAGCCGGTCAGCGGAGCGAGGTAATTGCCCATGGCATAGCCGAGCAGGGCCATGAGTATCGAGACGGGCACGAGGCTCGGCTTGTGGTGGGCGGCCACGATCGGCGCAGAGGCCGCCGCCCCGATATTGGCGGCAGAAGCGATGGCGACGCTGTGGACGTCGACGCGAAAAATCCACGCACCGGCGAGGCAGAAGGCACCGTGGATGAATATCCAGATGAACGCGCCGAGCAGGAATGCCGGCGCCTGGGCGAGTCCGGCGATCTCGGCACGCGCACCGATGCCGGCGACGAAAATATAAACGAGCGCGGTACCCATCGCCGTCGAGTTGGGCAACCGGGAAACGGGGGTCGCCGACAGCAGCAGTGCCGTCGTCGTGACCAGCAGTATGCGCGTCGTCGATTCACCGAAAACCGGCGCGAGCGGTTCGATTGTCGTGCCGATCCACTGCGAGATGCCTGGCGCGAGCGCGATGCCTATCCAGGTCACGCCGATGACGATGGCCGCAAGGAAGACGTATTGCGGCATGGTCGGCGGGTGCTCTTCCTCCACGTGGAGTTCCGCGGCCGCTTCCATTGCAGCGAGCCGTTCCGGCGGCACGCGCGCCCACTTGTTGAATCGATCTGCGAAGTTGCGCGACATGAGCAGCAATGGCAGCCAGACGATGTAAACCGCGTTGTCGGCGATCACGGCGAGGCCGAACAGTTCGCTCGAAGTGCCGAGCATCTCCTTGGTCGCCGCCATGTTGGCCGTACCGCCGATCCAGCTTCCGGCCAGCGCGCCGAAGCCCGTCCATGCGTCATCCGACAACCAGCGATGAACGATCATGTAGGAGACGACGCCCCCAACCATCACGCCGGCCGTTCCCATCAGCATGACCAGTACGCCCCTGCCCATGATCCGGATCACGGCCGGCACGTCGACCTTGATGAGCATCAACACGATGAAGGCCGGCAGCGCGAACGTGCTCAGGCCGCTGTAGATGATGGACTGGTTCGGTATGACGGAAGCGCCGCCGATGTCTACGTTGCTCAGGATGACGGGCGTAATGTAGATGAACAGCAACGGCGGCAGGTACTGGAACAGTTTCGCGCCGGTCGCCTGCTCGAGAAAAAAGAAAAAACCGGCGACAGCACAAAGAACGGCGAGTACGCCGATCGGGGAAGAAATCAGGGCTGCAGTTTCATGCATGCTCTACGCGTCCGGCGGCAACGAAGCGCCCGAGTATAAAGCATCGGGATGCGGCGGGCTTCGGGGCGGGTCAGGTGAAGCCCAGCTGGGACGCGTGATCCTTGCGCGTATCCTCGTCCGTCATTGCCGCCGACTTCACCGTCATCCAGGCCGCGTCCCAGTCTTCGACCTTGCTCGGGCCGAAAACGAACTTGGCGATAAAGCTCTCGAGCTGGCCGACACGAATGACATTCTTCGGCGGCGCCGAGGTGAACTCGACCGATCCTGTGAATATGACGAGGTTGGCGACGGGTGCCTCGGGGACGACCTTCTGCAAGGCGCGGGTCCGGCCTTCATTCTGGATCAGGGGATTCAGGAAACGGCGGCGCGTGACGCCGTCGACGTTGGTCCATTGCGGCTCGTCGGGCTCACCGAAGACGACGCCGTTGTAGTGTTTCGTCTGGATGCAGAGTATGCCGCCGGCCGTCATGATGGCATGGTCGATTTTTGCGATGCCGCCGTAGGCGCCCGGCAGCATGAAATCGTGCAGCACGTCCTTGCTGCGCGCCTCCAGTGCGCGCCGGATCCGGAACTCGCCCAGCCGCGACACGAAATAGTGAGCGACCTGGGTGGCGGCCCGCCGGAAGATGAGGGTCAGGAACAGGGCGCCGCCGATCGTGAACATGAAGACGGCGGGACCGACGCTCGTTATGCCCGTCGCAACGGCCGTCTCCGCGGCCACCGCGGGTAACGCGATCAGCGGCAGGCCGGACAGCAACGATCTTAGGATCCTGAGCATGGGCCTAGGATAGGCCCGATTTACGGGGAAGTTAACGTAATGCGTCACGTTTTTGGCGGGTTGCCGTCGCCCGGGTACGCCAGGTAATGGCCGTCGATTTCCGCGACCGCGATCGGCGTGCCGTAGACGCGGCTCAGCAGTTCCGGCGCCAGCACCGACTCCTTCGGGCCGTCCGCCGCGATCGTGCCGCCGTCGAGGACTACCACGCGGCCGATTTCGGGGGGAATCTCGTCCAGGTGATGCGTCACGATGATGATGTTGCGGCCATCCCTCGCGAGCGCCCGGATGCGCGCCAGGTAATCGAAGCTCGCTGCGAAGTCGAGACCGGCGGTCGGTTCGTCGAGGATCAGCGTGTCCGGCCGGTGCACCAGCGCCCGGCCGAGGAGACAGCGCCGCTGCTGCCCGGTCGACATCGAGGAGAGGGGCGTGTCGGCGAGTTCCGCAATGCCGAGTTCCCCGAGGATGTCGCGCGCGGCGCCGATGTCTTCGTCGCTGATGCGCTGTCCGAGGATGCCGTGCACGCCGATACTGGACAGGAAGCCCGAGAGCACCACTTCGAGGGCAGTCGTGGCGGGACGGTAGCGTTGCTGCAGGTCGTGGGAAACGATGCCGATATGGCGGCGCAGTTCCCACACGTTCCATCGTTCGCGCCCGAGTATGCGGACCCATGAGCCGTCGCGCTTTACCGGATACAGCTCGCGATTGATGGTCTTCAGCAGCGTCGTTTTGCCGGAGCCGTTGGGACCGAGAATGGCAACTTGCTCGTGCCGCTCGATCGTGAGCGTCAGGTTGTCGAAGACGCGCGTCCGGCCGCGCCAGATCGTCGCGTTCTGAATGTCGATGAGCGGCGCCCCGGCCATGCGTCAGCCTTGCCGCCGCAGGTCCTGCTCGAGGATCGACTCCAGTTCCCGGGCTGCGTCTTTTGCCGACTGGATCAGCTGTTCTTCCGATTCGTGCATCGCGTATTGCTCGATGAGCAGCTTTTCGTCGGCATCGCGGAACGCGCCGGACACATGGCGCACGTCATTTTCGTCGAAACCGAGTTTCTCGAGGACGGTCTCCCCCATTGCGAGGCTCGACAACAACGTGTCGCGAAAGATCTTGTCCACGCCAACGTCCATGAGCTTGTGTGCATGCCGGCGGTTGTGTGCGCGCGCGATTATCGTGAGGTTCGGGAACTGGCGTTTCGCCGTCTCGGCAATGTGCACCGACGTTTCCATGTCTGTCGTGGCCAGCACCAGTATTTTTGCGCGTGCCGCGCCGGCCGCGCGCAGGACTTCGGGCCGGGCCGCGTCGCCGAAGTGCACGCTGTTGCCGTAACGGCGCACGATATCGACCTGGGAGGAATCGATTTCGAGCGCCGTGAACGGTTTGTTGATGCTCTGCAGCAGCCTTCCCACGATCTGTCCGACGCGCCCGAATCCGGCGATGATGACTTCGTGGTCTTCTTCGGGAATGTCGTCGAACCGGGGCGCTTCCGGCTTTTTGAGTTTCGAGCCGAGACGCTCATTGAGCAGGTACACGAACGGCGTCAGCAGCATCGACACGGCCACGGCCAGTATCAGTTCGTCGATCAGGCCGGCCGGCACGAGACGCTCGCGCGCCGCCAGCGCGAACAGCACGAATGCAAATTCGCCGCCCTGCGACATGACCGCGGCGAGACTCAGCGCGTTGCGGCGGTCGCACATGCCGAACATCCTCGCAAGCACGAAGAGCACCACGCCTTTGGATAGCATGAGACCGGCGACGAACAGCAGGATCCTGCCCGGGACTTCGAGCAACAGGCTGATGTTGACCGACATACCGACGGCGATGAAAAAAAGCCCCAGCAGCAAGCCCTTGAATGGCGCTATATCGGCCTCGAGCTGGTGCCGGTACTCCGAATCGGCCAGCAGCATGCCCGCGATGAATGCGCCGAGCACCATCGACATGCCGGCGAACTCCATGAGCAGGGCCGAGCCGATGACGACGAGCAATGCGGTGGCTGTGAACAGCTCCGGGATTCCCGCCGCCGCAACCGTATTCAATACCGGTTTGAGGGCCAGTCGGCCGCCGACGATGAGCAGCACCAGCATGCCGATCATCATCACGAGTTCTCCGGTATCGAAGCCGCTGTCGAGGCCGGCCCTGGCGCCGAGCAGCGGCAGTATCGCAATAAGCGGGATGACGGCAAGGTCCTGCAGCAGCAGGATCGAGAACGCCGCGCGGCCGTACTGGCTGCTCAGCTGCTTCTTCTCCCCCAGCATCTGCAGCACGAACGCAGTCGACGAGAGCGCCAGGATGAGCCCGATGACGAGCGAGGTCCCGGCGTCGAGCCCGTAAAGCCACGCCAGCGCCGCGATCAACGCCGCGCTGACCAGCACCTGTGCGGTGCCCAGGCCGAAAACCATCTTGCGCATGACCCACAACCGGGTCGGCTTGAGTTCGAGGCCGATGATGAACAGAAGGAATACGACACCGAGTTCCGCGAAATGCAGGATATGCTCGGGTTCGTGTATGAAGGCGAGGCCGAACGGCCCGATGAGTATTCCGGCGCACAGGTAGCCCAGGAGGGAACCGAAGCCCAGGCGTTTACTGATCGGCACGCTGATGATCGCCGCAAGCAGGTAGATGATGGATTCCTGGAGAATTGTCACGCTGATGCCGCGGCCCGTGCCAAACAAGTCCGCAGTGTAATGGCAGCCGGAAGACGCTGCGAGTCCTTCGACAGGCGCTGGTTTTCCATTACACTGGGCGAAAATGCCCGGGACCGTCCTATGAGCTACTGCATACCGGGGCGCGGCGCGATCGTCGCGGCCCTGTTAATCAGCTTTTGCAT
>Ga0316191_10002540_pt1 | contig 13300 bp, 11 predicted proteins | sample Eddworburr2cm_MG_FD_204928 | JGI IMG/M metagenome (GOLD analysis project Ga0316191, IMG submission 204928) | Coastal sediment microbial communities from Maine, United States - Eddy worm burrow 2 cm | ecosystem: Environmental > Aquatic > Marine > Coastal > Sediment | place: USA: Maine...
CCACTTCTCGTCGACGCCCATATTGCGGGCCGCGAACAGGGGTGCGTACACGAGCTCGGCCTCCAGCGAATAGAACGGCCGGCCGTCGCTCACGGTATCGACGAATTCTGCAACGAGGTCGGCGCCGACACCGCGGTTGAACTGCGCGGCATCGCCGCCGGACGGCATCGGGAAACTCGACCACATCGCCGCCACACGGCCGCGCTTGTCGACGAGCACGCCGTCGAGCTCACGCGGCGCATTGACCAGGTCGATGCCCTCGATATTCGAATCCCTGAACTGGAGCGTGCGCGACAGCGGCAGGACCAGCGGATCGACGGACGCAACGGTGCTTTCCTGATGGACGAGCTGGTGGTCCGCTTTCATGCCCACCACCCAGACCGGATCGCCGGGCCGCAACGGTTTCGTGTTGAAGGTTGCGGCTTTTACGGGCGTGTCGCCAATGGTCTCGGGATCGTAAGCAACGATGGCGAGATTATGCAGCGGGTGCAGCTGCACCACTTTCGCGTCGACTTCGAGAGAGCCTGCGAACGTCACCGAGACATCGCCAATCGCCACGGGCACCGTGTTGCGATCGACGACCACGTAACCGCGCTCGGTGTCGACAATGAGGCCGGTGCCGTAATAGTGCCGGTCGGAAACACCCGACACCGTGTAAGGAAGATCGAACGTGACGACGACCAGCGACGGCGCGACTGCCCGCGCGCGCGGGTCGTCGTAGCGGTTGAAGCGGGTGCTGCCGACCACCGTGGATGCGGGCGCCGGTCCCGCGGACAGGTCGCGACAGGGCCAGACGCCGGTCGCATCGTCGCGCCCGCAGCGCCGCACGGGGAACCACACCCGGTCCATGTCGAAGGTGCGAACGACGACATTGCGCGGATTGTCGATCGTTACGTAACGAAGCGGCGCGCTGTCGCCGGTGCCGAGCTTGTCGAGCGCCTTCTCGAAATCGTCGAGATCGTCGATGTCGTCCTCGCCGAGCTGCGTGATGATGGCGCCGCGCGGCACCGCGGCTTTCGACAGCAGGTACCCCGGATTGGCGACATAGACGCCGCGAACCGGCAGGTTGTAGTGCCGCGACTGCTGGTAGGACAGGTTGTTGACGATCGCGTCGCCGAACTCGATAAACTCCGCCGGCGTGATCGCGTGCAGGTCGGTAACAGTGAGCGTGTGGCTCACGGATTCACCGCCGCGCTCCACCTCGACCTCGATCTCCTCACCCACCTTGTCGTCGAGCATCGCAGCGAGCGGCACGAACTCGGTAATCAGCTCGCCGTCGATGCGCAGCAGGATGTCGCCCGGCTCGAGCTTGCCGTCCGCGGGCGACTCTGGGATCACCTGCTCGACGACCAGCATCCCGGTCTGCTTCGGGAACGTGGCGCGCACGAGACGCTCCGACTCCTCGGTCAGCCCGAGACGGCCGAGTTCGTCGTAAGCCTTGCTCTGGAACATCGTCTGCAGGGTGCCGCGCGTCACCGGCTCGCCCTGCTGGATCAGCGACAGAGCGCGTTCGATGCGGTCGAGCGGCAGGAAGAAGCTGCTGGCCGCGGAATTATTGGCTCCCGCGTTCAACGCCACGACCTCGCCCTCGATATTCACGACTGGCGAGCCCGACGAGCCACCCGAGGTACCGGACGCGGCCTGCAGGTAGAACGTGTTGAAATCGTTGTACTTGCCGCGGCCGTAATCGGGGGCCTGGCGGTCGAGGCGCGCAATCGTGCCGGCCAGGATCGACAACTGTTCGCCCGCGTCGTTGCCGATGACACGGATCTCGCGCCCGATGCCGGCGCCGTCGGAACGCAGCGGCAGCTCGGCCGGCTCGATGTACCGCAGTTCGTCGGGGTCGTAGCGGAAAAAGCCGAAGTCGTGCACGGGGTCCCGGTAGACGGGGGTCAGCCGGACTTCCTCATTGTTGCGGAATACCGCTTCGGCCACGACCGGCCCGGGGGTCACGACGTGGCGATTCGTGAGGATCAGGCCGCGCTCGGCGTCCACGACGAAACCGGTCGCCTGCGTCGAGGAATTCCATTCGGTGTCGAATGCGCGGGTGCTGTCCACCCGGATCGACACGACGCCGGAGGAAATGCGTTCCAGCGTATTCGACCATGCCGTGTCGTCGGCTGCCGTTGCGGGCAGCGAGAGAGCGACAGCGAGCAGCGCCGCCAATGTCCTGAGAGTATCCATAGGGCTCCTGATTCGAGCACGAATTGTAGAGTATTTAGAGACTCGACAGGTGCCGACCGGTTCCCTAATTTAGGGACAGTGACTTTAAGTGCCAGGCAATAGTGCCTGGCACTTAAAGTCACTGTCCCTGTATTTTGGCGGTGCGCCTACGATTCCGGATCGTAGCGGACATCCAGCTGGCGCGCCGCCTTGACGTCGTCGAGCCGCCGCACCGGCGTGTTGAACGGCGCTTCCTTGAACGACTCTCCCTTGTCGCGCGCGCGGGTCACGATGTCGACCATCGCAGCCACGAAATTATCCAGCGTTTCCTTGCTCTCGGTTTCCGTGGGCTCGATCAGCAGGCACTCCGGCACCAGCAGCGGGAAATAGGTCGTCGGCGCGTGGAAATTATAGTCGAGTAGCGCCTTGGCGATGTCCATCGCCGACAGCTGGTACTCCTTGGCCTCCCGCTTCATCGTGACGATGAACTCATGGCTTGCCCTCCGCTCGGGGAAAGCGAGCTCGAATCCCTCGTCGCGAAGCCGGGCCTGCAGGTAGTTCGCGTTCAGCGTCGCGTACTCGGCGATGCGGCGCATGCCGTCGCGGCCGACGAGGCGCATATAGACATAGGCGCGCAGCAGGACGCCGGCGTTGCCCATGAACCCGGACAGGCGGCCGATAGTCTGCGGCAGGTCTTTCTCCGTGAGCCAGTCATACACCGCTTCCCCGTCGACCTCCTGCTTGCCGACGATAGGCACGGGCATGAAGGGCAGCAGCCGTTCGGCCACGCCCACGGCGCCGGAGCCCGGACCGCCGCCGCCATGCGGCGTCGAGAACGTCTTGTGCAGGTTCATGTGGATGACGTCGAAGCCCATGTCGCCGGGCCGCACCTTGCCGAGAATCGCGTTGAGGTTGGCGCCGTCGTAGTACAGCAGGCCGCCCGCGTCGCGGACGATGTCGTCCACCTGGATGATGTCGCGCTCGAAAACGCCAAGTGTCGACGGATTCGTGAGCATGATGCCGGCCGTTTTCTCGCTGACCTCGGCTTTTAGCGCCTCGATATCGACGTCACCGTCGGGGCCGGTTGGAATTTCCTTGGCCACGCAGCCGAGCATCGTCGCCGTTGCCGGGTTGGTACCGTGCGCCGCGTCCGGCACGATGATTTCATTTCGCTCCAGGTCGCCGCGCGCCTTGTGGTAGGCCATTATCATCGCGACGCCCGTCAGCTCGCCCTGGGCGCCGGCCATCGGCGTGAGGGACACGCCCTGCATGCCGGTGACTTCCTTGAGCATCTCCTGCAGTTCGTACATGCAGGTCAGGAAGCCCTGGCCGTGGCTCGCGGGGCCCAGCGGGTGACGCCCGGCGAAGCCCGGCAGCAGCGCCAGCGAATTGCAGACGCGCGGGTTGTATTTCATCGTGCACGAGCCGAGCGGGTAGAACTGCGTGTCGATGGAGAAGTTCTTCTGCGAAAGCCGGGTGAAATGCCGCACGACCTGCAGCTCCGAAGCTTCCGGCAGCCGCGGCCGGTCCGAACGCAGGAACGTCTCGGGAATGTCGAGTTCCGCAGCGGTATCCGGAGCCTGCGCGAATGCGCGCCGCCCGTTACGGGATTTCTCGAAGATCAGCTTGTCCAGGTAGTTTTCCATGTGTCTCTTGTTCCTCAGTCTTCGGACACCGTGATGCCGAGCGCGCGGAAAGCGGCTTCGTAATCAGGCTCGGTCGCGATGTCCTTCAGCTGCTGCGTATGAACGACCGTGTTGTTTTCGTCGATGACGACGATGCCGCGGCAGAACATGCCGGCCAGCGGGCCCTCGACAATCTCCACGCCGTAGTTCTCGCCAAACCCCGCGTGCCGGATCGCCGACAGGCCGATAACGTTCTCCAGCCCGTGCTCTTTTTTGAATCTCGCATGGGCGAACGGCAGGTCGTAGGAGATCATAAGCGCGGCGACGTCCTCGTGTTCGGCGACCAGCCGGTCGAACTCGATGACCGACTTCGCGCATACCGGGGTGTCTATGCTGACAAAAATATTCATGATCTTGCGCTTGCCGATCCAGTCGGCGAGCGTGGTGTTCTTCAGCCGCGAGTCGACCAGCCGGATCTCCGGTGCGTGGCTGCCGACCACCGGCAGGTCCCCGCGCGTACGGTAGCTTCCATTGTCGTAGGTGATCGTCGCCACGGCGTCCTCCCGCCCCTTCAGGCCGCTGCCGAAAAGATGTCGCGCATGGCCTCGACGTAAGCGTCGATATCCGCGTCGGTCTTGGTCTCCGTTGCACACACGAGCAGCGCATTGCCGAGGTCCTGGAAGTCCTCGCCCAGGTCGTACCCGCCGAGGATGTTCCTGGCCGCGAGTGCTTCGAGGACCGGCCCGACAGGACGGTCGAGTTTCAGCGCAACTTCGTGGAAGGCCGGCCCGTCGAACAGGCGCTCGATGCCGTCTATCGCGGTAAGGCCGGCGGCAAGCCGTGCCGTGTTGTGTGCCGACTGCCTGGCAACGGCAGCGAGCCCGTCGCTGCCGAGCAGCGACATGTAAATAGTGGCAGCGGTCACCATCAGGCCCTGGTTCGTACAGATGTTGGACGTGGCCTTGGAGCGCCGTATGTGCTGCTCACGCGCCTGCAGGGTCAGCGTGAAGCCCGGCTTCCCTTCGAGGTCCGTCGTGCGGCCGATGATGCGGCCCGGCATCTGGCGCACGTGCTGCTGCTTGCAGGTCATGTAGCCGAAATAGGGGCCGCCTGAGGACAACGGCACGCCGAGCGGCTGGCCGTCGCCGCAGGCGATATCCGCACCCTGCTCGCCCCAGTGCCCCGGCGCTTTCAGCACCGCGAGCGAGGTCGGGTTCGCAACGGCAATCACGTACGCGCCGCGCGCATGGGCCCAGTCGGTCAGCCGGTCGACGTCCTCCAGCGTACCGAGAAAGCTCGGCTGCTGGATGACCACCGCGACCGGGTCGGCCGCGTCGTCCAGCCCGTCGAACTGCAGGTTGCCCGTCGCGGTGTCCATCGGCAGGTAATCGAACGTGAGTCCCTGGCTGCCCGCGATCGCCGCGGCCACCTTCCGGTAGGTCGGGCTGACGCCCGGGGCCAGCAAAACCTGGCGCGATTTGGCCTTGCGGTTGCTGCGCACCGCCATCAATGCCGCTTCGGCAAGCCCCGACGCGCCGTCGTACAGCGACGCATTGCTCACGTCGAGCCCGGTAAGCTCCGTGATCATCGACTGGTATTCGTAAATAGTCTGCAGCGTTCCCTGGCTGGCCTCCGCCTGGTACGGCGTGTACGCGCTGTAATACTCGCCGCGCGTCGCAATGTCCCACACCGCCTGCGGAATGTGATGCTCGTAAGCACCCGCGCCGATGAAACACAGGGGCGCCCCGTCCATCGCGGCCCGATCGCGCATCATGCGCGTGACTTCCATCTCGCTCATGGCCTCGGGCACGCCTTCGAGCGATTCGATAATCAATTCCGCAGGAATTTCGTCGAACAGGTCGTCGATGCTTTTCGCGCCGATGGCGTCGAGCATTTCCCGGGTGTCGTCGTCGGTGTGAGGTATGAATGGCATGCTGTTACCTTGTTAGCTGTCTATATCGTCGAGCAGCGCCTGGTAGGCGTCCGGCGAGAGCAGTTCGCCCTCGTCGCCGGCCGGTTCCAGCCTGACGATCCAGCCGTCGCCGTAGGGATCGTTGTTGATGGCTTCAGGATCGTCCGACAGCGCATCGTTGACCGCGACCACCGTCCCGCCGATGGGGGCGTACACGTCGGACGCCGCCTTGACGGATTCGACGACGGCCATGTCGTTGCCGGCCTCGACTTCCTGGTTCACCTCCGGCAACTCGACGTACACGAGGTCGCCGAGCGCCGACTGCGCGTGATCCGTGATACCAATCGTGACCGTACCGTCTTCCTCGCGCCGCAGCCATTCATGATCGCTGGTGTACTGCAGGTCTCCGGGCAATTCGCTCATCACTCATTCTCCCCTGTTGTTTGTCTTCTCGTCTGGTGCACCGATGTCACACGTCGATGCGAATTTGTCCGTTGCGCACGAACGGCGTCTTCACGACACGAACGTTCAGCAGCTTGCCGCGGATGTCCACCTGCGCCCGGTCATAGTCACCGGCCGGCAGCCGCGCCAGGGCGATGGAACGGCCGATGGTGGGCGAGAAACCGCCCGACGTAATTTCGCCCTCGCCGACACCGTCGACGACGACGCGCTGGTGATCGCGCAGCACGCCCTTGTCTTCGAGCAACAGGCCGACGAATCGGCGCGTAGCGCCTTCTTCGCGCTGCTTCTCGAGCGCGGCGCGCCCGATGAAGTCCCGGTCCGCCGGCTCCCACGCAACGGTCCAGCCCAGGCCGGACTCCAGCGGCGACACGGTTTCGTCCATGTCATTGCCATAGAGATTCATCGCGGCTTCCAGCCGCAGCGTGTCGCGTGCGCCCAGCCCGCAGGGACGCACGCCGGCCGCAAGCAGCCGATCCCAGAGCCGCGGCGCCTCCGCCGCGGGCACGACGATTTCCCAGCCGTCTTCGCCGGTGTAGCCCGTGCGCGCGACGAACCACTCCCCGGCGTCCATGCCGTGAAACGGCTTCAGTTCCTGCGCGGCGTCACGAGACCCGGCATCGATGCACGGCGCCGCCAGCTCCCTGGCCTTCGGGCCCTGGACCGCGAGCATGGCCAGTTCCGCACGCTCGCTCACCTTGACGCCGAATTCCCCCGCCTGTTTGCGAAGCCAGGCGAGGTCTTTTTCGCGGGTGGCGGCGTTCACCACCAGCCGGTAATGCGTGTCGTCGATGAAGTAGACGATGAGGTCGTCGATGACGCCGCCCTGCTCGTTGAGCATGCAGGTATAGAGCGCCTTGCCGCTCACCGCCAGTTTGGCCACGTCGTTCGCGAGGAGGTAGCGCAGGTAGTCGCGCACCCGTTCGCCCGCGAGGTCCACGATCGTCATATGGGATACGTCAAACACGCCGGCATGCTGGCGCACCGCGTGATGCTCCTCTTTCTGCGAGCCGTAATGCAGCGGCATGTCCCAGCCCCCGAAATCGACGATGCGGGCGCCGGATGCGACGTGCTGGTCAAAGAGTGGCGTTTTTCGGGTCATTTCGGCTCCAGAGCAAAATAAACAGGGCGGCAGGCCTCACGGCCTGCCGCCCCTCTGTCCTCAAAAACCTGAGAGATCAATGACGTCTCATTATCAGAAACAATCACTTACCCCTTCGGTGGGCCTGTCTAGCCGCTCTCCAGAGCTAATCAGCGGGCACAGTCCTTCTGCCTGAGCGTTTCCGGGCGTGTTGCGCCTTCGGCGCCCCGCTTTCAGCGGAGTCTCTTCTGTGCACGCTATCGATTAGTGCCCGCAATCATAGCCAATGGCGATGCCGGTTGCCAGCGACGCTGATGCCGGTAACATGGGCCTCCGTTTGTGCCGGAGTCGACGATGAGAACACGGATTTTACTGGCGGTCGCCGCGGGTGTACTTGCATCACAGTGCGCGCTTGCAGGCGCGAACGAGGACTTTCACGCGCTCCTCGACGAGGCTTGGGAGTGGCACCTGGCGGAGAATCCGATGGTGGCTTCGCGGGCGGGCGACCGGCGCTACAACACCGAGTGGCGCGACCGGAGCCTGGACGCCATCCAGCGCCGCCACCTGAAAAGACGGGAATTCCTGCGCCGCGTCTACGCGATCGACAAGACGGCGCTGTCGGACGCCGACCAGCTCAATTACGAGCTCTTCCGGCGCGACCTGCAGCAGGATGTGGATTCGCACCAGTTCAACGGCTACCTGATGCCCTTCAGCCAGCGCGGTGGCGTGCAGAATCTCGACAGCCAGGCGAGCTATCTCCGCTTCGCAAGCGTCGCCGACTTCGAGGACTGGCTCGCGCGCCTGGACAAGATCGACAGCGTCGTCGAGCAGACCATCGAGGTCGCGAATCGCGGCATCGAGGATGGGTTCGTACTGCCGCGCGTTCTCATGGAGCGCATCCCGGACCAGATCGCCGTGCAGCTGGTCGAGAACGGCACCGACAGTCCGTTCTACCGCACGTTCGAGTCGATGCCGGACGCGATTAGCGCGAAACAACAGGAGCGCCTGCGCGCGGCCGCGATAGAAACGATCGAAGATACCGTGGTCCCCGCGTACCGGAGGCTCGCGCGCTACTTCGAGAAGACCTACCTGCCGGCGACACGCGAGAGCATCGGACTATCGAGCCTGCCGAACGGCAGTGCGTGGTACGAGTTCCTTGCCCGGCAGTTCACGACGACTCCCATGACGCCGGACGAGATCCACCGGATCGGGCTCGAAGAGGTCAAACGCATCCACGGGGAAATGCAGCAGATCATCGACGAGCTGGAGTTCGAGGGCGATTTCCAGGATTTCCTGACCTTCCTGCGAACCGACCCGCAGTTCTATTACGACAACCCGGACGACCTGTACGAAGCGTACCTCGCGACCAGCAAGCGTATCGACCCCGAGCTTGTGAAACTGTTCGGCACGCTGCCGCGCATGCCGTACGGCGTCAAGCCGATCCCCGACGCAATTGCGCCGGATACGACGACGGCCTATTACTCGCGGCCGGCCGCCGACGGCAGCCGCGCCGGCATCTACTGGGTCAATTTGTACATGCCCGAAGTACGGCCGAAGTACGAGATCGAGGTGCTTTCCGTCCACGAGGCCATGCCCGGTCACCACCTGCAGCTCGCGATACAGCAGGAACTCGGCGACATGCCCGATTTTCGCCGTTACTCCGGCTTCACGGCCTTCGTGGAAGGCTGGGGCCTCTACAGCGAGAGCCTCGGCTACGATCTCGGCCTCTACAAGGACCCGTATTCGCGATTCGGTGCCCTGACCTACGACATGTGGCGGGCCGTGCGGCTCGTCGTCGATACCGGCATCCATTACAAGGGCTGGACGCGGCAGCAGGCGATCGACTTCTTCAAGGACAACGCGGCGAAGACCGAGCACGACATCGTCAACGAGATCGATCGCTACATCGTGATGCCCGGGCAGGCGGTGGCCTACAAGATCGGCCAGCTCAAGATCCTGGCATTGCGCGCGAGTGCCGAAGCCGCGCTCGGCGACGAATTCGACGTGCGGGATTTTCATGACGCCTTGCTCGGCGCCGGCGCGCTGCCGCTCGACATATTGCAGCAGCGGATGGACGCCTGGATCGCGGCGCAGCTTGCCGCGCGAGTGGCTAACTAGTCCGTTTCGGGCATCGCCAGCACCGCCACGCGCAAAAGGCGCGCGAGTTGGCGCTGCTGAGCCGGGCTCAAGGCACGCAGGCTGTCGCGGGCGGAATCCAGGCGGTACTGGATTGCCTTGTCGATCAGCTTCCTGCCCCTCGCCGTCAGCGAGACGTTGACGCCGCGGCGATCGCTCGGGTCCGGCCTGCGCCGGACGAGTCCGCGGGTTTCCAGCCGGTCGATGCGGTTCGTCATGGCCCCGCTGCTCAGGTCCGTCTCCCTCGCCAGCCGCGTGGCTGGTAAAACGTACGGCGAGCCCTGGCGGCGCAGCGCCGACAGCACGTCGTATTCCCACAGCTCCAGGTCGAGCGACTCAAGCGCCCGGGTCGCCTCTCTCCTGAACGAGCGGTAGAGGGTCATGACCCGAATCACCACGCCCAGGCTCGCGGTGTCGAGGTCCGGCCGCTCGTCGGACCACTGATCCAGGATCTCGTCAATCGGGTCTTTTTCCATAAGGCTTTCCGGCTATAAATTTTGACGTCAAGATACTTGACATCAAACTAAAATCACACATAATTTTCCGTGGGGAATGCAAGACCCCGTATCAGGAGGAGTTTGCCATGCGTCCGTTATTCGATGAATTCGACGAGTTCGACTTCGACGACAGTCCTTCCGTCGCGCGCCTGTTGCGCGAACAACGGCTCGAGGAATCGCGTTTCGCCAGTCGCAAGTCCCATGGCCCCAGACAAAAGGGGCAGTCCGACAACGACGAAAAATACGATGATTTCGACGACTACGACGACGATTTCGACGACCTGGACGATTACGACGATTACGACGAACGAGAATTCGATTCCTATGCCGGCATCGGCGTAGGGCACTAGGAACGGGCTTTTTTACCCGGTGCCGCGGGTCCGGGTCTTCCCGTGGCGGGCATTTTTCTCGATGAACTCGATGATCATGCCTGCCACGTCCTTTTTGGTCGCAGCCTCGATGCCCTCGAGGCCCGGACTGGAATTGACCTCCATCACCACCGGCCCGTGATTCGACCGCAAGAGATCGACGCCGGCAACGTTCAGGCCCATCGACTTCGCGGAACGAACCGCCGTCGACCGTTCTTCGGGCGTGATCTTGACGAGTTTCGCCGTGCCGCCGCGGTGCAGGTTGGAGCGAAACTCGCCCTCCTTGCCCTGGCGCATCATCGACGCAACCACCTTTTCGCCAATGACGAAACACCGCAGGTCCGCGCCGCCGGCTTCCTTGATGTATTCCTGCACCATGAAGTTGGCTTTCAGCCCCCGAAATGCCTCGATGACGCTCTCGGCCGCTTTGTTGGTTTCTGCCAGGACAACGCCCACTCCCTGTGTTCCCTCGAGCAGCTTGATGACCACCGGTGCCCCGCCGACCAGTTTCAGCAGGTCGTCCGTATCCCCGGGCGCGTTCGCAAACCCGGTCACCGGCAGGCCAATACCCTTGCGCGAAAGCAGCTGCGACGCGCGCAGCTTGTCACGTGACCGCGTTATCGCGACGGACTCGTTGACCGAGTACACGCCCATCATCTCGAACTGCCGGACCACGGCGGTGCCGTAGAACGAGACCGATGCGCCGATCCTGGGAATGATGGCGTCGATGGCCTTGATCGGCTCGCCGTTGTAGTGGATCTGCGGACTGTGGCTGACGATATTCATGTAGCAACGCTTGTGGTTGATTACGCGAACCTCGTGCCCGCGCGCCTCGCCCGCCTCGACGAGGCGGCGCGTGGAGTACAGGTTGCGGTTGGTGGAGAGAATTCCCAAATTCATATCAGATACCCGATGGTTTTCGAAACGGATCAGGCGCCGTGAACAGCGGCGAATTCCTCCACCCTGTTTTCAGCGCGTGACACGCTCTTGAATGCTGCGACATTGAACAGCGCATCGCCTTCGTGCGCCAGAGGAAGCTTGCTTTGACCGATAATGATGCCGTCGAACGGCGCCTTTACCAGCGCTTCCTTGTCACTGACCGGATCGCCAATTACGGCGAGCACGTCGCCCTCGGTTACACGGGAGCCCAGCTCGACCCTGGGAATCACGATGCCGCTTTCAGGCGACCTGACCCAGCTGGTCGAATCTGCCAAAACGGGCGAGACCGGCCTGGTTTTCCTGCTCAACGGTAACATGCCGATGTGCCGCATTGCATTCAACGTGCCGCGCAGGCCGGCGCGGATAGACAGTTCGTCGAAGCGCAGGGCCTCCCCGGCCTCATAGATCAGCATGGGCATGCCCTGGTCCGCCGCGCACTGGCGCAGGGAACCATCGCGGACGTTCGAGTTCACGATAACCGGTGCACCGAATGCTCTCGCCAGCTGCAAGGTGGCTTCGTCATCCAGGTTACCGCGGATCTGCGGCAGGTTGGCGCGGTTCAGGGCGCCGGTATGCAGGTCGATGCCGAAGTCCGCCTTGTCGACGATTTCGTGCATGAACGTATAGGCCATGCGTGCTGCCACGGACCCTTTGCGGCTGCCGGGGAACGATCGATTCAGATCGCGCCGATCGGGAAGATAGCGGGACTGGTCGAGGAAACCGTGAACGTTGACGATCGGTACGGCAAGCAACGTGCCCCGCATCGACGACAGCGACTTGCGCTTCAGCAGGCGGCGAATGATCTCGACACCGTTGAGTTCGTCGCCGTGGATCGCCGCCGAGACGAAAAGCACCGGCCCGTCACGGCGCCCGCAGACCACGTGCACCGGCATCGACAGCGAGGTGCCCGTGTACAGGTCGGCTACCGGCAGGCGCACCGTTGCCCGCTCCCCGGCCTTGATGGTCTCGGTACCCACTTTTATCGAGGAATTCTTCGCCACTTCTTCAACTCTCTTCTGGCTTCTCGCCGACAAGATACGACCGCGCCGGATCCACGATGGCTCGCTTCCTGATCGCGGTACGGCCGAGCAACATGCGAAACAGCATATCGTCCCGGGCGGTCAGCGTAATTTCAATCGGCCAGGAGTCGCCGCCGATAGCGACGGGTGTCTGAATCACCCAGCGTTTCTCCGCGTGCCCGCCGGAGTCGCGCACGACGCGTTCGTCAATGACGTCCGCCTGGCATACGACGATGGTCTGGTTGTCGCGCTGGCGCGGATGCATCTTGAATTCCACGCGCCGCCGGCCGTCGACCTCGAACTGGCGCACCTCGAACGCATGCAATGCCGACGTCCGCGCGCCCGTGTCGACTTTCGCCTTGATCTTCTCCAGGCCGAGCGCAGGCAGATCCACGTACTCACGCCAGCCCAGCGTCAGCCGTTCTTTTTTCCGGGTTTGCCTGGACATGGACGAATCGTATCTCGGATTCGGGCAGGTGTAACCGAAAAACATGCAGCAGGCGGGCTCGTGAGGCGTAGAATCGTTGTGTCGCGACCGATTCCGTGACGATACACCGTCCAACTCTCTGCGACCGGGAGTGTGGCGCGATGGCGATCTACCTCGACGACAAAAGATATGTAAAACAGCTACTTGAAGGCGACGAAAGAGCCTTCGACCGCTTTTTCGAGGAGAATTTCGCTCGCCTGTACCGCTTTGCGCTGGTGCGCCTGTCCGACGATCCGGAGGCCGCGCGCGAGGTTGCGCAAATAACGTTGACCCGGGCACTGCGAAAATTGCATACGTACCGGGCCGAATCCGCCCTGTTTACCTGGCTATGCGCCATTTGTCGCAACGAAACCAGCGAGTGGTTGCGCAAACAGGCGCGCTACCGGGAACACGTGGTGCTGACGGAAGACTTTCCCGAGATTCAGGCGGCGGTTGACTCCTATCGCGCGCCGCAGGACGACGGGCCCGAAGCGAATTATCGCCGTACCGAGAAACTCCGCCTGATCCAGGTCGCCATGGATCGCCTGCCCTCGCGATACGGCGACGTCCTGGAGTGGAAGTACGTAGAGGGAATGTCGATCAAGGAAATCGGCGGCCGTTTACAGCTCGGGCAG
>Ga0316191_10002542_pt1 | contig 13295 bp, 11 predicted proteins | sample Eddworburr2cm_MG_FD_204928 | JGI IMG/M metagenome (GOLD analysis project Ga0316191, IMG submission 204928) | Coastal sediment microbial communities from Maine, United States - Eddy worm burrow 2 cm | ecosystem: Environmental > Aquatic > Marine > Coastal > Sediment | place: USA: Maine...
AAAACTTTCCGTAATAGCCCTCTTTCAGGGCATCAAAGAGATTGGCTGCGGTATGCATTTCACCGTCGTATTCAACCTCTTCGTTGCCGCGGACTTCAATCACCTCGCCATCGTCCAGTACGAACCGGTAGGTCGTACTCTCCAGGTCTTTGTCCTTGACCAGAACGCCCTGGAAAGCTTCCGGGTTAAACCGGAAAGTGGTGCATCCCTTCAGCTCCATCTTGTGCGCGTAGGTGTAAATTTCCTTGAACTCTTCATAGGGAAAATCGGTCGGCACGTTAGCCGTCTTGGAAATCGATGAATCAATCCACCGCTGTGCTGCGGCCTGTATATCAACGTGTTCCGGCGGAGACACCTCTTCCGCTGTGATAAAGCAGTCAGGAAGCCGCGAAGCATCATCCTGGGCATAAGGCATCGCGTTCGGATTGACCAGTTCGCGATAGGCCAGTAACTCGTAGCTGAACACCTCGACTTTTTCTTTCGACTTGCGCCCTTCGCGGATGACATTCCGGCTGTAGTGATGCGCAAAGCTTGGCTCGATTCCGTTGGAAACGTTGTTGGCCAGCGACAATGAAATGGTGCCGGTAGGCGCGATCGAAGTATGGTGTGTAAAACGACCCCCTTCCTTGGCCAGCAACTCAACCAGTTCCGGAGCGTATTCCGCGATGCGCTGCATGTACCTGCTGTATTTTGCCAACAGTTCCTTGCCTGCGATCATGTCGCCCACTTTATAACCGTCGGATTGCATTTCCGGGCGGCGGCGGAGCATATCGCCGGTCACTTCAAACTGCTCTTCCATGATGGGAGCCGGTCCTTTCTCCCGGGAAAGTTCCAGAGCCTCTTCCCACCCGGCCAGCGCCATCTCACGCGCCACCCTCTCCGTAAATTCGAGCGAACGTTGCTTGCCGTATTTCATACCCAGCATGGTCAGCGTCGAACCCAGCCCGAGGAAGCCCATCCCGTGGCGGCGCTTGCGGGCGATTTCATCACGTTGCTTGCCCAGCGGCAGTCCGTTGATCTCAACGACGTTATCCAGCATCCGCGTGAATACCCTGACTACTTCGCGATACTCTTCCCAATTGAAAGCGGCCTGGGGCGTAAATGGATTCTCAACAAAACGCGTCAGGTTGATCGAACCGAGCAGGCAGGCGCCATATGGCGGCAGCGGCTGCTCTCCGCACGGGTTGGTCGCCCGGATATTTTCGCAGAACCAGTTGTTGTTCATCTCGTTGATTCGGTCAATCATGATGAAGCCCGGTTCGGCAAAATCGTAGGTGGAAGACATGATCATGTCCCACATCCTGCGGGCCGGAACAGTCTTGTAGATTCGACAGGCGACGAGGCCGTCTTCCCGTTGGATGTAACCCTTGGTTTGTGGCCACTCGCGCCAGATGACCTGTGCAGGATCATTCAGTTCGACTGAATCTGCCTCGTGTTCGTTGATTGGAAAAGCCAGTGACCAGCCTTCGTTCTTTTCCACTGCCTGCATGAATTCATCCGTCACCAGCAGGGAGCAATTGAACTGGCGCAGCCGTCCGTCTTCGCGTTTGGCACGGATAAAATCCATTGCATCCGGGTGCCCCACTTCGAAGGTGGCCATCTGCGCGCCGCGGCGGCCGCCTGCCGAAGAAACGGTGAAGCACATCTTGTCATATATATCCATGAAGCTGAGCGGGCCCGACGTGTAGGCGCCTGCTCCGGATACATACGCGCCTTTCGGGCGAAGCGTTGAAAATTCATACCCGATTCCGCAACCGGCCTTGAGGGTCAATCCTGCCTCATGCACTTTCTCGAGAATGCCGTCCATGGAATCGGTGATCGTTCCGGACACGGTGCAGTTGATCGTGGAGGTCGCCGGCTTGTGCTGTTGCGCACCGGCGTTACTGATAATCCTGCCGGCAGGAATGGCTCCGCGGCGGAGTGCCCAGAGGAACAACTCGTTCCAGTGCTCCTGCTTTTCCCGGCCTTCTTCAACCTGGGAAATAGCCCGCGCGACACGCTTGTACGTATCGTCCATGGCTTCGTCGATGACTTCGCCTGTTTTGGACTTCAGTCGGTACTTTTTGTCCCAGATATCCAGGGACGCGGCCTGGAAAGGAATGTCTTTGGAATCAGTGCCAATGGCCTCAACCTGCACGCTACTCATTAATTCTTCCGTGTAATTAGTTGGTTTTATTAAGTTATGGGCACAACTTATTGTGCGCTATTTATTTTTATGACACAAGATATTGTGCCTGCGGTGATAGAAGATACGCCCCTGAAACGACCCTGTCAAATACAAGAAGCACAGGCCTGAAATCAATGAAAATCATTTATTTTTATTATATTTCAATGGCTTATTCTTTTTACGGTGTTATTCGAATTGACCCTGACGATACGGATCCCGCCTGAAATCCGCGCCACTGAAGGGATTCGCTTCGTCGCAAATTTGCCTATGGACCGAAAGGGACTGTTGAAATAGCGTCCTGTAAACACCCTGGAATGTAAAATGATGCACGTTATTCTGTACCAACCGGAGATTCCTCCCAACACCGGGAACATCATTCGATTGTGTGCCAATTCGGGCGCCCATCTGCACCTGGTAGGCCCGCTGGGATTCGTTCTGGATGACGCCCGTTTGCGCCGCGCCGGATTGGACTACGCAGAACTAACGAACGTCCGGGAATATCTGAACTGGCCGGCATTTCGCCAACAGAACCTCACGATGCGGCTATGGGCTTTTTCGACTCGCGGAAGGAAAGACCACAGCGCAGTTGAAATCGGAGACGGCGATGGTTTGCTTTTCGGACCCGAGTCGCGCGGACTTCCGAATGAACTGCTGGAAGATATCGGACCGGAACGGGTCATAAGAATTCCAATGCAACAACAGAGTCGCAGTCTCAACCTGTCCAATACCGTCGCCATTGGACTTTACGAGGCGCTCCGGCAGCAAGGCTTCCCGGGGCTGCAGTGAACTGCCTGCTCTAAACGACTTCCTGCTTCTGTTCCCGCGACAGTAATTCCCGCACACTCTGGTAGGGGTCTTGGCCCTGGTGCAGAATACCGTAGACCTGGTCCGCAATCGGCATCTCGACACCATGCCTGCGGGCAAGCCGCCAGACCTCAAGCGCCGTTTTCACGCCTTCCACCACCTGGCCGATTTCCGCGACCGCCTGCTCTACCGTCTTGCCGGCGCCCAGTGCCAACCCCAACCTGCGATTACGGGAAAGGTCGCCGGTGCAGGTCAGAACGAGATCACCCATTCCGGTCAAGCCGGTCAGGGTCTGTTCACGCGCGCCAAGGACCCGGCCAAGACGCATCATCTCCGCCAGCCCCCGGGTAATCAGGGCAGCCCTGGCGTTGTATCCCAATCCCATTCCATCGCAGATTCCAGTCGCTACAGCCAGAACGTTCTTGACGGACCCGCCCAGTTCTGCACCGATGATGTCGTCGCTGGTATAGGCCCGGAAATTACCACCGTGAAGCGCCCTGGCTACACGCTCGCAATACTCGGGCTCGGTGCCGGCTACCGTCACGGCGGTGGGCAGGTTCGCCGCAACTTCTATTGCAAAAGAGGGACCGGTAACAACGGCAAGCGCCCGTTCCGCACCAAAAATTTTCAACGCCGGTTCATGCAGGAACTGTCCGGTACCCGGCTCCAGTCCCTTGCATGCCCAGGCTATGCCCTGCCCCGGCCTGAGCCAGGGCTTTATCAGCTCAAGAATCCCGACGAAAGCATGCGAAGGCACGACAATCAGGATTTCATCGGCCTGGCGCACTGCGGCCTCGAGTTCAGGCTCGATCCGCAATCCGTCGGGCAGAGGAAAATCCGGCAGGAATTTTTCGTTGCAACGGGCGCGGGCAATGGCGTCTATATGGTTTCGATCCCAGTCCCATAAAACGACACCGCAGCCGGAGCGGATCAATTGCATGGACAGGGCCGTGCCCCAGGAACCTGCACCCAGAACGGCAAACAGGGGCTTGCCGTCTTCCGATGCAGCCAGATCCGCTTCAGCACCCATATTATTTGAAATCAATCGTTGGTTGGCTGCCCGGCGTCGGCGCCGTTAGTGTCACCGGCAGCATCCTGTCCCTGTTCCTGCATCAACTGCTGCATACGCTGAGCATACAGCTGATCGAAATTCACAGGCTGAAGCACCAGCGGAGGGAATCCGCCTTCCGCCACCAGGCTCGAGATCGCCTGCCGGGCATAAGGGAACAGCGTGGTCGGACACAAGGTGTTCATCACTGCATGAGTCGCCTGCTCGTTGAAGCCGGAGATTTGAAAAATGCCGGCCTGGGCAACTTCGACCAGGTACGCCGTTTTTTCGCCGATGGTTGCGGTCACCGTTATGGTCAACACCACTTCATGGGTATTGTCACCCAGTTCATTCACCCGCTGGGCGAGGCTCATTTTAACTTCGGCCTGGCCATTTTCCTGGAAAATCTGGGGTGCGTTGGGCACTTCGAAAGAAACATCTTTCGAATACAACTTCTGGATCAGAAATTGCGCTCCGGCATCTTGCTCCGGCTGCATTACCGGATCCTGGTTCGGTTCTTCTGCCATCTTAATATCACTCTTTGGAGTTTGGCCCGCCGGTATCCCGGGGGCGAAAAAAGGAAATTATCTCACTATTTGGTGGTTACCGGAAACTGGTCGGCCCGCCATTGGGCCATGCCACCCTTCAACACGGCGACCTGGCCTGCGCCCATCTTGCGCAGACTGGCGGCGGCCGAAATGGCCGATTGCCCCGACTTGCAGACGACCAGCAACTTGCGGTCTTTCAGTTTTTCGATCTCTGCATCGGGTTTCGCAAGCCGTGAAGCCTGCAGGTTACGTGCATTGACGATGTGCCCCTTGCTGAATTCAGCAACCGGGGAAATATCGACAATCACTGCATCCGGGTCGTTGATCCATGGAACGGCCTGTGCCGGCGTGAGCTCAGTCAGCCCCTGGATCTTGCGCATCACTTCGGTCCAGACCAGAAGGCCGAGAACCGCAACGAAACCACCCACCATCAGTAGGTGCCTGCTTGCAAATTCGAATACCTGCTCCATCCTGCAATCTCTTTTTATGAAATAATAATATGATCCCACAGCCGCTGGATGAGTTGGCGCTTTTTTCTGAAGCTGTTCATCCGCCTGTGGGCCTGTCACATCTGGAGTCGGCAGGGATAAATTGCAAGTGAGAAAATCAAAAATGAGTCAGCAAAAACAACACGGTCCGCTTCTACTGATGATCCTGGATGGCTGGGGCTATCGTGAAGAAACAGAAAACAACGCGATTGCAATGGCCGACACACCGTGCTGGGACGAAATGTGGAAACATGACCCCCATACGCTGATTGAGACTTCAGGCGAGGCGGTGGGTCTACCGGACGGACAAATGGGCAATTCTGAAGTCGGCCACATGAACATCGGAGCCGGGCGAATCGTATACCAGGATTTCACCCGGATAACCCTGGCGATCCGGGACGGAAGTTTTCTGGAAAACCCCGGCTTATGCAACGCAATTGACGCCACTCGTGACAACGGCGGCACCGTCCATATCATGGGACTGCTCTCCCCGGGCGGCGTTCACAGCCATGATGATCATTTTGTATCCACGGTAGAGCTTGCTGCCCGAAGAGGCGCAAGCTCCATTGCAGTCCATGGCTTCCTGGACGGACGCGATACCCCGCCGCGCAGTGCGGAGCCTTCAATAAACCGGATGCAGAAATTACTGGACAGCATACCGGGAGCAGACTTCAGAACGATCAGCGGCCGCTATTATGCGATGGATCGCGACCAGCGCTGGGACCGCGTGGAGCGGGCTTACCGCGCCATCGCTTCAGGCGAATCCGGGCTGCACGAACCTTCAGCGCTTTCCGCGCTCCATCAGGCTTACGCAAGAGGAGAAAACGACGAATTTATGCAGCCCACGGTGATAGGCGCACCAGTCGGCGTACAGGATGGTGACAGCATCATTTTTATCAATTTTCGGGCTGACCGCGCCCGCGAACTCACGATGGCGTTCGTCGACGACGCGTTCGATGGTTTTGAACGGCGTAAAATCGAACTCGCAGACTTCGTCTGCATGACCGAGTACAAAGCCGGCCTGCCCGTTTCGATCGCATTCCCGCCGTCAACCCTCGCACGATTGTTCGGCGGAGAACTGGCCGCTGCCGGTCTGCGGCAACTCAGAATTGCTGAAACGGAAAAATATGCTCACGTCACTTTTTTCTTCAACGGTGGAGAAGAGACCCCGTTTCCGCTGGAGGAACGGATTCTGATTCCGTCACCGGATGTTGCCACCTATGATCTGCAGCCTGAAATGAATGCCCCCCAACTGACGGAAAAACTGGTGGAGGCTATCCATTCAGGCAAATTCGACGTAATCATCTGCAATGTCGCAAACCCCGACATGGTTGGACACACAGGATTTTTCGAGGCTGCCCTGAAAGCAGTTGTGGCCGTCGACCACTGCCTCGCCCGCGTGCGGGACGCGATTGACAGTGTTGGGGGGGAGTTACTGCTCACCGCAGACCATGGCAATATCGAATTGATGGTCGACCCGGCCAGCGGGCAGCCCCATACAGCACATACAACCAACAAGGTACCGTTACTTTTTCATGGCCGCCCGGCACAGATGAAAAACGGCGGCTCACTCCGGGATATCGCGCCAACCATGTTAGCTTTACTGGATCTTCCGCAGCCCGCGGAAATGACGGGGCAAAATCTTCTGGAAGTGAAAGGTGACCCGGCCTGACCCCCTGAAACTCTCAGCAATCCAATCACTCGCGTGCACTATCCTGCTGCTCGGGCTGGGCTTTCCCTGCAGTAACGCGACGGCTCAGAATCCTGAACGGGCCCAGGCGGAATCCAGGCTCAACCAGGTCACGCTGGCCATTAACCAGTTGCAGCGGCAACTGGAAGCATCCCGGGCTGATCACCGCAAGGAGCAGGCCCGCATCCGTGAAACGGATCTCGCGATTCAGCGCACCAACCTGAGTTTCAGAACCCTGGAACAGGAGCGGATCCTGCATCTGGCCGAGCTGGCGGAACTGGAGCGTAAAAGAGATGCGTTCCTTGCCAGCCTGGATGAGCGGCTGGGCCAACTGGCCGAACAGGTCAGGTCGTCCTACCGGATGGGCAGCCAATCCCGGATGAAACTGATCCTCAACCAGGACGACCCTTCCGGATTGAGCAGAATGCTCGCGTACTATGATTACCTGAACCGGGCCCAGGTCCGGAAAATTTCCGGATTGAAAGAAGCACTGGCAACACTGGACGACATGCAGCAGTCCATCGACCGGGAACTACTGGGGATCCAGGAGGTTCAAAATGAACAGCGTATTGTGCTGGATGAACTGAACCGGCAACGGGAAACGCGGGTTTTGCTGCTCAGCCAGTTATCCGGTCAGATCAGCAGCGGTGAATCGCGGATGCAGGAACTGGAGCAGAACAGGAAGGATCTTGAGGCGCTGCTCGAGCGCCTGACAGATGTGCTCGCCGATATTCCGGCAGACCTTGGCAGCCGCACGGGCGTCGCCCAGCAAAAGGGTAAGCTGCTCATGCCATTGAAAGGGCCGGTAAAACATGCGTATGGACAGCAGCGGGCCGGAGGTTTGAGATGGCAGGGCTGGTTGATAGGATCTGCAGCGGGCGCTGAAGTCAAAGCCGTCGCTTATGGCCGGATTGCTTTCGCCGACTGGCTTCGGGGGTATGGATTGATGATGATCATCGATCACGGCCAGGGCTACCTGAGCCTTTACGGCCACAACGAGAGCCTCCTGCATGAAGTTGGAACATGGGTGGAACCTGGCGAGGCCATCAGTATCGTAGGCAGCAATCCCGGCTCCGATCAGGGCCTGTATTTTGAATTGAGAAAGAATGGAAAAGCCGTCGATCCCGCCGCATGGCTCGACCGATGACTTCATACAAAGGAATACAATGAAAAAGATGAAAAGAAAAAACTGCATCAGGTTCTCGGTGTTCCTGGCTTCGATTGCCTGTGTCCCGCTGGTATTTGGCCAGCAAAACAACCCGGAAACGCCAGGCGGACAGCAGCCCGGACGGGCCGCCCAGTTGACACTGGATGACTTGCGCACCTTTACCGACGTGTTCAACCAGGCGCGCAAAAACTACGTGGAGGAAGTGGACGACAGAACGCTGCTGGAAGCCGCAATCAAAGGCATGCTGACGGAACTGGACCCTCACTCCAGCTACTTGCCTGCAAAATCCCTGGAAGAACTCAACGATGCTTCACTCGGACGTTATAGCGGTATCGGAATTGATGTGCAGGCCCTTGACGGCAGAATCGTGGTTAACGCCATCATCAACGAAAGCCCGGCAGACCAGGCAGGTATCAATCCTGGTGATGTCATAACCTCCATTGACGGCAGACCCGTCAAAGGGCGGCCCTTGCAGGAGGCCATGGATGAAATGCTGGGCCAGCCGGATACCAATGTTGTGCTGCGCGTCATGCCGCCCGGTGAACAGGAACGCGAGGTGGAGATCACGCGGCAGTACATCAAAATTCCGACTCTGAGCTTTCAGCTGCTCGATGAATCTTTTGGTTATTTCAAGATGACGCAATTTCACCAGGACAGCGCCGTCGACTTTCAACAGTCACTGGAAAGTATCAGGAGTGACGGGATCCAGGTGGATGCACTGATTATTGATCTGAGGGGCAACCCGGGCGGCATATTACGCCAGGCGGTAGCCATGGCGGATGGATTTTTGGATGACGGGGTGATCGTTTCCACCCGTGGCCGTAATTCGACCATGCAGCTGGAATTCAGGGCTGAACCGGGCCAGTGGCTTCCAGGTATTCCATTGATGATACTGGTGGACCACAGCACGGCTTCAGCTTCCGAGGTTCTGGCCGGTGCACTGCAGGATAACGAACGGGCCGTGATAGCCGGGGAACGCACTTTCGGCAAGGGTTCTGTCCAATCGGTGTTACCGCTCCGGAATGGGGCAGGCATCAAGCTGACAACCGCCCGATACTACACACCGTCAGGCCGCTCGATCCAGGCTTCGGGAATCGAGCCTGATGTCGTGATTGACTGGGATAGCACCGCGTCGCTTGAAGAGGATAAGTTGCGCGAAGCCGACCTTGACCGGCACCTCGAAAGCGAAGCCGAAATCCCGGCGGACGAAATCCCGCAGGAGAAGCCCGCGCTGAATGATTTCCCGTTGGATGATGTACTGAACGCCCTGCGAGAGGCGGAGATTATTCCAGGCTAGTCCGAGGCGGAGCGCCCCTGCGGTTGTAGCGGAAATGGCGTCACTTTTTCACCGGACTCTCGATCACGAATAAGGCATTGTCCGCGCTTTTCCACTTCTTCGATTCGCAGGACACTCTGGATGGGAAGATGGAGCACCCGGGCGCCTTTGAATTCTTCACGCATTTTTTCTTCGGTCGGGTCAACAACCAGGCCTTCCGTGGTATTGAATACGAGGTTGGAAACTTCGATGAACCCCCACAGGCCGCTGGATGTCACCCCTTCGCTGAACAACTCGTAAACCTTACCGCTGTTCAGAAAGATTATTTTGTAAAGCTGTTTTTCTGCCATGTCTTTATTTCATTGCGTCGTTAATGGAATTATAGCCTGATCTGGGCACCGGCCCGTACGATCAGCGCAAAACTCAGGCCGAGAGCAAATCCGGCGAGGTGGGTCCACCACGCTACTGCCCCATTAATGGGGCCGAATACGGTGTAAAGCAACTGCAGGGTGAACCACGATCCGATCACCAGCAGCGCAGGAACACGGGCGAATTGCAGGTACAGGCCCAGGGGCAAAAAAAGCCCTATTTTACGGCCCGGGAACAGGCCGAGATACGCGCCAACTACAGCCGAGACAGCACCGCTGGCGCCGATGATGGGCGCATCCAACTGCGGCAGCCTCAAGGCCACAATTACGTTCGAAAGCGCACCGCCGAGCAGGAACACAAACAGCATCCCTACAGGCCCAATCCGCCGCTCGACCTTGATACCGAATACCCACAGGTAAACCAGGTTTCCGAGCAGGTGCAGCCAGTTCGCGTGAATGAAAAGTGCGCTCACCAGGGTCAATGAGGATACGCTCCACCAGGCCGCAAACCCCTGGCTGAGCTGCACGGACAGCGTGGAAGGCCGCATTCCACCCACGTCAATCATGGCCTGCTGAATGATCGGGTCAACCCCGGAATAAAGAAGCAAAGCAAAGACACAGAGCAGGCTGACCGCGATCGTCACAAACGGAGGCGGAGGGGTGTTTTCCGGCCAATGGGTGACGACCCCGTTGGTCACCGTTTCATCCCTTCACGAGAAAACGATATTTCCTGTATACGAAGACGGCGCCGTCTCGCCTGATTTCATCCAGCACGAGGCCGCTTTGCAGTTCATCCTTCTCAGTGAGCCGCTGGCCATTAGCCAGCACGAACCGATCATCAGACTGGGTCGCGTACACCAGCACCGTAATCCGGATATCCGGCAGGTTATCCCTGACTCCCTGCGGCAGTTCCCAGTAACTGATCGGCTCGCTAACATGCGGTTTCATGGCGGAGTGCCGCGTTGCCGACGGACTCGACGAAGGACTTTCAGCCAAAGTGGGTTCGGGTGTTGGGGATGCGACCGCAGTTACTTGCCGGGGTACGGAAGCCGCAGGATCATCCGCTTGCCCGTCGGCCTCCGACGGATCATTTTCCGCCGTGAACTCGCTGACCGAACGGCTCAGCCGGGCGCGAGTCTCGTCGCTATCACCGGGCGCGTTCTTTTCAGCAGCAACGGCAGCGTCCGGATTGCTGTTGTTTGCCTGGTACGATTCGGTCATGGTACGGGGTTCGTCAGTGCCATTACGGGGCGGAACCGTTTTCTCCGCTGTCAGTGCCGGGCCCGACGGCGTCTCAGGCGCCATCGCGCTCTCCGGATAGCGCAACTGCTGCCAGCCGAACCAGGCCATGACACTGACACTCAGCACGACCAGTGCAATCGGAATCCAGTGGTTGAGTGTCGCGTTGGCTGCAGGCTGCTCTGCGACAGCGGTACCGAGGGTCGGAGTCTGGCCCAACTGGCGTTGCTGTTCCGACTTCTTCAGCGCATCAAGCAATATGGACATGATCTAGGACCTCTCTTCGTCGGCCAGTATCAGGCGGGGCTGTGAGATGGTCGGTGCCATCAGGTAAATCAGGGTATTCGGCCCCACGATACCGTCCGCATTCAGTCCGTTACGCCGCTGGAAGTTCATCAACCAGGATTCAAAACCAGAATCGAAAACGACACCGCCATCCCATGCGGGTTCGGCAAAACCCGCCATTTCCATGACGATATCAACAGCCGCTCCTGATTGGCCGCGGCGAATCTGCGCGGGCCAGTCGGGAGCCTGCGGCCAGGTAACCAGGTACTCGCCGAGCCAGAGTGCTTCGATCGCCTCGCGCGACACGATAACGAGATCATCATCATTCGATCCTACCAGCAAACCTTGTTGAGAAAATCCACGCAGCACGAGATGCTTCGGACTTTCTGCCTGCAGGATCAGGATTACGGGCAGGCCAAGTTTTTGAATCCGGGACCAGTTTCCCTGGTCACGGAGACATGAGTAGCCTTTCCCGTAAATGCCATCGCATGCAGATGCTATGGCAAAGGCACTCTGCTCGTCCTGCCACAATTCCGCCATGGTTCGCCATGCCAGGCGGTGCTGGTCGTTCAGCCAGCCCGGTTCGATCAGCGACATGGCCGCCGCAGGCCGTTCCTGCGCCGCTCCGCCAACCGCAAGCATTGTCCCGCTATCTGGTTCCGGTATGGGTTCGGTAAGCGGAGGCGCCGGCTCAGAAACTGCTGTCGTTTCAATGGCGGCGGTCTGCACCCGCTCCGCAGCCGGACCAGCCAGGTTCAGGGCAGGAACGCCCCAGGTCACGAAACTGACCAGCGCGAGAAGAGCAATCGACGCCGTGGCAACCGCCAGCGGCCAGCGGCTGGAGCGCACCTGCGTCTCGCTTGGCTGTACTTCATTGGCCGCCGCGTTTACGAAAGCGGGGGAAACACTGCCGGACTCTTTGGCGTAGGCGCTGGCCAGTGCACGATCAGCGATAATATTGATCAGGCGCGGAACGCCGCCCGATCTCAGATACAAAGCCCGCATCGCGGAACGCCGGAATGGGTTACGCTGGGCGCCGGCAACCTGCATCCGGTGCTTCACGTACGCCACGGTTTCTTCCTGGTTCAGCGGTGTCAGGTGATAACGGGCGGTTATCCGCTGCGATAATTGCCGCAAATCCTGTCGCTGCAGCAGTTGCCGTAGTTCGGGCTGTCCCAGCAACACCATCTGCAACAGCTTGTCTTTCGAGGTTTCAAGATTGGTCAGCAGCCTGACCTGTTCCAGTGCCTCAGGGCTCAGGTTCTGTGCTTCATCAATCACGACGACGACCCGCCGCCCCCTTGAATGCTGTTCCAGCAAATAGCCACTTAGCGCATCGACCATCAGCTTGTTACTGCCGGAGATACCCCCGGTATCTAATCCCAGCTCTTCGCAAATCGTGGCAAGAAGTTCCTGCGGAGTCATCAGCGAGTTAAGAACCAACGCTACCTTGGTGTCTTCAGGAACCTGTTCAAGCAGGCAGCGGCAAAGCGTTGTCTTGCCCGTGCCGACCTCTCCTGTCAGCTGGACGAAACCACCTGCGCCGCCCTGGCCAACACCGTACAAGAGGTGCGCAAGCGCATCACGGTGCGCCGCGCTCAGGTACACAAATGCCGGATCCGGTGTAATCGAAAACGGTGCTTCGTTAAGTCCGAAAAACTGCAGGTACAATGTTTTCTCTCTTCAGTCGTCCAAATCAAGCAGGATTGCATTGCCTCCGACCGCGGCTGTGTTCACGGTGAGGGTGCGTTCCGTAGCGAAACGGAACATGTAATGTGGACCCCCCGCTTTCGGTCCGGTTCCCGACAGGCGCTCGCCGCCGAATGGCTGTACACCGACCACTGCGCCGATCATATTGCGGTTGATGTAACAATTGCCAGCCTTTACCCGTTTCGCAATATAGCGCTGAGTGCGGTCGATACGGCTGTGGATTCCCAATGTAAGACCGTACCCGGTTCCATTAATTTCATCGATAATCCGGTCAAGCTCCCTGGAGGGATACCGTACCACGTGCAGGATGGGGCCGAACACTTCCTGCTCCAGCGTTTTGATCGAATCGATCTCGAATGCACAGGGCGCCATGTAGTGACCGGACAGATTCGCTTCTATCGGCGCCTTTGCGATCAACCTGAAGTCCCGCTCCATTTTTGCGGCATGTTCCTGCAGTTCCTGTAATGCATTTCCATCGATCACCGGACCAACGTCCGTCGACAA
>Ga0316191_10002543_pt1 | contig 13295 bp, 13 predicted proteins | sample Eddworburr2cm_MG_FD_204928 | JGI IMG/M metagenome (GOLD analysis project Ga0316191, IMG submission 204928) | Coastal sediment microbial communities from Maine, United States - Eddy worm burrow 2 cm | ecosystem: Environmental > Aquatic > Marine > Coastal > Sediment | place: USA: Maine...
TGTGGATATCGACAAAACCGGGGGTGACAAGCGCGCCAGCGGCATCCAGTTCCTGATGTCCACTGCCAGCGACGCTGCCAACCTCGACAATGGTGCTTCCGGACACCGCCACATCGGCGCTGAACGGCTCACTGCCGCTTCCGTCTATTACCGTCCCACCGCGAATCACAAGATCGTATTCGGCCATGTCTGCTGCTCCCCATTTTCCAACACCGCGAAGATTGTCGCACATGGCTTGTTGATGTCTACAATAGCGCTCCCCGGCAAAAGTCGGAGGAAACAGACCCAAACCGCCCGCATATAGAGAGCCCAGGCACCATGCAAAAAATCGCCATCGCGCTGATTATCCTGTCACTGCTGGTCATCGCATTTTTCACGCTCAGACCAGGCGAACAACCACCACCGCCGCCACCAACCGCGGATCTGGTCACGCTGCGGGCCACCACGGCCGGTGATGTGGTCGGGTTCATCGACCGGTTTGGCGCCAGAGCCTGGAAAGGCATCCCGTTCGCAGCCGCTCCCGAAGGCGATCTGCGCTGGCGGGCACCACAACCACCGGCTGCCTGGACGGGCACCCGGGAAACCCTGGTAGCCGGCAATATGTGCCCGCAGATGAAATCCCTGTTGAGTGGTGATGCGGGCGACCCCGACAGCGCTATCGCCGGAGTTGAAGACTGTCTGTATCTGAACGTCTGGTCGCCCAGCAACGCCAGCAGACTGCCGGTGATGTTCTGGATTCACGGCGGTGGCAATTCAATCGGTGAAGGCAGTCCCTACAACGGCTCAGCGCTGGCGACCCGTCAAGATGTAGTGGTTGTCACCATAAATTACCGAATGGGTCCTTTCGGCTGGTTTGCTCATTCTGATCTGAACCGGGGCAACCCGCTCGACGATTCCGGCAACTACGGCACGCTCGACGTAATTTTTGCTCTGGAGTGGGTGCGCGACAACATCCGAAACTTTGGCGGCGACCCGAACAACGTCACCGTGTTCGGCGAATCAGCCGGTGCCTACAATACTCTGGCGATGATGGCTTCGCCGCTGGCGGAAGGTCTGTTCCATCGCGCCATTGTCCAAAGCGGTGGATTTCAAACGACCTCGATGGGCCGCGCGGGCAACTATGCCAGCGACGGCGGCCATCCGATGAGCGCAAAGGAAATCACCGCGGCGCTGCTGGTGGCTGACGGCACCGTTGCCGACGCGGAATCTGCACGCGCCTATCAGAGCGACCTGGGCAGCTCGCAGCTGCGTCAGTATCTCTATGAAAAAACGCCCGAAGAGATCTTTGCACTGTTCGACGGCGGCGGCTTCGGCATGATCAACGTGCCGGACAACTTCGGTGACGGCCACGTGCTGCCGGATATGACCACCGAAGCCATCTTCTCCTCCGCGGAGAATCACAACATGGTGCCGGTGATACTCGGCACCAATCGCGATGAACCGTCGCTGTTCATGGTCCGCTCACCTGCTTACGTGGAAAATTTCCTGGGCGTTTTCCCCAGCCTCAAAGATCAAGATCGCTACCTGCGCGCGGTGAAATACGGTGCTCTGTCCTGGAAAGAACGTGGCGTCGACAGTCTCGCCAACTACATGACCGCAGCCGGCAACCCTGACGTCTACACTTATCGCTTCGACTGGGACGAAGAAGGTTCAATTATGGGCTACGACCTGAGTGTTGCCCTCGGTGCTGCCCATGGCCTGGAAATTCCATTTGTGTTCGGTGATTTCGACGGTGGCCTGGGCCTTGGTTATCTCTATGAAGACAGCCCCGGCAAAGATGCGCTGGCGGCCAGCATGATGTCCTACTGGACCCAGTTTGCGACCACGGGCAACCCTGGCACCGGCCGGGACAGCAACGAAGTGCCCTGGCTGTCCTGGGGCAGCAACGGCCAACGTTCGATCCTGCTGGATACCGTCGACGACCAAGGCATCCGCATGAGTGACGAAGAAGTCACCCTCGCCGGCATCAAAGCGGCACTCGCCAGCGATCCGGCCATTACCGAGCCGCAGGAGCGCTGCCAGCTCTACCTGTCGTCTTTTGGTCGGGATCTCGATCGAGCCGAATACGACAGCTTCGGTCCCGAAGGTTGCGCGCAGTTCGATCCGGAAACGTTACGCAGGTTCTAAAAGCTTCAGCTGTCAGATTGAGACGTCTGTTGTCGCTTGAAAGGCATCAGCCGTCCTGTTGTTGCATAGCTGTGTAGTGGTGTTATAGTTAACTAACACACTATAACAGTAAGTGCTGCAAGCAACCCGATCATGACGGACTGGCAGGAACACGAACCCATATATCACCAGCTGGCACAGCTGGTGATAGAACAGATCATCCGCGGCTCCCTAACTGAAGGTGAAGCGGTGCCATCGGTGCGCCAGGTGGCCGCCGAGGAGCGCATCAACCCACTCACCGTCAGCCGCGCCTACCAGATGCTCGCCGACGATGGGCTGCTGGAAAAGCGCCGCGGCGTCGGCATGTTTGTCGCACCTGGCGCACGCTCAGCCGCACTTGCCGGTGAGCGGCAACGATTTCTGGACCACGAATGGCCGCAGCTGCTGGCACGCATTCGCCTGCTGGGATTGAACCTTGAAGAGCTGATGAACGGAGAACCCGGATGAATGTGATTGATGCCCAGGGGCTTCACAAGCGCTACGGCGATACTCACGCCCTTGCCGGATTCGATCTGCAGGTGGCACCCGGTCGGATAGTTGGTCTGATCGGGCCAAACGGCTCCGGAAAAACCACGGCCATCAAAGCGCTGCTCGGGCTTACCCTGCCTGATGCCGGCTCGCTGAGCGTGCTTGGTGTCAATCCGCAGCAGCAGCGTGCCGAATTGATGGCACGCACCGCCTATATTGCCGACACCGGAATTCTGCCCGGCTGGATGAAGGTGGCTGACCTGATCGATTTTGTTGCCGGAGTGCACACAGGTTTCGATCGACCGCTGGCCGAACGCACGCTGGCCAGCACCGATATCCGGCTCAACAAGAAAGTCAAAACCCTGTCCAAAGGTATGCACGTGCAGCTGCATCTGGCCCTGATCCTGGCCATTCATGCCGAACTGCTGATTCTCGACGAGCCGACGCTCGGCCTGGACATTCTTTACCGACAGCGGTTTTACGACGCCCTGCTCAACGACTATATGGACGGTGAACGCAGCATTGTCGTGACCACTCATGAAGTGCGGGAAATTGAACACATTCTCACCGATGTGGTGTTCATTCATCACGGCCGTCAGATTCTGAGCCTGGATATGGACACAATCGGCGAGGAATTCAGCAAAGTGCTCGTTCAGCCTGATCAGGCCGAAAGCGCGCGGGCGCTTACGCCGCTGAGTGAACGGCCGTCATTAAAAGGTATCGAGTACATTTTCCGACACGCCGCCCTGAAAGATCTGCAGCATCTTGGCGAGATCAGTCGACCCAACCTGGCAGAACTCTTTGTTGCCCTGCTCGGAGATGAGGCATGAAGACATTTGCAGCACTACTGAAAAGGGAGTGGCTGGAAGCACGCTTCACTTATCTGGCGGCAACGCTCGGACTCATTGCATTGGTCACCGTGTTCGGCACGCTGGCCACTCTGGTGGCAACCCTGTCAGACGGTGGCGTTGTCGTGGTCATAGAACGTATGGACGAAGCCGGTAACACCGAGCGCCACGAGCGCATCAGCGAGACAATGACCACGGTGGCGGACTTCTCCAGCTGGACCAATCGGGAACTGGAATCCCGCCTAGGGAAATTGCGCACCATAATTGCTGCGGGTTTCCACTCCACCTACTTTCTGGTGCTGGTGTTTATTCTGCTCGGCTGCGTTTTCGATCACCGCCGCGATCGCAGCGTGCTGTTCTGGAAATCGATGCCCACCAGCGATCATCTGACCATTCTCAGTAAACTGGTGACGCCGGTATGGCTGGTACCGTTGCTGGTTGTGGCCGCGATGGCGGTGTCCTGGATATTGCTGCTGGGTCTGCTCAGCGCGATCACCTTAAGCAGCGACCTCGGCAGCGTGACCAGACTCTGGGCCCACAGCGGTATCGCCAGCGGTATCCTTCAGGAACTGGTCGGCTACGCGATTCAGGGCTTATGGAGCCTGCCGCTGTTTGCCTGGCTGATCTTCATTTCTGCGAGCGTGTCCCGGCTGCCGCTGGTCTGGGCGATTGTGATCCCGGTGATTCCGATCATCAGTGAACGTATCGTGCTCGGTTCCAACGTGATCGGCGGTTTTCTGCTCCGGCACCTGGAGTTCGCCGCCCTGCCCAGATTGCTGCCCAGCGACGATCGCCGGACCATGATGGTTCAATCGGTTGGCGATCAACTGTCGTTGCTGCTCACCGGAGATCTGTGGCTGGGCGTTGCCCTGGGTGTCGCATTACTTGCTGGCGCGGTCTGGTTCTATCGTCGCAACAACGAGTTATAGACTCGTAAGCTAACGCGCCGCGCTGGCTGCTCATCGCAGATCTGTTATACCCTCCTTCAGGAGATCGCTGGAGGCAGACATGATCCGCTACATGGAACGAACCCGGAATTACTACGGCACTCTGGGCTATCCGGCTTACGAGTGGGCACACCATGATCAGGTACCCTTTCATCCCCCGAGCAAACCGCTGAGCGAAAGCAGGCTCGCACTGATCACCACAGCCTCCCCACATCAGCCCGAACTGGGTGATCAGGGGCCGGGGGCCGCGTATAACGCAGCAGCCAAATTCTTCAAGGTCTACACAACCCCCGCCGAACCGACACCCGACCTGAGAATTTCTCACCTCGGCTACGACCGCAAACACACCTCCGCGGCTGATCCTAATACCTGGCTGCCGCTTGACCGGCTGCGCGAAGCCGAACGCGACGGCGTGTTCGCAGAGCTGGCGCCAGAAGTGATCGCAGTCCCAACCAATCGCAGCCAGCGGGTGACCTGCGAAGTTGATGCCGTCGCCGCACTCGAACACTGCGAGCGACTCGGCGTAGACGTCGCACTGCTGGTACCGAGCTGACCCGTCTGCCATCAGACCGTGAGTCTGATCGCCCGCCACCTTGAAGCCAATGGCATTGCCAGTGTGATCATGGGCTGCGCACGCGACATTGTGGAAAGTGCTGGTGTGCCCAGATACTTCTGGAGCAACTTCCCTTTAGGCAACTCAGCGGGTAAACCCGATGACGTTGATTCTCAGACCAGAACACTGCGCGACGCGCTGGCTCTGATCGACAGCGCCACCCAACCGGGAACCACCCGAATATCAGCGCAACGCTGGTCAGACAATGATGACTGGCAGCTCGACTTCATGAATATTGAACGCTTAAGCGATCAAGACATCGACCGTCTGCGCGGAGAATTTCAGGCCCAGAAGGACACAGCCAGGCAGATCAAAACACGTTGACCAGACGGAACAGATAGATGACAGAGCACTCAACGGCCCCGATGATTGCCACCAGCAGCGAACCCTGGGACGCCATCGTCGTCGGTTCCGGGATCACCGGCGGTTTTGCAGCGATGGAACTGACCCGGCGCGGACTGCGCACTCTGGTGCTGGAACGGGGGCCGGATGTGGTGCACGGTCGCGACTATCTCTATGAACACAAACGCCCCTGGCAGATGCCCTCACGCGGCATGCTGCAGCGCCGTCACCTCGACGAAGTCAAACCGGTCCAGAGCCGAACCGGTTTCATGCGTCCTGGCATGGAGCGCTGGTTTGTCGATGACACCGAGTATCCGTATCTCGAAGATCGGCCGTTTTCCTGGATTCGAGGCTATCAGGTCGGCGGTCGCTCCCTGACCTGGGGCCGGCAGAGCTATCGTCTCAGTGATCTCGATTTCGAAGCCAACGCCCGGGAAGGCATCGCCGTAGACTGGCCGATCCGCTATCAGGAACTCGCGCCCTGGTATGACTATGTGGAAGGTATCGTCGGCATCTCCGGCCGCAATGAAGGTCTCGGTCAGTTACCCGATGGCAACTTCCTGCCAGCGATGGCGTTCTCCCGGGGCGAAGAACATTTCAAGAGCGCACTTGATGCGCACTTTGATGATCGCATGATGACCATCGGCCGGACCGCGGTCATTACCCAACCTCATCGCGGCCGCGCCGGTTGCCACTACTGCGGCCCCTGTTCAATGGGTTGCAGCACCGGCTCATATTTCTCTTCTCAGAGCGTCACCCTGCCGGCAGCACGCGCTACCGGACTCATGACCCTGCGGCCGGACAGCGTGGTCGAAAGTGTGCTGGTAGACGAAACCACCCAGCGCGCCAGCGCGGTGCGGGTCATCGACCGGGTCAGTAAAGAAGTCGTCGAGTATCGGGGCAAGCTCATCTTCCTGTGCGCTTCGACGATTGCCAGCACCCAGATCATGCTCAACTCAAACAGTGATCGGTTTCCCAACGGACTGGCCAACGACAGTGGCGCGCTTGGTCACTACCTGATGGATCATCATTTCAAGGTCAGCGCTCGCGGGCGTCTGCCAGGTATGCTGGACCGTTACACCGAAGGCTACCGACCCAACGGCATCTACATTCCACGATTCCGTAACCTCAACAAAACCTCCACTCAACCGGACTTTCTGCGTGGCTATGGTTACCAGGGTGGCTCCGGTCGGCAAAGCTGGCGTGGCAGGGAAATGCAGGGTTTTGGCGAGGGTCTGAAAGATCAGCTGCGCGAGCCAGGTCCCTGGACCATGGGTTTAGGCGCATTCGGCGAGATGCTGCCGGATGCGACCAACACCATGAAGCTCGATGCCGCTCAAACCGACGCCTGGGGTATGCCTTTAGTACGTATCTCCTGCGAAATCGGTCCGAACGAACTGGCCATGCGTAAAGACATGGCGACCAACGCGGTTGAAATGCTTGAAGCCGCGGGTGCAACCGACATCAAAAGTTCGGATCGCTACACACCTGGCGGAATTGGTGCGGAAGCGGGTCTGGCCATCCACGAAATGGGCACTGCCCGGATGGGCCGCGATCCGGCCACGTCGGTACTGAATGGCTTCAATCAGGCCCACAGCGTCGCGAATCTGTTTGTTACCGACGGCAGCTGCATGACCAGCTCTGCCTGTCAGAACCCGTCACTGACCTATATGGCATTGACCGCGCGGGCCGTCGACTACGCAGTTGACGCGATGAATCGCCGGGATATTTAGTCGTGATATCAAAGAGAAACGCATCATGAGTCACTCCAGACAGTGGACGCCAGCAGACCCCGATCAGCCTCACGCTCGGCGTATCGGGCGGCGCCAGTTCCTCACCCTGAGTGCCCGGGCACTGAGTACGATGGCAGCAGCCAGCCTGCTGCCGGACGCCCTGGCAGCATCAAACCCGGAGCACGCAGGCGATCTGTTGACCGGCACAGCAGGCATTGAAAACGCTCGGGTATTGAGTCAGATCTGTGAACGCATCCTGCCTGGCACAGATACACCGGGGGCAATTGAGGCCGGAGTGCCCGATTTCATCGCCGGAGTACTGAATATCGTTTACCTGGATGCTGAGACTCAGCGCTTCATCAGCCAGCTCAGCGCCTTCAACGCAGCGACGACGACCGAATACGGCAGACCTTTCGATCAGCTGACTGCCGCCCAGCAGGATAGCCGACTGAGTGCAATGGCCTCTGACGAGAGCAGCGACGAGGCGGCATTCTTTGCAGAACTCCGCCAGCTCACCGTCTACGGCTATTACACCTCAGAGCCGGGTGCCACCAGCGAACATGCACTGACCGACTACATGGCACCCTGGAATGGCGACATCGCCTACGACGACGTCGGCCGGATGTGGACCGGCTAGTCCGGCAGACCCAGCACCCGCTTGGCGAGAATGTTGAGCTGCACCTCAGAGGTGCCACCTTCGATTGAGTTTGCCTTGGAGCGCAACCAGCCGCGGGTCGCATCGAGTTCAGCATCCGCAAACGCGGAATCCTGTCCCCAGCCCAGACTGCGGCTACCCATCATTTTCAACATCAGCTCAAAACGGTTCTTGTTCTGCTCGGTGCCGAAGTACTTGAACATCGAACTCACCGCTCCGGGTGCTTTACCACTCTCGGACTCTTCAACTGAGCGCTTCATGGTCAGCTGGAAAGAACGATCATTCATCCGGTGATGCAGGATGGATGCCCGCAAGCTGGTGTCAGCAATTTTGCCATCCTCCAGGCCAACGTAGTCTTTCGCCAGTTCTTCCAGAGTCGCCGCTTTCTGGCCACCACCACCGATGCCGCCAATCGATGTGCGCTCATACTGCAGCAATCGTTTTGCCACCGTCCAGCCTTTGCCAACTTCGAACACCACCTGGCTTTTCGAGGCTCGAACATTGTCAAAAAATGTTTCGCAGAAGGGCGAGAGTCCGCTGATCAGCTTGATCGGCTTGACCGTGACCCCGGGCGTGGCCATATCAAACAGAATGAAGGTAATGCCTTCGTGTTTCGGTGCGTTTGGATCGGTTCGGACCAGACAGAACATCCAGTCCGCGTTGTCTGCGCCCGAAGTCCAGATCTTCTGGCCGTTGATGATGTAGTCGTCGCCATCTTCCACAGCGGAAGTACGCAAACTGGCAAGGTCAGAGCCCGCGTTCGGCTCGCTGTAGCCCTGACACCACCAGATGTCACCACGGGCAATCTTCGGCAGATGTTGTTCTTTCTGAGCATCAGAGCCGTATTCGAGCAACGCGGGACCGATCATGCTGATGCCCATGCCTAAATGCGCAGGACGGGCATTGATCCGTCGCAGCTCGCTGGCAAGCACCTGATTTTCTTCGACGCTCAGGCCGGCACCGCCATATTGTTTCGGCCACATCGGCACGGTAAAGCCACGCTCAGCCATGCGCTCCAGCCAGAGTTTGGTCTCCGGATTCTTGAATCTGGCATTGCGGCCACCGCCCGGATACTCATCAGCCGGCATCGCAGTGCGAATACTCGGCGGGCAGTTGTCTTCCAGCCAGTCTCTGAGGTCTTCTCGAAATGCATCCAGCGACACGTCGTTCTCCATCATCAGTTCATTCAACTCACGATAATACCTCAGCCGCATGTGGTTGTGCCGTCAACGCAATCGAAGGTATGGTCGGAAAAGGGATAGGGAGAGAATAATGGCTGAGGGGTCCGTCACCGCTACGCCGGCATCGCCGAGCGCAAAATCCGAGCGCACGCTCAGTAACTGGGCACTGGCCTCTTACGGGGCTCCGGCATTGCCACTGTCGATGGTGTCGCTGCCGATGGCCGTCTATCTTCCCGCCGTCTACGCAGACTCCGAGGGTTTTGGCCTGGGCCTGGCTTTTGTTGGCCTGGTCATGGTGCTGTCGCGGGTGTTCGATGGGGTCACCGATCCGCTTATCGGGTTTCTATCAGATCGCATCCGCACCCCCTGGGGACGACGCAAGCCTTTTGTCGTTCTAGGCACACCACTGTATATCGCCGGCATCTACCTGCTGTTTATCCCGCCAATCGAATTCAGTGAAATCACCTTCCTGGGTATGACCATGAATTCGGGCTACCCGTGGATGCTCGGAGCGCTGGTGCTCACCTATATCGGCGCCACCATCAAAGATGTTCCCTACAGTGCCTGGGGAGGCGAACTGTCGCGAAACTATAACGAGCGCACGCTGATCACCAGCTGGCGCGAAGGCTTCACTGTCACCGGCTCACTGATCGGCGCTTTTACTCCGGCCATCATCTTTTTCTTCGGCTACGACAAACCCACCGATGCGGTCTACTTTCTGTCCCTGGCGATCGCCTTCGTGATGCCGGTACTGGTGGCCAACTGTGTGATCTCCACGCCCGAGTTCGAGGTCAAAGAACGCAGCAAAGAAAGCCTGCCGATCCGCAAAGCATTCAAATACGTCTGGGACAACGAACCCTACCGTCGCCTGGTGATCATCTTCCTGTTTTCGACCATCGGCGCGGCGATGACCAATACCTTAAGCTTCTTTTTTGTCAAACACGTACTGCTGGCGGGTGATCTCTACGGCTTTTATCTGGCGCCCTATTTCATCTCTCAGATTATTGCGATTCCGCTGTGGTTCAAGCTTTCCCGCAAGATCGGCAAACATCGCGCAACAATGGTGGCCATCGGCTGGTATGCGCTGTGGTCCTGCTTCATTCCGCTGATCGCTATTGCGCCCATGGTCTGGTTCGACGCTTTTGAGATCAGCCAGATTCTCAGCTTCCTGCCCGCGGAGAGCCACGCATCAATGGTGAGCTATTTCGAAGGCATACCCACCGGCAAGTTTCTGTTTTTCATCGTCATCATGTGCCTGAAAGGCTCTTCGATCGGCGCCCTGTCAGCACTGCCCTATGCGATGGCGGCCGATGTGATTGACGTGGATGAGTCGAGAACAGGAAAACGCCAGGCGGGCACGTATTTTTCTATCTGGTTGATGACCCGAAAACTGGCTTATGCAGTTGGGCTGTTTGTGGGCACCAACATGGTGGTTCTGTTCGGCTTCAACTCGCTGGCGGATCCTCTCGACACCACCAACACCACCTTCGCATTGCTGATGCTGGCCTGCTGCTATTCAGTAATTCCAGCGCTGTTCAAGTTTGTCGCACTGCCGCTGTTGTGGAACTACCCGCTGACCGAGGATCGACTGAAGGAAATTCAGGCTGAGATCGCAGCCAATAACCGCGAAACGGTACCCGCGCCCGCCAACACCAGCTGATCGGCGCTTGCCCGACATGATTGAACCTGCGGGTCTAGGCTTCTTCCTGATGTGCAATCAGCACCTGAATCTGGCTGCCCAGCCATTCGGGGAAACCCAGTGAGTCTTCGGCGTCCATGCTCACCAGTTTAGCCAGCGCAGGTCCGGATATTCCGTAGCCGATTGCTGCAGTTGCGACCAGGAACACCAGCTGCCTGGCGGTACGCTCATTGTCCGCATGCACCGGCAGTCGACTGGCCAGAACCAGGATCAACTCGCCGAAAAGAGCCTCGACTTCTGCTGTTGGCGTCGCTGAGGTGGTCAGATCTTCGTCACTGACTGCCAGCCAGGCCAGCAGCTTGGCGTGCCCTCCACTCGACAGCGCTTCAAAAAGCTCCCGCATGATCGATTCGGTGTCGAACGATGTTTCTGAGCGCAGCGCGCTGATCATGTCCCGCAGCAGACGGTCGGTCATGTGATGCACCAGCGCCCGGCGCATGTCATTGGTGTTGCCGAAGTGATGAAGCAGGGTCGCATGCGACATCCCGGCGTCGCGGGCAACATCAACAATGTTCAGGCCATCAATACCCAATCTGCCCAGGCGTGCTTGAGCCGCGTCAAGAATCAGCAGTCGGGCTTCGTCAGCAGAACGCCGTTTTCGGGTGGCCATAGGGCGAGAAACTTCCTGTTAAAATTCAATCAGTTAACACCGATACGTGTGCAGACTGTCAGATCAAGTGTAACTAGCGAGCTGGCCCCAGCGCGACCCGTAGGTAGCCTGCCTTATGCAGCCGGCTCCAGATCGGCGATTTCGACAGCGGCAAAGTCTGTGGTGCTGTAGACATAAACAACGGCCGCCAGCACCCCGATGACCGGCACCGCCAGCGTCGGCAACGCGCCAAACACTGCCGCGCAATAGCCCATCAACAGCGAGCCGATCGGCATGCCGCCGAGCATGCCCAGCGAAAACACCGACATGACCCTGGCACGGTGGCTGGTTGATGATGCCGCCTGAACAATGCTGCGCAGCATGTTTATGCAGACACCGCCGCCAAGGCCCCAGCAGAATATCACCGCATAAAACCCTGCCAGCGACAACTCCAGCTGAGCCAGCAACAGCACAATACAGCCACCGGTCAGAGCCAGAAATACGGCGCGGCCCGGCCGGGCGACGCCACCACGGCGCAACATCCACAGACTTGCCACCACGGTACCCAGGATATTGGCGGCAAAGGCCTGGGAAATATCCACCGCGGTGCCGGCATAGACATCCCGCACAATCAGCGGCAGCAGCACTACATACCCGCCAGCAAAAAACACCCCTATCGCAGTGTTCAACATCACCGCAGGCCGAATCACCGCTGACTGTGACACCTCTTTGAGGCCGGATCGAATCGCGTGCAGCGGCGGCTCATGCTTTTCAACCGGTGCAGCCGCAGGGACCTTCACGCGCATGACCGCCAGCGCACCCAGCATCATCACCCCGGACTGAAACACCATCAGCGGTACCACACCAACCGAATCCGCGAGTGAGGCAATAGCAAAGCCGACAATCTGCAGCGTCCACTGCATTGTCATGACCACAATGACGGTGCGTTGAATTCGATCTCCGGCCACCCGATTGACCAGCGCATCCCGCGCCGGCTGGGAAAGTCCGGTGAAAACCCCGCCGACAAGGCCGTAGACAAAGAGCATGGCAAAAGACAACTGCTCACCGAAAACAAAATAGGCGATGACCAGCGGCGGGATTCCTGCCAGCAGGTGGGTAGTGACGAGAATTCGGCGCTGATCGAACCGGTCGCCGAGCACACCGCCGATCAGCAGCAGAAACAGCGCCGGCAGCTGCCAGGACATCTGCGCGATGCCGACCCGTTCTGCCGACTCATGCAGAACAACAGCGACCAGAAACGGAAAGAGCACCTGCTGAATACCGCCCGGGATCAGATGGCAGGCTGTGCTCGCCAGATACCAGTTCAGCGGCGCTCTGGCGCTCATCCCTCAGGCTGCATAGCGGGCATGTTCCACCTTGATGCAGAGATCCACCACCACATCCAGACCACCGGCTTCGGCGATTTCAATACCGCGCGGACTGATCACACCCAGCTGCAGCCATAGGCCCTGAGCGCCAATCTGCACAGCCTGTTCGGCAATTTCAGGAACCGCATCCGGGGCTCTGAACACATCCACCAGATCAACCTTGCCGGGAATCTCGAGCAGAGACGCATAGGCACGCTGGCCGAGCACTTCAGACTCCATAGGATTCACCGGAATGACCTGGTACCCGGCCTTCAACAGATAAGCGCCAACACCATGACTGGGGCGCGATGGATTGGCCGAAAGGCCCACCACCGCAATCGACCTGGATTCAAGCAGCCGGCGCACCAGCGCCGGCGCCTGATACTTCTGGTCTATCTCATTCACCCGGAACCATCATCACAGTCCGGCTACTTCCTTCGCGGCACGACAGAAGGTAGACACCGCCTCAGCGAGATCTTTACGGCGCTGCTCGCCGCGGCTTTCACTGAAACAGAAAGAAATTCTCAGCTGGTCAAAACCCGCGTCGACATTGCGCGCCCGGGCATCCGGCGGATAGAAGTCATACATCGGGATCACCACCAGACCAAAGTTGGCGACCATGTCGTTAATGAACTCATCATCCGTGCGTACTTTGCCACTGAGGAAGGTAAATACGGAAAAGAAACC
>Ga0316191_10002544_pt1 | contig 13294 bp, 9 predicted proteins | sample Eddworburr2cm_MG_FD_204928 | JGI IMG/M metagenome (GOLD analysis project Ga0316191, IMG submission 204928) | Coastal sediment microbial communities from Maine, United States - Eddy worm burrow 2 cm | ecosystem: Environmental > Aquatic > Marine > Coastal > Sediment | place: USA: Maine | collected...
GTAATGCGGATCTCACCCTGGCGCTGCTGGATTTTCCCCGTAAGGACCGCTGTGAGACCGGTGCATGGCAGCCTGCGGTGGACGCTTTGGTGGGCGCCTGCCATGAAACCGGAGGCCGCTTGGCGGTGGTCGCAACACTGCCGGAGAATATGCCAGAGTCGGTCGCCGAGCATTTTGCCGCACGGGGCATAACACCCCTGATGGGTGTGGCCGACGCGTTGACGGCTGCCGAGAGCGCGGCCCGATGCGGCGAAATCCTGTCCAGCCCAAGGCCGCCCGAACTGCTGTTGGCCGAACCGGCTCAAGGTCCCCTGAACACCGTTGTCGGTCAGACCGCCCAACGCATGCTTTCGGTTTACGGACTGGCCGCGCCCAATGGGGGTATCGTGAAAACGCCTGCGGAGGCCGCCACTCTCGCTCAGGAGATCGGCTTTCCGGTGGTGCTCAAGGGCCTTGGCGTTGCCCACAAGACCGAGGCCGGCGCGGTGTGCCTGGGTCTGGTCGATACTGCGGGGGTGGCCCGGGCGGCGGAGCGGATGGGGGCAGGTATGTCCGGATTCGGGGTTGAATCCATGGTCGGTGACGGTGTGGCCGAGCTGTTGATCGGTGTGGTAAGCGATCCGGTCCATGGTTTCGTGCTGACCCTGGCGGCCGGCGGCATTCTTACGGAGGTATTGTGTGACAGCACCTCCAGGCTGCTTCCGTTGACCGGGGACGACATTGCGACCGCCCTGAGCGGGTTGCGGTTGGCGCGATTGATCCAGGGCTACCGCGGACGACCGGGGGCGGATCTGGGCGCCATCGTCTCCGCGGTCCAGGCTGTCTGCGCCTTTGTCTCCGACCACGCCGATCGGGTCGAGGAAATCGAGATCAATCCACTCATTTGCCGGCCGCATGACGCAATCATGGCCGACGCACTCATCCGCATCAGGGAGATACCCAATGACTGAAGGACCGATACGAACCCGCCGCGATGGTGCGGTACTGGAAGTGACCGTTGATCGGCCCAAGGCCAACGCCATCGATCTTGCCACCAGTCGCATCATGGGCGAGATATTCCGGGACTTCCGAGACGATTCCACATTGCGTGTGGCTATTCTGACCGGCTCCGGCCCCAAGTTCTTCTGCCCGGGCTGGGATCTCAAGGCCGCGGCCGAGGGCGATGCGGTGGACGGCGATTATGGGGTCGGCGGTTTTGGCGGTTTGCAGGAACTGCGGGATCTGAACAAGCCGGTGATTGCAGCGGTCAACGGCATTTGCTGTGGCGGTGGGCTGGAAATCGCATTGTCCACCGACATCATTATCTGCGCTGAACATGCCACCTTCGCGCTGCCGGAAATTCGATCGGGCACCGTGGCGGATGCGGCCTCGATAAAATTACCCAAGCGCATTCCGTATCACATCGCCATGGAGATGCTGCTCACCGGTCGATGGATCAACGCCGGCGAAGCCAATCGCTGGGGCCTGGTCAACGAAATCGTGCCGGCTCGGCGACTGCTGGACCGGGCCTGGGAACAGGCCCGTCTGATCGAGAGCGGACCGCCACTGGTGTACGCGGCGATCAAACAGATTGTGCGCGAGGCCGAGGGCATGTGCTTCCAGACCGCCATGAACAAGATCACCAAACGCCAGTTCAGTACGGTGGATGTGCTGTACGGCAGCGAGGACAACCTGGAGGGCGCACGGGCGTTCGCGGAAAAACGGGACCCGGTCTGGCGCGGCGTCTAGGAGCCTGTCCGACTTAGGCCGTCCTACTGCGAAACGACGGATACCGGCGCGATTTTCCCCGCGATTTCATTAAATAGAGCCCACTATTCGCCTCAATCGCGGGAACAATCGCACTCGGTCCCGACGTCCCTCGCTACGAACGCCTAAGTCGGACAGGCTCCTAGTGCCGGACCGCGCTCAAGGCACTCCGGAGGCGCGCTTCGGCGGCGTGGCGTCCAGACCCCGAACCAGGCTGTTGAATTTCTCGCCCTGAATCAGGATGTGATCTTTTACGATCTCCACCACACGGTCCTCCTCGCCGGCGCGGATTGCATCCACGATTTGCTGGTGCTCGCTGAGGGAGCCATGTATGCGGTTTCGCACATGCAGTTGCATGCGCCGATAGGGGGTCAATCGATTGCGCAGCTGTTCGGTTTGCTCGGCCAGAAACCGGTTACCACAGGCATCGTAGATCGCCTGGTGAAATGCCTCGTTGCGATGATAGTAGGCATCGGCGTCGGCCTGTTCCGCCGCGTCGACGCAGGCATGGTGGGCCTGCATCAGCCGGGTGGTGTGTTCGACATTGATACGGCGGGCGGCCAGCCGTGCGCACAGGCCTTCCAGTTCCGCCATGACCTCGAACATTTCGACCACCTGGGCGATGCCAATGGCTTTGACAAAGGCGCCACGGCGAGCCCTTAGCTCCACCAGTCCGGAAGCGGCAAGGCGATTGAGGGCCTCCCGCACCGGCGTGCGTGAGACGCCGAAACGTTGGGCCAACGCAAGCTCGTCCAGTCGGTCGCCGGGCAGGATGCGGCCCAGTACCACGTCCTCCTCCAGCGCCTCACGCACCCGATCGGCTGCACGCTCACCCATACCCGTCCATACCGTCATTGCCGTCCGATGAGGATTGTATACAAGAATGCTTTTTTGTTATACAGACCTGTTGACACCTAATACTACACATGTTTTTCTGACGCGGCCAAAAGTGCCCGTCGGATGGGTTAAAGAAATCGTATTGGAGGAATAGTGAGATGATGAAACAGGTTGCGCTGGCCGTGGCGGCTGGCATGTTTGTTTCGACGGCATCCGCCGCTGATATCACCCTGAAAGCCTCGCACCAGTGGCCTGGGGGTAAGGGCGATGTGCGCGATGAGATGGTTCAGATCCTGGCCAGCGAAGTTGAACAAGCCAATGTGGGTCTGAAGATCCAGGTCTACCCGGGAAAATCGCTGTTCAAACCGAAGGAACAGTGGGGTGCCATGACCAAGGGTCAGCTGGACATTTCGGCATTTCCCCTGGACTACGCGTCCGGTCGGGTGCCGCAGTTCTCCGCCACGCTGATGCCCGGTCTGGTCCGCAGCCACGATCGTGCATTGCGCCTCAATGATTCGCCCTTCATGGCGGACATCAAACAGTTGATCGAGGACAACGGCGTTGTGGTGCTGGCCGATGCGTGGCTGGCCGGCGCCTTTGCGTCTAAAAAGGAATGCATCACCGCACCGGAGACCATGACCGGCCAGGTCACCCGGGCGGCGGGACCGGCCTTTGAACAAATGCTGGTGGGCGCCGGCGCCTCCATCGCGTCGATGCCGTCATCGGAGATCTACACCGGACTTCAGACTGGCGTGCTGGACGCAGCCAACACGTCGTCCGGCTCCTTTGTCTCCTACCGCATTTATGAGCAGGTCAAGTGCCTGACCGCGCCGGGGGCCAATGCTCTGTGGATGATGTACGAGCCCATACTCATGTCCAAGAAATCCTGGGACAAGCTCGACCAGGCGCAGCAGGACGCGTTGCTGGCAGCGGGGCAAAAAGCGGAAGAGTACTTCGTGGCAGAAGCCAAAAACCTGGATACGGTGCTGGCAGAGAAATTCACCGAAGCCGGGGTTGAGGTGGTGGAAATGAGCCCCGAAAACTACGATGCCTGGCTGGCCATTGCCCAGGACACGTCGTACAAGATTTTCGCAGAGAAGGTGCCGGGCGGCGCGGAACTGATTGAGAAAGCGCTCGCCGTAGAGTAGAGACCTGGCGTCCTCAGCCGGGCGGTATGCCCGGTCTGGGGGCGGTTCCCGCAACCAAGATGGCCTTCCGTTCGTCTCGATTGGCGTCCTGTGGGCCCAGGACCGGTGGCGTGCAAATCTTTATCAGAATCGTCAGCGGGCTGTCGCGTTTCGCCGGGTTTCTCGCGACCCTGTTGCTGGGTCTGGCGGTGCTGGTGGTCTGCCAGATGATCGTGGTGCGCTACTTTCTAAACGCGTCCACGGTTTGGCAGACCGAGTTCGTCATTTACGCTCTGGTGGCCGCGACATTTATCGGATCGCCCTATGTGCTGATCCGCAAGGGCCATGTGGGTGTCGATCTCATCCCCAACGCATTGAGCGGTCGAGGCAGGATTGTGCTCGATGTTCTGGCCGCTGTTTTGTCTCTGGTGTTTTTGTGCATTCTCACCTGGTCGGGGTGGCACTACTTTTATGAGGCCTGGCAGGGCCGCTGGACCACCGACACGGTGTGGGCCCTGCCCCTGTGGATTCCGCTGCTGCCGCTGCCCCTGGGCATGGGCCTGCTCTGTCTGCAATACGTTGCCGAGATTCTCAGAATCGTCTCCGGTGAGGGAGAAGGACCCGCCCTGAGTGCACATGGGTTCAAGGACATCGAAGGGATGGCCGACTGATGACACCGCTGATGAGTGGGTTGATCGTTCTGATGGTGTTGCTGGTTTTGCTGGCCACCGGTATGCCCATCGCCTTTGCCCTGGGTCTGGTGGCTGTGGGCGCCCTGGTGCTGACCGATGGTTGGGGCGTCATCGACATTGTCGGGGAGACGTTCTTTGCCGGTCTGGCCGAGTTTGGTTTGGTGTCGATTCCCATGTTTATCCTTATGGGCGCGGCGGTGGCCTCCAGTCCGGCCGGAAAGGATTTGTACGAGGCCCTGGACCGCTGGCTCAATCGGGTCCCGGGTGGTTTGATTCTTTCAAACATCGGGGCGTGTTCGGTATTCGCCGCCCTGTCTGGATCCAGTCCCGCCACCTGTGCCGCCATCGGGAAAATGGGCATCCCCGAGATGCAACAGCGGGGCTATCCCGACACGATTGCGGCGGGTTCCATCGCCGCCGGCGGCACGCTGGGTATTCTCATCCCGCCGTCGGTCACCATGATCGTCTACGGTATCGCCACCGAGACTTCCATCGGTCGCCTGTTCATCGCCGGCCTGCTGCCGGGTCTGATGCTGACCGTTCTGTTCATGATCTGGGCGATCATCGACTGCCGCCGCCAGGGCTATTCCTTCGAACAAGCCGCGCAGCGGTTTACGCTCCGCCAGAAGTTGGAGGCGCTGCCTCGGGTTTTACCCTTTCTGGCCATCATTGTGGCCATCCTGTATGTACTCTACGGTGGGGTGGCGACACCGTCCGAGGCGGCCGGCGCCGGCGCCTTGTTCTGCATTCTTCTGGTGGTGGTGATCTACCAGTTGATTCCCAAGCGGCGCATCGATTTTGCCAGTCTGGGGAAAGTATTCGGTGACTCCATTCGCGAGTCGATCATGATCATGCTGATCATCGCCGCCTCGGAACTGTTTTCCTTTGCTCTGTCCTCCATGTTTGTGACGCAATCCGTCGCTGAGTGGATTGCGGCCCTGGAGGTCAACCGCTGGGTGTTGATGGGGATCGTCAATCTGTTTCTGCTGGTGGCCGGCTTTTTTCTGCCGCCGGTGGCGGTGATTCTGATGACGGCACCGATCCTGATTCCCATCATTCTACAGGCCGGCTTCGATCCCTACTGGTTTGCGGTGGTGCTCACCATCAACATGGAAATCGGCTTGATTACGCCGCCGGTGGGATTGAACCTCTACGTCATCAACGGCATCGCGCCGGACATCTCGCTGAAATCGATACTGGTCGGGTCGCTGCCGTTTGTGCTCTGTATGGTTCTGGGCATCCTGCTGTTGTGCGTTTTCCCCGGCATAGCCACCTGGCTGCCGGAGTACATGATGGGCGCGGCGATATGAACAGCGGCGGCCTGCTGCAAGATATCCTGATCAACGTTGCCGAGCGTGGACGCAGCCTGCTCGGGCCGACATCCTCAAGCAAAGCCTCGGTGGAGTCGATCCTCGAGCAATGTGACACACTCCTGACCAGTCGCGGTGAGGCGTCGGGCGTGGCCCTCGCCCGACGGCTGGTGGGCCAGTTGGATGCCCTCGGCGGGGATGAACACCTGGCGTTCTTTCGGGCGCTCTCGGAGCGCTATTCGCCCGATCCCGGGGCGGTTGGCGCCGCCGCAAAGGCCTACGCAGAGGCCGCGACGCCGGATAACCTTGCGCGCCTGCTCTCGGTGTCCGAGCCACCCCGCCAGGAATTGTTCCGGCGGCTGAACCTGGCACCCGGCGCCACGGCCGCTCTGGTGGCGATGCGCCGTGAACTCATTGGCCATCTTTCAGACGAGCCAGCCCTGAGGGTGGTGGACGCGGATCTGATCCATCTGTTCGTCTCCTGGTTCAATCGGGGCTTTCTGGTCATGCGCCGTATCGACTGGCAGTCGCCCGCGCACATTCTGGAAAAGCTGATTGAGTACGAGGCGGTGCACCAGATTGATGGTTGGGACGATCTGCGACGGCGACTGGCCCCGGCCGACCGTCGATGTTTCGCCTTTTTCCATCCGGCTTTGCCGGACGACCCGCTGATTTTTGTCGAAGTGGCCCTGACCGATTCGATCCCGGAGAACATCGCCGGTCTGCTGAGCGAGGATCGCGACGTGGTCACCGGCAGCCGTCGCACGGTGGCCGTGTTCTATTCCATCTCCAATTGTCAGGCCGGCCTCAAGGGCATCTCTTTCGGTAACTTCCTGATCAAACAGGTGGTGGAAGACCTCAGGCACGGGCTGCCGTCGCTCAAGTCCTTCGTAACCCTGTCACCGGTCCCGGGTCTCATCCGCTGGCTGCGTGCCACCGCGGACCAGGAGGCAACCATCGACGCTGTGATCCAAGCGCTGATGCAGGCGGACTGGCACCGCGATACGGGGATTGCAGAGACGCTGAAAAAGCAGTTGATGCCTCTGGCGGCCCGCTATTTTCTGGCCGAGAAACGAGCGGACGGAACCCCTCTGGATCCGGTCGCCCGTTTTCATCTGGGCAACGGGGCATCACTTCACCGGCTCAACTGGTTGGGCGATCTTTCCGCCAAGGGCATGCGCGAGTCCGCCGGATTGATGGTCAACTATCTGTACGATCCGGGCTCCATCGAAGCCAATCATGAAGCATATGCCGATGGGGGTAAGGTGGTCGCTTCCCGCGCTGTACGCGCCCTGCTTCAGACGCAGCGAACCAAGAAAGCCAAGGTAAGCCCCAATGCCTAACGTCCTGTTTGATGCTTTGCTCGGCGAAATCGCGAACCCAGACAAAGTCTTTCTCGATGTTCCGGGCGGGAACAGTGTCACCTACGCGCAAATGAAGACCATGTCGGCACGTGTCGCCGACGCTTTGCAGCGCCTGGGTGTGGTCCCCGGCGATCGGGTCGCAGCCCAGGTGCCCAAGTCCGTGGATGCGGTTGCCCTGTATCTGGGTGTGGTTCGCGCAGGCGCGGTCTTCCTGCCTCTCAACACCGGCTACACCGCCACCGAGGTGGCCTATTTTCTCACCGATGCGGCGCCGGCCGTGTTTGTGTGCGCGCCGGCTTCAGAAAGCGCTCTGGCCCCCATTGCCGCCAGTGTCAAGGCGCGGCTTCGGACCCTGGATGCGCAGGGTGAGGGAAGTTGGCCGGCGGAACTGGCCCGCAGTGCCGGCCGTTTTGCCGGGGTGGACCGGGTTTCGGACGATCTGGCCGCCATTCTCTATACCTCCGGTACCACCGGGCGCTCCAAGGGCGCCATGCTGACCCACGGAAACCTGCTGTCCAACGCGCAGGTGCTGGTGTCTTACTGGCAGTTCACCGATCGCGACGTGTTGCTTCATGCGTTACCCATATTTCATACCCACGGCCTGTTCGTTGCCCTTAACGTGGCACTGATCTCGGGTGCCAGCGTGATCTTTATGGAACGCTTCCAGGTGGATGAGGTCATGCGGCAGATGCCCCGTGCCACCAGCATGATGGGTGTACCCACCTTTTATAGCCGGTTGCTGGGTCAGTCGGGATTTACCGCCGAACTGGCCGCCGGCATGCGTCTGTTCGTTTCTGGTTCGGCACCCATGTCGGCCGAGGTGCACAAAGCCTTCATGGAGCGCACCGGCAAATCGATCCTGGAACGCTACGGCATGACCGAGACCAACATGAACACCTCCAATCCCTATAGAGGCGATCGACGTCCGGGCACGGTGGGTTTTCCCCTGCCCGGTGTGTCTTTGCGGATCTGCGATCCTGCCACGGGAGCGCCGCTACAGACCGGGGAGGTTGGCGTGATCGAGGTGTACGGTCCGAATGTGTTCCAAGGTTACTGGCAGATGCCGGAAAAGACGGCGACGGAGTTTCGTGACGATGGGTATTTTATCACCGGGGACCTGGGGCGGATCGACCCCGACGGCTACGTACACATCGTCGGACGGGACAAGGACCTGATCATCTCCGGCGGCTTTAACGTCTACCCCGCTGAAGTCGAAGCCGCCATTGATGCCGTGCCCGGTGTGGCGGAATCCGCTGTCGTGGGCGTGCCCCATGCCGACTTCGGTGAAGGGGTGGTGGCCGTGGTGGCGCCGCGACCCGGTGCGGACCTGGACGAGACCCGGATTCGCGACGCGCTGCGGGGCCACATAGCCGCATACAAGCTACCCAAGCGGGTCCTGTTCGTCAGTGAGCTGCCGCGCAACACTATGGGCAAGATTCAGAAAAACCTGCTGCGTGAGCAGTATGGTACCGCCTGCGAAGGCTCGCCCTGAGCACGGCAGCCCAGTCCTCTTCAATCATTCGTTCGCGCGTTGCTGGGCTCTGCTGACCAATTCTGCGCTTCATGGGTTCAATGTGCGGATCCCTAAGCTGTTGGCGGCTTGGCGGCACCGACCGGCAGATGCACATGCATGGGCCTCGTGGCAGAATGTCACCAACCCAGACACGGGCAGATGCCCGGCTGATCGATCGGGTCGGTGGCCGACACCGCCTTCGCCCCGAAAGCGAACCTATTTTGATGATCAAACACAGCAGGCGGCAGCGGGCGCTCTGACGGCGGCGCTTCGGGTCGTGTTCGGCGTCGATCACGCGTTCACGCTCGCCCAGTGCGACCGGCCGCTTTCGCGGATCTTTGCTGAATTCTCAATCTTTGGAGCGATGTAGATGAGCAATGCCTTTCACACCCTGATCCTGGGGGCGTCTTACGGCTCTTTGCTGGGCACGAAACTCTTGCTCGCGGGTCACCCGGTTACGTTGGTGTGTACCGCCTCGACCGCCGCCTTGATCAACAGCGAGGGTACGCGGGTACGCTTGCCTGTGCGCGGTAGAGACGCGCTGGTGGAAGTCGATTCCAGAGCGTTGCCAGCACAGCTCACCGCCGCCACACCGGATCAGATAAGCCCTGGGGATTACGAACTCATCGTTATGGGCATGCAGGAACCGCAGTACGGATCGCCCGGGGTTCGGGAGCTGATGGGGCGTATCGCCGCGGCGCGAGTGCCCTGTATGGCGATCATGAATATGCCGCCCCTGCCATTTCTCAAGCGCATCCCGGGTCTATCAATCGATGAGCTTGTTCAGTGCTATGCCGAGCCCGGTGTATGGGCGGACATTGATCCAGCCCTGGTGACCCTGGCGAGCCCCGATCCCCAGGCGTTCCGTCCCCCGGAGGAAGGCAAGAATGTGCTTCAGGTGAGCCTGCCGACCAATTTCAAGGTGGCGCGCTTCGATTCGGAACAACACACTGCGATGCTCAGGCAGATGGAATCGGACATCGCCGACATTCGCTTCGATCTTGACGGAGAGTCGGTCGAACTGCCGGTCAAGCTCAAGGTGCATGAGTCCATTTTTGTCCCGCTGGCGAAATGGAGCATGTTGATGACCGGAAACTATCGTTGTGTTAAACGTGAAGAAATGATCCCGATTCGGGACGCGGTTCATTCGGACATCGATGCCTCACGAGCGGTATACGATTGGGTCGGGGATCTGTGCGGCAAACTGGGGGCGGCCCCGGAAGATCAGGTGCCGTTCGAGAAGTACGCCAACGCCGCCCAGGGCCTGGCCAAACCTTCGTCGGCGGCACGGGCCTTGTTCTCCGGCGCGACCAACATCGAACGGGTGGACTGTCTGGTCAAGCGGATTTCCGGGCAACTTGGAATGCAGCAGGATTCGGTTGACGAAACCGTGGGTCTGGTGGACTACCATTTGGCAAGGAATCGCGAACACGCCGGATAATGGCGGGGGGTGGTGCCGCGTGTCTCAGCTTTTGGGGCGGTGCCGGATGTTTGATCCCAAGGATCCCGGCTACTGGACACGAGGTGGCAGGCACACTGTCAAGTTCCGGGGCAGCTTGCTCCGAATGAGCATCGCGTCCACAGGCGAGTCGGTCAAGCTCAATGCGAGGCGCCCAGAGCGCTTGGGAGGGGACCATGAATCAGGTGGCGTTTACCCGCATGATGGACGGCACTGCGGAGGACTATGCGCTTTTGGAGCGCATGGAACAGGCCTACTGCGATCTCCTGCCCGATCGTCTGTTGGCCGCACTGCGTCAGCTTGACGACTCATTGCCGGGCTATCAGGTCAGCCGTCTGGAGCACTGTCTGCAGGCCGCCACCCGGGCAAAGCGCGCCGGGGAGCCGGACGAAGTGGTGATGGCGGCGCTGTTGCACGACATTGGTGATGGCTTGGCACCGTACTCCCACAGCGAGATGGCCGCTGCGGTCCTGCGACCCTTTGTGTCGGATCGGGTGTATTGGATCGTCAAGCATCATGGCGTGTTCCAGATGTACTATTACGCCCATCACCTGGGGCGTGATCGAAACGCCCGGGATCGCTTTGCTGACCACCCCTGGTACGATGACGCGGTCCGGTTTTGCGAGGACTACGATCAAAACTGTTTCGATCCGAACTACGATTGGATGCCGCTGACGCAGTTTGAGCCCATGCTGCGGGGTCTGTTTGCCAAGCCCCGGTTACTGAACGCGGATAGCGCGCCCAGTGTTATCCCATAAGTTGCTTGCATCTCAGCAAGGCGAGACGCAAGCAGACGCTGGGTGTCTGGGCGCAGATGGAACTGTGCGGCGCCGCACCGGCGCTCAGGCCCGCAGGCGACTGTTGTCCGGGTCGTAGATCGGTTCCGAGACCACCGTCGCCGCTCTGCGCTGGCCGAAGATGTCCACCTCCAGCGCCGTGCCCGGTTCAGTGAGATCGATCCGCACATAGGCCAGGGCGATGCTCTTGCCGACGGTGTAGCCGTAACCGCCTGAGGTCACCAGGCCGACGGTGTCCAGGTCTTGAAACACGGTGGCGCAGACCGGAGCGTCGGTGCCTTCTGCCTCCACCAGCAGAGGGACGAGCCGTTGCCCGAGTCCGCCCTGCTGTTGCGCTCTCAGGGCCTCCCGGCCCGGAAAGGGGCCCTTATCCAGATCCACGAATCGATCCAGGGACGATTCCAAAGGTGAGTACTCGTCCACCAGATCCACTTTCCAGCCGCGGTAACACTTTTCCAGGCGCAGCGAATCCAGGGCATACATGCCGAAGTCGGCGATGCCCAGGTCCGCGCCCGCCAACATCAGACGGTCATACACGGGTTGCATCGAGGCCATGGGCAGGTGGAGTTCCCAGCCCAGCTCGCCGACATAGTTGACACGCAGTGCCCGCACCGCCATGAAGCCGATCTCGATCGGTTGGGCACTCAGCCAGGGAAAGGCGGCGTTACTGAGATCGGCGTCGGTAACCCGCTCCAGTAATGTGCGGCTCTCGGGGCCGGCGATCACCAGGGTGCCGTAGAGCCCGGTGACATTGTCCAGCCGCACCGATCCATCGGCCGGCAAATGCTGGCTCAACAACTGCTCGTCGTGCCATTCGGCACCGCCGGCACAACACAGATAGAACCGGTTTTCCGCCCAGCGGGTCACGGTGAATTCGCTTTGCACGCCACCCCGTTCCGTGCAGACGTAGCACAGGCCGATCCGACCGATTCGCGGCAGCCGTCCGGCAACGAGTCGGTCAAGATACTGGGCTGCGCCGGTGCCTGAAACCTCGAATTTCGCGAACCCGGGCAGATCCAGGATCGCCACCCGTTCCCGCACCGCCTTGCATTCCTGGCCCACGGCCTCGAACCAGTTGGTCCGGTGAAAGCTGGCCTGTTCGACAGCGGCCATGTCCTCGGGGGGAAACCATGCGGCCCGTTCCCAGCCTGCCCGGGCGCAGAACATGGCCCGCTTGGCTTTGAGTGTGCCATACAGGGGCGAGGTCTTGGCGGGTCGACCTGCGGGCCGCTCCTCGAAGGGAAAGTTGATGTCGTACTCGCGACTGTAGAGTTCGATGGCCTTTTGCCGGGTGTACTCCAGATTGGCGTAGTCGGTATAACGGCGCGGGTCCACCACCCAGGTGTCCCACTCGGCCTGACCATGAACAATCATCTCCGCCAGGCATTTGCCTGCGCCGCCCCCCTGGGCGATGCCAAAACTGAATGCGGCGCAAAGATAAAAATTGTCCAGGCCGTGAACCGGACCGATCAGGGGCAGACCATCCGGTGTGTAGGGAATCGGTCCGTTGATGACCCTCTGCACGCCGCCCTCGGCCAGAATCGGGACCCGCTTCATGGCATCCTCGATATAGAACTCCAGCCGATCCAGTTCGGGTTCGAACAGCTCCATGGCGAATTCATCGGGTAGTGAATCCACCCAGCAGGCCTTACAGTCACGTTCGTAGGGCCCGAGAATAAGGCCTTTGCGCTCCTGTCGCAGATAGTAGGAGATGTCAGGGTCCCGCAGCAGCGGCAGATGCCCGTCCCAGTCCTCCAGTGCCGGAATCGCTTCGGTGACCAGGTATTGGTGCTCCATCGACACCACCGGGTGTCGCACCCCGACCAGCCCCGATATTTCGTTGACTCGGTAGCCACCGGCATTGACCACGATTTCGCAGCGAATGGCGCCGTCCGCTGTCTGCACCTCCCACTCACCTCCGGGTAGCTGGCGGATGCCCTCGACCTTGTTGTTGCGGTAAATCCGGGCGCCGGCCGCCCTCGCACCCCGGGCGAAGGCCTGGGTCACCTGACTGGGGTCGATATCGCCGTCGGTGGGATCCCACAGGCCGCCCAGCAGGTCATGGGTCTCCATGAACGGGAAGCGGTTCTTGAGATCCGCGTTGCTGAGCATTTCGAAATCGATACCCTGGGCCCGGGCCATGCCACAGACGTGGTGGAATTCTTCCATCCGTTCCCGGCTGTGGGCCAAGCGCACGCTGCCGGTCTGGTGATAGGTGATGTTGCTGTCGGTCAGCTCGCCCAGGCGGCCATACAACTCGTTGCCGTACCTCTGCAATTTGATGATGTTCCAAGAACCCGAAAAACTGGGGCAGTTACCGGCAGCGTGCCAGGTGGACCCGGCGGTCAATTCATCTCGCTCGATCAGTACGACATCATGCCAACCCAACTGGGTGAGATGCCAGAGTGTGCTGCAACCGGCGATGCCGCCACCGATCACCACCACCCGT
>Ga0316191_10002546_pt1 | contig 13283 bp, 11 predicted proteins | sample Eddworburr2cm_MG_FD_204928 | JGI IMG/M metagenome (GOLD analysis project Ga0316191, IMG submission 204928) | Coastal sediment microbial communities from Maine, United States - Eddy worm burrow 2 cm | ecosystem: Environmental > Aquatic > Marine > Coastal > Sediment | place: USA: Maine...
CAGTCTGCGTTCGATATGCCGGTACAGCTCGGTTTGCGGGTCATCGCTGTGGTAGCCGGTCACGACTTCCTTTTCCAGCCACTTGCTGGGTGCATGCAGATACTTCTCCAGATCGCTTCGAATGCCAACATACCAGGAATCGCGGATCGCCTTGCGCTTGCTGACCGGCAGGAACGCCAGGAAATAGTCTTCGCCTTCCATCCTTAGAAAATCCATGTAGAGCCGCGTATTCAGCTGGTGTCCGACGTTGCCATAGACATTGAAACCCGCTACCAGCAGGTAGTGAATACGCTCCAGCAGCGGGTAGTCGATCACCCAGGCCGTTTCCGGATAATCGCCCGCCAGACCAAAGCTGACAGAGGCGCTGTCGAAGTGCCGGAAGACCGTAAGGGCCGCATTGGGGTTACTGCCATCCCCATCCCAGATGAAGTCCAGCGCCTTGTTCAGGTCCTGCTGGGGCATCTTTTGAAAAAGGTCCTGTTTGGCATTCATGTAGCCATTCAGCTTGCCCCAGTACTCTGTCCATGCGGCTAACAGTTTCAGGGTGTTGCCACGTTCTGATGGCATCTCCAGGTCACTGGACATACTATTCAGGAAACCTGCATCGGCGGTCATCAGATTATGATCGGGGTTAAAGAAGAAAACCCAGAACTGGTCTTCGATGACATTGAGCGCAATCTGTCCGCGGCAAACAGGCCCCTTGACAAAACCCTCGATAAAAAACCTGGCGTCATCCAGCAGGAAGCGGTAGCGCGAATCGGGCGGAATAGCCTCGTATACCTTGAACGGGTTCGAAGCTATGTCAGGTTTGTACGAGGGCAGTTTTTCAACTTCGTAGTCGGTATCCAGGAACAGCTGGCGGTAGCGTGTCATTTTTTGTGACGAGAGTTCATACACGACATGATCCTTGGCCACGATCGACGCGTGGTAGGGCCGCATCCGGTAATAGAAAGGTTCTGCACCGGGATCATCGTAGGGGCGGACCGTCGGTATTTCATCAATCGTCTCCCCGGGCGGCGTGGTGGAGCGAACCAGCCGGTAGAACTCACGTGCCGGCGCATCGGCAAAGTGGATATGTGACTGAAACAGGTGTTCGTAGAGGTAGCGGCTAACCAGTTTTTCCTTATTGCTGCTACCGTTGAAAAACTGTTCCCACTGTTCCATCTGTGTCGATGCCTGTTGTGTTGGTACAGGTGCCGGGGGAACCGGGGAACCCTGGGCCAGCCATTGCACCAGGGTCCTGTAATCCTTGTCACTCAGGTTGGGCATGGCATAGGGCATGCCCCACAGGGGATGCTTTGTCGCGTAGTCCTGAAACTCATCGCGTTCCGGGCAGACCTGCTCGCGGTCCAGGGCAAGGTCGAAATCGTCCGACAGCATGCCGACGCGCGCCTGTGGGTGGAGTTGCTTCAGGCGTAACAGTTGATAGAGCACAGATTGATCGAGGTTCTGCCGGGGGTTTGCCTGGCCTTCGTTGAGCACTGCGTGGAAACCCTTGCTACGCCATTCTTCAGTAGTTTTGGCATCCATCATAAGGCGTGTGGGTTCGATGCCCTTGATCCGGGAACCATCATAGACTTTCACTTTGCTGGCGCCGCGTTGGATGCCCTCATAAGATGAGAGCTTCAGTTGGCAGGGTGCGTCGTAACAGCCGTGACAAACAATGCAACGGTGTTCCAGTACAGGCTTGACACTGCCGTGCCAGGAAACGGGTTCATCCGGCAGTGTGAGCAACAGGTTATAGTCTACGGTTGCCTGCTTCTGCGTTATATCCGCTTGTTTCAGCGTGCAGGCCGTCAGTGTGATTGTGATAACAAGGAAGACGGTAAACAGGTTCTGTTTTTGTACGGCAGTCAGTATGCTCATGGGTATAGGATATGTCAGTTGAAAACCGTTAGCACACCCGTATACCCGTAAAGCTGATCGTTGGAAATTTCGCCGTTGGCAAAAAAACCGACCAGTGGAAAGTCGCCGAGCGTTTCCTTGATCATCGCGAGCTCGGCGGAATCTTCTCCGAACAGATCCTGTCCCCGGCCCAGGCAGGAATAGTACAAACCACCCCGGGGTGTTCCGGGTATCCGGTGCTTCAGATCATCCAGCATGCGCTGCATGTCTTCGCGGGCGGTATTGCTGTCGCGCCGGCAGAACTGGAGCGACTGGCTCTGATACACGATATCACCGATAGCAATGCGTTTACCTTGCGTGTCGATACCAATCAGGTTACGCACCAGGTAGTCACCGGTATCCGAACCCTTGATTGGCAGACCGGCAAAGATGTAGCCGGCGGCGCGGTTCAGGTCACGTGCCAGTATTTCACCAATATCCTCTTTGAAGACATCCAGCGCAGGACGATTGTCGATGCTATTGATGACATTGTTGTCGCAGTCGGTTATGGCATGCTTGGCGGCTATCGGGCTGCAGCCCTGGCTTAGCCCTGTTGCAACCGTAACCTTGTTGTTAAACACCACACCGGACAATCCGCCTTCCAGCAATTCATCCGCGATCTGCGGGTGGGCTCCGTGCGAGGAACTCAGACCACCCAGCAGGTAGCCGCCAGGCAGTTCGTCGTGGAGCTGGGTTAGCAGCATTGGCAGGTTATTGTTGCCTGGATCACCGTGCACGACGGCTACATGACTGTCGGACTGCTGCAACCAGTCGTCCCAGCTACCCGGCAAGTGGTCGGCGGCACGGTTGTAGAAAGGCAGGATATGGAAGCTGTGCTCTGGAAAGCAGCCAATCATGGCGGCCATGGCAGATACCTGTGAATATTCCTTGCCACTGGCGCAGATGCCGATGCCCACGGTTCCAACCCAGTGCTCGATCCCGGTTTCAGCACGAAAGCGATCCAGAATGAGTTGCAGCTGGTCGGCAAAAGTATCAGTGACGTACAGAAAACCCAGGTTGGCTTGCGCAGGGATATCACCGATCTGCTGCATACAGTTCACCACCGCTTCGTTGCGGTCAGCTGACTGGGTATGGCCAAGCAGAAAAGCAGGACATTCGCTCATCAGGTGTGCCTGTTAAAAAAAGGGGCGCCAGCTGGTCACTGCGCGCCCCCTGACTATGTCTTGTGTGTTGGCTTGATCAGCCGGTTTTCTTGTCAGCCATCATTTTTTCAATGATGGGCGCAAGGATAATTTCAATTGCAAATCCCATTTTCCCACCCGGTACAACGAGCGAGTTACGCCGTGACATGAACGAGCTATCCAGCATATTCAGCAGGAACGGGAAGTCGACGTTCAGTTTGGCCGGATCGCGGAAGCGGATGACGACAAAACTTTCATCCGGCGTCGGAATATCACGGGCAATAAACGGGTTCGAGGTGTCGACCGTGGGAACCCGCTGAAAGTTGATGTCAGTGCGCGAGAACTGTGGCGTGATGTAGTGCACGTAGTCGTGCATGCGGCGCAGGATGGTATCGGTGACGGCTTCTGCAGAATAACCGCGCTGCGCACAGTCACGGTGGATTTTCTGGATCCATTCAAGGTTAACCAGTGGCACCACGCCGATCAGCAGGTCAACAAACTGGGCGATGTTGGTTGTGCCGTCAACGGCACCGCCGTGCAGGCCTTCGTAGAACAGCAGATCGGTACCCGGTGGTATGGTCTCCCAGGGTGTAAATTCACCGGGTTTCTGACCAAATGGCTCGGCTTCTTCTTCGCTGTGCAGGTAATAGCGGCGCTCACAACTGCCGGTATCGCCGTAGGTATTGAAGGTTTCTGCGATTTTCTCGAACAGATTCGCTTCGGGACCAAAGTGGCTGAAATTGGTGTTGCCCTTTTCTTCCGCCGTGGCCATGGCTTTCTTCATGGCTGCACGATCGTAACGGTGGTAGCTGTCGCCCTCGATGACCGCCGGGTTGACGCCTTCGCGGCGGAAAATGTGCTCAAAAGCCACCTTTACAGTTGTGGTCCCCGCACCGGACGATCCGGTTACCGCAATTACTGGATGTTTCTTGGACATGCCAATCTCCTGAAAACAGTTCTTGAAAGCTGTGGCGCCATGCCGGGCAGTGCCAGGGCATGGCGCCGATATTCTTGTTCGCTGAGCACCGGGCGCGCGTGAGAGTACTGCGGCCACCGGGCGCAAGCCGGAACCGCTTATTGAACCATTTTTATACGGCAGCCGACAACTTCAATATAACTATATGTTAATAAATATTATTTCAGTTTATGACAAGGCTGGTGGCAGGAGGCGGGCTGATGAGAACCGGTTTCGGCGTAGTGCCGAACCGAAAGATGTTTCAGATCCGGCGTAATCTTAAGCTCCATTAGAGAAATGTTAACCAATCCGGTACCATATGCGGTTAACTCCCGTGGTGACCTGGTGGAAATGATTCTGCGGTCGGGAGCGTATCCAGTATCTATCTTGTGTGAGGAAAGACTATGGCTGACGTGCGAGAACTGATCGCCGGTTGGCAGAAAATGTTTGTGCCGTTCACCGGCTGGATCGGCGAATTACGTCAGGCGGACACGCTGCGTGCGGATCTGATTGCCGGCATTACAGTGGCGCTGGTGCTGGTGCCCCAGTCCATGGCGTATGCCCAGCTGGCGGGCCTGCCGCCTTATATAGGCCTCTATGCATCCTTTATACCGGTCATGATAGCGGCCCTGATGGGTTCTTCGCGCCAGTTGGCGACGGGGCCGGTAGCGGTGGTTTCCCTGATGACGGCAGCGGCGCTGGGGCCGTTGGCTGGCGGAAATATGGAACTGTATCTGGCACTGGCCGCCCTGCTGGCGATCATGGTCGGCCTGTTCCAGGTCATGCTCGGCCTGTTGCGCCTGGGTGTGCTGGTGGATTTCCTGTCACATCCGGTGGTGGTCGGTTTTACCAACGGCGCCGCGATCATTATCGCTACCTCCCAGCTCAGCAAGATTTTCGGCGTGAGCGTGGAAAAATCCGAGCACCATTATGAAACTGTCTGGCGGGTGGTTGTGGCAGCCAGCCAGGACACGCATATGCTGACCCTGGCCATGGGTATCTTTGCGCTGGCAATTATGATTCTCCTGAAGAAATTCATGCCCAGAATTCCGGGCGTGCTGAGCGCGGTGGTGGTGACGACGCTACTGTCCTGGCTGCTCGGTTTCCAGGCGGCGGGTGGCAAGGTGGTTGGCGAAATTCCGATCGGCCTGCCGGGCGTCGTAGTGCCGGAGTTTGACATGCAGGTGGTCATAAAGTTGGCGGCAGCCGCTATCACTATCTCCCTGATCGGTTTTATGGAGGCGATAGCCGTTGCCAAGGCCATGGCTGCGGAAACCCGGCAGCGGCTGGATACCAACCAGGAACTGTTTGGTCAGGGGCTGTCCAATGTTGTAGCCGGCATGTTTGGCGCCTACCCGGTATCAGGTTCTTTCTCGCGTTCGGCGGTGAATATCAGCGCCGGCGCCAGGACCGGTTTTTCCTCTATTGTTACCGGTGGCGTCGTCGGCATTACCCTGTTGTTTCTGACGCCGCTGTTGTATCACTTGCCGCAGGCCACCCTGGCGGCCGTTATCATCATGGCGGTGGTTAACCTGGTAAAAATCAAACCGATCAAGCACGCCATGAAGGTACAGGTGCACGACGGTGTGGTTGCCATTGTTACCTTTGTCCTGACCCTGGTGCTGGCGCCGCACCTCGAAAAATCGATCATCGTCGGTGTAGTGTTGTCACTTGGCCTGTTCCTGTACCGCACCATGCGCCCGCGGTTTGCAGAGCTGTCGCTGCATGCTGACGGGACTTTCCGTGATGCGGAGCGCAACAACCTGGAATGCAGTCCGGACCTTTCTGTGTTGCGTTTCGACGGTTCGCTGTATTTTGCCAATGCCGGCTATTTCGAGAGCCAGGTGCTGGAAAACGTCGCCAGCAAACCGAATATCCGCTACGTTATCCTGGACCTGGAGGGTATCAACCAGATCGATGCTACCGGCGAGGATGTGATTCGCAAGTTGCATGAGCGTCTCAAGGCGGGCGGCGTGGAGATGTTGCTTACGCGCGTCAAGGGACAGGCTATGCGGATTTTCAAGAGATCCGGATTGAGGCAGGAATTCGGTGACGAAGCGTTCTTCCGCACGCGTACCGCCGCCATCGAGTATGCACGCGCCCAACTGGATGAGGGTGCCCTGACAGGTTCGCCGCTGGACCCTGATCAATCGATCCGGCGTACCAGGCTTTCCGAGGCCTAGTCCTGAGTTGCGAACAGTGCTGTTTCAGCAGCGCTGGTAGACAAGGTCCCGCACACCGTGGCCGAGTCGTTGGCCACGACGTTCGAATCTGGTGACGGGGCGGTAAGCGGGACGATTCGAGTAGCCCCCGGCGGCATCACAGTTTACGAAATCTGTTGTCGACCGCATGATTTCCAGCATGTGTCTGGCATAGGGCTCCCAGTCAGTGGCCATGTGGAAGCGGCCGCCGGTTTTAAGTTTGCGTGCAATTCTGGCAATAAAGGCTGGTTGCACGATGCGCCGTTTATGGTGCTTGCGTTTCGGCCAGGGGTCAGGGAAAAACAGCAGAACGCGGTCGAGGGATGCATCCGGTATACATCGATCCAGCACCTCTACCGCATCGTGGCAGAATACCCGTACGTTATCGATCGCCCGATTATCCAGTTCAATCAACAGATGTCCTACTCCGGGGCGGTGCACTTCGATACCGATAAAGTCCGACTGCGGATCGTCTGCCGCCATCCTGGCCAGACTGTTGCCATTACCAAACCCGATCTCCAGTGTGAGCGGGGCGCTGCGGCCAAAGGTGTGAGCCGGATTAAGTTCGGTTTCGGCAGATAACCCGAAGCGTGGCCATAATTCGTTCAGCGCTTTCTGTTGTCCAGGTGTCAGCCTGCCTTCGCGGCGGACGAAAGAACGGATGCGTCTGTGCTGCGCGTCTGTGTTATGTTTGGTGGTATGCATGTAGCTCCATTGTTTCCGGTGGCCACGCTGTTGCGGGCACAACGCAGTTTCTTCGGATTATACGGCCTTGTTTGAAGACTATCTGAGCAAAGTCATCGATTGGTTCAGCCAGCTTGACTATGGCCACCTGGCCGGGGAGCTGGTGGTACTGGTACTGGCTGCCGCGGTTGCGATGGTGATCCATCGCAAGCTGGGTCAGTTCCTGCTGGAATCCACCTCAGGCATCGACAGTCGTGGTTTCAGGCACCTTACGCTGCGCAGTCTGCAGCGCATTGTTTTCCCACTGAGCATGCTGTTGGTTGCGCTGGTCGGCAAGGGGGTGCTGCAGCATCTGCAGATGAACGTGCTGTTGCTGGAACTGGTGGTGCCGCTGATGTTGTCGCTTGCGGGCATTCGGCTGGCGGTGTACGTGTTGCGCAAGGGATTAAAGCCCGGGCCGGCGGTAAAAGCCTGGGAAACCCTGATCAGTACATCGATCTGGCTGCTGGTGGCATTGCACCTGTTGGGCTGGCTACCGGATATTGCCAGGGTGCTGGATGCTTTTGGCTACACCTTCGGCGCGGTGCGCATCTCCCTGTTTACGGTGCTTCAGTTTGCGGTCGCGGTTGGCGCGCTGATGGTGCTGGCCACCTGGCTGTCAAAAGCCGTCGAGCAGGGCTTGTCGCGCTCCAGTCATATCAGCGCCGGGATAAAGGTCGGGTTGTCCAAGACCATAAAATTCGGGCTGTATACGCTGGCAGGCCTGTTATCCCTGAACGCGGTCGGAATCGACCTAAGCGCTCTGACAGTATTCGGCGGTGCGCTTGGTGTCGGTATCGGTTTTGGCCTGCAGCGTATCGCCAGTAACTTTATCAGCGGCTTCATCCTGGTATTTGACGGCTCGATCCGGCCAGGCGATGTCATCAGTATTAACCAGAAATTCGGCTGGGTTCAGGAACTGCGTGCCCGTTATATTGTGGTGCGCGACCGGGACGGGGTCGAGACACTGATTCCTAACGAGAACCTGATTACTACCGAAGTAATCAACTGGAGTTACAGTGACAAGCAGGTGCGTCTCAAACTACCGGTACAGATCAGCTACGACGACGATCCTGAAGAGGCCATGGATATACTGCTAAAAGCTTCCGAGTCCTGCGACCGTGTATTGAAGGATCCGCCGGCTGCGGCGCGGCTGATGGGTTTCGGTGATAACGGTATCGATCTGGAACTCAGGGTGTGGATATACGACCCGGAAGGCGGGGTCGGAAATGTGCGCAGCGATCTGAATGTTGCGATCTGGAAGGGGTTCAAGGAAGCGGGGATTACCATCCCGTATCCGCAACGTGATTTGCATGTAAAGGCAATACCCGACGGGACGGTAGCCCCTTAAGTCAGAAAAACGTACCGTCTACCGGCGACGAAGCACTGGCAAATCGTTTTCTGGGAATCCGCCCGGCCAGGAAGGATTCGCGCCCGGCTTCAATCGCCTTCTTCATGGCGGAAGCCATCAGCACAGGATTTTGCGCGCCGGCAATCGCCGTGTTCATGAGTACACCATCACAGCCGAGTTCCATGGCGATGGCCGAATCGGAGGCGCAGCCGACGCCGGCGTCCACCAGGATCGGGACATTGGCATTTTCCACGATGGTGCGGATGTTGTAGGGGTTGCGAATACCGAGGCCGGAACCGATGGGGGCGGCCAGCGGCATGACGGCTACACAGCCAAGCTCTTCAAGACGTTTGGCAATGATCGGGTCGTCGTTTGTGTAGACCATGACTTTGAAGCCGTCCTTGATCAGGGTCTCGGCTGCGCTCAGCGTCTGGGTGATATCCGGGAACAGGGTTTTTTCGTCCCCCAGCACTTCCAGTTTAACCAGGTTATGGCCGTCCAGCAGTTCACGCGCCAGACGACAGGTGCGTACTGCATCGGTTTCGTTGTAACAGCCGGCCGTGTTGGGCAAGTAGGTATAACGGTCGGGTGGCAGGACATCCAGCAAGCTGGGCTCGTCGGCGTTCTGGCCGATGTTGGTCCGGCGTATGGCGACGGTGATGATTTCTGCGCCGCTGGCTTCGATAGCGAGGCGGGTTTCTTCCATGTCTTTGTATTTTCCGGTGCCTACCAGTAGACGTGACTGATATTCGACCCCGTCGATTATCAGCGGGTCTGCGGTTCCGGGGTCTGCGGTCTTCATCACACTCGACATACTGTTCTCCTGAAAACAGAATTTCTACGTCTGGCCGCCACCGATGGCGTGTACGATCTCGATCCTGTCGCCGGCTGATAAATTGTGATTTGCATAACCGCTGCGTGGCACAATTTCCTCGTTGACCTCAATTGCCAGGCGTTCGTTTGCCAGCCCGAGATGCTCGATGAGCTGTGCAGCATTGATACCCTCCGGCAGCTGCTGGCGTTTGCCATTGATGACCAGTTCCATAGCGCTGCTATTCTACCCGAAAAGTTGCATTGACGGAGATTCCGTGCACAAATAGTGGCTTATGACCGAATGGCAGGAAGACCTGATTACCGCCGAAGCGGCCGGTACGCTGGACGGGCTGTTATTCGAGCGCGTGCATCGCACGCCCGATCTGGTTGCCTATAGTAACCACGACAAGGTCACCGGTAGTTGGGTGGATTCCAGCTGGCGGGAAGTGGCCAGGCACATATCACGCTGGCGGGCAGCGCTGGCGCAGGAAGGATTCGAGGCCGGTGATCGTGCGGCGATCTGTTTGCGTAACTGCATGGAGTGGGTTTACTTCGATCAGGCGGTACTGGGCGAAGGGCTGGTGTCGGTGCCCTTATACACGGAAGACCGGCCCGATAATGTTGCCTACATTCTTCACGACGCGGCAGTCAAACTGCTGTTGCTGCAAAATATCAGGCAGTGGAAAGCGCTTGTACCCGCGCTCAGCGGTAACACCGCACTCACCCGTGTACTGATTCTTGAGTCGCCAGGCGCTGATGAAAAAAGCGCAGTACCTGCAGATGATCCGCGGCTGCGTTTCGTCAACGACTGGCTTCCCGTCACCGCACCGGACGCAACACGCCGTGAAGGTGATCCACACGCCCTGGCGTCCATTGTCTATACATCGGGTACCACCGGCCGTCCCAAGGGCGTGATGCTGAGCCACTACAACATGTTATCCGTAGCACACGCGGCGGTGGCTTCGGTGGACTGTTACCAGCAGGAGGTCTTTCTGTCCTTTCTGCCCCTGTCTCATACCCTGGAGAGAACAGCCGGCTATTATCTGCCAATCATGGCCGGTGCCACGGTTGCGCACGCGCGCTCGGTACTTCAACTCGCCGAGGATCTGGTCACCGTCAAACCCACGATCCTGATCGCGGTGCCGCGCATTTTCGAACGTGTCCACGCACGCATTATGGATCAGCTCGAAAAGAAATCGCCCCTGGCGCGCAGTTTGTTCCATACCACTGTGCGTATTGGCTGGCGGCATTTTCAGTGGCGGCAGGGGCGGGCGTCATGGTCGCCCGCGTTGCTGTTGTATCCGTTGTTGAAAAAGATAGTCGGCGACAAGGTGACCGCCAAACTGGGTGGTCGCTTACGTTTTGCCATCAGCGGTGGTGCAGCGCTGCCGCTGCCGGTTGCCCGCACCTTTATCGGTCTGGGCTTGGAGATATTGCAGGGTTACGGGCTGACAGAAACCAGTCCGGTTATCAGTGTTACACGCCATGGCAACAATGATCCGGCGAGCGTAGGCGAGCCATTGCGAGGCATGGAAGTTCGCATTGGAAATAATGATGAACTGCTGGTCAAATCCCCGGGCATCATGCTGGGATACTGGAACAATCACGCAGCAACTGCCGAGATGATTGACAGAGAAGGCTGGCTGCATACCGGTGATCAGGCACGTATTGAAGACGGAAATATCTACATTACCGGACGTATCAAGGATATTCTGGTTTTATCCAACGGCGAAAAGATTCCACCAACGGACATGGAATCGGCGATTTGTCTCGACGCTCTGTTTGAGCAGGCGTTGGTAGCTGGTGAAGGCAAAGCCTATCTGAGTGCATTGATTGTGCTGAGTTCCGACCTCTGGTTCGGGTTCGCTAAAGAGCAGGGTCTGGACCCCTTTGCGAAGGAGAGCCTGGAGGACAGTCGCTTGCATAAAAAAGTGTTATCCAGGGTACAGCAACAGCTGCACGACTTTCCAGGCTATGCCAGGATCCGCCGTGTAAGCCTGACGCTGGACCCCTGGACCGTCGAAAACGGGCTGCTTACCCCCACACTGAAAGTAAAACGCGCCCGCGTGCTTGAGCAATTCAGCGAACAGATTGAAGCGCTCTACACGCAGTGACGCGTGTCAGGTAATGGGTGTAAGCCGGATCTCAACGCGCCGGTTAAGGGCGCGGCCCTCAGCGGTATCATTGCTGGCGATGGGGGCGTTCTGTCCCATGCCCTGCGTATTGATGCGCTGCGGTACTACCTTCTGGCTTTCCAGGTAACGCGCCACGCTGCTGGCGCGGGCGACGGACAGTTGCTGATTATACTCTGCTCTGCCAGTGCTGTCGGTATGACCGATAACGTCAACATAGGTCTTCTCGAATTCATTGATTACCAGTGCTACCGAGTCCAGCACCTGATAGAAATCTGCCGAAATATTGCTCGAATCCGTGGCAAAAGTGATGTTCCCGGGCATGTTCAGGACAATCGAGTCACCGACGCGCGTCACGCTGACCCCGGTGTTCTGCAGACGGGCGCGCAGTTCGGCCTCCTGTTTGTCCATGTAATTACCCGCCACGCCGCCGGCCAGCGCGCCAATACCGGCCCCGATCAGCACCGATTTGCGGCTGCCGCCAAAAATGGCCCCGGCGATCGCGCCACCGACAGCACCGATGCCGGTGCCTTTGGCGGTGTTGCTGGTTTTTTCTTCACCGGTATAAGGGTCGGTGGTCTGGCAACCTGCCAGTGCGAGTGTAATAGCCGTTGCCAGGGTCAGAGTGTGCAGCTGGATGTGCTTGGCCATGATTATTCCTGTTTTTTTTCAGTAACTTGGTGGTTTCCTGAAAAACCTGGCGCTGTGTGTGCCAGCTGCAGGTTGATCCGGAAGATGATATTTGCCGGACTATAGCAGAGTAATTAAGCGATGGCAGGTGAATTGCGATGCTCTTCGGTAGGGCCATGCCAACCGCGAAAATACAGCTTCACAACGAAAACGGCCACCTGGAAGGTGGCCGTATCGAGAACAATTGACCGGAATTATTACTGTTTTTTGCGGCGAGCTACCCCAACCAGACCCAGCAGGCCGGAACCAAACAGCCAAACTGCGGCCGGGACGGGTACAGGTTGATTAATGACGTCCCCTGATAAGACTTGGGTGCTGGTAAAAGCAGTGCCTGGCGTCAGGGAACTCGATGCCTCGAAGCTAAGGTTAAGCCCGCCGACGTAGTCCACTGCAGGGAGACCATAGAAATCCAGCAGATCAGGGTGTTTGGTATCGGTGAAAGCACCGGCTACGATTTGAAACTGGAAACTACCGCTGCCAAGATCGACGAGATTAGCGCTGGTAAATGTACCGCTAAGGAGTGTCCCATTCACGATGTCAGGTGTAGTGTCGGGGAAATCCAGGCTACCGTTTATCGTGACTGATCCACCACCTGAGAAATTCCAGATGTTCCCTGAAGAACCGGTATACCCGCCGGTCGTAAACGCCAGAACGCAGGTATTACACGTGAGACTGACGTTATCATTCGCCGTAGTCCCAAGACCTACAACGGTGTCAACTTCAATGCCGCTACCAATCAGTGGCACACCACCACCACCGTAGCTAATGGAGCCACCAGTTGGCGCTATAATGCCAAAATCGAGTGACGCTGCTTGGCTCGCGCTGGAACCAAACAGGCCAAGCACAAGCGGAATAGCAATAGCTGCAATGTGTTTATGGTTGAAAGGCGATACGGACGCGCGCGCAAGGCGTAATAGGCGTAATTTCAATTAACTGTCCTCCATTATTCCTTGTTATTTATATCAGCGCACCGGTTTTTACCAGGTAAATCGTGCACTAAGCTTTATACGGAAGCAATTTTTGCGCCATAGTATTAAAATCTTTCAGATAGAGTAACTTAACGAGAATCGTATAAAGAAGCGCCAGCTCTTTTTGTAAAGCCACCCGACATAATTATTGGATTCCTTACAAATCAGTTACAGCAGGCAAAGCGATGAAACTGGGCATGGTAGCCGGTAAAAATGACCCGTTACCGCCACCCGGGGCACTTATCTTTTCGCTGGCGTCGAGGATGCTCACAGCAGACATTCTCCTTCCGATTCCAGTGCGCCTCCCACACAGCTGACTATTTACATTCCATCCTTGCGCTGTCCGCAGTATAAGAATACAGATTAAGGATTTCACCGCCGGACTGTTCCAGCATTTTGACAAACGGTATGGGCTTTGCGATGC
>Ga0316191_10002548_pt1 | contig 13277 bp, 13 predicted proteins | sample Eddworburr2cm_MG_FD_204928 | JGI IMG/M metagenome (GOLD analysis project Ga0316191, IMG submission 204928) | Coastal sediment microbial communities from Maine, United States - Eddy worm burrow 2 cm | ecosystem: Environmental > Aquatic > Marine > Coastal > Sediment | place: USA: Maine...
GCGAGCTGTCGCACGATCTGCCTGGAGAATTTGTCGACTTGTTGCTGAACGAGCTGGGCGTTGATGACAAAGGGTGGCGTATCAGCATCGACTCTCAGTTGCCGTTTGGCAAAGGTCTCGGCTCATCTGCAGCCATCGCCGTCGCGATCGTGCGCGCGTTCGACAATGCGTTGAAGCTCGGGCTCGACGATGAAAGCGTAAATGCCATTGCGTTTGCCAGCGAGAAGCTCGCACATGGCACACCATCCGGTGTCGACAACACGTTGGCAACATTTGCAAAACCGATGCTGTTCCGCAACGCTGGCGGGCTGCAGTTTGAATCAGTTGATATCAGGACGCCGCCGCCGCTGATTGTAGCCTGGGGTCAGGAAACGGGCCGGACGAGCGAGCAGGTGGCGGGTGTCCGCGAGCGCCGCGAGCAGTCTGTGGAACATTTTGATTATCTGTTTGATGAGATGGACAGGTTGAGCCGACAGGGGGCGGAATTGTTGCAAGCTGCGAAGTGGGAAGAACTTGGTGCCCTGATGAACATTTGCCACGGACTGCTCAATGCAATCGGCGTGTCGACGCCGGATCTCGAGCGGATGGTTGCTCTGGCGCGCCAACGCGGTGCGGTGGGCGCAAAAATCACCGGGGCGGGCGGTGGCGGATCGATCGTCGCACTATGCCCGGGTAATTCCAGCGCAGTCGATACGGAATTTCGGCGGGCCGGGTACCAGACCCTCGTTTTGGCGGGGGAGCAGACGTCGTGAACGACCCGCACAGAACCGTCTCGTCCGAGAGCGAGGAACTGATACTCGTTGACCATGATGACAATGAAATCGGCTTTATCTCGAAAGCGGATGCGCACGATGGCGCCGGTGTATTGCACCGGGCATTTTCGTTATTCCTGTTCAACGATGACGGTGAACTTCTGCTGCAGCAGCGCGCACATGAAAAGCGCCTGTGGGGGGGGTACTGGTCAAACAGCTGCTGTAGTCACCCGCGTCGCGGTGAGTCGCTGGAAATCGCAACCTCGCGCCGCTTGCTCGACGAACTGAATTTCGAGGCCGAACTCGAGCATCTCTATTATTTTTGCTACCAGGCAGGATTTGGTGATGCGGGGTCGGAGAACGAGCTTTGCCACGTATTTCTCGGCAGGTCGACGAATAACATGCGACCGAACGAGAGTGAGATAGCGAGCGTGCGCTTCTTGTCGGCCGCCAGACTGGACGAGGAGCTGGAAGCCCACCCGGATCATTTCACGCCCTGGTTCAAACAGGAATGGCGCGAGCTGGAGAAGAATTATCGCGAGCAGCTGGAGCGTTACTGCAAACTGACCTGAAGGGTCAGGCGATGTATTTGTAGTACTCGATACCGTAGTCAGCGAAGTGGCGCTCGTCCGACCCGCCTACACGATCGATGACAAACTCGTTATTCGGCACGTAGTCCAGGTTAATGGCACGTCGCCCGTCGTGCAGCGCCTCGTATTGCTCACGGCTGAGGTCAACGGCAAACTTCATCGCGTCGCCGAACTGGATCTTCTTCGTCGCCTCGCGCCAGCCTTCAGCCATGAAGAACGGGATAACCTCAGCGGCGTCGCCGCTGCCATAACCGAGTGTCAGGACTTCTTCACCGGCCTTGAGTGAGTCCTCTTCCAGCGCCTGCTCGAAACCGGCAGCCATCCAGGCCGGCAGGGCGGCGGTGTAGAGATTGCCAAGGTCGAGCATCGTGTCGCTGCCAAGCTTCATCTTGTCGAGAATCTCGCGGCGGAAGTGACGCGACGCGCGGAAGGAGCGCAGTGCCGCCATTGTCTGCGGGTAAGCCTCGTAACTGAGTTTCTCAGGATTCGCGAGGCTGGCCACCTGCGGCTTCGATGCCATTTCCTCGAGAACCTTGTTGACGTCGACGCCCGCTTCATAACAGTAGGAAGCGAGTTCCGCGCGATCTTCGCCGTTACCCATGCCGAGGGCAAAAAGGTATGAAACTGCCCAGCCGGTTTCGGGCATGCGACGGTACGGGCGGTGCATGAATACGGTACGCAACGACCGCAGATAATGGCCCGGATCAAGCTCGCGTTTATCGTACATGTCCTTGAGGGCATGCAGCGTTTGGTCGATGTAGCAGGTCGTGGAGTACTTGCCGTTGAACACGGGGAAGTCCTGGACCTGGTGTGTTTCCGAGCGATCCTGGCCGCAGAAGCGCGCCATCGGCTTGCGGAAGTCCATGATGCGGTAGTCCGAGGCCGACCCGGACCCGATCAGGTCGACGACTGCCAGCTGCGGGTCTTCTTCAAGCAACATGGCGACCGCGCCGGCGCCCTGGGTCGGCTCCCCTGAACTGCCGCGCGCATACTCGGCGATATCGGCGCAAACAACAATTGCCTGACTTCCTGCGCCGTCGAGCGCGAGATGGCGAATAGCCCCTTTCATGCCGTACACACCGCCAAGACAGGCGTGCTTGAACTCGGGAACCTCGCAACCGCGCGAAATAGGCGATTTGCCACGGGCGATCAGCGCCTCGTCGACCATACCTTTGATGATGATCGCACCGGCCGAGTTATCCGTACTCGATTCTGTGCCCAGCCCGAGGAATTTGACGCGCTTCGGGTCGACGTCGTACTGATCGATCAGACGGATGACGGCATTTGCGGCCATCGTATATACGCTGTGATTGGGGCCACGTACGCGGAAACTGCGCCCCACAACCTCGCGAATCTTCGGCCACTGGTTATCCGTCCAGTCACACCAATCCTCCAGCCACACGCGGTATGGCGGGATATAGGCGGCGAGGCCGCTAATTCCGATGGGTCTTCTGGACGTATGATTGCTCATGATGGATTTCGCTTCAGCCCGGCGATTTTAGTTGCGCGGGCCCTATCACTCAATACTTTATTTCACAGTAATGGTAATCCGGGCCGAACTCAGGGGCGGATCGTGGGGGATGTGCAGGTGATCGCCGAGCAGCAGCTGCAGCGTGTGCTCGCCTGGTTCGAGCATGATTTCGGTCTCGGTGCTGCCATCACCGAAGTGCACGTGACGTTCGTCCTTGGGAATAGGCAGGCCGAGCTCAGGCAGTTCCGTGTCGATCAGGAGGTGATGGTGGCCTGAATGCGGCGTATCGGTGCCGGCCGGCACGACAGTCATACCCTCGGTGCCGAATACGACCTTGATGGGGTTGCTGACCGTGTCGCCATCAGTCGGACTGATGAAGAATACACGGGCGTCCTCGGCTGAAGCCGAACGCGGTAGCGCCACCGGCTGTTGCGCCGTATCTACTGCAGGGGGCGGCGCTTCGTCGGGCTTCTCGGCGCATGCGGCGACGAGCGGCAGGCAGAAGGCGATCAGCAGTTTGAACTTCATCGTTGTATCTCCCGTTAATCAGACAGAAAAGAGCGCGAACAACAATGCGCCCAGCATCGTGAACATCGCGCCAACAGAATAGGCCGCCGACATCGCAATGTACTTCGTAAACGTCATGAAATGGCCCTGACTGTAAACACGTCGCATCGCCTTGTAGAGATACACGGGGATGTAAAACGAGGCTGCCACGATGACCAGAACAGAGATTGGCTCCGGCACCCAGAGCAGGCTCGATATGCGCGAGAACAGGATCTGCAGCGTCAGAATCAGGAAGAAAAACGCGTGAAAATGAACGAAAAACAGCAGGTGTTCAACGAAGTACCGCCGCGACAATGGGTACAGCGCCTTGAGAACCAGCGCCATGAATGGCAGCAGTACGATCAGCGCGACCGGAATGTTGTCGATCAGCAGTCCTGTGAAGGTTTTCGCGCCGTCGGCCGAAATGCGCTCGCAGATACCTTCAAGCCTCTCCCGGGTAAGCCGCTTTCGGACCCATTGGGGCATTTGCTCGAACCCTTCGTCGTCGAGCGTGCATTCTCCCGTGTCGGGGTCGATCTTGAAGTTGACGCCACCGTCGCCGCTGTCGCCGAACGTAACATGCGCGTTCGTATTGCTCGGCAAGACTTTGGCCTGGTCTTCGCTTATCAGGCCCTCCTCGGCAAGATCGTCGAGAACCGCCTGGGCTTCAGAGGTCATCTCTTCTTCAAGCCCGGAGATCTCCTCCGGTGTTGGCTCGGGTTCGGGCTCGAACAACAGGCTGAGATCATCGCGCGGGTCAAAAAACGCGACGACGAAGAAAACCACGCTGAGGACCAGGTACATGCGAAACGGCGGCATGTAGCGCGCGCGACGGCCTTCCAGGTAATCGCGCGTAAGTTGACCGGGCCGGATGAGCAGTGGGATCAGGGTGCGCCAGAGGCGCGAGTCAAGCTCCAGCAGGTCGCCGAAGGCGTCCTGAACCAGCTCCCAAAGACTGATCAGCCGGCTTCGCGCGCGCTGGCCACATTGTCCACAGTACTGTCCACGGAGCTCCATGCCGCAATTGAGGCAGTTCGGATGCTCCGGCAGCTGGGCGTCGTCCGTAGCCATCGATCAGGTTTTGGCGCTCTTTTTCTTGCTGGTCTTCTTCGTCGTCGCAGCTTTTTTCTTTGCCGCCGGGGTCTTCTTGCTTGTTTTCTTTTTCGGTGGCGTCTTAGCTGGTGAAGGAGCGCTATCCGCTGGTCGGCGAATCATATCTTCCGGCGCGAAGTCGTCGACATCCAGAAGTGCCGCTACCTTTTCGTGGTAGTCGCGCAGACTGTTCGCCTCAGCCTTGCTGATTACCTGTGCCTTTTCGGCTTCGCCGATCTGCAGACCCAGGTAGTCCGAATCGATCAGACCTTCCTTGCGGGCCTGGCGCAGGCGCTTCTCGAGCGGGCCATGTTCCCTGGCCAGTTCGAGCGCCTCCTGCAGTTTGCCAAGCGGATTGCCGGGTTCGAGCGTGGTGTACGCAAACTCGCTGAGTCGTTCGCGCGATTCGCCCGGTGTGGTCACGAGATCGACGACGCGGCTGCCGATCTGATCCGACGGATTCTTGTAAGTTCGCCCACGCGGGAACATGAAGAAACGTAACAACCAGGACACCGTGCGGTTGGGGAAGTTGAGCAGGAATTCATGCAGCGATTCCTGCGCCTGGTACATGAGCGTGCGGACAGACCATTCGACCAGTGGCAGATCAGTGGCGCGACGTCCCTGGTTTTCGAAATGTTTGAGTACACAGGACGCCAGGTACATTGCGCTGAGGATGTCACCAAGTCGCGCGGACAGCAGTTCGCGTTTCTTGAGGTCTCCACCGAGCGTCAGCATCGCAAAGTCTGAGGCCAGCGCGAATGCGGCGCTGTAGCGATTGATATTCTGGTAGTAACGACGCGTGGGCGTGTTCAGCGGGACCTGGCTGAACTTCGCATGTGTTAACGCCAGGAAGAACGAGCGTGCCACGTTGCTGATGGCGTAGCCAATATGGCCGAACAACGCATCGTCGAATTCGATCAGGCCACGATCCAGATCTTCATCACCAGCCGCCTGCAGTTCGCGCAATACGAACGGGTGGCAGCGAATCGCGCCCTGACCGTAAATGATCAGACTGCGGGTAAGTATGTTAGCGCCCTCGACCGTAATCGCGATGGGTGTCGCCATATAGCCGCGGCCAAGGTAGTTATTGGGGCCCATCATCACGCCCTTGCCGCCATGCACGTCCATCGCATCGTTCGCGACCTTGCGGCTGAGTTCGGTGCAGTGATACTTGAGAATCGCAGATGGCACCGCTGGCTTCTCGCCCTGGTCAATGGCGCCAGACGTGACTGAAACGGCCGAGTTCATGATGTACGTGTAGCCGGCAATACGCGTTATCGCTTCGCCCACGCCCTCGAAATTCGCGATAGACGTATTGAATTGCTTGCGAATCGTTGCGTACGCGCCGGTGGCGTAGGAAGCGGCCTGCCCGCCGCCCGAAGCCGTCGACGGGAGTGTAATCGCACGGCCGACGGACAGCAGTTCGACCAGCATCTTCCAGCCCTTACCTGCCATTTCAGGTCCGCCGATGATGAAGTCCAGCGGTACGAATACGTCTTTGCCTTTCGTCGGGCCGTTCATGAAAGCAATCGACAGCGGATCATGTCGTCTGCCGACCTCGACGCCTTCGATGTCGGTTGGAATAAGTGCTGCTGTGATGCCGTACTCGTCCTCGTCGCCGATCAGGTGATCGGGGTCGTAAAGCTTGAAGGCGAGACCCAGTACGGTTGCGACAGGGGCTAGCGTGATGTAACGCTTGCTCCAGTTCAGCCTGATACCAGTGATGGTTTTGCCTTGCCACTCGCCTTTGCACACGATACCGGTGTCGATGAGCGATGCGGCATCTGAGCCGGCTTGAGGGGACGTCAGCGCGAAACAGGGAATTTCCGAACCGTCGGCCAGTCCCGGAAGGTAGCGATCTTTTTGTTCGTCAGTGCCGTAATGCAGCAGCAGTTCGGCGGGCCCCAGTGAATTCGGCACGCCCACGGTGCTCGATGCAACGGCGCTGCGACTTGCAAGCTTCTGGATTACCACGGAGTTTGCGTATGCCGAAAACTCCAGGCCACCGTATTGCCTGGGAATGATCATCGCGAAGAATTTCTTCTCGATGATGTAGTCCCAGACCTCTTTCGGCATGTCACCGATTTCGTGGTTGATCGCCCAATCGTCGATCATGCGACAAAGCTCTTCGCACGGCCCATCGATGAAAGCCTGTTCTTCCTCTGAGAGCCTGGGGGCCGGGTAGGCCATGAGCTTGTCCCAGTCGGGCATGCCAGAGAACAGCTCGCCGTCCCACCAGACATTGCCTGCTTCGAGCGCCTCGCGTTCTGTTGAGGACATCGACGGCAGCATTTTCCGATAAATCGCGAGTAGTGGTTTCGTGATTTTTTCGCGGCGCACTTCAACGAGATTCGGTACGACCATGACGCCGAACGCAAGCCACAATAGAATCAACCACCACCAGGCACCGCTTCCGAACACCGTGTAGACCGCCAGGGCAATGCCCGTCGCAATCGTGGATGTACGCAGATCGATGCGCTGGTAAGCGAGATAAATGCCGCCGCCGACAAACAGCAGCGCCCAGAACAAACTAACGAGAAAACCGGACACAACGAAGATCCTTTTACATAAAGACGCTCAGCAACAAGGCTGCTGGCTTATACTTTATAGGAGTTCCTCAATCGCGGCACGTTCCTCACGAAGCTCCGTCTCGGTCTTATTCATTCGTTCGCGACTGAAATCATCAATAGATAGTCCCTGCACGATTTCATAGTTGCCACCGCTGCAGCGAACCGGGTACGAGTAGATGATGCCTGGCTCGATGCCGTAACTGCCGTCGGCTGGTACTGCCATGCTGACCCAGTCGTCCGCCGGAGTGCCCAGCGCCCAGTCATGCATGTGGTCAATGGCAGCCGATGCGGCCGATGCGGCCGACGAGGCTCCACGCGCCTTGATAATTGCAGCGCCGCGCTGTTGCACGACCGGAATGAACTCGTTAGTGAGCCAGCCCTGGTCTGTCAGGTCGCCAGCACTCTTGCCACCTACGCTGGCATGACTGATGTCCGGATACTGCGTCGCTGAGTGATTGCCCCAGATAGTCATGCAACGAATGTCATTCACGTGGCTGCCCGTCTTGGCTGCCAGCTGCGCCATCGCGCGGTTGTGATCCAGGCGAGTCATGGCCGTGAAGTTATGCGGGGTCAGGTCCGGTGCATTGGACTGGGCAATCAACGCGTTCGTATTGGCAGGATTGCCAACTACGAGCACCCTGACATCACGGCTTGCATGATCGTTCAACGCTTTGCCCTGGACCGAGAAAATGGCTGCGTTGGCTTCGAGCAGGTCCTTGCGTTCCATACCCGGGCCACGGGGACGAGCACCAACCAACAATGCGTAGTCGGTGTCCTTGAAGGCGACGTTCGGATCGTCCGTGGCAACAATGCCGGCGAGGGTTCCAAAGGCGCAATCATCGAGCTCCATCACGACGCCCTCCAATGCGGGCATGGCGGGTGTGATTTCGAGCAACTGGAGGATGACAGGCTGGTCGTTGCCGAGCATTTGGCCGGAGGCAATACGGAAGGCGAGCTGGTAGCCGATCTGACCGGCGGCGCCGGTGATCGCAACACGAACGGGTGCTTTCATTGTGATATTCCTGGCTGGGTTTTTAGTAGAATTCCGGACGCGATTTTAGCACCGGCAGGCCACGCAGACACTGCTGGTGACTACCTATCCTGGTCAGGCTTAAGAAAGTCGGGAAACTTGAGGAGCAGGGCGTCCAGTTCTTGCCTTGCGGCATCGGCCAGACCATCCTCTTTCAAGCCTTCGACGCATGCATACCAGGATTCGGCAGTGGTCCTGGTCGTAGCATCGCAATATTCGGCCTGCTCCTTTTTCTCCACTGGCGACGCTGCGGGTTGAGCCTTGCTGGCACGCAGGCGCACTGTTGCTTCAGTTTCCGGCAGAGTGCCTGCGGCGTCTGTCGCGATGTCCAGCCCTGAAACGGCAGTTTCCATCGCGGCCGGCTTGGCGCTATCTGCTCTTGGGGCCAGCGCCTTTCCTGTAACCGGTGCGTCTGCGTATTTGTTGACCTTGCGGCTCACAATATCCTCGTCTGTGGTAATCACGGCCGCATCTTGTGAGATGGCGCGCCTCTCCACTTTTTCTGTGACAGGTGCCGGGGCCACAGGGTTATCCTGGTACCGCGAGATATCGAGGATGAAAGCCAGGCTCAAGCCGATCGTCGCCGCCCAGGCGACCGGCCGCAGCCAGCCGCGGACCAGTGCATACCGTGTGGGCACGTTATTCGCAGCCATCTTGAGAATGGTGTCGTCCAGTTCATGCGGCGTCGTTTCGGTTGCGAGGGCCCGGTAGGCTTCGGAAACGCGAGTGTCGCTGTTGTTTGTTTCAGTGCTCATGATTGCTCCGCCGGCTCGTCGATTGCCGTGCGCAGTTTGTTGACGGCGTAGCGCAGACGGCTTTTTGCGGTCTCCCGATTGCAGCCCGTTGTGGTGGCAATTTCGTCGACACTGAGTCCGCCCTCTTCATGAAGCAGAAACGCATCGCGCTGCTCGTCGGGGAGTGTTTGAAGTGCCCGCAACAGGCGTTCGCGAGCAAGGCTGCGCTCTGTTGAGGATTCCAGTGTCTCACCGGGGTCGCTGTGAAACTCGGGGTCCAGCGTCGTGTTGTTCGAGTGTCGCTTGTTGCGGCGTACGTGATCGATAAAGCAATTGTGCGCCACGCGGTAAAGAAACGTCGTGAACTTTGCCGTCGGGCGATAGGACTTCCGTGCGTTGACAATTTTGCCCCACACCTCCTGAAAAATGTCCTCCGCGATATCCCGGTGGCCGCAGAGTCGCAACAGGTATCGATAAATAGCGTCCTTGTGCCGGCGGTACAGGGTCTCGAACGCTGCGACGTCGCCATCTTTGTAGCGCAGCATCAGGGCGCTGTCGTCCGGTGTGTGAACCATGGCTGGAATATAGGCGAGCACTGATCTCCTGCATAGGGCAGTGGACCTGGTGGTCATGAATTGTGCATCGGTGGCCATCCATTCTCCTTTTCGCTCTATTTCTGTAAACGGACGGAGGATTGGTGGCGGGTTAAAAAAAATTCGGATTGGGGCTTGCAATCCGCACTCTTAGTGTTATAGTTGACTATAACACCAATTCACCTAAACCCTGAACGGGAAACCCGGGTCGGCCGGGAGATGAAAAATGAGCAAAATGTCATCGTATGTTAATGAAATTGTTGGCTTTATCATCATGATGCTGATGTTAGTAGCCCTGGTTGCTGGCCAGGCGAATGCGCCGGCGTACAAGTTGGCCGCGCTGAATGCGGCACATGATGAAGCAGCGAGAGTTAGTCATATCCGTCTCGAAGACGACTAGAGTAGCGACGGAGTATTTGCGCCGGTCCAGAGGACCGGCGCCTTTTTAAGCGCCGAGGCGCCTTGTAACGAGCAGGAACCAATGGATCCGAAGTGGAATGAAGACCAGCCGATCTATCGCCAGTTACGCGATCGCGTTGTTGAGATGATCCTCGAGGGCGTGCTGGGTGATGGAGATGCGCTCCCGTCTGTCAGAAACGTGGCAGCCGAGTATCGCCTCAATCCCCTGACCGTACTCAAGGGATACCAGGAACTCGTGGATGAGGGCCTGGTGGAGAAAAAGCGCGGTCGTGGGATGTTTGTGAATGAGGGCGCACGCACACAACTTCTCAAGGACGAGCGTCAACGATTCCTCGATAAGGAATGGCCGAAAGTGATGGCGACTATCGAGCGGCTCGAGCTCGACGTTGCCGAGTTGCTGCAACAAAAACCAAGTAAGGAAGCAGGAGGGGATAATGACTAGCCTGGTCACCGCCCGCGGCGTCTCAAAGCATTTTGGACCGGTACGCGCTGTCGATAACGTAAGTTTCGAGATTGAAAAGGGCCGCATACTTGGCTTGATCGGCCCTAATGGCGCCGGCAAGACGACGCTGCTGAAGGCTCTGCTTGGCCTGACGGATTGCGACGGCGATTTATCGGTGCTCGGACTCGATCCGTTCAGGCAACGCAAAAAGCTGATGCAGAACATCTGCTTCATTGCCGACGTTGCCGTGTTGCCTCGCTGGATCAAGGTGTCTCAGGTTCTCGACTATGTCGAGGCGATTCACCCGAACTTTTCGCGGTCACGCGCTGAGGAGTTATTGCAGCAGACCAAGATCAAAAAAGACTCCAAGGTCAAAGAGCTCTCCAAGGGCATGGTCACGCAGTTGCATCTGTCGATCATCATGGCAATTGACGCCAAGCTACTGGTGCTCGATGAGCCGACATTGGGTCTCGACATCCTGTTCCGAAAAGAATTCTACGCAAACTTGCTGAACGATTATTTCGACGAGGAACGCACGATCCTGATTACGACGCACCAGGTGGAGGAAATCGAGAATCTGCTGACCGATATCATGTTTATCAATGATGGCAAGATCCTGCTCGACTCATCGATGGATCTGTTAAGCGAGAAATACATCGAATTGATGGCGTCGGGTGAAGGCGCGCAAAAAGCCCGCGGACTTGGCCCGATCGCCGAAAGTGAAATGTTCGGCAAGTCAGTCATGCTTTTTGAGGGGGTTAGTCGTGAACACCTCGAGGGCCTCGGCGAGATTCGCATCCCATCGGTTGCCGACCTGTTTGTTGCAAAGATCAAGGAGGCTCGCAAATGATCAATCATTATCTTGCATTGGTTCGACGCGAACTCTGGGAGCATCGCTCCATCTGGGTAACGCCATTGGCGATTGCCAGTGTCGTAACCCTGGGTACGCTGACGGCGCTGGTGTTTTCGGGCAAGTTCGCGCAGGAGCTTGATGTCGCGATCTTTGCTGCGCAGAACCTCGCGGGCGACACGGAGCGAAGGGTTGTACTGACTGGTTTCTTCTTCGTCTCGTCCCAACTGTTCCTGCTTGGACTTGGCGTGCTGACGATCTTCTACGCGCTCGACTCGCTGTACGCCGAGCGCAAGGACAAGAGCATCCTCTTCTGGCGTTCGCTGCCTGTCACAGACGCTGAAACCGTAATCTCCAAATTGCTGACGGCCGTGGTGTTGATACCCGCTGTCGCGATAGTAGGCATCATCGGTACGCATCTACTGAACCTGATTGTCACCAGCATCTGGGTGTCCATGAAGGGCGGCGATGCCGGGACGCTGATCTGGGGTTCGGTTCCTTTCCTGGATAACTGGCTTGCCATGGCGATCGCTATCTTCGGGATGGCTATCTGGATGTCGCCGTTCCTTGGCTGGTTCCTGTTTGTGTCGGCCTACACGAAACGCTCGCCGTTGCTCATGGCCTTTCTGCCGCTGGTCCTGATCCCGATGCTTGAAGGTATCTTTGCACGCTCGACGCACTTCGCTGAAGCGGTCTGGGGCCGGGGGGCAAAGATTCCCCTGTTTGCGGATATGGATATCGAAGCGTTTTTCGAAGACGGTCCGCCAGAGATCACGAAGGAGATGGTTAGTCTTCTTGCACATATGGACCTTGGCAGGTTCTTCACGAGCATCGATACCTGGCTGGGAGTCATCGTATGTGCATTGTTGACGACTGCTGCCATCTACGTGCGCCGCTTCCGCGACGAAAGCTGATCAATCTGTTCCTGGCTTGCTGCGGATATCGAATTTCCGCAGCTTGCCTCGGAACTGGTGGTAGCTCAGGCCCAGCAGGTCCGCGGCCATGCGCTGGTTAAATCGCGCTTTTTCGAGCGCCGCGCTCAGCAAGTCAATTTCCGTATCGAGCAATCGTTGTTTCAGGTCCGTCGGTAGCAGCGGCGCCTTCTTGCGCCGTGGCGATACCACGCGGTCCGTTGGCGCAGCCTCCGCCAGCTTGAACGGGGAGTCGAACGCATCGAGCACAATGTCGGCTATAGGGTGTTTCGGGTCCCGCGACCGATAGACAGATCTTTCGATAGCGTATTTGAGTTCGCGCACATTTCCGGGCCACTTGTTGCGCAACAACGCCGAAGAAGCCCTCGGACTGAAGCCCGGAAAGAGGCTCCATTTCAATTCACTCGCCATGTTGATCGCAAACGCATGGGCGAGTGGCAAGATGTCCTCGACGCGTTCGCGCAGCGGCGGCACGGTAATCACATCGAATGCCAGGCGATCGAGCAGGTCTTTGCGAAAGCGTCCCTCTGCCGCCAGGGCCTGGAGGTCAGCGTTTGTTGAGCCAACGATTCTTACATCGACGCGCAAGGTTTCATTGCCACCCACGCGCTGAATTTCACCGTACTCGATCGTCCTGAGAATCTTCTCCTGCATCCGCAATGAAATCGTCGCCAATTCATCCAGGATCAGCGTTCCGCCGTCAGCCCGTTCGAAATGGCCAATATGAGTTTTCACAGCGCCCGTGAAAGCGCCAGCCTCGTGGCCAAATAGCTCTGATTCGAGGATCGACTCTGTCAATGCCGCACAGTTCACCTTGACGACCGTCTGCTCCCACCGGTCGGACAGGAAGTGCAGGCGGGAGGCGATCAACTCTTTGCCGGTGCCGCGCTCGCCTACAACGAGTACGGGTTTGGATAGCGGTGCGGCGCGCGACACGTGCTCAAGCATTTCGAGGAATGCCGGGGCTTCACCAATGATGGGTTGCGATTCGGGTGATACAGCCATGGGTCAATTAGGCCAAAAAATGGTGAAAAAAGCGACTAATTGGCGAAAATAACCATTTTAGTAAGCTGGCTTGGGGGCACCATTACTCTAATTAACCTCTATCAATCAATGAGTTAGATGTCTAGATCGAAGTTGGCATGAAAGCTGCAGTTATACAGGTAAGTTTCACACAAGAGAGGATGAACCATGGGTATTTTCACGAGATTCAGTGACATCGTGAACTCCAACATCAATGCGATTCTGGACAAAG
>Ga0316191_10002550_pt1 | contig 13275 bp, 11 predicted proteins | sample Eddworburr2cm_MG_FD_204928 | JGI IMG/M metagenome (GOLD analysis project Ga0316191, IMG submission 204928) | Coastal sediment microbial communities from Maine, United States - Eddy worm burrow 2 cm | ecosystem: Environmental > Aquatic > Marine > Coastal > Sediment | place: USA: Maine...
CACAGCCTGGTACGAGTTCATCAAGCCACTGCTGCTGGACGAGGAGAGCCGGAAGGTCTTCAAGATGCCCGCGCAGTACATGTTCAAGAACATCCCGCAGATCGAAGATCAGAAGGACTATGTCCAGTACGCGATCACCGAGATGGACAAGTGGGGCATCGAGCAGGCCATGCTGGGCATCTCGGGACCGAACTCGACGAACCTCGAGGCATGCCGCAAGCACCCTGACCGCTTCTTCGCGTCGTATGGGGCGAACCCAAATAATGGGATGGAAGAAGTCCGGAAAATTCGGAAGCTCCACAAGGAGCATGGTCTCAAAGCGGTCACGGGATTCCCATCGGGGCTGTGCCCACAGGTCCCTCTCAACGACAAGAAGTACTACCCGATCTACGCGACCTGCGTGGACCTGGACATCCCGATTTGCCTTTGCGTGGGCGTCCCTGGGCCGCGCATCCCGATGGAGCCACAGAAGGTCGAGCACATCGACGAGGTCTGTTGGTTCTTCCCCGAGCTCAAATTCGTGATGCGCCACGGTGGCGAGCCATGGGTCGACCTTGCCGTCAAGCTGATGCTCAAGTACCCGAACCTCTATTACAGCACGAGCGCCTTTGCGCCGAAGCACTACCCGAAATCGATCATCCACTACGCGAACACACGCGGCACGGAAAAGATCATGTACGCCGGATACTTTCCGATGGGCCTTTCGCTCGAGCGCATCTTCACCGACATGCAAAACGTGCCTTTCAAAGACCACGTCTGGCCGAAATTCCTTCGTGAGAACGCGACGCGCGTATTCAAGCTGGACCAATAGAAGGACCCCGCGGGTTGTGAAGAGGAGCTCGCCTCCTGTACTGTGCGCCGGTGCTGCTTAGCGACGAGGAGGCCCGAACGTGCCAGCGGCTCGCCTTGATATGCGTTCTGATGGGCGTGTTGATGCCATCGGTGGCGGGCGCCAACCCTGAGCCCACCGCGTACGACACGAGGAGCGTGTCGATGGGACTTGCGGGCACTACGTTCATCGAGCGCTCTTCCGCGCTCGTCCTCAATCCCGCCAATTTGGAGGGCATCGGGAAGTTGGGGTTCACGTACAACTTCACGGGAATCTTCACCAACCAGACCGCTCCGGTGCATGGGCCGAACACGAGCGGCTCTTCCGGCGTCGGCTTCGGTCCCTTGCCGTCCGGTTTCATTGCAGGCCGGATTGCACCACGGGTGGTGTTCGCCGGAGGGATCTACATCGAGACGGGATACGGCTCGTCGTTCGACGACGTAGTTTGCCTCGACGGCGATGTCGTCGTCGGTGGCGTCCCGGACACCGATCCGTCCACCTGCACCAACTCGGAACCGCAGGACCTCGATGTCACTTTCTTCGTCGGCGAGTTCTCCGTGGGCACGTCGATTCGAGTCACCGACGAGTTCTGGCTGGGGATCGCGCTGCGTTTGCCGTTCTCGAAGCAAGTCGCTGACCTCTGGCAAAACGTGGGCGCCGCCCTCGGTTCCTCTCAGTACTCTCGGGTCAAGAACGACCTCGGAGGCATGGGTTTTCCGTCGCCGCGAATCGGCCTGACGTACAAGCCGCACCGAAAGGTGAGCATCGGCGCGATGTACCGCATGTGGTCGACCATCAAGCTGACCGGAACGACCGAGACCTCGTTCGTGCCGAACCCGGACGGCAGCCCGCGAACCCTGAACTCCACGGCCGACTGGTACCTTCCGCATGCCCTTCAATTCGGAGTCGCCTACCAAGCAAATACGCGCTTGTTGCTTGCATGGGAGCTGCGCATTCAGTTCCACGGCGCCGACAAGCACGGCAACCAGAACCAAACCGTCGTAGCTACCGATCCAAGCGGAACCCTGCCGACCTTCCCTACGGTCGTGCCTTTCGGCTGGGTCAATGCCTATAGCGCGAAGTTCGGGGTCGAATACCGGTTCAAGAAAGATCTGCTGGCGTTCCGCGGAGGCTTCAACATTGGAAACTCGGCGACCAGTGCGCCCTGGGCGCAGTACTTCACGCCCCCGGCTGGGGTAGCCACCGCCTTGACGGCAGGCCTAGGTTTTTATTGGGACGACCGAAACGACTCGAGCATCAAGGACAAGTACACGCTCGACATCGGAACCGTCGTCGCATACAGCGGCGGCCGAATCGGCGACGAGTATATCGATACCCCTGCACAGGTCCCTGGCGGTGGTCCGACCGACGTCGTCACACTGTGCTCTGCCGACCAAGTGGTGCGCACCGGTTGCCCAGGCGATTACAGCGTCCTCACCTACTGGGCTTCGCTGTCGTTCACATTGCAGTACTAGAAGGGAAGCGGGCACGACTCGATTGCGTGCCCAAACCCGATCGCCGCTACCTAACCCTTTTGAAAAGCGGCCTGACCCCTTTTTCGGAGGCGGAAGGCTTGGAAGGGGTAGCGGGTGAAGTCGGGGGGGACGAACTTCTTTGTGACGGTTTCTACTTGGAAGCGGGTGGTGATGGATTCGTCTAGCTCGAAGGCTCGGGCGTGGGTGGTGAAGAGGAGCTCGCCCTTTTTGTCGAGGGAGCTCATGGCGCTTTCGATCAGGCCGCCGTGATCTTTGTGAATATTGAAATCGCCCTTGCTCATTTTGGAGCGTGAGAAGGTGGGCGGGTTGATGAAGATCCAGTCGTAGCTGTTGCGGTCCCTGGCCATCCAACGTGTCGCATCGTCGCGAATGAAGCGATGTTTGGCGGGGTCGAGGCCGTTGGCTTGAAAGTTCTTCTTGCCCCAGTCGAGGTAGGTGTTTGAAAGGTCGACGCTCGTGGTCTGCTTGGCTCCGCCGACGGCCGCGGCGACACTCACCGAACATGTGTAAGCGAACAGATTGAGCATGCGCTTGCCTTTGCAGTGCTCGGCGGCGTAGGCGCGAACCGCGCGGTGGTCCAAGAAGAGGCCTGTGTCGATGCGGTCTTCCAGGTTCACGACGAAACGGAGGTCACCCTCGCTGACGATCATCTCGGCGTCTTGTTGGGAGATGCGGGCGTATTGGTCGCCCTCGTCGTGTTTACGTCTGACCTTCACGATCAGATCGTCGGTGTCGATTCCCAATGCCTCGGGAAGAGTCATCAAGACGTCCTGAACCCGTTGCTTTGCACGGTCGTCGCCTGCGTCCCGCTCCTTCTGGAAGATGTGGACCACCGCTTTGGTCTGATAGCGGTCGACCGCGACGTTGTACTCCGGGATGTCGGCATCGTAGATGCGGTAGCATTCGATGCCGCTACGCTTGGCCCAGCGCCCCCACTTCTTCTTGTTCTTCTTGATCCGGTTGGCGAACATCTGAGCCTTCTCGCTCGGCTTTCGCCATCCGGGCGCCTTGGCGGGGTCACCGCCCGCCACCCCTCGCACGGGAATCTCGACGAGGCGGCACTCGATCGACCCGTTGTAGAGAACATGGCGGCGTGTCGGTCGAAGGCCGAGGTGCTTCAGGTTGCCTCCATGAGCCGCGAACACGTACGCGGTCCATCCGTCGAAGGCACGTTTCAAGGTGTCACCAAGTGACTGATAGAAGAGAAACAGCGTGCCCTCGTCACCGAGCCGATGGCCATACGGCGGATTGCAGACGAGGATTCCGCCCTCCGCTGGCTTCTCGACGGCAGACAGCTCCTTGACGGCGAGCGACACATGCTGCTCGACGCCGGCGGCGGCGAGGTTGTCCCGAACGTACGACAACGCCTTCTCGGATGCGTCACAGCCGAAGATTCGCCCCGAACACTCGGCCCGGCGAGCCGTCAACGCGGCGTCTCGCTCCGTCGCGAACGCCGCAGCGTCGTGACGCAGCCAATTCTCGAACCCAAACCGTTCCCGCAAGAGCCCGGGCGCACAGTTGGTCGCCATCAACGCCGCTTCGATCAAGAAGGTGCCCGAACCGCAGGTCGGATCCATCAGCGTGAGACCTTGGCGAGCCGCCTGAGGCCAACCCGCCAGATACAGGATTGCCGCCGCCAGGTTCTCCTTGAGCGGCGCCTTTCCGCCTGCCCGCCGGTAGCCCCGTCGGTGCAGCCCTTCCCCCGAAAAATCGAGGGCAAGCTCGTGATGCGCCTCGCCGATGTGCAGGTGAAACCGGATCGCCGGGTCCCGCTTGTCGATGCTCGGACGCGTGCCAGCGTGGTCGCGAAAGCTGTCGACGATGGCGTCCTTTGCGCGCTGCACCCAGTAATGTGAAGGGAAGGAGCTCTTCGGAGCCTGAGAGCTACCGATCGCGAACGTCTGCTGGGCATCGAAATGCTCCCACCAGGCAACCCCACGGAGTGCATCATAGAGGGCCGTGTCGTCGTCCGCATCGAGCTCGACGAGCGGCAGCAAGACCCGCGATGCGACGCGGGACCAGAGACACAGCCGATAGCCCTCCTGCAGGGTGCCGCGGGCGTGCACAGCAGTCGGCCGCACGCCCGCGACCTCGATGTCGAGGTTCCGCACCTCTTCGGCAAGCGCGTCCTCGCAACCCTTTGGGCAAGGAAGCACCCACCTGAATTGCTGCGCCGAGGTGATGTGTCCTCGCCTACGCTGCTAGCAGGAGAGCGGCCGTCTTGTCGACGTCGGCAAGCAGCTGGGGCCCGTCGTGCAGACCACCCGCCCAACCGACGAACGACGAAAACCAGACGTTCTGGAGGATCGAGGCGATGGTTCGTTCGCGTTCATCGACGTTGCCGCCCCACACTGCTTCATCGGCGGGGGCCTCACCACGAATCGCCGCCATGACCAAGGCCGTGATCAGAGCATGGAAACTTGCAACGCGCTCGGTGATGTTCGGGTCCCCAGATGCAAGGGAGCGAACCAGGGCCTTCGCGAGATTCGGCCGCCGCAGAAGGCCCTTGGTCAACGCCGAAAAGACGAAGCGGACCCGTTCTTGCGAATTGTCGCCAGGAACCGGCTTCTTGCCGATCTTGGCGACGAGCTTTTCACTCTCCTGTTCCAGCGCCGCGATGAGGATCTCTTCTTTGCTCGCGAAACGTTTGTAGACCGTGCCGAGCGCTACCTGCGCGGTGGCTGCGACGTCCCGCAGCCGCACCGCCTGGTATCCGTCGCGCTCTGCGAGTGCGACGGCCGTTTCAACGATACGCTTGGCCCGATCATCCATGACTAATATCCAACCGCTGCCTGAGGCATGTAGAACTTCTGATACCAGCGGCGCAGAGCTCCCACATCGCCATCACCGTCACACAGGATCGGTCGCGTTCGGTACTTCTTGTTCTCCCAAATCGCGATGTCCTCCTTGAAGCCGACGATGATGTTCTGACGGTAGCCCTCCTGGAACTCTTCCTTCCCCTCTTTCACATTCGAGACGTCGATCATGGCGCCAATGCGAACGTGAACCCGGTTCTTGTCCACGGGCGTGTGGCAAAGGAGCATGATGTTCGGAAGAACGCTCTGCATTTCCGTGAGCATGAACCCGGGGCCGTAGTACGTGGACTGCAGCTCGAAGTGATCCTCGCCGCCGCCTCGTGGATACGCGACGCCCTTCACATGCTGAATGCCGATGTGGTCTTTGAACTCGTTGCCGAACTCGTTGGCCCAGGTCCCATGGACGGGGCCGAAGTGACCCTTGTCGGCGAGGTTCTCGACGATCTCTTTAGGGTGCGTCTTGATGTCGATGAGAGCGGACCCCCAATCGGTCCAACCTGCGGCGCCGTATTCGGGCAGATCGGGAATCTCCCAGTTGGGCTCCTCGCTGTCCTCTCGTGCATTCCACATGAAGATCAGCCCGTTGTGCTCCTGCACGGGGTTGTTCTTGACACACGCGCGGGGCGGAATCCGCTTGGCGTAGGGCACGTCGATGCACTTGCCAGTCTCGTCGAACCGCCAGGCGTGAAACGGACATTGGATCGACTCTCCGACGACTTTGCCGCCGTGCCCCAGATGCGCTCCGAGGTGTGGGCAAAACGCGTCGTGCACGATCGCTGCTCCGCTTTCGCTGCGGTACAGAACCATCTCTCGGCCAAAGTACGTGATGGGTTTGACGTCGCCGGGCGCTAGCTCAGTCGACACTCCGATGACGAACCAACCACGCGGATAGCCAGGAAAAAGCTCCTCTTCTTTTTCTTGTGCTGTTGACATGGGTTCCTCTTGGGTTTGGGGCTTCGTTGCGAGCGCCTAGGCGCTCGCCTGTTCGCGGGCGATATCCTCCGCCCATTTGTAGTCCGGCTTTCCGCTCGGCATGCGGGAAACCGTCTCTGTGATCGTGATCTGTCGCGGAACCTTGTAGCCCGCGATGTGCTTGCGGCAGTGCTGCTGCACTTCCTCGATCGAAAGCTGCTTGTTGTCGCGCGTGTTGAAGACGGCAGCCACCTTGGAGCCGAAGCGAGGGTCCGGAACGGCCACCACGAGCGCGTCGATGATCTGGGTGTGCGCCTTGAGTGCCTCTTCTACCTCTTCGGGGAAGACCTTCTCGCCGCCCGTGTTGATACACTTGCTACCGCGCCCGAGGAAGGTGATGCGGCCATCTTCCTCGATGGTGGCGAAGTCACCAGGAACGACCCAGCGCTTCCCTTTGAACTCCTTGAAGCGCTCGGCCGTCTTCACCGCATCCTTGTAATAGCCGAGCGGCAAGCGACCCGAGCGGGCGACCATGCCGATCTCGCCGGAGCCCGGTCTGATCTGGTCGCCATTCTCGTCCAGGACGGTGACCTCGTCACCCATGTAGAACGAGGGGCGACCCTCGTGACTGTCTTCGTCCCCAGCGGCGCGGCCGAGGTCGCCCGACTCGCTGGTACCAAAGCTGTTGATGATCATCACGTCCGGGAGAAGTGTTTCAATTTCCTCCTGAATGCTCGCCGAAAGAATGGCGCCAGCCGAGGCAATCACCCCGAGGTTGGACATGTCGTAGTCGCCGGCCCGGAGCTCCTCCACGAGCGGAATCGCCATGGCATCGCCGACGAGCGAGAGGGTCGACACGTCCTCCTCGGCAACCAGCGAGAGGATGCGCTTCGCGTCGAAGCTCGGCCCATGTTGCAACACCAGCTTTCCGCCGGTCAGGTGGCAGATCCACTGCGTAAACTGCGCCGCACCGTGTATGAACGGCGCGCAGGGAAGCATAGTGACCGTGTACCAGCCCTCTTTGGCTTGCTCGATGAGCTGCTCCGGCGATTCAACAGGATCGCCGCCGGGCGATCCGCCCTGAAGCCCCGAGAAGAAGAGGTCCTCCTGGCGCCACATGACGCCCTTGGGCATCCCCGTCGTTCCGCCGGTGTAGATGATGTACAGGTCGTCGCCGGACCTCGGTCCGAAATCCCGCTCTTCGGTTCCCTGCCCGAGCGCGGTCTCGTACTCGATCGACTCCTGATCAGCGATCGCCTCGACGCCATCCTCGATCACGATGAGCGCTTGAAGGGGTTCGAGCCCTTGTGTCGCCTCGTTGATCACGGGAAGGAACCGCCGCTGCGTGATCACGCCTTTGAGGTCCGCGTTGTCGATCATGTAGCGAACTTCAGGACCCACGAAGCGGTAGTTGACGTTGATCCCGACCGCACGGATCTTGAACAGAGCCAAAATAGCTTCGACGAATTCGTGCCCGTTGAACAGGTGCAACCCTACGTGGTCACCGGCTCCGATGCCGCGCGATTGCAGGTAGTGCGCAAGACGGTTCGCTCGCTTGTCCAGCTCGGCATAGGTGTGATGCACGTCGCCTGACGCCAGGGCGATATTGTCGGGAGTGACGTCCGCAATGGCCTCATAAAGATCTGCAAGGTTGTATTCCATCGTTTCTCCTGCTCAACGTTCCGAGCCGACGACCCACATCGCGAAGAACTGCGAGCCGCCCCCGTACGCATGGCCTACGGCGACCTTGGCACCGTCGACCTGATGTTGTTCCGCCGTCCCGCGCACCTGACGCGCCGCTTCCGCGAAGCGAAGCATACCACTGGCGCCGATTGGATTGGTGCACATGACGCCACCGGACATGTTCCACGGCATCTCGCCATCGAGCTTGGTCTTCCCTTCCATGGTCATCTTCCAGCCCTCGCCCTCGTCCGCGAAGCCCAGATTCTCGAGCCACATCGGCTCGAACCAGGAGAACGGAACGTAGACCTCGGCGCAGTCGATCTCCTTCGTCGGGTTGGTGATCCCTGCCTCACCGTACACGTCCTTGGCGCAGAGTTTGCCAGCCGCCGGGTTGACCTGATCGCGTCCTGCAAAGAACGTCCGCTCGGTTCGCACCGACGTGCCCTTGACCCATGCCGGATTCTTCACACGGCCGGCGTGTTTCTCGCTCACGAGCACCATCGCCACCGCACCGTCGGACGATGGACACGTCTCCGAAAAGCGAATCGGGTCCCAAAGCATCGGCGACGCTTTCACCTCTTCGAGCGTCTGGTCGAGATGGAGGTGCGCGTTCGGGTTGAGCATCCCGTTCTGGCGGTCCTTGACGGCAACCATGCAACCGGTGTCCGGGTGCGCATCGGATCGACGAATGTACGACCGGATGAGCGGCGCGAAATAGCCGCCTGCCCCCGCCACGAGTTGAGGCTGAAACGGAATCGTCGGCGACAAGGCCCACATTGCGTTCGCCTCGCTCTGTTTCTCGAAGGCAAGGGTGAGCACCTTCTCGTGCACCCCACCCTGGACCAGGTGCGACGCGACCACAGCGGTTGAACCACCGACCGAGCCCGCGGTGTGTACGCGGAAGATGGGCTTGCCCGCTGCACCGAGCGCATCCGAGAGCCAAAGCTCCGGCATCATGACGCCCTCGAACATGTCGGGCGCAGTGCCTATGACGATGGAATCGATGTCCTTCCATGTCATGTCCGCGTCCCGCAGCGCGCGAAGCGCAGCGTCTCGGACTAGGCCCGAAATCGACAGGTCGCGCCGGCTCTCCCGATGCTTGGTCTGACCGATCCCGATGACTGCACAGTGCTCAGCCATTACTCCCCCTCCAAGACGGCAACGAGATTGTGTTGAAGACAGACGCCGTTCGTCGTGTGCGCGAGCGCGCGGTCCGCGTCTCCGGACAGCACACGGCTCGCGGCTTCGCCGAATCGAATCAACCCAGCGGTCATCAGGGAGTTGGCAGCCAACGCGCCGCCCGAAGGATTCACGCGAACCCCTTCGCCGAGCCCCATCGCCTCCCGCAAGATGATCTCCTGATGCGCGAATGGCGCATGAAGCTCCGCCACGTCGACCTTGCCCTTGCCGACTCCGGCCTTCTCGGCAGCCAGCTTCGTGGACGGTGAAGTCGTGAGGTCACGCTGGCCGAGCGCGTGCGGCTCGGTTCGATGGTCGATCCCGCGAATCCAAGCGGGTCGCTCGACCAGCTTCTTCGCGACATCGCCCGCCGCGAGCACGACCGCCGCAGCGGAGTCGGAGACCGGCGAGCAAAAGCTCTTGCGCAATGGCGAGCTGATGTACGGCTCTTCGAGCATTTCCTCGACGCTGAAGTCGCCTTTGATGTGCGCGTTCGGATTGTCGATCGCGTTCTTACGATTGCGGGCCGCAACCTCGGCGAAATCGCGCTCGGTCGCTTTGCGGGCGTCGATCATGGCCTGGGCTTGGAGCGCGGCGGCACTGATCGAGTCGAGCCCCAACGGCTGTACGTAGTAGGGATCGTTCTGCAGGTTCAGAATGTCGGGCACCGAGCCGAGCGAGCCCTTGCCGAACGAAAACACCAAGGCGGTGTCGATATCGCCGTGCATGAGTCGTACCCATGCCTCGTAGAGCGCGAACGCCCCGTCCATCTCGACGTGTGACTCGCGAATCGGCGGCCAGGCCTTGAGGCCGTCCACCGCAGCCACGAACGAGAACGGGCGCCCGGGCAGATAGTCGGTGCTGCCCGAACAAGTGAAACCGATGTCGTCCTGGGTGAGGCCGACCTGCTTCATCGCGTCCGAGGTGACGGGTTGCACGAGTTCCGGCTCATCGGCAGCCTCGATCTCCTTCACCGACGGCAGCTGCGAGAAAGAAACAATTGCGACGTCGCGCATCAGAGGTGCTCCTTGTAGCTGTCGAACGGAGCGTCTGGCTCACCGGTCGGCTCGAAGTAAAGAATGTTTTCGAGCGAAGTCTCCCATTCGTCTTGGGGCTTCCACTTCGCTTTCACGCGCATGCCCATTCGAATCTCGTCGTGTGGGACGCCGCTGATCAGGTGATAGATAGGCGTGTCCGCCCCATCGAGGACGATCGCGCCAAAGCAGTACGGCGGCTTGAGCTTCTGGCCCTCGAACGGAATGCGAATGATCGTGAACGTGGTGAGCACTCCTGCGTCGGGCACTTCGACGTACTCGCTCGTCGGGTTACCGGTCACGGGGTCAGCCCCGCGAGGCGGCACGTATACCTTGCCAGACTGCGGGTCCTTGCCGCCGATGAGCTTGCCCTGCTCTAGGCCGCGCAGATACGCGGTGTAGTGCTTGCCGGGGTTCACCTGGTAGTCGAGGTGTACCGGCCCGGGCATGAAAGGAGAGATGGGCTCGAAACACGCGATGTCGCGAATCGTGCCGTTCTTCTCATCGGCCCAACGCAGACGCACCCGCATGCCCGTCTTCATTCGCTTGGCCTTCCCGGCGTCGACGGCATGCACCATGGCATTGTCGGTACCGTCGATTTGAATGAGGGCCCAAGCGAATGGACGATCGAACGGGTGCCCCTTGCGGGGCTCGGGCACCCATGACCAAGACTTCACCGTGCCGGACGGCCGCAACGGTACAAACTCGCCCGTCGTGGGTTCGCCCTCCTCGTCGTATTCGAGAGGTGGGCAAAGCACGCGACCGTCGGCCGTCTTGACGCCTTCGAGTACTTCGTACCGAAGGTTTTCCAAGAAGCGGCCGATTACCGGTCCGGTGCTTCGGGTGTACGTGTATTCGAGCACGTACGGAGCCGAAAGAGTCTCGCTCATGTGTGTGTTCCGCGTGGCTGTGGGCGATTAGCCCTGGGGGAAGAACTTCTGCATCTTCTGGGCGAGAGCGATGTTGCCCTTCACCTTGAGCTTGCGCGTGAGGAACGCCTTGCGGCCATCGAGGTCGCCATTGGCCATCTCGACGAACTTCGCGGCGTCCATCATCACGTTGAGGGTCGGCTTCTCGACCCCGCCCTCCTGGACGCCCTTGTACCCGCCGTCCTCGATCGTGATGGTCCACTCGCCACCACCGTCGCCGGCCAGGCTGTACTGGATCGTCGCGTTCACGCCCTTGGCCTGGTCGGCCAAGAAACGATCGCCAAGGGTCTCGAAATACTCTGCTGTGTTGGCTACTTTGGCCATGTGCACCTCCCGGTTCCGGGTAGAAAAAGGGTCGTAAAGAAGTGAAACGTGTTCTATTTTGCGAAGGCCTCCCCGTCAAGCCGCGATATCGCTTGAGACGCAAGAAGACCGTAGAACGCTAGATCTGGACGCTTGGCGGCTACTGGGCCGTCGCGGGCGGCACGATCGAGCCCACGAGATGAAGCCCGGCCACACATTCATCGCCGACGCGGCGGGCCCAGATGACCCGCGCTCGCTTGAAGATCACCCGGCCCGTATGGGTGGTGATGCGCAGGTCGCAAAGCGTGCCCGCCGAGAGCCAGCCATCGAGCGCAAGCTGGATCCCCGTCGAGCTCACATCGAGAGTGGCCGTCTCTACCTGGATCGGGGCCAATATTTCGATCTGTGCGTCGGAAGCCCAGCGGACCGCATGGCGCCGGTCGTCAGGTTGCACCGCGGGACGAACCTCCGAGTGCTTGCGCATGGGAGGCGGTGGATTCGAACCTTGCTCTGGAAGCTTGGAGCTCATACCCGCCTTAGACTCTCATGATGCCGACACACCCGGAGGCTGTCGACTAACTCACGAGTTCGTGTGCGGCATGTCACACACCGCACACGAATCGCTGGCCGGACGGGCTTTCAGTCCTCGAAAAAGGACTCAGCCGAGCCGCTCGATGATGGTGACGTTCGCCTGACCGCCGCCCTCGCACATCGTTTGCAGACCGTAGCGGCCGCCAGTGCGCTCGAGCTCGTACAAGAGCGTCGTCATGAGCTTGGCGCCGGTTGCGCCGAGCGGATGCCCGAGGGCGATCGCGCCGCCGTTGACGTTCACCTTGCTGAGATCGACGTCGAGCTCCTTCGCCCAGGCGCAGACCACAGGCGCGAACGCCTCGTTGATCTCCACGAGGTCGATCTCGTCGAGGCTCATGCCAGATTTCTCCATCGCGTAGCGCGTCGCAGGGATCGGAGCTGAGAGCATGCGAATCGGGTCTTCACCGCGAACGCTCAAATGGTGAATGCGGGCGCGCGGCGTGAGGTTGTGCTCCCTGAGCGCCTTCTCCGAGACGATGAGGAGCGCGGCTGCACCATCGGAAATCTGGCTGGCCACCGCTGCGGTAAGACGACCGCCCTCCATGAGAATCGGCAACGCGGCCATCTTTTCGAGGGTCGTATCGGGGCGCGGGCCTTCGTCGGCAGTGACGTCGCCAAAGGGAATGATTTCCCGATCGAACCGGCCTTCTTTCTGGGCCTGAATCGCGCGGCGATGGCTTTCGAGGGCGAACTTCTCGAGCTCTTCGCGGGAGAGGTCCCAGTTCTTGGCGATCATCTCGGCGCCGTAGAACTGATTGACGGGGGTGTCCCCGTAGCGCTCGGTCCAGCCCACGGAGCCGGAGAACGGGTCGGAGATCCCAAACTCCTTGCCGGCGATCATCGAAGCGCCGATCGGAATCATGCTCATATTCTGAACGCCACCGGCGACGACGACGTCCTGAGTGCCGCTCATGACCCCTTGCGCAGCGAAGTGAACAGCCTGTTGGGAGGAACCGCACTGTCTATCGACCGTCACCCCGGGAACGTGCTCCGGGTAGCCAGCCGCCAGCCAACAGGTGCGGGCAACGTCGCCAGACTGAGTGCCAATCGTGTCGACGCAGCCGAACACGACGTCCTCGACGGCGCCGGGGTCGATCTTGGTGCGATCGACGAGCCCCTTGATGACGTGTGCACCGAGATCGGCGGAGTGCACTTTGCTCAACCCACCCCTTTTTCTGCCGATGGGCGTTCGCACTGCTTCAACGATAAATGCTTCGGGCATCTGAACCTCGCTATTTCGTGTCTCTAGAGGGGACGGTTGCCACCGGCAAGGCGCAACCTCAAAAGCTCAAAGGACATGCCGGCCTACGCGCTCGCGATGATAGGCGGCATCGCCATGGGCCGCAGCGAGCGCCCACGCGCGTTTCATCCACATATGGAGGTCGCACTCGATCGTGTAGCCGATCGCGCCGTGGACCTGCAACGCCTCCTTGGCCACGAATTTTGCAGCCTGGCCTGCGTAGATCTTCGCTATGGAGACATCGACGTCGGCATCCCGGGCCG
>Ga0316191_10002551_pt1 | contig 13269 bp, 13 predicted proteins | sample Eddworburr2cm_MG_FD_204928 | JGI IMG/M metagenome (GOLD analysis project Ga0316191, IMG submission 204928) | Coastal sediment microbial communities from Maine, United States - Eddy worm burrow 2 cm | ecosystem: Environmental > Aquatic > Marine > Coastal > Sediment | place: USA: Maine...
GATGCCGTATTCGCCAGAAAGCAAGCCAAAGGCTGGCGCTTAATCGTCGCCATCGCCGAAGTATCGGCTTACGTAAAACCCGGCACTGCTTTGGATAAGGAAGCGATACGGCGCTCAACATCGGTCTACTTCCCCAGTCGGGTCATCCCGATGTTGCCGGAGGCGCTGTCTAATGGCCTGTGCTCGCTCAAACCCGCGGTGGACCGGCTTTGCCTTGCCTGTGAAATGACGGTCTCTGAATCCGGCACGGTTCAGCGCTCGCGGTTTGTTGCGGCCGTTATGAATTCGTCCGCGCGCTTAACCTATCAACAGGTCGCCGATTATTATGCAAGCGGTGAGTTAAAACATCATGATGACCTGGCTGATGTGAAAAGCAGTCTCGACGATCTGCTGACACTCTACAAAACCCTGTATGCAGCGCGCCTCAAGCGCGGGGCCATTGGCTTCGAGAGTATCGAATATGGCTTCCAGTTTGATCAACGTGGAGCGGTTGCCGGTCTGATGGCCCAGGAGCGCAATGATGCACACAAGCTGATTGAAGAGTGCATGATCCTGGCCAATGTCGAAGCCGCCCGGTTTTTACTCAAAAATAAGTTACCGGCTCCCTACCGGGTTCATGCCTCCCCGCCGGAAGGAAAACTCGAGGCCCTGGGCCAGTTCTTACGCGGGCAGGGCATTCAAGTTCCCTGGCGGGATAATCCTGAACCAAAAGATTTTGAAGCGGTGGTCTTGCAGGCAGAGGGTCGCCCCGATGAACATCTCATCATGGCGGTACTGTTGCGTTCACAGAGCCTTGCAGCCTATCAGACCGGTAATGAAGGGCATTTTGGGCTGGCTCTGGATGCCTATACCCACTTTACTTCGCCGATCAGACGTTACCCCGACCTGCTGGTCCATCGCGCCATTCATCATCTGCTGCAACGATCCGCTGCTGCGGAGTATCCATACAGTGAGGGCTTAATGACCGAACTGTGTGCCCGTTGCTCATTTAACGCACGTCGTGCGGAGGATGCCGAGCGGGATGTGATTGACCGTCTCAAGTGCGCTTACCTGGAAAACCACATTGGCGAGGAATTTGAGGGCCTGGTCAGCGGTGTGACGTCTTTTGGGCTATTTGTTGAGCTGGATTATGGCCGTATCAGCGGGCTGGTGCATGTGACCGGCTTGCCGAATGACTACTACCACTTCGATCCGGTTGCGCACCGTATGACGGGTGAGCGCCAGGGCCGTGTTTTCCAGCTTGCCGACAGGGTTAAAGTACGGGTGGTCGCGGTCAATATGGAAGATCGAAAGAATGACTTTGAAATCGTTGAGTAAATGAAGGCTTCTGAAGAGCAGTTGCTTATCGGCATCCACGCTGTATCCTCGGCCTTGAAAACAGCTGCCGGGGATGTTGAATGGCTGCGGTTGCTTGCCGATAGCCACAATAAGCGCTTGCTTGATATTGAATCACGCGCCCACGGTTCAGGTATAGAAGTGATCAAGACACAACTTTCTGAACTGGACAAATTGTCCGGTCAGCAACGGCACCAGGGTGTCATCGCTGGCTTTAAAGGTAGCAACCTGGCGACGGAAAGCGGACTGGAGGCCATTCTTGATTCAATTGAGGGCGAACCCTTGGTGCTGGTACTGGATGGTATTCAGGACCCGCATAACCTTGGCGCCTGTCTGCGTACGGCAGATGCAGCTGGCGTGCACCTGGTGGTGATTTGTAAAGACCGTTCCGCAGGTATCACACCGGTTGTCCGCAGGGCAGCCAGCGGTGCTGCCGAAACCCTTAGGGTTATCCAGGCGACCAACCTGGCCAGGGTGTTGCGCACACTCAAAAAACGCGGTATCTGGCTGGCAGGTACCAGTGATGAGGCCAGCGACAGCCTGTACGCAACTGACCTGAAGGGGCCGTTGGCGCTGGTGATGGGCAACGAGGGCAGCGGTCTGCGCCGCCTGACTACCGAGATCTGTGATTACCTGATCAGAATTCCAATGGCCGGACAGGTGGAAAGTCTGAATGTTTCGGTTGCCACCGGCGTATGTTTATACGAAATAAACCGGCAACGACATACAAGCACATAGATCGATTAAACTTACATTATGGCAATCAGCAGCTATTGTAGTTTTGAACTTCCCGCCTGGGTTAAGCCATTTCTGCGCGACTGGCAGCAACCCCTGGTTTCAACAAACCAGCGAATGCAACTCGCCATCGCGCTATCAAAAGAGAGTATTCGACAGAAAACCGGTGGACCCTTTGGCGCGGTTGTGGTCAATGAACAGACTGCTGAACTGGTATCTGTCGGAATAAATCTTGTTACAACCGCTGGACTGTCCATTGCACATGCCGAAATGGTTGCATTGTCCCTGGCGCAACTCTCAGTAGGGCAATGGAACCTGTCTCATTCGGGGCCATTGCAGTTGGTTACCAGTTGTGAACCTTGCGCCATGTGTTTTGGCGCACTGCCGTGGTCGGGTATCAAAAGCCTGGTCTGTGGTGCGCGTAAGGAGGATGCGGAGTCAGCGGGCTTTGACGAGGGTGACAAGCCGGATTTATGGGTTAGCTCACTGCAACACAGGGGAATCGAGGTTGAGCGTGGTGTTTTGCGCTCACAAGCGGCCTCGGTGCTGACCTACTATCGTGATCATGGCGGCCCGATTTACAATGCAAGCCACGGCCACGATGAAGATTAAGCATGCCTGATCCAGAGATATTAAAAGTTTCACTTGCTCAAATTGCACCCTGTTGGCTTGACCGGACAGAGACTCTGGAAAAAGTCGCAGGTTTTGTCAAACAGGCAGCGGGGCAGGGTAGTCAACTGGTTGCATTTGGTGAAGGACTGGTACCCGGTTACCCGTTCTGGCCTGAGCTGACCAATGGCGCACAGTTCGAATCCGGTTTGCAGAAAGATCTTTTTGCCCATTACTCGTCCCAGGCTGTTGATATCGATGCGGGCGACCTGAGGGCACTATGCAAGACCGCCGAGGATCACTCGATTGCGGTGTATCTTGGCTGCATTGAACGGGCGGCAGACCGCGGTGGCCAGAGCCTGTATGCAAGCCTGGTATATATCAATGCAAGCGGACAGGTCGGCTCGGTTCATCGTAAGCTTTGCCCGACTTATGAAGAGCGGTTGGTATGGTCTGCAGGCGATGGTTTTGGCTTGCGCGTTCATGATCTGAATGGCTTTCGGGTAGGCGGGCTCAACTGCTGGGAGAACTGGATGCCATTACCGAGGGCTGCGCTATATGCGCAGGGCGAAAATGTTCATGTCGCGGTTTGGCCCGGTAACATCAGAAACACACAGGACATTACCCGGTTCATTGCACGTGAATCACGTTCCTATGTGCTTTCGGTGTCCGGCCTGATGCATGCCGACTGGATACCTGATAATTTTCCACACGCGAAACAGGTGAAACAGGCCGCAAAGGGCTGGATGGCCGATGGTGGCTCATGCATCGCGGCGCCTGATGGACAGTGGTTATTGGAGCCGCAGGCTGAAACTGAAGGATTGTTCAGCGCTGTTCTGGATATGAATATGATTCGAGGAGAGCGGCAGAATTTTGATCCCGCCGGACATTACTCGCGACCGGACGTCACCCGTCTGGTGGTTGATCGAACCCGCCAATCAACCGTGAGTTTCAAAGATTAACTTAGTGTGAGCTGCTCATGCAGAACGCATGCCCGTTACCTGTTATCCACCTTGGGCTTGATGACCGATCTCAAGGCCAATTTGTAACAGGAACTCCTTCATATACCCGGTTCGCTTGGTTGCTTCTGCTTTACCTGCTTGTGTTTTCATGGTTTCAGCGAGCCCAAGCAGTTTGCAATAAAAATGGTCCAGCGTGTAACGGCGGTCATCCAGGTCACGGTTTTTTGCAAACGGATCGGATGGCTCATACAGGGGTGTGCCCATGCTGCCACCGGTCAGAAAGCAGCGTGCAATACCAATTGCTCCTATTGCTTCAAGCCGGTCTGCATCCTGTACGATACGGGCTTCCAGGGTTTTGGTGGGAATATTAGCCGAAAAACTATGTGCCTCTATGGCGTGGAAGATCGGTTCGAGTAAGTCGGATGGATAGTTCACAGATTCGAGAAACCGCACGGCCTCAACGGCCGCTAATTTTGAAGCCTGTTTACGCAAAGGTGAGTCCTTGGCTACGCTAACGCAATCATGTAACCAGGCTGCCGGCACGCTGATAGCAGCATTACCGAGTTCGGCCTTTGTCAGCATAAGAGTGTTTTGCACCACGCGTTGGACATGGGTAATGTCATGCGCCGGGTCGGCGGCCATGACATCTTTCAGGTACTCAAGACACAAAACTTGTAGCTGATCGAGATTCATGACGCTGGAGAGCTCTGCATCTATTTCCGGTCAACGTTTTTGTAGCGTGTCGATTTCTTACGTGGCCCATAGTTTTTGCGGTTCGAGAGCCTGTCAGAACCACGCTTACCCTTGATCGGTTCCAGGGCCAGCTGTACGGGTATCGGGGCAAGTCCGACATCTTCTCTCAAGGTCTGAAGGTCCGAGGCTGAAAGCTCTGACCAGTCCCCCATATGCAGACGCTTTGGCAGGAAAACCGCACCATACCGAACACGTTTCAGGCGGCTGACCATGACGTCCTGCGAAGCCCATAATCGCCTGACCTCCCGGTTGCGGCCCTCGAGCAGGGTGACGTGGTACCACTGGTTACTCTCATCCCCTCCTGCCGGCTGGATATCGCTGAATTGGGCCAGGCCGTCATCCAGCATCACACCCTTTCTCAGGTTGTTCAGCTTTTCAGCGTCAACTTCGCCGAAAATACGGCAGGCATACTCCCGGTCAACCTTGTTTGAAGGATGCATCATTGCATTGGCCAATTCTCCATCCGTGGTCATCAACAGCAGACCGCTGGTATTGAGATCAAGCCTGCCGACGGCTATCCACCTGGCCCCTTGAATTTTTGGCAACCTGTCAAATACCGTGGGTCTGCCCTGCGGGTCTGAGCGGGTAGTTACCTCACCGGTTGGTTTGTTGTACACCAGGCTGCGTTGCACAATGCCGACGTTGACCACCTTCCACTCTTCACCTTCAAAACTGATGTGATCATCTACATTGGCGGTCTGGCCCAGGCTGGCGGGCTTGCCATTGATATATACCTTGCCGCGTTTTATCTGTTGTTCCAGCATCCGCCTGGAACCCAGGCCGGCAGAGGCCATGATTTTCTGTAAACGTTCGGGTTTGGATGCCGCTGTTTGCTCCGGCTTTTGAGCCGGCTTTTCCATCACAGGTTCTTTTTTGTGCTGCGGGCGTTTACGCTGATTCATTGTTGCACGGTATCATTTTCAGATTCCTGGGCCTCATTTTCTTCATCGTGAGGATTATCAGCTGGGTTTTCATCCGCCTCAAGCACCGTGTCCTCTTCCATCGCGTCCAATGCAGCGGCCTGGGGTGGCGCTTCAAATTGCAGTTCGGGTTCAAGGTTTTCCATATCGCGTATTTCAGCCAGGGTGGGCAGATCATCGAGGTTTTGAAGGTCAAAAGAATCCAGAAAGGTACTGGTGGTACCAAACAGTGCTGGTTTACCCGGTACGTCCCGATGACCGACAACGCGTATCCATTCCCGCTCCTGTAATGTACGGATGATGTTGGTACTTACCGATACACCGCGCACAGATTCAATTTCCCCGCGGGTGATGGGTTGCCGGTAGGCAATCAGGGCAATCGTTTCAAGTAAAGCGCGTGAGTATCGTGGCGGTCGCTCCTTCCAGAGCCGGGAAACCCACTCATTGAGTTCCTGTTTGACCTGCAGGCGGTAACCACTGGCGACCTTTCTTAACTCTATCCCGCGTTTTGCACAATCATTTCCAAGCCGCTCCAGTACCCTGCTGATTTCACCGGTTGGCGGGCGCTCTTCATCGTTGAATAATGCCGCCAATTGGACCGGCGACAACGGCTGTCCCGCGGCCAGCAAGGCAGCTTCCAGTATTTGTTGGAGCTGCTCGCCCTTGATGATCGATTCTGTTGTCATATCTTCCTGTTCAGTCATTGTTTTCAGCTAGTGTACTCAAAGCAGGTTGGCCATTTACCGGGTAAAATACGGGTCATTCATTCGGGTGCTTTCACGTAAATTTGACCGAAAGGTTCATTCTGAACCAGATCTACCAGTTGTTCACGGGTCAATTCCATCAGGGCCAGGAAGCTTACAACCACCCCCATGCGTCCTTCCTCGGGATCAAACAGGTGATGGAATTCCATGTACGGGTTGTCGCGTAAAGCATTGAGTATGCGAGACATTCTTTCCCGCACCGAAAGCGGCTCTGATGAGATATGATGCCGATTGAATAATTCGGCGCGTCCCATGACATCTTTGAGCGCAGCGAGAATTTCGCGTAATTCCACCTTGGGTGGTACCCGAACAACAGTTTTGTCTTCGACATAGGCTTCAGCGAGCGCAAAGTCCCGGCCCACCCTGGGTAATTCATCCAGGTCCTCCGCGGCTTGTTTGAACCGCTCGTATTCCTGCAGTCTTCTGACCAGCTCCGCCCTCGGGTCAGACTCTTCATCATCAAGGGCGGGTCGGGGCAGAAGCATCCTGGACTTGATCTCTGCCAGGATCGCCGCCATGACGAGGTATTCAGCAGCCAGTTCAAACTGTACATCCTCGAGCATCTCGATATATTCGATATATTGGCGGGTTATCTCGTTAATGGGGATATCAAGAATATCCATGTTCTGACGCCGGATCAGGTACAGCAGCAAGTCCAGCGGGCCTTCAAAAGCATCGAGTATGACTTCAAGCGCATCCGGAGGGATATACAGATCGTGGGGAACCTCGGTAACCGGCAACCCCTGAACCAGCGCGAAAGGCATTTCCTTCTGGTCGCCTTCTCTGTCGGTCGATAAGGTGGTTTGGTGTTTTTCCGGCTCCATTTCAGAGAAAGTCTATCACGCCGCGTCCACGGCGAAGGATTTCGGGTTGCCCGCTGGTCAGATCTATCAGGGTTGTAGGCTCAAGCGGACAGAAACCGGCATCCACAAACAGGTCAATTTGCCCATAGACTTCGTCATACAGATCCTCTGTGTCCTGAATTTTACCCTCCGGGTCCGGGAGTATCAGTGAAGAACTCAAGAGTGGTTCATCAAGCACTTCCAGCAAACCCTGTACCAGCGGATGATCGGGAATGCGTACACCCACCGTGCGGATTTTGTCCAGTTGCGCATTGCGTGATACGTTTTTGGTTGATGGCAGGATAAAAGTGTAGGGCCCTGGTGTCAGCTGACGAATCAGCCGATGGTCGGCATTTTGCAGTTTAACCAGTTTCCCGACTTCGGAAAGACTGCGGCAGCAATAGCTGAAGTGATGATGGCGATCCAGACCACGTAAACGTATCACCCGGTCGCGGGCCTTGCGGTTAGCGCTGCGCCAACCCAGGGCGTAACCAGAATCGGTTGGGTAGGCGATCAAACCACCACGAACCAAAACGCCCACGATATGGTCGAGTTGACGCGGACTGGCGCCAAAGGCTTTGATTTCGATTCGCTCACTCATAAGCTGACTATTTTACCTGTCTGGAAGCAATCTACTCAACGTATTCGCTTATAAAGTCAAAAATTCGATGGTTGAGCTTGAGCAAATGATTCAAACAGGTACACTTCCAATAATTACAAAGGAATTTTTATGTGGTATGTCATATACGCATCGGATCGAAAGGATAGCCTCGAGGCACGCAAAGCTGCCCGGCCTGCGCATATCGAACGGCTTCAGAAGTTGATTGAGCATGGCCGCTTGCTGGTGGCGGGTCCCATGCCCAATATTGATTCTCCGGACCCGGGTCCGGCCGGATTCAGCGGCTCCACGGTTATTGCCGAATTCGATTCATTGGAGGCCGCGAGGCAATGGGCTGCTGTTGATCCCTACGTGGAAGCCGGCGTCTATGAAAATGTGGATGTCAGGCCGTTTATAAAGGCACTGCCATGAGGAACACAAAATGAACGCGAGGCGTGTAGACCGCATCCGACTGCTGCTCGAGGTGGCCTTTGACCCGGAATCGCTGGAAGTGGAAGACGACAGTCACAAACATGCGGGTCATGAAGGTGCGAAAAGTGGTCTGGGCCACTTTAGCGTCTCTATCGTCAGTTCACATTTTAATGATATGAAAATGCTGGCGCGTCACAGGGCAGTTTATGCCGCCCTGGACGATATGATGAAAACCGACATTCATGCCCTGGCAATCGAAGCCATCGCCAGCGATGAGCTGTAATTCAGGTTATGGCAAATCAACATACTCAGGTGGTAGCCAGCCTTCAGCCCTGTGCTCTGCAACAACGATCGTCCCGATGCCGCCGCGCACGTTGAAATCAGCGCTCAGACGCATAAACCGGGGTGCGCAGGCTTTCACCAGGTCGTCAAGAATCGCGTTGGTGACTGCCTCATGAAATGCACCTTCATTCCTGAAGCTCCAGACATAAAGTTTGAGAGATTTAAGTTCAACACATTGCCGGTCCGGAATATACTCAAGCGTCAGCGTGGCGAAATCCGGCTGACCGGTCTTCGGACACAAACAAGTAAACTCCGGAATATCGATTCGAATGGTATAATCCCGGGCTGGCTGGGGGTTTGGAAACAGTTCCAGTTCCCGACTGGGCTGGGTCTTCATACAACTCTCCGGAAAAAACTATAATTGGATGGGCACTTTACTCATCTCTGAACACAGATTCAATCTATGCGACTGACTGCAATCAAGCTTGCTGGTTTCAAATCCTTTGTTGATGCGACCACATTTACTGCGCCGACCAACCTGACCGGCATTGTTGGACCCAATGGTTGCGGCAAGTCGAACATCATCGACGCCGCCCGCTGGGTCATGGGTGAGGGCTCCGCAAAAGTGTTGCGTGGCGAATCCATGGCGGATGTGATTTTTTCCGGTTCAAGCAGCCGTAAGCCGGTGGGTACAGCCAGTGTCGAGTTGATATTTGATAACTCCAGCGGCCGGATTGCGGGAGAGTTTGCCTCCTTCAACGAAATCTCAGTCAAACGCACTATCGGTCGGGATGGCGTGTCGCAATATGCGCTCAATAGTACCCGTTGCCGGCGCAAGGACGTACGCGACCTTTTCCTGGGTACGGGTATCGGATCGAAAAGCTATTCGATTATCGAACAGGGTATGATTTCACAGGTCGTGGATGCAGGCCCCGAAGAAGTTCGTTCACATCTCGAGGAAGCGGCCGGCATTTCACGCTACAAGGATCGTCGCAGGGAAACCGAGCGACGAATCAAACATACCCGTGAAAACCTCGACCGTCTAACCGATTTGCGGGATGAAATAGCCAGTCATTTAGGTCGGTTGAAAAGGCAGGCGAATGCCGCCGAACGTTACAAGAAACTAAAAGTTGAGCAACGTGAACTCGAGGCAAATCTGTTGGCCTTGCACTGGTCGTCCCTGCAGAATGACTCAGAGATTGGTCGTTCAGGGCTGTCGGTGCAGGAAACCGCAATGCAGGAGCAACTGGCCGAGCAGCGCAGTGCAGAGGCCCGCATGGAATCTGTCCATCAGGAACAGGCGGGTGCCAGTGAAGCGTTCAACGAGGTGCAGGGCGAACTGTATGCCATAAGCAGTGACATCGCCCGGCTGGAACAGGTGGTTCAGCACAGTCGTGAATTACAGGCCCGTCAAAAGAAAGAGTACGACGAAACATCCAGTGCATTGCAGGATATGGAAAAGCACATGGTGCTGGATCGTGCCCACGTGGAGGACCTCACAAACAAACTGGCCGATGCTGAACCCGCACTGAAAAAATCTCAACAGGCAGAGGCCGATGCAGACACCGAGATGCAAGCTGCGGAAGCTGAAGTGGCTAGCTGGCAGGAACGCCTTGAACAACATCATGTCAAGAACAATGAACTCAACCGGAAGGCTGACGGCCAGCGTTCAACCATTGCAATGCTGGACAGTCGTATGCAGGACGCTGCAGCTCGTCTTCAGAATCTTGCCGGCGAAAGCGAGGGCACGGATACCGGTAGCTTGAGCCAGGAGCTTGTCGATCTCGAAAAACAGGCTGATTCGGTAGCGGGACAACTGGCTGAGCAGCAGCAACAGTTAGAGCTTGGTCGGAAAGCGCTGGAGTTGCGGCGCCAGGGTTTACGTGATGCCATTACAAAACAGCACGAACTGAAGGGCGAAATAAACCGCCGTGAAGGCCGGCTCGAATCACTCAAGGCCCTGCAACAGGCCGCCCGTGCCGGTGATAAAGGTGTTGCATGGCTGGAATCGAATAGTCTCAGATCCGCCCCGCGCCTGGTCGAACAACTTGATGTTGCGAAGGGTTGGGAAGCGGCGGTTGAGACGGTTTTGGGGTTCTGGCTGGATTCAGTTCTGGTGGACGATCCAGCGGCTCTGTCGACGCTGGTAGAACCCCTGGGTGCGGGTAATGGTGGTGAGGTTGAATTGACCCTGTTGGGCAACCGCTCCTCCGGTCTCAAGGTGGTTGCTGGAAGCCTGGCGGAAAAAGTGACAGCGCCTGATGCAGTAACAGCACAGCTTAACCATGTGCAGATAGCCGATTCGCTCGAAGCGGCATTCAAAGTCATTTCGGGTAGTGCAGAGGGTGTATCGGTCATCACTAGCGAAGGACATTGGATCGGCCCGGGATGGGTCCGGGTTGCGGGTAACCAGTCTGGACAGGCGGGTATGTTGGCCCGAAAACAGGAAATAAAAGCTTTACAGGCTGAAATCACTGAACTGCAGAAACAGTGGGCGACACTCAGCGAGTCTAACCAGGCTGAGCGTGATGAATTGCCGGTCACCGAAAATGCAGTTAACGACTTACAGCAACACGTCAATGAATTACACAGGTCGAGTTCAGACCTCGGCAGTCGCTTGCAAGCCGGGCGCGCCAGAATTGCAGATCTCAAGGGGCGCCAAAAGCAGATTGCTGAAGAATCCACGGCTTTGCAAAAACGACAGAGTGATGACCAGGCACAGATAAAGACTTTGCGAGCCAAGCTGGCTTCTTTATTGGACGAAATGGCCGTCACCGAAAAAGAACGCGCCGCACTGGATCTGCAACGCAAGTCTTTGCTGGAACGCAGGGATGGTGCCCGCTCACTCGCCCGGGAAACACGTAATCAGCGCCACGAACTGGAATTGAAAACCGGTTCACACCGCGCCAGCCTGGATTCCCTGCGTAGTTCCCTGCAGCGAATGGACACACAGTTCAGCCAGCTACAACAGCGATTTTTGCAGTTGAGCGAGCAAATTGCGCAAAATGAAGACCCGCAGGAACAGCACCGTCAGGCGATGGACGGCCTATTGCAAGCCCGCGTAGATGTGGAGCAACGCCTGACGGCAGCCAGGGTGAAAATGCAGCAACTCGAGCAGGACTATCTCAAGTTCGATGCGGCCCGACAGACTTGCGTGAGGCATGTCGAAGACATTCGCGGTTCATTGGAAAAAGCACGTTTGCAACAACAGGAACTGGAATTGACCGCCCGAAATTTGCAACGGCAGGTTGAGGCTTTAGGACTCCAGGTTGAAGAACTCGCAGCAGCACTGCCTGAGGACGCTGATGCGCAAAACTGGCAGGAAGATCTGGACCGTCTTGGTGAACGTATCACGCGACTGGAACCGGTTAACCTCGCAGCGATATCCGAATATGAAGAAGAACAAAAGCGCAAACAGTACATGGACGCCCAGCATGAAGACCTGATAAGCGCCATGGAAACACTCGAGAATGCGATCAAGAAAATCGATCGCAAGACCCGCACCCGGTTCAAGGATACATTTGAAAGTGTCAACAAGGGCGTACAGGAACTGTTTCCGAAATTATTTGGCGGCGGGCATGCCTACCTTGAATTGACCGGCGATGACTTGTTAACCACGGGAGTGTCGATTATGGCGCGACCGCCGGGCAAACGGATTAGCAGCATCAACCTGATGTCAGGTGGTGAAAAAGCGTTAACGGCCGTGGCCTTCGTATTTGCTATATTCCGTTTGAATCCGGCACCGTTTTGTTTGCTGGACGAGGTCGATGCGCCACTGGATGATGCCAATGTTGGACGGTTTACAGCGATGGTGAAGGAAATGTCCGAAACCGTTCAGTTTATCGTTGTCACGCATAATAAAATCACCATGGAAATGGCGCATCAACTGAGCGGAGTCACGATGCGTGAGCCCGGGGTATCCCGCTTGGTACAGGTTGATATTGATGAAGCTGCCAAATTTGCAGGAAATTAGGTTGTATTGATATGGATATTTCAACATTCAGATGGATATTGGTCATTGCCGGAATAGCGATTGTTGCGGGGATTTTCCTGTTTGGTAACCCCGATAGAAAACGTAAACCACGCGCTTCCCGCAAACGTGTCCACGCGCAACGCGTGCGTCAGGAACCGGCGCTGAATTCTGAGCAGCGTGAGACTGAAGACAACGGCGACGATACCGAGACCAGGCAGGCTGAGTTGGAAATTGGCGAACCTTCAAGAGGTGGACCCGATACAACGGAAAACCGGATTGAACCAAGGCTGGATAGCAGCCCTAAAGCGCCTGCTGCACCGCTTCCGGATAAAATCGTGACGCTGTTTATACAGGCAAGAGACAAGCAGACCGTAAGCGGGATTGATTTGCTTGATGCTTCATTGAAATCAGGCCTGGTTTTTGGCAACCATGACATTTTTCACCGTATTAACGAGGAAGATGTCGAGCCGGTGTTCAGCATGGCCAACCTGACCAAGCCGGGTTCTTTTGACAAGAATGCCTGGAACACCATGGAAATCCATGGCGTGACCATGTTTATGACACTGCCCGGACCAAGAAATGCGCTGGATGCCTGGGATTCGATGCTGGCTACAAGTCGCAGGCTGGCTGAATTGTTACACGCGGATTTGCTGGATGATAAACACGAGGTGTTCACCCGTCAGCGCTCCATGCAGATCAAGGAAGAATTGCGCGAATACGAACGGCAGAAAAATACAGAGTCATGACGCAGACAAAAGCACAAAAACGTGCTGATGAACTGCGGCGTTTGATCGAACATCATAATTTCAGCTATTACGTACTGGACGATCCGGAAGTTCCGGACGCCGAATACGATCGCCTGATGCGCGAACTTGAGGGTATTGAATCGAGTCACCCTGAGTTGGTTACATCCGATTCGCCCACACAACGGGTCAGCGGTACGCCGCAGGAAGGTTTCGAGACCGTAAGGCATCGTGTGCCGATGTTGTCGTTGGGTAACGCGTTTTCAGATGAAGAGGTTGCCGATTTTCAGCGTCGCGTTGAACAGGGTCTTGAGCGAGCTA
>Ga0316191_10002553_pt1 | contig 13264 bp, 13 predicted proteins | sample Eddworburr2cm_MG_FD_204928 | JGI IMG/M metagenome (GOLD analysis project Ga0316191, IMG submission 204928) | Coastal sediment microbial communities from Maine, United States - Eddy worm burrow 2 cm | ecosystem: Environmental > Aquatic > Marine > Coastal > Sediment | place: USA: Maine...
GTGGCCGTGGCCGTGGCCGTGTCCGCGTCGGTGCCCGCGTCTCCCCTTGCCTCCTTGGGCATGCGAATGCTTTCGGTGATCGGTCCTTCGTCTTCCTGCGCCGGCGGCTTCATCTGCGCCGGCTCGAGCGTCCGTGACAGCGGGTCGCGCAAGAGCTCGTCCAGCTCTGCGTCGAGCTCGTGCGGATCGACCCGCAGGGCTTCGGGTGCGGGCGGGCGGTCGCTTTCCCGGACGAGGCGGGCGAGAACGCGGCGCGACGCTCCGCGGTTGATCGGGATCAGCGACGCCTCGATGGCGTCATGAAGATTACGCAGGTCGCGCGGATTCTGCCCGGTCGCGCTCTCTTGGACGAGCTGCAGGAGGTAGGGAGGAACGCCCGGGCCGGCTGCGACGAGGAGTCGCGCGAGAACCGACACCAGGGACCGCGCGGCCTCTTCGGGATCAGCCCGCTCTGCCGAGCCGGCGACGACGACCGAGCCTTCCTGAGTCACGCGGACGTCGTCCGCTGCGAGCTTCACGGACTCCTGAAGGAGCCCCTCACAGGCTTCGAGGGCGACGAAGGCGCCGATCTCGAACGGGAGGCGGTCGCCGCGCTGCTCCAGCTCCTCCACCAGTTGGCCAACGCCCACGTCTCTGCTCATCAGTTCCCCTCAGTCCCGCTCGGGCGGGCGCACACATACCCCTTGGTCGAGTAGGTACTCCTTGACCTCGGCCACAGTGTAATGACCGTCGTGAAAGATAGAAGCTGCAAGCGCCGCATCCGCCCCTCCGGCCGCGAGACCCTCGTGCACGTGCGCCAGGGTTCCCACTCCACCGGAAGCTACAACTGGAATCGAGATTGCGTCCGCAACTGCGCGAGTTAACACCAGATCATAGCCGTCTTGGGTTCCGTCGCGATCCATGCTCGTCAGCAGAATCTCCCCGGCGCCATAGTCCGCCATCTGCTTGGCCCAGGCGATCGCGTCGAGCCCCGTGTCGCGCCTTCCGCCGTGGGTATAGACCGTCCATCGTTCGGTTTCGCCAGGCACCCGCTTGGCGTCGATGGCCACGACGATGGCTTGCGCGCCGTAGGCCTCGGCCATGTCCCTGATGAAGTTTGGATTGGCCACGGCAGCGCTATTGATCGAAACCTTGTCGGCCCCGGCATGAAGAAGCTCGCTCACATCGCGCCGCTCACGCACTCCGCCGCCCACGGTGAGCGGGACCGCGACGGTCGAGGCGGTCCGGTCGACGAGGTCGAACAGCGTTCGGCGGTTCTCGTGCGATGCCGTGATGTCGAGGAAGGTGATCTCATCCGCACCGCCGGCGCTGTAGCGCTGGGCGGACTCGACCGGATCACCGGCGTCGCGCAGGCCGACGAAGTTGACGCCCTTCACAACTCGCCCTTCTTTGACGTCGAGACAGGGAATGATTCGCTTGGCCAGCATCAGGCCTCTTCTAGCACCGCAAACGCCTCCGCCAATGTGAAGGCGCCGGAATACAGGGCGCGCCCGCATACAGCCGAGCGAACCCTCGCCCCCGAAAGCGCCCGAAGGTCGTCGAGCGAACCAATGCCGCCCGATGCGATGACGGTGGTATCGACATGCGACTGCAGCCCGGCGGTTCCCTCGACGTCCGGCCCTTCACGGGTTCCATCTTTGTGAATGTTGGTGAAGAGGATGGCTCCGATGTTCCAGCCGTCGACTTCCTTGGCTAGCTCGACGAGGTCTTGCCCGCTTTGCTCCTGCCAGCCCTCCACGGCGATCTTCCCGTCACGCGCGTCGAGCGCCATGACGACGCCTTTCGGGTAACGATCACAAATCGCGCGGGCGACCTCCGGAGCCTTCACGACTACGGTGCCGAGCACGACGCGAGCAGCGCCGGCATCCATCCATTGCGCGGCGACCGCTTCGTTCCGTACGCCTCCCCCAATCTGCACCTGGAGGTTCGTCTCCCGAAGGATGCCCTGAATGATCGCAACGTGTGCGGGCTGGCCACGGCGCGCCCCTTCTAGGTCGACCACGTGAAGCCGCTCTGCCCCTGCTTCTTCGAACTGCTTCGCCATGGACACGGGGTCGTCGTCATAGACGGTGACCTCGTCGTACTTGCCCTGGTGCAGACGCACCACCTTGCCGTCGAGCAGATCGATCGCCGGAATCAACTCCACGAGACATCTCCTAGAAAATGCCCGATCAAGCGCGCACCAGCGTGCTGGCTCTTTTCGGGGTGAAACTGGCACGCCAGGACGTTGTCCCGCGCAATCGCGGAGCAGAACGGCGCACCATAGTCGGTCGTGGCCACGACGAGGCTCTCGTCATCGGGGACGCAGTAGTAGCTGTGCACGAAGTAGTACCACTCCCCGTTCTCGAACACGGGATGCGTGCTGTCGATTTGGTTCCATCCGATGTGCGGAACCTTGAGCCGGCGGCCCTCCGCATCCCGCAGATCCGACGCGAAGCGCTTCACCCGGCCTGGAAAGATCCCGAGGCCCTTTTCATCGGGGGCCTCATCGCTCGACTCGAACAAGGCTTGCATCCCGAGGCAGATGCCGAGATACGGACGACCGCTGTCGATCCACGACCGCACCGCCTCGCCGATCTCTCCCCCTAGGGCGTGCGCGCACTCCTTGAAGGCGCCCTGCCCGGGCATGACCAAGCGGTCGGCGCGCAGCAACACGTCCGGGTCCGAGCTGAGCTCAGCGTTAGCCCCCGCACGCTCGAATGCCTTGGCCACGCTGTGCAAGTTTCCGAGGCCCAGATCGACAATCGCTACCCGGCCGGTAGTCATTCGGTCAGCGTACCCTTGGTCGAAGGCACGCCCACGACACGGGGGTCGACCTCCGTCGCTTGCCGAAGCGCGCGAGCGAATGCCTTGAAGCTGATTTCGATCACGTGGTGGAGATTGTCTCCAGCGTGTTGACGCATGTGCAAGTTGCACTGGCTGCCACGCGCAAAGCCTTCGAAGAACACCTCGGCGAGCTCTGAATCGAAGTCGCCAATTTTGGCCTTTGGAAGCGTCACCGCCCAGACGAAATAAGGACGCCCAGACAAGTCCAGTGCGCAGGTCACGCAGGCCTCGTCCATCGGCAACGTCGCCGAGCCGAAACGGCTGATCCCGGCCTTGTCGCCCAGGGCTTTGGCAAAGGCCTGCCCCAGCGCGATCGCCAAATCTTCGGTCGTGTGGTGCCCATCGATGTGTGTATCGCCAAGAGCGCGCACGTTCAGATCGAACAGCCCATGCTTGGCGAGCTGCTCCACCATGTGCGTGAGAAAGCCCATCGGGGTCTCCACTTGGTATTGGCCGCTCCCATCGAGATCGACCTTCACCCGGATGTCGGTCTCTTTGGTCTGACGTTCTATCGTCGCTGTTCGTCCCATGACGCCGCTACCATAGCCTGGAAATCCCTTGGAGCACGCGCTAGCGCGACTTCATGTGCTGGAGAACCTCTTCGAGCTTGGCCTTGAGCTCGTCGTTGTCCGGCTCGTTCTGGAGCGCCATCTGGAGGTTGAGCTTCGCCTGAGCCCAGTCTTGGGATTGCATGGCACGGTGGGCGCGCGCGAAGAACACCCGGGCCTTGCTCGAGCGAAGCATCACGCCCCCCGGTGGGCGCATCGATCGGCGCATCTCCTGGGCACGGTCCTCGGAATAGCGAGCGATGCCCTCGTCGAGACCTTCGTCGTAGATCTTTCGCTTCACGGGATCGAGGAGCACGCGGTACGCCTCACTACCGTGCTGGTAGAGTTCCGTGTGTCGCTCGGTCTCCTCGGGCGAACCGACGAAGTTGTCTGGGTGGTGCTCCCGCGCAAAGCGATGGAACGCGGAACGAATCTGATCGGCGTTTGCAGTTCGGATGATCCCTAGGAGCTGGTAGTAGTCGGGGACTTCGTCTGCGCCGGACATCGGTTAGCCGAGCTTTGCCTGGTGGCGTTTGGTGAGCTGCTCGATCTCATCTTCAGCAAGCTCCCCAATGAGCTTGATGGCAATCTGCTGTTGCTGACCGGTGCCTACGTCCTGGGCCCTCACCTGGAGGGTGCCATCCGCGTCGATCATGAACCGAACTGCGATCTGGACCTTGCCGCGGGCGGCCGGCCGTAACCCTTCGAGGATGACCTCACCGAGGAGCTGGTTACCCGCGATGTGACGATCCTCGCCCTGGCAAATACGAACGACGACCGCGTCCTGCCGGTCGCGCGCCGTAGTGAACATCTTGGTTTGGCCCGCAGGGATCGCGGAGTTACGGCGAATGATGTGCTCGCAGTAGCCGTCGACCGTTTCGACGCCGAGCGAGAGCGGCGTCACGTCGAGGAGCAGAGGTCCTTGGGGCCCTTCGGGGACCACCACCGCGCCAGTCACCGTGTCGACGTCCTCATCGAGCGCTGCTCTGAGCTCCGCTGGGGCCGAGCTCGCGAGATCGAGAGGGGCCGGCGGCGATGGAGTGCCAAGGGCGGGCACGTCCGATAGACCGCTGAACGCGTCATCGCCAAGCTCCATCATCAGCCCCGACGGCTCTTCTGCGAGGTCCTCGGGCTCATCGTCCTCGTGACCCCCGATCTGCATCAGGAGACCGGAGGCATCGGCCATGCGTGTGGGCTGGAAGTCGAGCGGGTCGACTGCCTCCGCGACGCGTGTGGGCTCGTGCTCGAGCGGCTCTTCGCGCGACCGCGTCGGCGTATCGATGACGGCATCGTCAAGCGGCGAATCGCCGGACTTCTTTAGTTGAATCGGAGGGGGCGGAGGCGCCTGCCCCGGCAAGGTTGCTTTGCGAGCCGCCCGGGCGACCGGAGGCGGAGGCAGCGGCGGGCGGTCACCGATGTTGGTGACCTCATCCTCGAAGCTCTCATCGATGACGATATCGTGATCCCCGGTCCCGGGCTGCACCATCTTTTTGAGCGCGACTTTGCCGAGCGGAGCCTTTCGCGACGGAAGCGCCAACGACTGCGCCTGAAGCGCCGCGCCTTGCGCGACGACCAAGTCCGGATCGATGTTCACCAACGGCTGGCGTCCGAAGTACTCCGCGACCATTCGTTGAAGCAACGGGATCCTCGTCGAACCACCAACCAGAATCACGTTGTCGAGCTGAGTCGGACGAAGGCCGGCAGCCTTCATCGCGTCTTCACAAACGTCGAAGCTCCGAGCCACAAACGGCTGACACATGTGCTCGAGCTGCTGGCGCGTGAGCGCGTAGTCCAAGTTGAGCGCCGCACCGCCATCACCGTAGGCGAGCTCCTCGATGCAGAGTTTCACGTCAGGCTTGGCCGAAAGCTGGATCTTCGCCCACTCTGCAGCGGCGCGCAGCCGCTCGTACGCCTGTCGGTCCTGGCGTGCGTCGTAGCGATTCTGCTCGAGGAACTGTGCAGCCATGTGGTCTGCGATGGCGGTGTCGACGTCGTCGCCGCCGAGGAACGTGTCACCCGCAGTTGCGAGCACCTCGAACACATCGCCGGCCAGCTGCAGAATCGTGATGTCGAACGTACCACCGCCGAGATCGTACACGGCAACGCGCTCGGTCGAAGTCTTATTGTAGCCGTAGGCGAGCGCCGCGGCCGTCGGCTCGTTGAGGATGCGCAGCACGTCGAGGCCAGCAACGCGTCCGGCTGCCTTGGTCGCACTTCGCTGAAGCTCGTTGAAGTTGGCGGGCACCGTCACGACCGCCTGGCTACACTCCTTGCCGATCGCCTCCTCGGCGACCTTTCGGACGTGCCGAAGCACGAACGCGCTGATCTCGCTCAGCGTGTAGGTCTCTCCACGAGCGGTGACCAGCACGCCTCCGCTCGGACCTTCAGAGAGCTCGAACGCGAAACGCTCTTGGGCCTGCTTCACCTCGTAGCTGGTGTAGGGCCGGCCGATGAGCCGCTTGACCGAGTAGACCGTGTTCTGCGCATCGAGCAGACGCCGCTCTTTGGCGGTAGCGCCAACCAGGACGTCACCACTCGGATGAAATGAAACGACCGAGGGGATCAGCTCTACGCCGTCGCTCCCTGCTAGAACCCGCCCCCCGGGCTGGTCGGCGATGGCAACGACGGAATTCGTCGTCCCTAGGTCGATCCCAATGACGGGTCCGTTACTCACACTCCCCTACCCCCGAGACAAGACTCCCCAAATTGCCTTTCTAAGGATAACGCGTTGTTCCCCGGATTACACATTTCCGGGCGCGTAAGGCCTAATTTGTTGGCGGTTCTTGGGGTTCAGGGAGCTCTCCTTCTTCGCCCTCTTCGCCCTCAGCCACGGGTTCGACGTCGACGACTTGCTCCGCCTCGCGAAGACGAATGACCCGAACGCCTTGGGTGTTGCGGCCCGTCTCGCGAATCTCGCTCACTCGGGTTCGGATGACCTGACCCCCGTTGGTGATCACCATCAGTTGGTCATCGGGGGAGACCAGCCGGAGCTTCACCAGGGCGCCGTTACGCTCCGAGGTGTCCATCCCGATGATGCCCTTGCCCCCTCGATTCTGGGTTCGCCACTCCCCCACCTTGGTCCGCTTGCCATAGCCGTTGGCGCTGACGGTGAGCACCTGCTGGTCGCTGTCTTCCTCGATGATGTCCGCGCCGATGACGAAATCGCCTTCGCGGAGCTCGATGCCCTTCACGCCCATCGAGTCGCGGCCCATCGCCCGCACGTCCTCCACGGGGAAACGGATGCTCATCCCACGCGAGGTTCCGATCAGCACGTGCTGACCTGGAGTCACGATGCGGGCGGTCAACAGACCGTCGCCTTCACCGATTGCCACGCCGATGATCCCCGTCTGCCGGATGTTCTCATATGCACTCAGATTCGTGCGCTTCACGCGTCCCCGGCGGGTGCACGTCAAGAGATACCCGTCCTCGACGAACTCGCGGATAGGTAGAATCGCCGCAACACGCTCGTCCGGCTCCATTCCTACGAGGTTCACGACTGCGCGGCCCCTCGCCGCACGGCTGGTTTCGGGAATCTGATAGACCTTCTTCAGGTACGCCTTGCCTTTGTCGCTCAGGAACAAGACGTTCGCGTGGGCGTTGACCACGAAAACCCAACTGACGAAGTCTTGGTCGCGGGTGTCCATGGCCCGGAGCCCTTTGCCACCGCGGCCCTGGGCACGGTACTCGCTGAGCGGCACGCGTTTCACGTAGCCGGCATGCGACACGGTCACGACCACTTCCTCGTCCGGGACGAGGTCCTCGATCGAGATGTCTCCCTCCGCCTCGACGATTTCCGTGCGGCGGGCGTCACCAAAGCGCTCGCGGATCTCGTCCAGCTCGGTGACGATCACCTCGTCGAGAAGCTCCTTGCTCGCGAGGATCGCTTCGAGCTCGCCGATCAAACCACAGAGGGCGCCATACTCGGTTGCTAGCTTCTCGCGCTCGAGACCAGTCAAACGAGACAAGCGCATCTCGAGGATGGCCTTGGCCTGGCGCTCCGACAAGTAGTAGTCGCCACGTTCCTTGGCGGCCTGGATCTCTGCCTCAGGCCGGCCAGCGCGCTTCACGAACTCTTCGAGCCCAGTGAGTGCAAGTGTCATCAAACGCTCGCGCGCCTCGTCGGCATCCTGCGACGAGCGAATCGTGCTCACCACCAGGTCGACGTCGGTGACCGCCATCCCGAGGCCTTCGATGAGCTCGCGCTGCGCCCTGGCTTGGCGAAGGTCGTAGCGAGTGCGGCGGACGACGACCTCGCGCCGGTGGTCGATGAAGCGAAGGAGCGCGGACCGGAGGTCGAGCACCTCAGGGCGCTTCCCGACGATGGCCAGGCAGTTGTACCCAAACGTGCTTTGCAGCGCCGTCATTTGATAGAGCTTGTTCAGAACGATTTCGCCATGGGCGTCGCGCTTGAGCTCGACGACGACCCGCAGGCCATCCCGGTCGGACTCGTCACGAATGTCGCTGATTCCCTCGAGCCGCTTCTCGCGCACCAAGTCAGCGATCTTCTTCAGAAGCTCGGCCTTGTTCACCTGGTAGGGGATCTCGGTGATGACGATCATCTCGCGATCGCCCTTGCCCGGGAGCTCCTCGATGCTCGCGCGGGCTCTCATCACGATGCGGCCGCGGCCGGTTCGGTAGCCGAGATGAATGCCTGCGCGGCCGTAGATGTACCCAGCGGTCGGGAAGTCCGGGCCCTTGACCCCCAGCCGACCCCCTTCGTCGTCGTCCTGCATGAGCTCATCGACGGACAGCTCGGGGTTGCCCATGAGACGCACCGTGGCGTCGACCACCTCACGCAGATTGTGAGGCGGGATGTTGGTGGCCATGCCGACAGCGATGCCACCCGAGCCATTGATCAACAGGTTCGGAATCCGGCTCGGCAGAACGAGCGGCTCACTTTCGGAGTCGTCGAAGTTTGGGCCGAAGTCTACGGTTTCTTTTTCGATATCGGCGAGGAGCTCCGACGCGAGCCGGGACATCCGGACCTCGGTATAACGCATCGCCGCAGCAGGGTCGCCGTCGACTGAGCCGAAGTTGCCCTGCCCATCGACAAGCGGGTATCGCATGGAGAAATCCTGCGCCATGCGAACCAGCGCATCGTAGACCGCGCTGTCGCCATGCGGGTGGTACTTGCCGAGCACGTCGCCCACGATGCGGGCGCTTTTTCGGTAAGCACCGTTCCAATGGACCTTCTGTTCGTGCATCGAGTAGAGAATGCGCCGGTGGACCGGTTTGAGGCCGTCCCGCACGTCCGGAATGGCTCGCCCGATGATGACGCTCATCGCGTAATCGAGGTACGAGCGCCTCATCTCGTCTTCGAGTGCCACCGGATGCTTCTGTGGAGATTCCGCCATGAACTACTGCTCCCACGCGTCGTTCCCCAGAGTTGCGACGCCGGCGCGAAGCTACCACGTGCGCACCCCCCCTGCACGCACTCTCAGGGCTTCGGAACTGCTGTTTTTTGGCTGCTTACAAGGAAGTTTCGTAAACCCCAGAAGAGGGCCGGGGCGGGACGAGAAATGGATACTGCAATGCGCGATCTGGAGCGGATCGAAGAACGATCGTCCGACGAGGGACGAGGGGTCTTGGTGTTGTCGGGCGTAGGTCTGGTCGCAGCAATAGCGGTCGTCGTCGGCGCCGTTGCAGCCCTCCCCGACGGCAGTCAATCCCAGCCGGAGGACCCGCTGCAGATGTTGGCGGTTGGGAACGAGTTCGAAGCCGATGAGGAAGCCCACGAGGCGGCGCGGGAACCGGCCATCGACCCCGAGACTCTCAGCTTCCCGACCACCCTCGTCACCGAGACGCGCCCCGAGGTCGCTGCCGCAATGGCCGCAGCCGCCGCCGAGCTCGCGCACCTCGACCCTGTGACCAACCCTCCGCCGCGCTCCGACATCGCCGCAGGTTTGCCAGCCGCAGTCACCGCCGGCCCCGACCGCAAGATCGTCGAGATGGCTGCCATCCGCGACCCGCTCGTCGCGGCCGCGGTGCCCGGAAACACGATATCCGCTCCGGCGGGACACGAGGGCCGCTACACCCTGCAGGTCATCAGCTACCGGGACCCGCAAGAGGCGCAGGTGTTTGCAAGCGCACTACGCAAGAGAGGTCACGCAGCCTACGTGACAACCGGCACCGTGGAAGACCGCGGCACGCACTGGCGAGTCCGCATCGGCCCGTTCGAAACGCGGCAACAGGCGCAAGACTATCGGACGACCTTCGAAAGAGAAGAAGGCATGAACACCTTCATCGTCCGCAACAAAGACTAAACGCGCTCCCGAAGTGACTCTAGAATACGAACCGTGAGCTTGCTGGATCCCAGCGGATCGCACGCGAGTTCTCGTAGGCCATTCGATGCTCGAGTCGCCTCAACTTTCCTTTGCGAACTCCGAACATGATTCCGGTGATCACCGCACCGGTGACGCCCCCGACGAACAGCGGCCAGCCAAAGCCGGTCAGGACTTTGCCCGCCGTCGTGCATTGGAGCTGCTCATCATAGGCGGAGTACGAGATTTTTACGCACTGTCGCGCGAGGCCGGGGAAGAGAAGCGCCGCACCAACGGCGGTGCTGGCCGAGGTCCCGATCAGCGCGTTTCGCGAACGCCGCGAACTCTCCCGGAGCTCCTCCCGTCTGAACTCGTCGTAGGATTTGGCAGGAATGTATCCCACTTGTCCCGATGGCTGGGCCGGTGCATCCGTCACGATCGGCTCCTGCGCACGGACCACGCCTCCAAGAACGCCATTCATCAGAAGGAACGCAACAGAACCGAATATGAGCAGCCGCATCTCCGTCCCTTTCGCAGCTTCCCGACCGCCTTCCGTTGAGCGTTCACCGGGAGCGTCGAGGACTCATGCATGCATTCCTCGTGCCGGCCGGTATGCGTCGATTCGTCCGGGTTCCGGAGACCAGGACGTGCATCTTTTGCGCGCTCCAATGGAGGGGCGCATCGGATTCGCATCCAGGGACGGACGCCGGCGCTCGTACTGACACCGGCACCGGCACCGGCAGAATTAACCCTCTCAAAAAGGGGACAGTCCCCTTTTTCAAAGGGTTAATCCTCAGCACATCACACACGACCCCCCTTCGTGCGTCGACTTCTACACAGGAGAGCGGCTCGCGATGTGCGGCACAGCGAGTGGGGGGGAGGCTAGCCGTATATCGACGTAAAGACGCGGCCGAGCGGGTCCCGCTCGCGAGCACGTGCGTCGCGTGCCGTTCTCCGGTGATCCAGTTATCTCTACGGGAGCTCTTCGAGCCAGCTCGGATCCTCGAACCACTTCTGACGAAGTGCTGAAAGAATCCCCGTCGCCTCGATGGCTTCGATGTAGTTGTCGATCAAGTTGTAGAACCTCGCGTCCTTGGCAGAGACCGCGATACCCATGGGCTCCACGGAAAGCGGCTCGGCGAGAGTGACGAGGCCGGCGTCCGGGTTGCGAAGGACCGCAAGTGCGCATGCGGGCATGTCGGCGATCATGGCGCTGGCCTTGCCATCGATGACCATTGCCACGCCCTTCTCGTAGTCATCCACCGCCACGAGCTTCGCCTTCGGCAGGTTCTTCTTGACAAAAGCCTGGCTCGTCGAGTTCTTCAGCGTCACGAAGGTCATGCCGGGTGTGTTGATGTCGTCCACCGTCTCGGCACCTGCGAGGGCTTTTGAGGTGGTCACGAGCGACTTGCCGGACAATAGGTAGGGACCCACGAAGAGGAAGTCCTTGGTGCGTTCCGCCGTGATGTCGACGCCCGACATCACCATATCGACCTTGCCCTTCTTGAGGGCCCCGAGGAGTTGACCGAACGGCTGCTGCACGATCTCGATTTCCAAGCCCAATGCGTAGGCAAGCCCCTTGGCGAGATCGACCTCGAGTCCGATCATCTGGCCGCTCTTGCTCTTCACGTTGAGCGGCGGCTGGTTCGCAGACATTCCCACCCGAAGCGTGCCCGTCTTGACGACACGGTTGAGCACCGGTGCCTGCGCGGTCACGGCGGAAGAAGCTAGCAAAGAGAGAGCGGTCAGTGCGGCGAACGCCACGAGTCGAATGCGGTGGAACATTGAGCTTGCCTTTCTTGGGTAATGAAGCGGGCCGGAGCCTAGTCAGAGGCGAGGCGACCCGCAACGTGTCCCCGGGAAGGGAATTTAGAGCCCCAGGTCGGCAGAGAGTCTTGGCCGCACGATCGAGGTCCACAGCTGGTACCCGGCCGCACTCATGTGCAAGCCGTCCTCGCCAAACAGCTCCGGGATCGGCTGGCCCTGCTGATCGAGCATCGCCTCGCTCACATTGATGAAGTGGAGCGCAGGATTGGTCGTGGTTCGCGCCTCGACCAGCCCGTTGGCACGCTCCATCTCGCTCCATAACTGCGCGCGACTCGGCGAAGGCTTGATCGAAATGAAATAGATTGGAGTGCCTGGGGCCGCCGCGTGAATGTGTTCGACGAACGCTTCGAAGTCCTCAAACGTGCAGTCGGCGGACAGGCCAAACGCAATATCGTTGTCGCCCGCGTACAACACGATGGCGGATGGCTCGTACGGCAACACGATCCGATTCGCGAAATGCGTCACGTTCGCGATCACGGACCCGCCAAACCCTCGATTGAGCACCGGCATCGGCGCCATGTCCCCGGTCAACGTATCCCAAAGCAGAATGCTCGAGCTGCCAACGAAGACGACCGAGCCGAGTGCAGGCGGACTTTGCACATCGGAAGCTTCGTAGGCTTCAATCGATGCTTCCCAAGTACTGGGAGGAAGGCCCTCGGCCTCACGCACACATCGGGCCTCGTGCAGGACCGAGGGTTCCCCGGCAGCCCCACCACAGGCAGCGACCAGAATCGCGATGAAGAAAGCTACGAGCCGATTGCTCACCCCCCACCCATAGCACGCCCGAGACACTGGCACTGGCACTGGCACTGGCGCTGACGCTGACGCTGACACTGGCGCTGACGCTGACGCTGACACTGACACTGGCGCTGGCGCTGGCGCTGGCGCTGGCGAATTCCGACTTGTCATCGCTTGTCCTTGGATTGGGTTGGGGTCCCACCCGGGTGAGACCCCAACCCAATCCAAGGAGTCGCTGATGGAAAAGACGAACGTTTACGACAGAGCACGAAAGGTGGTGCGAGAACTCGTTCCCCTCCTTCATACGATTCGCGAGCACGACAAGTCGCTTGCCGATCAACTGAAGCGGGCTGCGCAGAGTGTGGTGCTCAATATTGCGGAGGCGCGCGGGAATGACGCGGGGAATGCGCGGGCTCGGTTCTCCACGGCATGTGGGACCGCCAAAGAAGTCCGGGCGGCGCTGAACGTCGCGACCGACTGGGGCTACATCGAGACCCACATGGCGACCCACCTCGACGAGAAGCTCGACGAGGTATGCGCCATCACCTGGTGCTTGGGCCGGAGGCTCTAACGGCCCGAGAGCCTCCAGGACATCGCGCAGACTTCATCGAGCGCGATGTCCACCGCTTTGATCTTCGGGGTGGGCACGTACCCGTAGGCCACCGCGAGCTGGAGACCGGCGCGCACCTCCTTGGCCGAGCCGCATGCCGACGCGAATCGCGCCCTCGCGGTTCCGGCATCGTTTCCATCGGCCTCGGCAATGTTGAGAACGACACTATTCATCGCCCGATGAATCTGGTCGAAGAGCGACCTATCGCGCTTCCGTACAACCGGAAGCACCTGCCGAAGCCCGCCCGCTACCTGCAGCGCCCGTTGCTGAATGATGAGTCCCATGAGTGATCTCCTTTTTCGCGTGTGAGTGGGGTTCCCCGAAAGGGCGAAAGCCCGCCCCCACTCACACGCGAAAAAGGAGATCACGATGACCAAGTCAAGTCACACGGATACTGCCACTGGCACCGTCGCTGACACTGACACTGACACTGACACTGGCCCTGGCACTGCCGC
>Ga0316191_10002554_pt1 | contig 13264 bp, 10 predicted proteins | sample Eddworburr2cm_MG_FD_204928 | JGI IMG/M metagenome (GOLD analysis project Ga0316191, IMG submission 204928) | Coastal sediment microbial communities from Maine, United States - Eddy worm burrow 2 cm | ecosystem: Environmental > Aquatic > Marine > Coastal > Sediment | place: USA: Maine...
GGTATCAAACAGGCTGGAAAGAACTGCTGCTATCGGCAGCAATACCAACAGTGCCAGCACAGCTGTGGCCACAAAAATGCCGTTGGGACGGACCCTGAAGGACCGCCCCTTTGTCGCCGGCAATCCGTTCGGCTTGCCTCTGAAATCCTGTGTAGTCGCCATGTCAAGTCCGGCCAAGTCTGCTCTTCAACCGGCTGTTTGGTGCAGCCGGCAGTCGAGATTATTTCCAGCCGGCCTTATCCATGATCTGCACAGCTTCCGCATTGAGTGATGCAAACCTCTGCACATCCAGCGTATCTTCCTTGAACTCGCCAAATGTATCCAGCGGGCTGGCAAGAGGCACACCTTTTACAACCGGGTATTCCACATTGCCTGCGGCAAAAAATTCCTGCGCCTGGTCGGAGGCCAGATACTCCAGGAACTTGATGGCACCAGACTTGTTCTTCGCATGACGCGCCACCCCGCCCCCGGAGATGTTCACATGGGTACCGCGGTCGGCCTGGTTTGGAAACACCAGGGTTACCTTGTCTGCTGCCTGGCGCTGATCTTCCTTGCTCGACTTCATCATCTTGCCGAGATAGTAGCTGTTGACCACACCGACATCGCCTTCACCCGCAGCTACCGCCTTGATCTGGTCTCGGTCACCACCTTTTGGTGAACGGGCGAAATTGGCAACCATGCCGCTTGCCCATTTTGCGGCCTCGTCTGCGCCATGTGCGGCAATGATCGACCCCATGAGCGACTGGTTGTAGATGTTGCCGGAGGACCGGATCAGAACCCTGCCTTTCATTGTCTCCCCGATGAGCGCCTCATAGCTTGGTGCATCTTTCGGGTCCATGCGGTCCTTCGCAACCACCAGAACACGGGCACGCTTGGAAAAACCGAACCAGCTGCCGTCCGCATGGCGCAGATAGGAAGGAATACGCGAACTCAGCACTTCGGACTGAACCGGTTGCAGCAGGTTTTCAACATTCGCCCGTTCGATCCGTCCGGCGTCAACTGAAATAAACACATCTGCCGGTGAGTTGATGCCTTCAGCCTTCATCCGTTCAATCAGCTGGTCAGCCTTTGCCTCAATCCTGTTGATGCCAATCCCGGTTTCCTTGGTGAAGTTGGCATAAAGCGCCTCGTCGGTATCGTAGTGGCGCGATGAATACAGGTTGATCTCGCCTGCAGCGCGCAGAATTGAAGGAGCGGCAAGCATGCCGACAGCCGATCCGGTTGCGGCAAGGACAAAACGGCGGCGATTGAGAGGTGAGCTGACAACTGACATGTGAAACATCTCTTGAATGGTGAACCTATAAACCGACTAAATCAGTCAGGAATAAAATTTGCAAGTGGAAATCGCTGTCTTGCGACATTTTGACAAGCCGTAACTGATTGAAATAGCGGAATTAAAATTGGAATAATTCCAAACTGGCCTTGCCGAAAAGGCTCAAGCGCTTGAATCTTCGAGGATGATTTCGCTGGCACGTTGTCCAATCATCATGCTTGGGCCATTCAGATTTCCGGTCACCACAAATGGCATCACAGACGCATCTGCGACCCTTAACCCTTGCATATCGTGTACTTTCAGGCGGGAATTGACGACGGACTGACGCTTCTCAGTCCCCATTCGGCAACTACTGCAGGGATGATAGATCGAATAGCCCCTTGCACGAATATCCTGCTCAAGATCCATATCCGAGCTGACATCCGGTCCCGGCAGATACTCGTTTTCAATGATCCGTTGCAGGGCGGGTGCGCCAGCCAATGCCCGTAATGTGCGCGCACCTTCAATCATTTCAGCCAGATCGTCCGGGTCATCCAGGAAGTTGAAGCGGATCACCGGTGCATCGCGCACATCATTGCTGCGCACGGAAATGTCGCCACGAGATTTTGGTCTTGTATTGCAGGCGCCGATGGAGAACGCGGCATAGGGATCGGCCTGCGCCATCCGCCCCGGAGCCCCGGGCTGCAGATCACGGGTCAGTGGGGAGAAGTATAATTGCAGGTTGGACTTGGCCCGCGATGGAGCCGATTTCACAAAGCCGCCGGCATGAGTGGTCCCCGACGATAACGGTCCCGACCCAAACAGATAATACAGCAAACCTGCACGCAGTTTACCGTGCCACGATCCTATTTGCTGGTTCATGGTCGGCACACGGGAACGGAAATGCATGTCATAGGCGAAGTGATCCTGCATGTGTTGTCCAACTGCGGGAAGGTCATGACGCACATCAACACCTGTATCGCGAAGTAATGCGCCGGGCCCAATGCCGGATACCATGAGCAGTTGCGGCGTGTTGATGGCACCACTCGCCAGCACCACCTCGCGCCGTGCCCTGACGGTGAACAGGCGGCCATTTTGACGGTAGGTCACGCCGGATACTTGGTGGCCGGCCATCTCGAGTCGCACAACCTGGGCATTGGCTTCGAGACGGAAATTGGGCCGCTTGCGTGCCGGCTCAAGCCAGCCGCGTGCAGCAGACATGCGCTTTGCGGACGAGCAAATCGTATGATGGTAATATCCCAGCCCGTCGACGCACTCGCCATTGAAGTCGGTATTGCGCGGAATTTGCAGTTGTTGGCCTGCTTCCAGAAAAGCATCGCAAATCGGATGTGCCACACGCGCCCTGCTGGTCACTTGCAGCGGCCCTCCTGCCCCATGCCAGGCATCGCGAATACAGTGATTTTCAATTCGCTTGTAGCTGCACAGAACCTTGTCCCAGGCCCAGTCCGGATGCCCGCCGCGTTCCCACTCGTCATAGTCGGCCTTTGTACCGCGCATATAGACCATGGCGTTGATGGCGCTGGAGCCACCGACAATTTTACCCCGAGGAACCGGAACGGTCCGGCCGCCAAGCCCGGCCTCAGGTTCGCTGGCATACATCCAGTTGACCGCTTCATTGTAGAGGGAATGGCCGTAGCCCAGCGGTGTCTTTATCCAGAAACCATTTCGGTCGGGCCCGGCTTCCAGCAACAACACGGAATGCTTGCCTGAAGCGGACAGATTGCCGGCAAGCACGCACCCGGCAGAACCCGCCCCCACAATGACAATGTCAAACTGCAATTGATCGCCCTGCAACCGCTCACACCCCATGAACAAGCCCTACCCGTTTCGGATACTTTGCCGAAACCTGGCCTGCTGCCAAGCAAAAAGAACCGGGCCGGCCTTGCAGGACGGTTGCCGGCCCGTTCAGTGTGCCACGTTGCAGGAATGGCTGGTTGTCAGGGAGGGCTATTCGGCTGCGACACCAATCTCGACTGACTGGCTCGATCTGTACCATTCCTGTGCAGCCGCTACGCCGGAACCGAATTCAACCTTGGCGCCGGCGTCGCGCAGGGCCATTTCCGCCGATGCGAGTGCAGCCAGGCACATGACCTCGTTCAGGTCGCCAAGATGACCAATGCGGAACACTTTGCCCATGACTTTGCTGAGACCCGACCCGAAGCTGGTGCGATAGCGCTCGTAACCAAATCTGATAACTTCGCGCGCATCAATGGTTTCCGGCACCACAATTGCCGAAACGGTGTCCGAATACCACTGCGCAGAGTGTGCACAAAGACTGCAACCGTTCCACGCCAGTATGCCCCGGCGCACACCTTCCGCCAGGCGATTGTGGCGCGCAAATACATTCTGCAGCCCCTCTTCCTCAATGAGCGCAAGGGATTCCCGAAGCCCGTGAAACAGTTGCGTTGGCGGCGTATAGGGGAAATAGCCGTCATCATTGACCTTCAACATGTCTTCAAACGAGAAATAGCAGCGCGGCATCCGGGCGCTTTGCGATGCATCAAGGGCTTTTTCACTGACACCGAGCATGGACAGGCCTGCGGGCAACATGAAGCCTTTCTGTGAACCGGCAACCGCAAGGTCGACACCCCATTCCTCAAACCGGAAATCGATCGATCCGATGGAACTGACGCCATCCACAAACAACATCGCCGGGTGACCTGTTGCATCCAGTGCAGCGCGCACTCCGGCCACATCGGACGTCACACCCGTAGCGGTTTCGTTCTGGGTCACGAATACGGCTCTGATGGAGTGGCTTTTGTCAGCGTCCAGGATTTCCGCATATTCGACCAACGGGACACCTTTGCCCCACTCCACATCAATACACTGCACCTCAAGACCGAGCCGCTCCGCCATGTCCACCCAGAGATGGCTGAATTGCCCGAACCGGGACATCAACACCTTGTCGCCTGCATTCAGAGTATTGGTAATGGCGCTTTCCCAGGCCCCGGTTCCTGATCCGGGAAACATGAAAACGCGGCCCGAAGTCATTTGGAAAACCCGTTTCAGGCCCTCAAACAACGGTTTTGTAAGGTCCCCGAAATCCGGCGCCCGCATATCCTCCATCGGGACATTCATGGCCCGCCGGACCCGATCAGGAATATTTGTGGGTCCGGGAATGAACAAATGCGATTGACCGATTTTCATGGTGTTTCCTCCAAAGTAAGATCGCAGCTGGGCTGGTGTTGTGCCTTTGGCGTTCTAAGTCATGCAGAAACAAAACCCGAGCCAATTTGGGTCAAGATGTAACCCTTGTTGTTTACAAATTTGACTTTTGTAAATTTGTAAATTTCTGTAGTTACAAAATGGAATGCATCATGATGTCAGGGAAGGCGGTTGTCGCCCAGGCCCGCCGACAAACCGTACCCGAACACGCTCGGGCCCGGTTTGAAAGCGAGGGTCGGAAACCAGCTCAATTGTTGAAATTCGTCTTCGCTCGCACGCTGGGGGCTTCAATGGAGATCGGCTTGATCTCGGCGCGTATGTTCCGGCCCTTCCATGGAACCAGGCCATAGGTGTTGCACCATTTGGCAAAAAATACTTTGCGCTGGCCTTCAACCTTGAGGGCGAATCGCAGGCACTTGCCGGACTTTTTCACCCGGCCGCCGGTAAACACGCCGGGTATCTGCAGCGACACCCGGCAGTCGGACGTCAACCGTGCCGACGTTGCCTCAACCCTTCCCCGGAAGTTGCCGGACACTCTGTACTTGCCCGGCTTTGCCCAGCCGAATCCGCAGGATTTCGCCGCTTGAGCCGTATCAGGTGCAGACACCCCTCCGGCCGCAGTCATACCGCCGGCAAGCAGCAAAATCTGCGCTGCAATCATCAATCGAGTTTTCATTGTGGACCTTCCATCACAGGTTTCGACATCCCCCGGGGTTGGTCACAGGCGTTCGCATGTGAATGTGACGGTCATCATAATGCTTCTGGTTGTGAAGTGAAGACGGCTGAGCAAATCGTCATGCCGGCATCGCGAAATTTCCAGCGCCACGCATTGCCGTGACAATTTCACTCAGCGGTCTGCGGGCGCCTGTTTGCAGATATTCCATGGCACGCAGGGAAGCTTCGTGTGCCTCAAGACTCGATCCCGCCACACAATCTTCGATGACCCGGCAAAAATAATCTGACTGATGAGCGTCCACGAAGGTGTAATGCACACACACATCCGTAAGGCCGCCACACAGCAAAAGCGTATCGACATTCAGTCCGCGCAACAGAATCTCAAAATCGGTTCCAAAGAACGCCGAGTACCGCCGTTTCCTGACAAGATAATCCGTTGCCAGAAACCCCATCTCTTTTTCGGCAATGGCGGTGCCGGGATCATCCTCCAGGCAGTGAACGTCCTCATCGCCGTCCAGTTCCCGGCCGAAGTCGACCAGATCCGGCCGGTGCACTTCCTGAATGAAAATCACCGGTATGTCGTGTTCGCGCGCAGCGTCGATTGCCATGCGTGCCCGTTCCATTCGGTCCTTGTAGCCGGGCATGTTGTCAATTGCCCTCATGTCGCTGCTGTTTATGAAGGTGCTCGCCTGAATATCGATGACGATCAGTGCTGGGCGACCTTCGATCAGGCCGCGCTTGCAAGAAGACGTGTTTGCCATATGATTTCCTTACCAGTCTGGTTATGTATTGTCCTGATTGACGGCTCGGCGAATTGGGGTCAATTCCTGGTCAACATGAAGCCCGAAGCATGGACCGCCTTTTGTTTAACGTGTTTTCGCCTTCATTATGACGCGAAATCCGCAAACTAAGGTCACTTCCAGCAGCGAATGTTCCGCTGGCGGCATAATTGATCTATCAAGCGGACAGGGGCGGTTGCGACAATACCGGGGGCCTTGCACTGCTGGTATTCGGATGAAAGGTTCGTCATGGCGAAAAGATACCCGCTGTCAATTGCTACCATACTCATTTTCCTCACCTTCTTTCTCACCTTGCTAGCCCCAGGGGCGTATTCTCAACAGGCCACTACCGGAGCCGAATGGAAGCTGCGCAAACAGGCGGCCGATGGCGTTATCAGGCTGGTAGCCGAAGACGTCAACAGTACATCCTTTCGTGCGGCCTCCGAAATCGCCGGCCTGCTGGCACGCGCGGACGGCCTCAGGCTGATGACGATTTCAGGCCGTGGCGGCGCGGAGAATATTGCCGACCTGCTGTTCCTTCGTGACATCGACCTGGCCATTGTCTCACTCGATACACTTGAGAAAATCAGGGCGGAGAACACCTTCCCCAAACTTGAACGCCGGGTGGCTTACGTCACCAAATTGTTCAATGAGGAAGTTCATCTGCTGGCGTCACCGAAAGCCACCAAGATTCAGGATCTTGCCGGCGGGAGGATCGGCGTGGGTCCGAAAGACGGCAGCGGCGATTACTCGGCGCGCACCATTTTCGGCGCAGCCAACATCCAGTACACACCGGTCTACGACGATTATGCGCTGGCTTTGCTGAAACTCCAGAAAGGTGAACTGGATGCCGTCATCAGCGTATCGGGCAAACCGGTGCGCATGTATGAGAACCTGCCCAAGACCGGACTGCGATTGTTGCCCGTGCCCATCAATCTGGAGAAAATGCCGGACTACTTACCCGCAAGCATTGACTCAAGCGATTATCCACGATTGATCCCTGCCGGCACGAACATCTCAACAGTTTCGGTGCAGAACGTATTGCTGGCCTTCAACTGGAAACAGGATACCAAGCGCTATCGCAAGGTATCCCAATTCATCGATCAGTTCTTCCCCAATGCCGGTGAACTGAAAAAACGCCCCAACCACCCCAAATGGCAGGAATTCAACATGTCGGCGCGCCTCGACAACTGGATTCGGGTCAAGGCTGCCGTCGATGCTGCATCCACACCAGTTGTTGCAACAAATTTGGGCAGTTGCAGTGCAGCCGATCTGAGGGCTGCCTTCACCCAATATCTTGCTGAAGCAAACATTCGTGTGGCCGGGGAAATTTCGAAAACCGATGCCGAGCAGATATTCAAGGGCTTCAAGGACTGGGTTAACACCAGCACTGCCAACCAGTAACAACGACACCCTTTTGTACGGCGCATTGCCAGACCAACCAAGATCAGTGTGAACCCAGTCATGTATTCATTCCGTCTCTTCCATCGTGTCAGCCTGATTGCAGCAGCAGTGCTGGGCTTTGTTTTCGCCACTATCGGGCAGGCTGCTGCTGAATGGTATCCGGAACAACCGGTCAAACTGGTCATTATGGCAGGCGAAGGCGGCGGCGCTGACAAGATGGCGCGACGCTTCATCAAGATCATAAACGATGAAGAAATGTCGCCGGTCCCCTTTGAACCGGTCAACATGCCGGGCAACTCCGGCGGTGATGCGCTGCAGTTCATGAAAGCCAACACCGGCAATCCGAATGTGGTCATGGTTACCCTCAACAGTTTCTTCACCACACCGCTGCGCCAGCCAAAGCTGGGTATAGACATTACCACATTTGCACCGATCGCGCGCATGGCAGAAGATACGTTTTTGCTGTGGGTGACCAACGACAGCGGCATTTCAAATCTCGATCAGTTCATCAAGCAGGCCTCTGCCAAGGGGCCGCAATGGCTGATGGCGGGAACCGGCAAGGGTGGTGAAGACAATCTGCTGACCAATCTGTTGAACCAGACCTACAGTCTGAAAATGGCCTATAAGCCGTTCAAGGGTGGTGGTGCGGTTGCCAAGGAACTGATCGAGGCCAAGGCCAACTCCACGGTCAACAACCCTTCCGAGCAGGACAAGTATTACAGGCAGGGCAAATCGCGCCCGATTGCCGCCTTTACACCTGAACGGCTGGAGCAGTATCCCGACGTGCCCACTTTCGCGGAATTGGGCAAGGACATGACTTACTTCATGCAAAGGTCAATCGTCGGACCACCAGGCCTGTCGCCGGATGTCATTGCGTTTTACCAGGAAATTTTTCAGGCGGTTTATGAATCCAAGGAGTGGCAGGATTACATGAACTCCAACAGCCTGCGCGGCGAGTTCGCCACCGGCGACACCCTCATGAACTACTGGATTTCCGGAAAAGAGACACATCGAAAGATACTGGCTGGAACCAAGGCCGTAAACTGACACGCCGAACCCTGCCCACCCTCCCCGCGAAGTCAGCGTCCTGGACAGTGCTGATATGGATGGTTGTCCTACCGGGTGAAGGCAGTCACCTCCTGAGATTTGGGAACTGATTTAGTGCCAAATCGGGACTCTTGAACAAACCTGGACCGATATGAAAATTCCCTCCGGCCAGATCGTCTGCACTGCTCATTTTCGACATATTTGGATGTAACAAAGACCACTCTGTGAGCTGAATATGACTATTCGAAGAGCTTGCGTGGCGGTTGGTGATCGAGCATTCCCGTTCCGATATTGAGTAGTGTTTGGGGGCACTATTCGGCACATGTTGTGGTGCCGGGCTAGGCTGTGATCTGGGGAGATCAAGATGCGGCGTGCGGCCATTTTTTCATTTTGTGTAGTGTGCCTGACGACTTTCGGCTCTGTCGCAAATGCGGAGCCGATCGTGCTGATTTCCAATGACGGTTACACCCGGATTGAAGGCGACTTACTCAAGCTGGACAAGGAATTTTACGTCGTTTCCACGTCTGTCGGCCAAATCCGGGTTCCGGTGGCCGATGTGCGTTGTGAAGGGACCGGCTGTCCTGATTTGTCACCCGCGCCGGCTGCACAGCCCCAGACAACAGAACTCAGCCAGGATGAGCAACTCGAGTTGTTCCGCGCCTTTCTCCAGTGGCGCAAGAGCAATCAGGATTTTCAGGAATTTCTCGAATGGCGCAAAAAGAATACTGCGAATTAGACAGTATTGCCGTGGACCCGGTCCAACCGGTGACCATGGCGCACACACTATAGAAAAACACGGGACGGCGAGAAAAGAGGATACGGCGGGAAACACCACCAATGCGATGACGCGATAGGTCTGGACATGGGTGAAGACAGCAACTCACAGCGTCGGTGCGTCCAAGCCGACAAGATCAGTTTGTGTTTCGATTGGATCAATCAGAACCCATAAAACTGATCGCTTTCAAAAAACCTCACATGAATTCGACTTCTGGAGAACAACATGAAGCTACATAATCTGTTTTCAGCATTTGCCGTTGCCGGCGTACTGAGCGTCGGCGCGACAGTCAGCCCAAGCCCGGCAATGGCGCAGTCCATACAGTGCGGTGAACCGTACAGGATCGTGCGCGGAGACAGTCTCAATCAAATTGCCTGGCGAGCTTATCGCGGCGCAGTCAGTTTCCAGTTTGTCTACAGCGCCAATTCCGGCTCGATCGGACCGGACCCTTCATTCATTCAGGAAGGTGCCACTCTCAACATACCCTGCCTGGATGATGTGTCTCCGTCCACCGCCAACACTTCTGTTCTGCGTGCCGCGCCTACCACAGCAGCATTGCCACCTCCGAAACCCCGCCAAATTCGCTTCGTTGTCGGAACAGACTGGGCACCGTTCACCAACGAGGACCAGGCCCAGGGCGGCATGATCACCGAGGTCACAAACGTGGCCATGTCTCTTGCAGATGGCAAACCATCCTACAAGATAGACTTCATCAACGATTGGGGCGCTCACCTGCAACCACTGATCTCAGACCACGCCTATGATTTCGGCCTTGTCTGGTTCAAACCGAACTGCGCACTGATAGACAAGCTCAGTGACGATTCCAAATTTCGCTGTAACAATCTTGATTGGTCACAGCCAATGTTCGAACAGATCATTGGCTATTACACCCGTGTTGATCAACCGCGCCCTGCTTCCCATAGAGACCTGTTCGGGCTTCATGTCTGCCGCCCTTCGGGTTACTCGACTTTCATGATGGAAGAGGTGGATCTCGTGGAACCCAACATCAAGTTTTCACGAGAGAGCATGACTACGGGATGTTTTGAAGGCCTGGTCTCAGGCAAGTATGATGCCGTGGTTCTGGCAGCTGACGTGGCAGAAGGCGCCATCGCCAAGATAGGTGCCAAAGACAAGGTCAAATTCCAGGACCATCTCTCCCAGGTAGCGACCATGCACGCGGTAATCGCCAAAACCAACCCGAACGCGAAAGCTTATATCGCGACGCTGGACAGCGGCATAACCAAATTGAAAGAGTCCGGTGAATGGTTCCGGATCGTCACCCGGCAAATGGCAGAACATCGGGCCAACTCGAAGTAGACTGCAAAGTCATACGCTTGCAAAAACAGGAGCGCGGTTTTGAGAACATCAAAACCGCGCTCTATTGTTTTTGAACACGCAACCGCCGAAATTTACGGTAGCCAATATACTCTGTGACAGTCAGACCAGGGTCAGTTGTCTTTCGGAGCTTCCATGCTCCACCGGATGAACTTGTTGAACAGTTCTTCCTGGCTCTCGCTATTGCCCGCTACCTTGTGACCTGAACTTTCAAGATAGTCCTGAAACGCCTTGAACAACTCCTGTTGTGTCTTGACAGGATCGACAATTGGATCGGACGCACCCGGCTGCTGTGGCGCGGCAGCCGTAACCATGGACGGAGCGGCTGGCTTGGGTTCCGCCGGCAGGGCTATCCATTGTCCCGACGTGGCGTCGGACGCAGCCGGCGCAGTAGCCGTAGCCGTATTCACATTGGTTCTGGTTTCAACTTCTTCAGACACGGCAGTGGGCACAATACGCACCATCCGTTCGGTTTCGGGTTGAGCCGTCATTGTCTGTGGTATTGCGTCTGCAGGTGCGTCATCCACGGCAGCTACATCATTTTGCTGTGGTTCTGCAGCCTTTCCTTGCGCAGCGATTGTGTCTGCCGCAGCAGGTTGCGCCGAAACAGGCGGAGCGACCGGGTCTCGTGTGACAGTGTCAGTAGCAGACTGACCGTTGGCAGAAGGCTCAGCCATGACCGGTGACCCTGACGCATAGCCTGTCGTGCTGTCGGGCATGGTTGCAGACACCGTCACACCCTGAAAGTGGGAACTTGTGCCGGCAATATTGCTGTCAACTTCAAGCGACGACGTTTGCTTTGCCTGGTATAACACCTCATCCGTGCTGTAAGCCGACATGGCCATGGGCGGCCCAACGAGGTAATAGGCGGCTGCGATACCGCCAACGCTTGCCAGGAAAAGTCCGACGGCAAACAGCCAGACGCGGTTCTGCCCCTTGTTCTGTTTTACCGCCCGCCTGGCGGTTGCGGCATGGACCCGGCTTTCAAACAAATCATCCAGATGTGTTCGCCGGTTGCCGGCATTCGGCGTGGCGACCGCTGCTGGTTTTCTACGTGGGCCTGGTGTTGCAGGAGAGCCGGTCAAGGGCTTGTTCCAGCTATCATCACCAAGCTGGCTCAAATCAATACGGCTGTTTTTGAACCCATTTCGACTGTCGTCTGCATTGTTACTCATAACGCTATTCCCCTATTCCGCTTACGACCCCGCTGGATCAGCTCGGCGGTAGTTCCACACGACTCTCACGGTCTTTTTGTGTGTTTTCGAAGTTCCCTCACCCTCGCGAATGAATTGATCGAAAAGCGCCCCGTGATCCGGCATTGACGTATGGATATGAAAACAGCGCAGCAACAGCTGCACAAGACACACCAGTCATATTGCCCCTCCACCCGGTTAAACACCGGCGTGCTGGGTAAGCGGTTAAACACTTACGCATCACAAAGGCCGTCCCTTTGTTGTCAACTAACACACTAACTGTAGGCACCGAGTTCGATGTAAACAGGAAGAGAATTGGGTGAAATTGTGTTGAAATATGGGCGAGTTCACGATGACATTAAACCACCAGTTCTGAACACGGTTAACGGACGCCAGGTTGCGCCCGCAGATTTGCTCAACAAGCACCTTGCGACAACGCAATTCATGTTTTCGCGCGATGCCCGCATCGGCGTCCAGCCACTGAACCTCCGGCCAGTCATATAGTTAACATTTTGCGAACCTGCCCGCGGCTTTCACCCTCGTGGGATTGGGTGTTCCGTAACCTGATGAATGTAGACTGCACTTCCGGCAATCCAGTATTCGAGAGATGTTTGTGAAACCATCAGAAAATAGTGAAATGTCGAATTTGCACTCAGAACCGGGCGTTCAGTCGCTGGGTGATTTCGGGTGGCGACATACCGCACCATTGTTGACCAGATGGAACAGGGTGTTCTGGTCTACGACAGCCGGCGCATTCTTGGCGCAAATGCACAATTGTGCCCGCTCCTGGATTGCCCGCCAGAACTGGTTATTCCCGGCACCGAGCTCGAACAGTTCATTCAGTTTGGCGCCGACAGAGGTGATTGTCTGGCCTGCAGGCACACCGGCTGGAGATCGAAATAACAGAGGATGTTCTTGTAGAAGATACCGACAACACACAGAAGGTTCTGTCGGAATTAAGCAAACTGGGCGCTCAGCCTGTCGCTCGACGATTTTGGTTCCGGTTACTCATCGCTGGCCTACCTCACCCAGTTCCCCTTTACCAAGCTGAAGATCGACCGTTGCTTCACCGAACGCATATCGCTGGATGATCGCAGCCGGGCACTGGTGACGTCAATCCTTGCACTGGCTTCGTCACTGGGAATAAGGGTAACAGCCGAAGGCGTTGAAACAAGCGGGCAACTGGCGATGCTGACCGAGGGAAGCTGCGACGAGGCACAGGGATACCTGCTTGGTAAACCCGAACCGTTTCAGAAAGCCTTTGCCGACAGGTAAGGCGCACTGGAAAACCGGACTTGCCTATGCCACTGTCGGCCGACAGACAGAATCATCGCGCATATCGGGCAAATCATGGCTTCACAACAGCATCCGGGTAGTTGAATGCAGACTGATACTGTCGGCAAGGCCGATAGCTGGCAGGAAACGCTGGCGCTGTTGCTGAGTGGCCGGTCCCTGCGCATGTTGCTGCTGGGTTTTTCATCCGGCCTGCCGATTCTGCTTGTGTTTTCCACCCTCTCGGTGTGGCTGATCAAGGCCGGTGTCCAGCGCGATGTGGTGACGTTTTTCAGCTGGGCCGGCATCGCTTATGGCTTCAAGTTTGTCTGGTCTCCGCTGATCG